>WNGI01000802.1_pt1 | contig 24678 bp, 12 predicted proteins | sample 5400621 | NCBI WGS metagenome assembly WNGI01 (sample SAMN13153374, study PRJNA577476) | soil metagenome | isolation source: 20 cm soil or saprolite under Garry oak tree replicate 1 | place: USA:California | collected 2016-06-15 | reverse complement strand
CGTCACGAGGGGCCAGTAGGCTTCCTCATTGGACCGCCGGACGAAGCGAGCGAGCGCGATGCCCCAGGATTGAACCGGAGCCTTCGCGAACCGCAGGCTACGGAACGGAATCGCGATCCGCACGACGTAGCCGTCCGCGGTCAGGCGGCCCTCCGATTGCCACACGGCATCGAAGCTGTAGTCGTCGTCCTGTCCCTCGGTCACGATGCCATCGAGCTGCACGCCGAGCGGATTCGTCTGGAACAGGTACGCGCGCTTGCGGTCGTGGAAGGTGTCGAGGTACACCGCGACGGCGTCGTCCACCGAGATCTCTTCCCGTTTCGTCAGCCCGGCACGGATCTTCGCCGGATCGTCCCGACAGACGAACACGACGTACAGGTTGGCATCGTCGTAACTCACATACGCCGTCGTCGGGACGCTGACGGGAACGCCGTCGCCCGGCTCGCGCTGGCGGAAGTCGGTCACGCGAACGCCGCTGGCCGGCAGATTCGATGCGAGAAAGTCCTCGAGCTTGGGAGGCTGATCCACGCGCTGCGCGATGAGGCTCGCGTTCGGCGTCTGAGCGCGAAGCGGCTCCGACGCGAGTAGCAGCGTAACGAAGAGCAGCGGCGGGCCGGCCGCCTTCCGGGGCGACCGGGGTATCTCTGGCCGTAGCACGTCCCCCCCCATGGTGACGACCCTGCTCGCAACTCGGCAGAACGAGGAGAGGGCGGGCAAGTGCCGTGCCAATTTGGGGAGCGTGCGCGCGGTCACACGACCACCGGCCGCCGACCCGACGGCGACGGAACGAGCCGTCAATCAGTCACGAAACAGTCACGAACATCGCAGTCGCAGCTACGCCACGGGGCGCGCGCCGCGTGTTGCGCACGCTCCCCGTTGGCCAGAGGCGATAGGGTCACCGCAACAATAGACCCACTTCTAGGGTCATCTTCCACGCCAGTCCTCACCCCCTGTCCCCCTCTCCCTTCGGGAGAGGGGGGACGAGTAGGGACTTCCGGAGTGCATCCTCGATGACTGCCTCCAGCTGCTCGCGCGTGACGTCTCGATTCCGGACTCGGACCACGCGGTAGCCGGCACCTTCGAGGAATTCCGCACGGGCGGCATCATAGATCTGTCGGTCCCACCCGTCGTGCGCGTCCCCCTCCAGCTCGAGGACCAGGCGTTCGGCGACGCAGTAGAAAATCCACGATGAAACCGTGCAGGACGTATTGGCGGCGGAACTTGAGGCCGAGGATGCCACGGTTTCGCAACAACGACCAGGCGTATCGCTCGCCGGGGGTCGCCACTCGTCGCAGTCGACGCGCCAGGGCGAATTTGTGGCCGGGGCTGACGTACCGGAGCGGATCCACGGGGTGAAATTGTTCCCCACCGATCCCTCAGGGCGCAACCGAACCAGTGCAGAGGTGGGCAGAATGTTGCGCGACACGGCCGCCCGGATGCCGTTCCCCCTCTCCCTTCGGGAGAGGGGGACAGGGGGTGAGGACCTGCGCCGCAAGCGCCAGAGCCACCCCGTTCGTCCACCCGAAGCCGTCCTGCGTGGAGTACTCTCCGCCGCCCGCCCGCCGCTGGAGGTCGACGACGTCGTACTTCTCGGTCATCTTCCCCGTCGCGCGATACGTGCGCCGGTTCAACCCGAGCCAGCGGTCGCGTGCGGCATCGGCCAGGTGCGCGCGACCGTAGCGGCGCACGCCCTCGATCGTCAACCATTCCAACGGCGGCCATCCGTTGGGTGCGTCCCATTGCTGACCCGACGCGATCAGCGTCGTCACGAATCCGCCGGGCTTCAAGAAGTCCCGCTGGAGGCGCACGGCGACCGCGCGACCTTGCTCGGGAGTCGCGAGCCCAAAATACAGCGGGGATGCGGCCGCCAGCGTGGGCCGATCGGTCACGCGTTGGCCGGTCCGCCACCGAACATCATAGAAGAACCCGCTGGCCGGATCATACGCCGCGGCGAGCAGGGCCCGACGCCGGTCCTCGGCCGCCTGGGCGAACTGTCGCGCGACGTCCGCGTCCCCGGCCCGCCCGCGGAACGCCCGCAACGCGGCGATCGTCCGCTCGGCGTGATAGAGGAGACTGTTGAGATCCACCGGGAGAAGGTCGGTCGTCTCGAGCGTGCGCAGATCCTTCGGGTCGCGCATCCAGCGGCTCGAGAAATCCCAGCCGCTCTCGGCTGTGGCCCGCACGTTTCGATAGAATCCCTCGCGGCGCTCCGCTCCGAGGGTCTGACCCACCTCGTAATCCGGGCGGTAGGACTCCGGCCGGGGATCGGACCGGTCGTCCCAGTACCGATTGAGGATCGGCCCTCCCTCGCGTAGCCGCACGACGCGGCGGTACGCCTCGCCTCCCCCCGGTGCGAGACGCTCTGCTCCCTCCATCCAGAACGCGTGCTCCGCCTCCAACGCGTCGAGGTATGGCAGGGCTTGTGCGGTGTCCGTCGCCTGGGCGTAGCGCCCGACCATGGCGGCGAAAAACGGTGGCTGGCTGCGGCTGAGATAATACGTCCGGTTGCCGTTCGGGATGTGCCCGACCGTCCCGATCAGGTGGGCGAAGTTGTCGAGCATGCTCTTCATGAGGTCGGTCCGACCGCTCGCGATGAGCCCGAGCATCGTGAAGTACGAGTCCCAGTAGTACACCTCGCGGAAGCGGCCGCCGGGGACGACGTACGGGTTCGGGAGCGGGATCAGCGACGAGCGGGCATCGGCCGTGTCGGGCGGGCGCGTCAACACGGGCCAGAGCGCGCGAATATGGTCCTCCATGCTCTGCGACGTGTCCGTCCGGAAGCCTTCTCCCACCGGTCGGGGCACCTCGAAGCGCTGCGCCACGAACGCCTGGAGACTGAACCCCGCGGCGGTCCGCTCCGCGGCGTAGCGGGCGGCGATCTCGGGCGGACCGAGCAGCGGCCGGGCGTCGACGAACGTCTTCGAGTCGGCGAAGATCCCGGAGAGCTGGACGTCCCGAAACAGAGCCCCGAGGTCTGCCGCCGGGTCGAAGAGCGCCCCGGCGGTAGGCTGGTGGAGGGTGGTGGAGGGTTTGCAGGTTGTGGAGGTCGCGGCGATGCACGCGGCCGAGACCGCGGGGAGCAGCCTCCACCAACCTCCACCGACCTCCACCAACCTCCCCAACGGCCTCACCTGAACACGATCCACAGCACGCCGATCGTCGCGGCGAGGACAACCGAGAGGACGATATTCAAGCTCCGCGGGCCGGCGGGGACCGGGATCGCCGTGATCTCCGGTGCCCCGTAGGTCACGCCCGCGATCCGGGCTGGTGAGGGCGGCGCGGTCGCCAGACTGACCGCGATGAGGATGCCCGCGCACAGCGCGAAGAGTAAGGCCGCGAAGTGGAGGAAGTTGATCCCGGCGAACCAGGCCCACACCGAGCCGCTGGCCAGACTGGCCCGCGCGAGCTCGAGCACGAGTCGCGCCGTCCCGATCACGAGCCCGGTCCAGAGCGCGGCCAACGCACCGGTTCCGTTCAGCCTCGGGTACAGCACGCCAAGCAGGAAGCACGCCGCGATCGGTGGGGCGATGTACGCCTGCACACTCTGCAGATAGATGTAGATCTGCGGCGAGATGTACTTCATGAACGGAATCCAGAGCAGACCAAGGCCGACCAGCAGGACCGTGGTGATCCGTCCCACGGCGACCAGCCGCTGCTCGCTCGCGTCGGGCCGGAGCTTGCGGTACACATCCCACGTGAGCAGTGTCGAGCAAGAGTTGAAGGCGGACGCGAGCGAGCTCATCAGCGCGGCGAGCATTCCCGCCAGCACCAAGCCCTTGAACCCAGCCGGCAAGAGCCGCGTGACCAGCGCCGGGTACGCCGCATCGGCCGACCCGCCCCGGATGTCCGAGTACAACGCGGCGGCGATGATCCCCGGCAGCACGAAGATGAACACCGGCAGGATCTTCAAGAACCCGGCGAAGATCGTGCCCGTGCGGGCAGCGCTGACGTTCTTGGCCGCGAGCACCCGCTGCACGATATGCTGGTCGGTGCACCAGTACCAGACACCCAGGATCGGCGCGCCGAAGATGATGCCTGTCCAGGGGAAGTTGGGGTGATTCATCGGCTTCCACATGGAGAAAAAGTCCGCCGGCACGCGCGCCTCGAGACCGCTCCACCCTCCCACCGCCTGCAGTCCCAGCACCGCCATGGTCGCCGACCCGATGATCAATACGACGGCCTGCATCACTTCCGTGTAAATCACCGCCCGCAAGCCTCCCAGCACCGTGTAGATCCCGGTGATGACGATCAAGATCACGGCGCTGGTCCACACACTGTACCCCGTCACCTCGCGCATCACCACGCCGCCGGCGAACAGGGTGACGCTGATCTTGGTCAGGACGTAGCCGATGATCGAGACCCACGTGAAGTAGGCGCGCGCGGCGGGGTTGAAGCGGCGCTCGAGGAACTCCGGCATCGTGTACACACCGCTCCGCAGGTAGAACGGCACGAACAGCCAGCCGAGCAGCAGCAGCATGAAGCACGCGAGCCATTCGAAGTGCCCCACCGCGAGTCCACTCGCCGCCCCCGTGCCCGCGAGGCCCACGAGATGCTCGCTGCCGATATTCGAGGCGAACAGGCTCGCGCCCACAGCGAACCACCCCACATCCCGGCTCGCGAGGAAAAAGTCGGCGCTGACGTTCTTCTCTCGGCGCGCCGCCCAGTACCCGATCCCGGCGAGCACGAGGAAGTAGGCGGCGATGACGGCGATGTCGAATCCGTGCAGGTTGCTCATGGTGTTGGGTGGTTGAGGAGATATTGAACGGCGAGGTCGGTGAGGCTCCACAGCTGCACGTCCGAGCTGGTGCCGTAGCGCGCCGGGACCAGCCGTCCGTTCTCGATGGTGTAGCTCCATAGCTCGGCGTGGCGCAGGCCCGAGCGGTCCACCGCGGTCAGGATGCGGTCGAGTGCATCGGACAGTGCGGAATGCGGAATGCGGAATGCGGAATCGACGACTGCGCTGTCATTCCGCATTCCGAATTTGGCATTCCGCATTGCCCTGGCTAGTCCCGCGAGCAGCGCGTTCACGTCCCGACCCCACACGACGCTCGGCGAATGATACGCGTCGCGGCGGAACGCTTCCCCCACGTCGCGTCCGGCATACGCGTCGTTCGCCGTGACGGGGCCGAGGTCGTCCACGAACAGGCCCACCGGGTACGGCAGCAGGGTCGGCCCGACGAGCTCGAGTATCCGGGCGCGACCGAGCGAGTCGAGTAGCAGCGCCATGGCCGGATCGGTGTTGACGATCGGGATCGGCCGCCCGGAGCCATCGAGCGAGAGGGCCAGAAACCGCAGCGTGTCCCGTGCCGATCCCTCGCGCCGCAGCACGCCTTCCCAGTACTCACGCTCCGCCGCCGGCAGCCACGCGAGCCTCGCCACGACGCGCTTGGTGACCTCTTCGGGCGTGAGCGACACCCTGAAATGGCGCTCCGCGCCCTTCCAAGCGGCCACCGCCCGCTCGAGCGCGGCGCGATCGCGCGCGAAGCTGGCGAGCGGCTGCTCGCGAATCACGGGCGTGACGCCGAGCTGCTGCAGCGCGTCGAGAATCGTCCCGACCGCCTCCAGCGCGTGCGGCACCCAGATGACGTTCACGTCCATCGCGAAGCGTCCGCCGCCATATCCCGCCCGGCTGTCCCGCCAGCTCGCCGAGATCCAGCGGCCCAACCCGTCAGGAGCGCGCGGGAAGCTCACGAGGTTCGTCGCCACCGGGCTGCGTGTGTACGGGGCCGCCTTCCGCGCGACGAACGCCAGGTTGGAGACCAGCCGCGCCAGGTGCTGCTCCACGCGCAGGAAGGTCCGCTTGCGATCGGCCGGCACGCGCGAGTCCGACAGATAACGGGCGGCCACCACCGGCAGCTGGAAGTCGTCGTCCACCATGACGTAGTTCTCGCGCGTGGCCGCGAGATGCCCGAGCAGCGCGCGGGCGCGGGCGAGCTGGCCCGCCGACACGAGGCGGTTGTACTCGGCGGCGTTCTCGCGGATCGCCTGGCCGCCCAGGGCCTCCTCGTGGCTCACATCCCCCGCGGGCGACAGCTTGCCCAGGGCGCTTCCGACGACGTGCTCCGACATGGCCGGCGCCCACACAGGCTGCATCAGCAACGCGGTCATGAGCATATCGCGGCCGAAATACGTCGCGAAGTTCGGGAGCCCCGCCATCAGCTTCTCGCGGTAGCACAGGAGCTCGACGCCCCGCACCTCGCGCTCGAGCCGCCGGGCGCGAAGTGGGTGAGCCGTATCGGCGCGGACCTGGGCGGCGAACCGAAGAAACTCGTCGTTGAAGATCTCCGCCCGCGTGAGGGGCGCGAGCGCGGGCGCGTCCGTCGTCACGCCAACGGTCACGTGCACGGGACCCCCGGCCGGGCGGCGGATCGTGACGACGTTCCCGGAGAGCGTGGGAACGGTCTCTCGGGTATCGCCCTCGAGTGAGAGCCAGAGGTGGCTCTTGCCGTCGAAGCTCACTTGCTCGACCCGCACCGTCCAGGTCGTATCCGTCCTCACCCCCTGTCCCCCTCTCCGCGGTGCGGAGAGGGGGGACGAGGGCGTGAGAACGATGCTAGGCGCGAGCCGCGCGCGCAGCGCGTCGATCGTCTTCGCGCCGAGCAAGGCGAGGTGACGCGCGCGCTCGGGCCCTTTCAACTTCGCGAGATGGTCGATCAGCTCCGCCAGCTCGACCTGCGGAAATGCAGTCGTGCCGAGGGGTAGCGAGTCGCGGCCCGCATACTGAAAGTCCCGCTCCACCCGCATGGAGCCGAGCAGGAAGAGACCGATGGTGACGGAGGAGGGGAGCTCCAGGCCGTAGGACACGGACCGCGTGCGGGCTCCCCTCGACCCCGTCACGGCGGCACCGGCAGAGCCCCAGGCGAGCTCCGCCGGCTTGCCGCCCGAGTCGCGGACGGTGAACCCCACGCTTTCGTCGGCCGCGTCGGCCCAGAGGTTCACGACGCGCCCGCTGGAGCCTTTCAGGTAGACCTGGAAGGCGTTGCCGCGCGCGTCCTGGTATACGCGCGTCTGATAGCCTTCGTACGCGGCGGGGTCGTCGAGCCCCGGCTCGGGGAACGCGAGATACGGGGGCACCGTGTCGGCGCGCGAGGAGCTGCGAGTGAACGCTCGACCGTCAGAAGATCCGTTCGGGCGACCCGGCGTTCCCACCCTGAAGGGTGGGCCCGGGGCCGCGCCGCCCTTAAGGGCAATGCCGTGGCGGGCCCAGGCTTCAGCCTGGGAACAGGGAGCCGCGGCTCCTCGGACGCTGAGTGCCGCGAGCAGCAAGGCGAGCGGGCTCATGGGCGGCGGAATCGTACGGCGTGACGAGTCGTTCCGCCACCCGGGCGGGCGCCGCTATCGTCCACCGGGGTCCCTGGCGGACGGCCCCGGGAAGCCCAGTGTGATCGACTCTACCTCCACGCCGTAGCCGCCCGGCGTGACCATGACTCCGCGCGCGTCCTCGCGCCGCAGGGAGAGCTGCAGCCGCTCCAGCCGATCGAGCCGCGGTCTGTCTCCGCGGCCGCCCCGGCCTGCCGGCGGCGCCACCCAGTAGTTCCACTCGCCGGGGAAGCCCTCCGGGAGCAGCACGCCACGGCCGAGGGTGAAGGCCGCGAGGGGCAGCGACTGCTCGTCCCAGGTGTCGCCGACGGTGACCGCCACGCTCCAGCTGGTGCCGTCGTCCTCCATGAGCGTGACGTGCAGGATCTGGCGGGGTCCGAGGCCTCGCAGCCGCACACGCACCTCGTCCGCGCCGGCAATGGCCTCCTGCCGGGCTCTGATCCGATCGCGGATCACGAGCGACGCCGTGTAGTCGGCGAGGCTCGCGCCACTCGCGTTCGCGGGCAACTCGAAATGGAAGACCGGCTGGCCCGTGACCCCGGAAAACGCCAGGTGAAAGAGCCCGCGGCGTCCCGCGTCGCCGATACGGGTGAACGCCAGGCGTGCGGCGTCTCGGGCGGGGTCGAACAATCGCAGCGGTGTCTCGAGGCCGACCACATCCAGCTTCCAGGACGAGCGGCCGTAATAGTCCCAGTCTGATGGCTTCGAGGGCAGGCCGCTGGGGAAGGTGACGGATGAGTCCCCGCGGAAGAGCGTGATCACGAATTCATGGGGCCCCCCTCCCTCCCGCAGCGCTGCCGCCGGAACAGTGGCGGAGTACACGTAACCACCCGCGGGGTGCATCGCGAAGCCGCGATAGGAGCCACCGGCCACGGGCCGGATGAAGAGAATGCCGGAGTCGGGCGGCGAGCGGTCGACGACGCGGGCCCGCAGGTGAGCGTCCCGCCCGGCGAGGTATTCCGGCGCGGCCAGCGACTCGACCGACGGCGGCAACGAGTCGGACGGGGGCGCGTGGTACTCTGCCAGGCCGACGCGGCCTACGTACGGCGGCAGCGTGGCCAGGTCCACGGGGCCTTGGGCGCTCAGCGCGTAGACTCCGGGCGTGACCGTGAACCGCCCGGCAACCGCTCCGGCCGGGCCTCGATTCCCGGCAGTGATCGGCTGCACGGTGAACGACGCGCCGAGGTCCGGCAGGTTCACCGTCATGGACCAGGCACGACTGATCGCGCGCGTCACGATCTTGTCCGGGCTGGGCGGCTCGAACGGGTCGGCGAGGGGGACGGCATCGGGATAGACCTCGAGTCGCCAGACGCCCGGGTGCACTTTGTCCAGGAAGTAGATCCCCTCGCCGTCGTAGGTCACCGTAGGAGAGGAGCCATAGCCCGCGATGCGGCGCAACGCGGCCGGGTCTGGGGGCGTCGCGCGTGTCGAGCCGGCGTACAGGAACGCGTCGCGCGCGACCAGCTCGCCCAGGTCGCCTTCGTAAGAGACGTGGAAGTCACCGAAGCGCGAGTTCTCGGGATAGGGACCATAGGAACGCCATCGGGGCAGCCGGTGCATCGCCTCGGCGGCGATAATGGCGCTCATCGCCTTGCGCGGCGTGTAGACCAGGTTCAGGTAGTGCGTCTGCCACCCCAGGTTGCGCGAGGCGGTCCGGAGCATGTCGTAGGCGAACATGGCGGCGAACTGCGCCCCCACCGCTCGAAACGTCCGCGCCATCGCCGGATACATGTAACCGGTGCGCAGGTCCGGCGAGTCGAACTCGTACACGATGCGCGGGCTTCGGGCCAGCTCCGGGCGCAGCATGTCGGGGAAGGTGTCGACCGCGCGGAGGTAGTTGCCTTCCAGCTCGTGGCCCGAGTTGAGGCCGGTGGGATACCAGCCGAATGTCACGCCCTGCGCCCGACTCCGCCTGATGGCCTCCGCGATCCTGAAATCCTGGCTCACGTTGTAGAAGACAAGCTTGTTGCACCCCGTGCTGCGCACCGCGCCGGTAAGCGCGTTGATGTAGCGGATGGAGCCCTGGAGGTCCTCGGGGTGATGCCATGGCTCGTTCACCAGCTCGATGAAGAGGATGGCGGGCTCGTCCTTGAGCGCCACGCGCGTGTACGGATTCACGTGATCCAATATTTGGTGCAGGTATTTCACCTGCGCCGCGATGGCGGCCGGGTCGGTGCCCATGCGGGGTTTGCCGAACCGCCGGCCGAAGCCCGGTGCCGAGCTATCCTGGAGCGCGTCCGGCCAGTTCGAGCCGTACAGCTGGATGGGGCTGAAGAGCATATAGATGCCCCGCTCCCGTGCGCGGGCGATCAGATAGTCCAGCAGATCCAGGTGGTCGTTGGCGATCAGGTTGCCGGCCGAGTCAGAGGCCTCCCAGTCGCCCCAGAAGGTGAGCCGCAGGCCGTCCCAGCCCATGCGGGCGAACTGCGCCATGTCCTCATCGATCATTCGCTTGCGATCGGCGTGGAGGTAACCGGCCGCGCGGAAGTCGGAGGCGGTCGGAAGCACGTAATTCGCGCCGAACAGGGCGACCTCTTGCCGGTTGTCTCGCCACCGCACGACGCCCTGTTTGTCGAGGAAGATGGCGCGATCGGCGCGTTGCGTCTGAACCGACGACGCGATCGCGGCGAGAGCTGCTAGAACCAAACTGACCTCGCCGTTCACTCGCGAAGATCGAGGACGAGGCTCTCCCGAGATCCGATCGTCGCCACCGGGACATACTCCCGGATTCGGCCGTCAGCGTCGACCCGCAGCGTCGCTCCATTCGGACCCCCGAGCAGGCTGCGCGGCGTGTACCTGGCGGGCCGTAGCACTCTTCCTCCGGAACCGATCGACACGCCGGAAGCCGGCGCGGCGCCCAGATTCGCGACTACGAGGACCACGTGGTCGCCCCCCCCCGCGCGGCGGAGGTAGGCAGCGACGTGAGGGTTGCTGGTCGAGAGCGGTACCAGCGTACCCGCCGCCAGTGCGTCGTTCTGCCTGCGCAGGTGGATGAGCTTGCGGTAGAGGTTCAGGAGCGAGCCTGGGTCGGTGTCCTCCAACGCGACATTCACCGCCATCGAGTCCGGCTGCGGCGCTTCCCAAGCCGTGCCTGTGGTGAAGCCCACGCCGGCCCGCGGGCTCCACTGCATGGGGGTACGCAGGCGCGGATCCGGTTTGTCGCCCGTCATCCCGATCTCCTCGCCATAATAGATGAAGGGCAGACCCGGAAGGGTGAGCAGCAGCGTCGCCGCCAGCTTGGCGCGCGTGACATCACCGCCGAGCGCGGTAAGCACGCGGGTTTGGTCGTGGTTGCTCAGAAACGGCGACCAGCGGTACGCCGGCAGCGTGTCCTGGAGACGGACGAAGCCCGTGAGCAGTCCGGCCGCCGATCCGGTGCGGACCGCCGACAGGAGCGAATCAGCCAGCTCGAAGCCGAAATACGACGTGAGCTGGTCCGGGTAATAGGGCAGCATCGCGGTGATGTCGCCCCACGCCTCGCCTACGGTATACGCGCCGGGCTTTACGCTGTCGATGTGTGCCGCGTATTCGTGGAGGAAGGCGTGCGTGCCGGGGCACCCCATCAGACAGGTTCCTTCCTCCACGAGGTAGGGGACGGCGTCCAGACGGAAGCCGTCCACGCCCAGGTCCCGAAGCCAGAAGGTGGCGATCTTCTTCGCCTCGTCCCGCACGGCCGGAGTCTGGTAGTTGAGGTCCGGCATCCCGCTCCAAAAGACGCCGTAGTAATACTCGTCCCGAACGGGCGAGCGGTGCCAGTCGTCCCCGCCGTGGGGCCCCTTGCCGAGCGGCGCCGGGGCGAAGCGGTACCAGGCGCGATACGGCGAGGTCGTATCGTGCAGGGCCGCCTGGAAATGGGGGTGCTCGCTCGAGCTGTGATTCAGCACCATGTCCACGAGCACTTTGATGCGGCGGCGATGGGCTGCTGCCACCAGCCGCTTGAAGTCGTCGTTGGTGCCGTAGGCCGGCTCGACGCGGTAATAGTCGCTCACGTCGTAGCCGTGGTAGCTGGGCGATTTGGCTACGGGCATCAGCCAGATGCAGGAGGCGCCGAGCTTGGCGATGTAGTCGAGCTTCTCGATCAGACCGTTCAGGTCGCCGATGCCGTCGCCGTCCGAGTCGTAGAACGAGCGGACGAACACTTCGTAGCACACGGCGCCGCGCGCCCACGCGGGCCCGGTGGTTTGCTGCGCGGCGAGCGAAGTGATCGAGGCGCAAGCCAGGATGACGGCGACAAGTCGCGCCGCGCGTGCGATTGACACGACCTGCGTTCCTGTGGTACTACTCGGCGAGGCGGCAGGAGGCAATATGCGCGACGACATGGGCACGTTTCGCGTCAGCGTGCAGATCGAGAATCCGGCCCGCTCGGGTGAACGGCGGACGCTGGAGGCGGTCCTGGTCGACACAGGGGCGGAGTTGTCCCGGTTCCCTGCCGCGCTGCTCGAATCGCTCGGCATCGAGCGCGTCAACAAGCGGCATTTTCGCCAGGCAGACGGCACCGTCCTTGCTCGATGGACCGGCGGTGTGGTCCTCCGAGTTGTAGGGATCCAAACCTGGGACGAGGCGGTCTTTGCGGAGCCCGGAGACCTGATTCTGCTGGGCGCGCACTCGCTGGAAGGCCTGAATCTGCGTATTGACCCGGTCACGAAGCAGCTGATCGATGCCGGTCCCGCCCCGGCCGCAGGCGCAATCGAGCACGTCATGGCAGGCTGCGGTTCGTCCACCAACGTGGGGAGGCAGCGATGCAAGGCGGCCTACAATTCGCGCTCGCCGCGCTGTGCGTAGCCACGTCCGCGTGCGCCCATCGCCCCGGCACCGCGGCGGACCCCGAACAATTGCGGCCGCAAGCGGCTCGCGTCAGCGTGAACGTCACCAACAATTCCCAGAGCGCGATGGAGATCTTCGCCGTCGGAAATGCGACCTCCTACCACCTGGGAACTGTGGCCCCGGGCGTTCCCCGCAGTTTCGACCTCCCCCCGGGGATGATCGCCGCCGGCGGTCACGTACAGTTCCTGGCCCAGGCCAGCGGCGCCGGCCCCCGTGTCCAGCCTGACGAAGTCGTGGTCGCGCCCGGGGACGTTGTGGACTTCGAGATCACGACCAACCTGGTGGGCAGCCGCGCCACGGTGCGCCCCTAGGTACGTGATGGTCGGCCGCGCTCAGTAGCCCGGATTCTGCTTCAGGTTCGGGTTGGCACTGAGCTCGTTCAGGGGGATCGCGTACAGATTGAATTTCGGATCCGTCGTCGTCCCGCCCGGCTGGTTGCCCTTCCACGCCCAGAGGTACGTCCCACCCGTGAACAAGCCGAACCGAATCAGGTCGGTCCGGCGGCGAGCCTCGAACAACAGCTCACGGCCCCGCTCAGCCAAGATGGTGTCCAGCGTCATCTGGCCGGCCGTGATGTCGTGCGTCGCACCGCCGAACGCCCGCTCCCGGAGAGCGTTGAAGTAGATCACCGCCTGAGCCACGTTGGTGCCCGTGCGCACGGCGGCCTCGGCGTAGATGAGGTACGCCTCACCGAGGCGGAAGACCGGGAAGTCCGTGTCGATCATCGTCGTCTGCGAGCCCGGGCCGCCCGTAGATGTTCTGTTGGTGAATTTGGGCCCGGCGACGCCGTAGTTGAACGACCCGATGTCGATGACGGAATCGCGAACGCTGTGGTCGATTGTCGTCCAGTGATTTTTGCTTGTTGGATGCCCGGGGTCTCCTGCCGTGTCCGCACCAATCGTGAGCGAATCGCGAGCCCGCTGAGCTGTCGTGGAGTCAACCGCTGCAATGCTGTCGTAGATGAACGACCCGCGGGAGTCGCCCGCGCTGAACCGGCGGTGCGCCTGCTGCTTCATCCGGTAGCCGCCCCAGCAGTAGTCCATTCCGAACCACGAGGCCTGCATGCTGCCCCCGCATCCAGCGTGAACCAGGAACGTCATCCCCCCCCACGTCTGGGTATGGGAGCCGTCCTGGATGGCGGCGAAGATGACCTCCGTCGACGCGTTGTTGTCGGACGTGAAGTTGTGCCGAAAATTGCTCTCGAGACTGTACAGGCCCGAGGTGATGACGTCGGACGCGGCGGTCAGCGCGCTGGCATAGTCGTCTGTGCCGGCGTAGACGCCGGCGTTCAAGTACAGTTCGGCCAGAAGCATGTTCGCCGTTGCGGGCGTCGCACGGCCATAGGTGACCGCCCCGTTGGGTGTTGGCAGCGAATCCACGATCGCCCGCAACTCGCTCACGACGTAGCGGTACATGCTGTCGCGCGCGACCTGCTTCGGCGGCGGGCCGCCGATCGGATCGGCCTCGGTCACGAGCGGGATGCTCCCGAAGAAATCCAAACCCACCCAGTAGGCCAAGGCCCGCAGGAATCTCGCTTCGGCGCGGTATTCCTTAATCTGCCCCTTGAGCGCCGCGCTGACGCCCCGCGAGTCCAGCAAGGTCGTCGTGGTCTGGCGCAGGAACTCATTCACCAACACGGTCTCGAAAAAGACCCGGTAATACATCGCCTGGCTGATCGTGTTGGTCGAGTTCCATTGCCATCTATTCAGGTCGGGAACGCCGGGGTCGTTCCAGCCGATCACCGCCTCGTCCGTGGGGAGCTCCTGCAGATACCAGTTCAGGCGCAGGAATTCCGATGTCCCTTCGTCGATCAGCTTGATGTCCCCGTTCTTGTCCCCGGGATCATTCGGGCCGATCTGTGAGGTGACGACCAGCCCCGCGTACAGCTTCGCCATGTACTGGGCATAGGCGTTCGGGTCGGCCCAGATATTGGCGCCGGTCACGGCGCTCTTCGGAGCCACCGTCGGATCCGTGCAGCCGGCCGCGACCGCGAACAGCGGGGCGACGACCGCGACAGCCGTACAAGTTCTGAGGTTCATACCTTGGTCCCTTCTCGAGTAGCCGTATCTATGGCCCTGTGTCAGAACCGGACGCTCAGGCCACCGCTGAAGGTGCGCGAGCGCGGATAGATGTTGTTGTCGAGGCCGTTCAGCCCCGCCGTCGGATCCACACCACTGTAGCCCGTGATGGTAAAGGCGTTCTGCACCGTCGCGTACGCGCGCCACGGCCGGCCGCCGTACTGGAAGTTGCAGCCGAGCGTGATGTTGTCCATCCGGAGGAACGACGCGTCCTGTACGTAGTAATCCGAGAGGAACTGGGGCGCCGTGAAGCCGGTGTTCAGGACCGAAGCGTCCATGTTCGTCGGCGTCACGTTGCCGGACGTGATGTTCTGGTACGAGCCGTTGGACGCCGCAACGTTGTTGTAGACGTAGCTGCCCAGCTGCGCCCGCAGCGTGAAGCTCAAGTCGAACTTGTGGAAGGTAAAGTACGACGAGTGACCCAGCTCCACCGTCGGCCACGGCGAGTGGAACGGCCGGAGGTCGTTGGTGCAACCCTGGACGGTGCTGTCGCCGGCCGCGTTCTGGACCAGCGGCAGGTACGTGTTCTCGACCGGCTTTCCGCTCTGGTACAACTGCTGGCACACGAAGAACGAGTTGATCGGATGGCCCGGCATCAGCACCTGGATGGTGTTTCCCGTGCCGCCGCCGATGGGGCCGACGTTGATCTGGGAGACGCTGTGGTTCGGGTTGATGCTCAGCAGCTCGTTGCCGTTGTGGCTGACCGTGAAGCCCGCGGTCCAGCCCAGGCCCTCGGCGCGCGGCTCCAGGACCCTGGCATTGACGCTGAATTCGATCCCCCGGTTCCGCATGGTGCCCACGTTGGTCGTGACAAGGTTCGTGAAATTCGTACCAGCGGGGACGGGCACGGTGAAGATCAAATCGCTGGTGTTCTTGGTGTACCAGTCGAGGGCGCCGCTGATCCGTTCGCCGAACAGCGCGTAGTCCGCGCCGACGTTATACGACTCGGTGCTTTCCCAATGGATGTCCGGGTCCACCGCGCCCGGCCGGATGGTGGGGATGAATTGCCCGCCGAAGTAGTACTGGGCCAGGCCGTTGCTGTAGGTGTAGGTCGGGTACTGCAAATAATCCCCGAACGCCTGGTTGCCGGTCTTGGCCCACGACGCCCGGATCTTCAAGTCCGAGAGCGCCGTGACACTCCTCAGGAAAGGCTCCTGCGAGATCCGCCAGGCCAGCGACACGGAGGGGAAGGTACCCCATTGATGCCCGGGCCCGAAGCGCGATGACCCGTCGTGTCGGACGCTCGCGGCGAGGAGGTAGCGGTCGTTCAGATTGTAGTTGAAGCGACCGAAGAAGGAGATGAGCTTGTAATCCACGACGTAGTTGCTGTTCTGGACGACCGAGTTCGGCCCGACGGAAACGCCGTTGATGCCGAGCAGGTTGCTGGGAAGGCCGGTCTCCTGGAAAAACGGGCTCTCGGAGTGCGAGGTGCTGTACGAATAGCCCGCGGTCAGATCGATATTGCCGGGCACCGCGAGGATCGGGGCCGAATAGTTCAGGTACCACTCGCTTACCAGGCTCGTCTGGTTCCGGTTCGAGAGACTCAGGAGGCCCTGGCCCTGCCGGATCTGCGCGGCGAGGTCGTTCGGGATGAACGTCTGGGTGTTGGCCTGAGTCAGATCGTACCCGAGATTGACGTTGGCCGTGAAGCTCCTCAGGAACGGGAGGTGGTAGGCGCCCTGCATGTTGCCGACGCTGCGCCAGGTGGTGCCCTGGCTCACGGACCGGTTCAGGCTCGCCACCGGGTTGCTCGCCGACGCACCCGTCGTCGGCCAGTCCCAATAGCCGGTCGGGTTGGTCAGGTCGTAGACCGGTTGCGTCGGCGCCATCGCGACGGCGTTGCCGAGCACGTCGCCGGCCTGGAACCGCTCGGACGAGCGGGCCCCACGCACGTTGGTCTTGATGTCGAGGTTGTCGTTCAGCAGGAGCTGTTCGTAGCTCATGCCCAGGGAGAGCCGCTCGGTCGAGCTGCTCCGGATGATGCCATCCTGGTTGAGATAGCCCACCGAAAACCGGTAGTTGCTGCTCTGTCCCACACCGGAGACGACCACATCGTGCTGCTGGCCGAAGCCGCTGCGATCGACGAGGTCGAACCAGTTGGTGTTCGCGTTGCCCAGGCTGGCGCTTTTCGCCGGCGCCTGCGCCGTCACCGCCGCCCGGAACTCACCCGCGTCGAGCACCGAAGGGAGCCGGGTGACCGATGAGGAGGAAATGCTCGTGCTGACCTGGATCTCCGGGCCGTGTTGCCGGGACTTCTTGGTCGTTATGAGCACCACGCCGTTGGCGGCGTTCGCCCCGTAGATCGCCGCGGCCGAGGCGTCCTTCAACACCGTGATACTCTCGATGTCGTCGGGACTGAGGAAGTTGAGGGGGTCCCGGCTGAGGGAGTCGCGCCCCGCCGAGAGAGTGCTGCTGACTGGCATCCCGTCGATTACGTAGAGCGGGTCGCTGCTCGCGTTGACCGAGGTTGCGCCGCGAATCCGAATCTTGAGGCCACCACCGGGTTCGTTGTTGTCCACGACCTGCACGCCCGCCACCTTGCCCTGGATGAGCGCCTGAGGGGTGACGATGCGGCCGGTATTGAACTCCGCCGACGAAACCCGCGCGACGGCGCCGGTGATGTTGCCCACGCGCTGCGTCCCGTAACCGGTCACCACGATTTCCGAGAGACCTACTGCTTGGGGGGAGAGGGCCAGGTCGACGACGACCGTGTCGCCACCCACGACCGTGACGGACTGCCTGGCCGGCGCGTATCCGATCATCCTCGTCCGCACGGTGTCCGTGCCCGCGGGGACCCCCGTGATGAGGTAGCGGCCATCCGCCTGGCTCAGCGCGCCGCGGCTCCCGACCGCCACCGTGACCCCGGAGAGAGGCTGGTGGGTCGCGCCGTCGCTGACGTGTCCGCGGATCGTGCCCGTGGGCTGCTGCGCGCCAAGCGGCGCCAGCCACAGCACCGCCAGCAGCGCACCAATGACGCACTCGGCTCGTTTCATACGCGTCCTCTCAAACTGAAGGTGTGGCTCGCATGCCACACCATTCTCCCCTCCCACGTCGAGTTGTCAAGGACGCTCACGGCAGAGGCGCACTCTTGACGGCCTACGGTTCCCCCGCCATGCTAGCCGGCCCAAACCCGCCGAGCGACCATGGGTGAGGCCCTGACCGTTCGTGCCCTGCGCTCCGCGGTCCTGCTCTCTCTTCTGCTGTTGGATGGATGTCGTCGCGAGGGAGAGCAGCGCGCACTGTTCAAGCTGCTGACGCCGGCTCAAACGGGCGTCAGGTTCGCCAACACCATCACCACCAGTGATTCCCTGAACGCTCAAACCGACCCCTATGTCTACAACGGTGGGGGAGTGGCCATCGGTGATATCGATAACGACGGGTTACCCGACATTTTCTTCACGGGCAACATGGTCTCGAGCCGCCTGTACGTGAACAAGGGCAACATGCGGTTCGAAGACATCACGCAGTCCGCGGGCGTCACCACACACCGCTGGGCCACCGGCGCCACCATGGTGGATATCAAGAACGACGGGTACCTGGATATTTACGTCTCCGTTTCCGGACCCGAATGGTCCAAGCCTGAAGAGCGGGCCAATCTGCTGTTCATCAACAACGGGGATCACACCTTCACGGAAGCGGCCGCACGGTACGGTATCGCCGATACGAGCTTTACCACCCACGCCGTCTTCCTCGATTACAACGGCGACGGCTACCTCGACCTGTTTCTGTTGAACAACTCGCCCGACGACTTTACGCGTGGTGAGCAGGCACGCCCGGCCGGCATCAGCGGCGGGAACCCTCGCAGTTACAACGAGCTGTACCGCAACAACGGCGACGGCACGTTTACCAACGTTTCCCGCGAAGCTGGGATTCTCCGCGAGTTCGGATATGGGCTCGGCGTTGTGGTCAGCGACATCGACGGCGACGGGTGGCCCGACATCTATGTCTCCAACGACATCACGCCCAACGATGTCCTGTACGTCAACAACAGAAACGGAACGTTCACCGATCAGGCCGCCCGCTGGCTCAAGCACACCAGCTTCGCCGGTATGGGCGTCGATATCGCCGACTTCAACAACGATGGCCGGCCCGACATCCTCCAGGTCGACATGATGCCCGCCGCCTTGAGCAGGCGAAAACGGATGAGTGGCAACCTGACCTACGGCGGCCAGATGAAGCTGCGCAGCAAGGGATTTCATGCCGCCTACGACGTCAACTCCCTGCAACTCAATAATGGAGTCACGAACGACGGCGATGTCGTCTTCAGTGAGATTGGCCGCCTGGCGGGGATCGCATATACCGACTGGAGCTGGAGCGCTCTGTTCGCGGACTTCGACAACGATGGCTCCAAGGACATCTTCATCACCAACGGCTATCCCAAGGCCGTGAACGATTTCGACTACCAGACAGCCGTATTCAGGGCACGCCAGGTTGGAGACACCCAGCTAGCACTGAAGCACCTGAGGGAGCTCCACAGTTACGACGTGCCGAACTATGTCTTCCGAAACGAAGGCGACCTGACATTTACCGACAGAACCAAAGAATGGGGGATGGGCCAGTCGGGCTTTTCGTACGGCGCGGCCTACGCCGACCTCAATAACGACGGCAAGCTCGATCTCGTGGTGAATAACATCGACGCGCCCGCATTCATCTTCGAAAATGTCCAACCGAAAGACGACGCCCATCACTACTTGCAGATCAAGCTGGAGGGGGAGTCTCCGAACAGACAGGGGATCGGATCGAAGCTAATCCTCACCGCCGGAGGACAGAAGCAATACCTCTACCATTCCCCGTACAGGGGATACATGTCCACCATGGATGGCCGAGCACATTTCGGGCTGGGTCACGCCACCCGCGTCGATAGCCTGGAAGTGACGTGGCCGGATGGGCGATACCAATTAGTGACTGGTCTGGACGCCGATCGGATGCTGACGGTGCGACAGCGTGACGGGATGCGAGATGCGAGATGCGGGATGCGTGGTCTTCGCAGCTGCAACCCATCCCGCATCCCGCATCCCGCATCCCGTCCTTTCGAACCGATGGATGCTCGCCGGACGTTGAAGTACAAGCAGCCGGCCGCGACCGCCGCCGATTACGGCGTACAACCCCTCTTGCCGTACCAGCCTTCCAGCCAGGGGCCTCCCGTTGCCGTGGGCGACGTGAACGGCGACGGCCTGGATGATGTCTTCATTGGCGGCGCCGCAGGTGTCCCGGGCAAGCTCTTCGTTCAAGGGAAGGACGGCAGCTTCGTCGAATCCACACACGGTCAGCCCTGGGCGGCCGACAACCAGTTCGAGGATTGGGGGGCGCTGTTCTTCGATGCCAACGGGGACGGGCGTCCGGACCTGTACGTGGCGAGCTGCGGCTATCAGCTCGCACCAGGCTCGCGCTGGTTGCAGGACCGGCTCTATGTCAACCAGGGAGGTGGCAGGTTCGTGAGAGATACCCAGGCGTTGCCGAACATGCCGACCTGCACGGCCACTGTGGCGGCTGGGGATTTCACCGGCGACGGCAGACCGGATCTGTTCGTCGGCGGCCGCCTGGCACCGCGAACCTATCCCTCTCCCACCCGAAGCTACCTGTTACGGAACGACGGAGGTCACTTCACGGATGTCACGGAGGCAGTCGCCCCGGAGCTCGTTCACCCGGGAGGAATGATCACCGCCGCGGTGTGGATCGATTTCGACGGCGACGGGCGATTGGATCTGGTCACGGCGGGGGAATGGATGCCGCTGCAGTTCTATCACAACGACGGCACGCGATTGCGCGATGTCACAGCATCCATGGGCCTGCCGCCGCTGCGGGGGTGGTGGTACAGCCTTGCCTCCGGCGATTTCAACCACGATGGCCATCCCGATCTCGTGGCCGGGAATCTGGGCTTGAATTACACATACACGACGTCCGAGCACGGCAAGTTCGGGGTCTATGCGGCCGATTTCACCGGGAACGGGACTTCGGACGTGGTGCTCACCCAGGAGCTCGACGGGACCGAATATCCGCTGTTCGGCTTGGCGCCATTGGGAAGGGACATCTATCCGCTGGCGGTGAGATTCCCGAGCTATGCGGCGTTTTCACTGGCCTCGGTCCCGCAGCTATTCGGCGCCGTGCAGTTGCAGCGTGCCGTCCATTACCAGACGGACACCTTCGCCAGCGTCTATCTGCAAAACAATGGAAACGGGACCTTCACCGCGCGTCCATTGCCCAATCTCGCCCAGATCTCACCGATCAGAGGAATCATCGCCCACGACGTCGATGGTGACGGCAACCTGGATCTGATCGTGGCGGGCAACCTGTACGACGTCGAGCCCAACACGCCCAGGGCCGATGCGGGCAACGGCTTATGGCTGAAGGGCGACGGCCATGGTCACTTTACTCCGGTGCCTCCGGTGGCTAGCGGCTTCCTCGCTCCGCTCGAGGTCACCGGTCTGGCGCTGATCAAAACGCCCACAGGGAGCGCCGTGCTCGTTGCGAATCACGGCGATTCCCTGCGGGCGTTTACGATCACGCGTCCCTAGCGCGGCCGCCTACCACTCCGGATTCTGCGCCAACGCACCCTGGCTCAACTCGATCTGTATCTGAGGGATGGGATACAGACGATGGCGAGCGTCATATGGAGCCGCGCCTGTAATCCACGTCAGCCGCTTTCCCTCGGTCGCCACGTAGTTGGTGATCACCGAATCGGCGTCGCCCCGGCGTCGCAGGTCGAAGAACCGTTGGCCCTCCATCGCCAGCTCGAGCCGGCGTTCGTACCGCACGGCTGCTCGGGCAAAGACCTGATCGGTCCACGGGGTCGTGTACAGTCCGATCTTGTAAAAGGCCCACGGCGTTTTCAAGCTATCGCGACCGGTCGCGGGATCATTGAGCAAAGGCACGGCGATGCGATTGTCCCCCGTACATCCGACGGGCCAGGCTCCGGGGTAGGCCGTCTGCGTTAACGTCGCAGACCCACACCCCTCGGCGGTCTGCCCGGCCCGCGCCCGGATCTGATTGACGATCGTCCTGGCGTTCTCGAGGCTCCCCGCCTCCACCTCCGCCTCCGCCAGGAGCAATAAGACATCCGCGTAGCGGAGGATGTGCATGTGCACCGAATTCAATTGGAACGAGTTCCAACCGACGCTGCTCTGAGCGCCACTCGACTTCTCGTGGACGTTCTTCTTCGCGCTGTACGGACCCGCGTATGCTCGATCTCTGTTGAAGCCCGACGTATGTAGCCCCCAATCCTTGAAGGGCACGCCGTCCCTGCCGGCCGTCCAGTCGAGCCGCGGATCCACGGGAACGGTTGTGTTAGCGGAGAAATTCGCGTCTCGGGTGTTCCACGACCCGGACACGGCCTCCGTCGCGGCCAAGGGAAGGCCGCTGTCGTCTACGACGAAGAAATTGACCAGATTTTGGGACGGCTGGTGAAAGCCACAGCAGAAGGGATCCACATACGGGAAGTTGAGGCGTTCGCCGTAGTTGGAGTTGTTCCCATTGGGCTCTCCATCGTTGATGGAGGCCTCATACGCCAGGATGGTTTCCTTGCCGTTGGCGAAATTGTGGAAGCCCGTCCAGACGTGATCGAAGCTCGTTTCCAGCGCGAACGGCCCGTTCGTCTTGACGTCCTGCAAGGTCGTTAATGCGCCGGCATAGTCGCCCATGTAGATCTGAACCCTTCCTTTGTAGGCTTCGGCAGACCACTTGGTCGCTCGTCCCGTCTGCCCGTTTCTCGGCGTCGCCGGCAGCAACGCGATGGCTGCGTCCAGGTCCTTGATGATGAGGTTCGCGACTGGATCCACGCGACCCGGACCACAGTCGAGCGCTGGACACAGATCATTGGGCTTATCGAAGGTCGCATCATCCTCGACGTAGTAGGGAATGTTTCCCCACATCCGCCAGGCCTCGAAATGGTAGTGCGCCCGGAGAAACAGTGCCTCGCCCTGGATCGAGGCCGCGTCGGTCGTCGAGATCCCACTCACCTTCTTGAGCAGGCGCAACGTCGCATTGCTGCGGACCACCCCTTCATACACGGCCCGCCACTTATCATTCAAATAGCCCTCGGCTACCCCGGTCCCCCAATTGTAGAGCTCGATGTCCTGAATGGCGTTAATATCGCCGTTGTAGGATCCCTTGTGGGCATCACCGCTCGGAATGCTCCCCCACACCCAGTTGCTTGCCGCCGATCCCCAGCCACCGCCGACTCCGTTGTTCCAGTCCAACGCTCGGTACGCGGCAATGAGGACGCCCTCAACGCCCGCCTGGTTTGACAGCGTCCCTTCATCCAGTGCCCCTTGTGGAGCGACATCGAGAAAGTCCTTGCAGCTATACGTGACGCCGCCCACAAATATCAGGAACGCCGTCACGCCCAGCAGCCTGTGCAGATCGCGCGTGTTCATCGTCGTCCGCTCCTCGAGAGAAGTCGATCCCTAGAGCGTGGTGCTGATGCCCACGCTGATCATTTTGTTGGCCGGATACGAACCCCGGTCGACGCCCCGATACTGGTCTCTGATGTCGCCTGCAGCCCCGAAGATGTTCGCCGCGGGCAACGCCGGATCGAGACCCGAGTACCCCGTGATGGTGAACAGGTTTTCCGCCTGCAGATAGATTCGCGCGGCGGGTATCCAGCGGATCATGCCCGGAGGCACCGTGAATCCGATTTGCAGATTGCGCAGCCTGACGTACGTTCCGCTCTCGAGGTAATAGCTGCTGAACTGGTTGCTGTAGGTATCGCTCTGATCCAGGCGTGGATACTTGGCGTTCGGGTTCTGCACCGTTACGTCGTGGCAGCTAGTACTGGTACAAGATCCGTCCAGAACCACGGAGTTGGCCAGCAGGTCGCTTCGCACGTTGGTCTCGAACACGCGGAAGATGTACCAATACTTTTGCAGGTTGAAGATCTTGTTGCCGAACGTGCCGAACAGGGTCGCGCTCAGGTCCCAGGGTCCCCAGCGCAGCCCGAGATCCAGTCCGGCCGTGAAATCGGGATGGGGACTGCCGATGATCGCACGGTCGCCCGAGGTGATATGGTGGTTCCCATCCACATCGACGAACTTGATCCGGCCGGGACGAGCGCCATCGTCCCAGCATTTCCCCAGTATGTCCCCGGTCCCGCATTGCGCGGCGTCCAGCGAATCCCGATAGTAGCCGTTCGCGACCAAGCCGTAGAATGCGCCGATCGGATAGCCCACCTGGTTGATGATGGCATTTTGTTCGCGGGTGACTATCGGACCAAAGAAATACTGCGCCGATCCATCGAGCTGGTCGATCTTGTTGCTGTAATGGCTGCCGTTGAAGGTCACGTTCCAAAGCTTGCCCTCGCCCAGGTTGCCCGAATAGCCGAGGGAAAACTCGATGCCCTTGTTGCTCATCTTACCGATATTGATGAAGGGGGGGGCTGCCGTGCCCGCAGTACCCGGAAGCGCGGGAGGAAACAGCAGATTGTCCGTCTTCCGGTTATACACGTCCACGCTAAAACTGCCCTTGCCCTGGAACAGCCCCAGATCCAACCCCACGTTCACCGACTTGTTCTGTTCCCACTTCAAGTCCGGATTGCCCAGTGCGGTCTGCCTGTAGCCCGGCAGAATCGTCGTGCCCGTTCCACCGATATCGTAGAAGGTGTCTCCCGATCCGCCGCCAAATTGGGGGTTGATGCGACCCGTTGGGATGTTCTGATTTCCGGTGACACCCCACCCGAATCGCAGCATGGCGTTCGAGATGAGGTCGCTGCCCGAGAGGAAAGATTCCTGGGACAGGCGCCACCCCGCGCCGATGGCCGGGAACGTTCCCCACCGGTGCGGCGGGCTCATCCTGGAGGAGCCGTCGCGTCGCAGGGTGAAGCTCAGAAAGTAGCGTTCGGCAAAATTGTAGTCGACCTTGCCGAAAAACGACAGCAACGTGCCGATGTCGCCCCTGCTATTCACGTTCTTCGTTTTGGCGTCACCCAGGGCATCGGTGATATACCGGTAGTCCAGGCCCGTGTTGAGCAGGTTGGCGAGGGTGCCGTTGATCCCCCGACTCGCGTTGCGGTTCGCTTCCTGTCCCAGCAACAGGGCGACGTTGTGTCGGTTGAACGTGGTCACGTAATTGAGCGTGTTGCTCCAGGTCCACTCCACGAATGAGCTGAAGTCCTGCGCGATCTGAGTGGCCGTGACGGGCTCTTTGTTCTCCGGCGTGGTCGGCGTGAAGGTTCTCACGGTGCCTTGACCCACGTTGAACCCGAACCTGGTTTTCGCGGTGATGCGGCGCGTCACGTCCAAGCCGCCGAACACGTTCCCGAAGATCCGGCCGTTGGTGTTGCGATCGTCCCTGTGATTCCAGGCGTACCCGAGCGGATTCGATTGATTCCCCAGCGTGGTGGGTTTCCCGGAGGCGAAGTGACCGCCGATGTCGTAGATCGGGACGACCGGCTGCATCAGGATGTTCTTGCCGAGGATGCCGTCTTCGGCATAGCCGCCGGGGTCGTCCGCCAGCCCGCCGTACA
>WNGI01000801.1_pt1 | contig 24685 bp, 25 predicted proteins | sample 5400621 | NCBI WGS metagenome assembly WNGI01 (sample SAMN13153374, study PRJNA577476) | soil metagenome | isolation source: 20 cm soil or saprolite under Garry oak tree replicate 1 | place: USA:California | collected 2016-06-15 | reverse complement strand
GAACTCAATCGTTCACCGCTTCAATCCTGACCGCACAAACTTTCAATTCAGCCATTTTCGCGTAGGGGTCCAGCACCGGGTTGGTGAGCAGGTTGGCGGCGGCTTCACGGAAATGGAAGGGGACGAACACCTGGCCGCGTGCCACGCGCTCGGAAATACGGGCCGCGCTGACCATCGAGTTGCGGCGCGACGTCAGGCGCACCAGCTCACCTTCGCGAACGCCGAGCTGCTTCGCGTCGTTAGGATGAATCTCCACGATGGCTGTGGGCTCCCGCGCATCGAGCCCGCTCGCGCGGCGCGTCATGGTACCCGTGTGCCAGTGATACAGCTGGCGACCAGTGTTCATGACGAACGGGTATTCGTCGTCCGGCAGCTCCACGGGATTGGTGTACTCGACGGGGACGAATGTCGCGCGGCCATCGGCGGTCGGGAAGTCATGATCGAATAAGAAGGCCGTGCCGGGGTGATCCGGCGTCGGGACGGGATACTGCAAGCCGGCGCCCTCGAGCCGCTCGTAGGTGACGCCGGCCCAGCTCGGTGTCACGGTCGCGATCTCTCGCATGACTTCCTCGGCATCGGCGAAATCGGTCTCCAGGCCCAGCCGGTTGGTCAGGTCGATGAGGATCTCGAGATCGCCGCGGACCTCGCCGGGCGAGTCCACGGCCTTGTGGGAGAGCTGGATGCGCCGCTCGGTATTGACGAACGTGCCGGTCTTTTCGGCGAAGCTCGCTCCGGGCAACACGACGTCGGCATAGCGCGCCGTTTCCGTGAGGAAGAGGTCCTGGACGGCCAGGAACTCGAGCTGCTGGAACCAGCCTTCGGCGTGAGCGATATCGGGATCGGAGATGATCGGGTTCTCGCCCATGATGTACATGCCGCGCACGCCGCTCTCCGGCTTCACGACTTCCGTGACCATCAGGCCTTTCTCGAGCGAGAGCGAGTCAGCGGGCACGCCCCAGGTCTTGGCGAACCGCGCGCGAACGTTCTGGTCGCCCACGGGCTGATAGTCCGTGTAGACGAACGGAATCGCGCCCACATCGGATGCGCCCTGGACATTGTTCTGCCCGCGGACGGGAAGCATCGCCGCGCCCCAGCGCCCGATCATGCCGCAGGCGAACATCAGGTTGAGCAGCGACGTCACAATGTCGGTGCCGTTGGCGTGCTGCGTGAGCCCCATGGCCCACAGCGTGCTCGTGTTGGGCCCGCGCGCGTACACCTCCGCCGCGCGGCGGATCTTGTCGGCGGAGATGCCGGTGATCTTGGCGGCCTTGTCCGGCGTGTAGGGCTGAACCGCGGCGCGCACCTTATCGAAGTCGTGCGTCCGCGCGGCGATGAACGATGTGTTCTCGAGCCCGAGCGCGAGGATGTGGTTCAACATCGCCGAATAGAGCGCCACATCGGTGCCGGGCTGCATCTGCAGGTGGATGTCGGCGCGGCCCGCGAGCTCGGTCTTGCGGGGATCGGCGACGATGAGCTTGGCGCGCTTCTCGTGCGCGCGCTTCAGCGCGGCACCGAATACGGGGTGCGACTCGGTCGTGTTGGCGCCGCCGATGAAGATGACGTCGCACGCCTGTTCGATTTCCCGCATCGAGCCCGACGCCGCCGCGGTGTTGATGGCGCGCTGCATCGCGGCCACCGATGTGGAGTGGCACAGGCGCGTGCAGTGGTCCACGTTGTTCGTGCCGAGAGCGCCGCGGAACATGCGCATCATCAGGTAATTCTCTTCGTTCGAGCACTTCGCCGAGGAGAAGCAGGCGAGCGCATCGCCGCCGCGGGCGCCCTTGATCCGCCGCAGCTCCTGCGCGGTCAGCTCGAGCGCCTCCTCCCAGGTCGCCTCACGGAACGGCGTATACCAGTCGTCGGGAGTCGCGACGCGGTCCCGGATGTCCATGTCCAGCCGCTCGAGCAGCGGCAGCTCGCGCACGCTCTTGCCGGTGGCGCGCGGCGGCGTACCAGGCTTCGAGCGCCGTCCCTCGGCTTCGATCGTCCGCCACGGCCCCGCGCGCCGCTCGGCGCCGGTCGCGCCCTTCCAGATCCAGCGGCTGCCCTCTTTGGTCCAGCCTTTTCTGATCAAGGGCCTGGTGAGTCGGTCCCGGTGCTGGGGGAAGTCGTAGCCGAAGCGCCCTTTCACACAGGTGGAGCCCTGATTCGGCGTGTTCAGCTCGATGTCGGGCGAGGTGACGCGGATGACCTTGTTGGCCGAGACGTGCAGATCCACCTGGCATCCCACGCCGCAGTACGGACAGACGGCCCGCACGATTTTTTCCGGGTGCCGGATCTGTTCGGGCGCGAAGCGCTGGCGCGGCATCACCTCGAAGATCGCTCCCGTCGGGCAGACGCGGACGCATTCGCCGCACCAGGTGCAGCCCGCCTTGTCGGGGTCGCCGTCCGCACCGACGATGATCTCGGCGTGCTCGCCGCGGTACCCGACGTCCAGCACGCCCACGACCTGGATGTCCTCGCACGCGCGCACGCAGCGGGTGCACAGGATGCAGGTGGACATATCGTGACGGATCATCGGGTCGCCGGGGCGCTCGTCGCCCGAGCGCAGCGGGAGGTCGCGCGTCTCGACGGCCGTCGGCACGACGTCGTATTGCACGAGGTAGCGCTCGAACTCGTTGCGCGGGTGTGTGCGGCCGCCGTTGCGGAGGTGCTCCGCAGGATAGCGCTCGGCGAGCAGGCGGAGGACCCCTTTGCGGTTTTCGACCGCGGCGTGCGACTGGGTCGTCACGACCATGCCTTCGGCAATTTTAGTCGCGCACGCCGGTATCAGTTTCGCCTGACCTTCCACGGAGACGAGGCAGATGCGGCAGTTCCCGACAATCGGGAGAGTGGGATACCAGCAGAGCGTCGGGATCTCCATGGCGGCCGCTCGGGCGGCATCGAGGATGGTCTGGCTCTCTTCCGCAACTATTGAACGACCGTCGATCTTGAGCGTCGCCATACCTTGATAGATAGGCTTCCGGATGTGAGTTGCAAGGTTGTGCTGGGTTGCGTCAGAACAGTCTCTTTTCCACGAGTTCCGTAGCGAGTTTTTGCGGCGCAGGTCTTGCCAGTTCGAGCCGCATGATCGCGGGCGTACTGCTGCTGGTGCTATCAGGCGGGATCGGAACCCCCTCGAATTCGCCGCGCATCCACGCCCTGACTCCTCCCAAGCCACGGATTGCCGGAAGACTTCAAGGCACCGATCAGGCGCTCCGGTTTGCCTCGAGCACGCTGATTTTCGCCGATTGGCTCACCACGGTCGACGGGATTCGGCAGGGCTTAACGGAAACGAATCCGATCCTCGGTCCTCGGCCATCCATCGGTCGAGTGAACGTGATGATCGGCGCGGGCTTGCTCCTGAACACGTTCGCGGTGGCCAAGATAAAGAGCGCCCCTTTGCGACGTGGTGTGTGGCTTACGGTGCTGCTGTTCGAGGTGAAAGCGGTGCACGCGAACCGCAAATCTGGCTGCGCCTTCAGCTTTTCGTTCTAACGGGCCATCAGAACAACGGGGCCGGCTCAGCGCCGGCCCCGTTGTTTCTTAGGTGCGTCCAGTTCAAACCTTGGGATCCACCGGTAAGTGGCGATGGGTATGGTCGCCGTCTTCGCCTTCATCCCGGAACCAGCAGTACGCCCAGATCTTTGCGGGCCGCAGGGTCTGTCGGCCGGCTTTCAGGACGATCCCCATCGGTTCCTGATCGATCACCATCGGTAAACTCGTCATGCGGACATGTCTCACGTAGCAGGTCGTCATGAATGGAAGGCAAGAGACCTGCCATCACCGCTCGTGCCGACGTGCAGACGTGCCAACGTGTTAGCAAACTGGCGAGATCTAGAGGTGTCACTCCGACACGTTCAGCGCCGTGTCCACCTGACGCGGCGGCTTGATAGCTGTGAAGCCGGAGCGCTTGGAGCGCCGCCCAGACTGGACCTGCCAGTCGCGATAGAGCGTCTGCAACGCCTCGGGAGCCAGGGGGATGACTTGGCGCTCGGCGGCGGCCGGAAGGACGACGTGGACGCCGCCCGTGGGCGTCCGCGTCTGCAGATCCGCGATCAGCGACGCGCGGTGCTTGGCGTGCAGCGGGGCGATGCACCCGGCAGCGATCGCGACGAGAGAGGGCGCCAGGTCAGGGAACCAGCTTCCAAAGTTGATGACCAGTGCCTGAAATGCTCCGGCGAGCTGCTCCGTCACCGCTCGTCCCTCGGCAGCCTCCACCGCGCCCAGGTCCTGATCGAGCAGGAAGACTTCGGCGTCGTGTGCGGCCAGGAACAGCGCTTCGCCCAGCGCGGCAGCGCCGAGGACGACGATGACGTCGCCGGGCTCTACCCGCGCCGCCCAGGGAACGAGGGGGTGGCCGCGGTCGAGTCCCCAGTGTGTGGGCTCGCGCTGCGCCTCGCGCAGCGCGCGGTGCTTCTGCCGCCAGCGCGGGAACGACGGCAAGCGCAGCCGCCGCGCGATGATCCGATCCACGTGCTCGAGCAGGAGCACTTCGGTGAGCAGGTACTGATCCTGCGCGTTGGCCTGGAGCTCGCGCACCGCCTCGTCGCCGAAGCGGAGCAGCTCGGCGCGCGGCAGCGTGTTCTTGAATTCCTCGAGCCGCTGCAGGATGAACTCCTGGTACTCCTGTTTGAGCGAGCGCGGCGCCCGCCGCACGGGGGTGATCCCCGGCTTGTTTGCGTGGAGCGGCACGGAGGTCAGCATGGTTCGACGTGCACCGTCACTTCCTCCAACTCCAGGTCTTTCTTCAGGCGCTCCTCGACTGCGTCCGCGATGGCGTGCGCGGCGGCGACATTGGCTGAGGAATCGACCGCGATCGTCACCTCGGCGTAGCGCACGCCGGCGTTGCCGCCGCGCGAGCGAATGCCGTAAGCGTCCTTCACGCCTTCGACTGTCTGCGCCGTCTTTCGGATCGTCGGGGCCGGTATCGCGCGCTCGTCTACGAGGACCGGCACCACCCGCTGCAGGATGTTGAAGGCCACGCGGGCAATCATGAGTGCAACCGCGATCGCGACCGCCGGATCGACCCAGCCGTGACCCTGCCGCGAAAAGAGGACGCCGATCAGCACGCCGATGGTGATGAAGACGTCGGTGCGGGTGTGGGCAGCGTCGGCGATCAACAGCTCGCTCTGAAGCTGGTGACCTCGCCGGTTCTCGTACCAGGCGACGAGAACGTTGGTGGCGAGAGTTGCGAGCAGGAGCACGAGGCCGAAGTCAGTCATCTGGACTGTGTGCCCGCCGCTGATGAGTCGCCCGATTGCGCTCCGCGTGAGCTCAACGCACGTGACGGAGAGGAAGACGACGATCCCAAGGGCACCGAGCGTTTCGAATTTCCCGTGACCGTAGGGGTGCTCTTCATCAGGAGCCTGAGATGCAACGCGCACCACGACCAGGCCGAGGACATTGTAGACCGCGTCGACCGAGGAGTGGACCGCATCGCCGATGACGGCGAGCGAGCCGGCCACGACGCCGAGCGTCGCTTTGGCGATGACGACCAGGATGTTGGCGACGAGTAGTCCCGCGAGTACCCGGCGTACCGCCCGGGACCGGTCCAGGGCGTTACCGGTCGATGGGGACATGGCTTGTAAGCTTGTGATACGGGCCGATTTAGTCAACGTACTTGACATATTTAGACGTTTGTATAAATATCTCGCCTCAATGGAAGACTCCCTGTTCCGAGCCCTGGCCGACCCGACGCGGCGCAAAATCCTCGAGCTGCTGACGGAGAAGGACCTGACCGCCGGGGAGATCGCCGAGCAGTTCCCGATCGCCTTCGCGTCGGTGTCGCATCACCTGGGCGTGCTCAAGGCGGCGGACCTGGTGGCCTCGGAGCGCGAGGGGCAGTTCATCCGCTATCGGCTGAATACGACCGTGTTTCAGGAGGTCGTGCGCTACTTCATGACCCGCTTTGGCGCGGGCGACAAGAACGGAGGAGGAGCAACCCATGCGTAGCCGCTGGTTTGGTCTTGTGATCGCCGCCGTGGCGTTGATTGTCTCGATCTGGGCCTACCCGCAGCTCCCGCCCACGATCGCGACGCACTGGAATGTGCGCGGCACGGCGGACGGGTTTTCCGGCCGGGCTACCGCGGTCTTGATCATGCCGCTCGTCATCATCGGGTTGACGGGATTGTTCAACGTGCTGCCCAAACTGGACCCGCGGCGGGCGAACTACGCCAAGTTCATCGACACGTACTGGCTGATCGCGAATGCCGTCATCCTCTTCATCTTGATCGGCCATGGGATGATCGTCGCCACCGGTCTCGGCTATCCTGTGAAGATCGACCGGTTCATGCCCATCGGCGTCGGCTTGCTGTTCATCGTGCTCGGCAACTTCCTCACGCGCGTCGAACCCAACTGGTTCATCGGGATTCGCACGCCGTGGACGCTCTCGAGCGACACCGTGTGGCGGAAGACGCACCGCACCGGTGGGTGGCTCATGGTCGTCGGCGGCTTCGTCCTCGCAGCGTCCGTCTTTCTGCCGCATGGCGCGTTCCTGCCTCTGCTGATCGCGGCGATCCTCATCGTGGCCGTGATTCCAGTCGTGCAGTCCTACGTCCTGTGGAAACGGGAGCAGGGAAAATCGTAGGTTCATAATGTAGGGGCGCAGCATGCTGCGCCCCTACCGATTCCACTCCCCTCTACCAATTGGATCACCATGAACGTTCTTGGCATCGCCATGGTCGCACTGACGCTACAGAATGCCGACACTACTGCCCCGGCGCTGGCCGTGGAGTCGCCGTACACGATTCACAGCACGGGCGTCGAACTCGGCGCCACGCTCACCGTGCCGCGGGGCGCGGCGGGGAAGGTGCCCGTCGTCGTGATCATCGCCGGCTCGGGACCGACGGACCGGAACGGCAATTCCATGTTGGGCATCCGGCCGAATTCCTACGCACAGCTCGCGTGGGGGCTCGCGGCGCGCGGCATCGCGTCCCTGCGTTACGACAAGCGCGTGCTGCCGGCCACGAAGGGGGCGGTGGAGATCTCGCGGCTCTCGCTCGAGGATTTCGCGACCGACGCACGAGCCGCGGCCGAGTCGCTGGCTCGCGATGCCCGCTTTTCGAAGGTCCTGTTGCTGGGGCACAGCGAGGGAGCAGCCCTCGCCTTGATCGCCGCGCGGCAGGGTCCACCGGTCTCGGCGGTGGTGAGCGTGTCCGGATTTGGGCGCCCGCTCGCGGTCGTCTTGCGCGAGCAGCTGTCGCGCCAGTTCGATAGTGCGACCCTGGTTCGCTACGACACCGCGATGGCGCAGTATCTCCGCGGGGAGACGCCAACGGACGTGCCGTCCATGATGTCCCCGCTCTTTGTTCCGATCAATCAGCACTTCATGAAGTCGCTCATGGACTTCGATCCGCCCGCGGCAATCCGGTCACTGCAGCAACCCGTGCTCATCGTGCAGGGGGGGCGGGATCTGCAGGTGACCGTCGCTGACGCTGAACGGCTACGCAGCGGTCAACCCAAGGCACAGCTCGTCGTGATTCCCGCGGCGAATCATGTGCTGAAGCAGACGTCCGACACCACGCTCTCCGGGCAGATGCAGCTGTACCAGAGCCCGACGGCGCCGATCATGCCCGAAGTTGTGAACGCGATTGCGGATTGGATTTTGAGGCTGCGATCCTGAGGAAATGGGTAGGGGCGCAGCATGCTGCGCCCCTACCCAATTGCGCGCAGCAAAACGCCTTTCAGGTAGCCAGTTTCAGGCACGTTGAGCAGTTCGGGGTGGTCACCGGCCGCGCCGGTTGCCGCCAGGAACTGAATGCGCCTGCCCGAGTCGCGCGCCGCATCGGCCAGCATGGCATTGAAGATCTCGCGGCTCACGTGATAGGAGCAGGACGACGTGAACAGCACTCCGCTGGGCGCGAGAATTTTCATCGCCCGTAGGTTCACTTCCTTGTAACCTGCGATCGCTCGTTCCAGATTGGCCTTCGTTTTCGCGAACGCCGGCGGATCGAGCACGATGGTGTCGAACTGGTCCCGCCGCCGCTCGAGCTCGCGCAGCAGATCGAACGCATTCGCTTCCCGCCACTCGATATTGCCGATTCCATTCAACCGCGCATTCTCGGCGCCGCGCGCCATCGCCTCGGTGCTCTGATCCACCGCCAGCACTTCCTTCGCCTTGCGCGCGAGGTGTAGTGCAAATGAGCCGTGATAGGTGAACAGATCCAGTGCCCGGCCGCCGGGGCGCGTGTGCTCGCCGACCAGGAGCCGGTTCTCGCGTTGATCGAGAAATGCGCCCGTCTTTTGTCCCGACCACGGCGCGGCGAGGTACTTCAGGCCGTCTTCGGTTACCTCGACCACCTCGGGAACCTGGCCGCCGGCCAGCACAACCTCCTCAGGCAATCCCTCGTGTCGACGCACCCCTGCATCGTTCCGCAGCAGAATCCCCTGCGGTGAGAGCGCCGCTGTGATGCCGGCCAGGATATCGGCACGCGCCGTCTCGAGGCCCGCCGAGAGCAGCTGGGCGACGATCCATGATCCGTACCGGTCGATGATGAGCGAGGGAAGCCCGTCGCCTTCGGCGTGCACGACGCGCCACGCGCTCGCTGTGATGCCGTTGCGGCGCTGGGCAGCACCCGCGATCCGGTCGGTCCACCACGCTGCGTCGATCGGCTCCGTGCCGCGCGTCAGCAGCCGCAGCCGGATCTCGGACTTCGGCGAGTAAAGCGCCTGGCCGAGGAACTTGCCTTTGCGGTCGGTAACGGGAACGATGCCGGGCGTCTTGTCCGGCTCCTCGGCGACGTCACTGCGGTAGATCCACGGGTGGCCTTGCTTCCATCGCTCGGCCCCCCGCGCAGTAACCTTGACGGGCGGATGGGCGGATGGGCGGATGGCCCGTTCTCCATCATCTGTCATCGGTCCGGTCTCAGCTTGGATGCTTCTCGCAGGTACATATGTTTGAGAGCGCGCTGAGACTTCGTGGTATAGAAGTGCAGTAGCACGCGGATGCATAGTGGCAGGCCGTTGGGAACCGCCACCTCGGCGGCGCCAAGCAGGGGCACGTCGGTCCACCCGAGGCGGCGAGCGGCGCGCGCCGGATACTCGGCGGTGAGGTCGGGCGACGACGTGAAGATCGCGCTCTCGACGTCAGCCGGTTCGAAGCCGTTGGCGTCGCGCAGCGCGGCGAGCAGCTCCTCGGTCGCCTCGAGAATCGCTTCACTCGTGTTCGCGGTCGCCGTGGTCGCTCCACGCAGGCCGCGCAGGATCTTGGTCATGTCGCTTGCCGATCAGTTGCGCTTGATGGTGATCACGGATCCCGCTCTGCTCAAGGGGCGGGACGCGGTGGCCGTTTGCCGCGGCGCCGTCGCCGGCGGCGCCACGATGATTCAGGTGCGCTGGAAAGATGGCATGCCGGCGGAAGTTCTGGAGTTGACCCGGGCGCTGGTCGCGGCGCTCCCGGTTCCGGTGCTCGTCAACGACCGGGCCGACATTGCGCTGGCAGCCGGCGCCGCCGGAGCGCACCTGGGCGGGGAAGACGTACCGCTCGAGGCGCTGCGACCGCGCGTGCCGCCTGGCTTTCTGCTGGGGATTTCCGTGGGCTCAGTCGCTGAGGCCGCGCGCGCGCCGGCGAGCGCCGATTACTGGAGTGTCGGGCCCTGCTTTGCGACACCGACCAAGGCGGACGCGGGCCCGCCGCTCGGCCCGGACGGCTTTGCGGCGCTCGCGAAACTAGCGCCCGAGAGCTGTCCCGTGATCGGGATCGGGGGCATCTCGGTTGCGAATGCTGGCCTGATCAAAGGCGCTGGAGCGGTCGGCGTTGCGGTGATCGGTGCGGTGCTGACTGCCCGGGATCCGGAATCGGCGACGCGGGAGCTGACCAGGTCACTGCAGTAACTCCTACCGCCCCCTACCGTCACTACCCCTCCTACCGCCGGCTTCTCACCTTCCGAATCGCCGCCAGGTGATCCGCATACGAGGCCGAGAAGATGTGTTTCCCATCCGGCTGCGCGACGAAGTAGAGGTAGCCAATTGGGGCAGGGTAGAGTGCGGCGATGATGCTCGAATCGCTGGGTTCCGTGATGGGGCCCGGCGGTAGTCCCGGGTAGCGATACGTGTTGTAGGGTGAGTTGATCTGGAGCTGCTTCTCCCACACCCGCCGCATCCGGCGGCCGTGCGCATAAATGATCGTCGGGTCGGCCTGCAGCGCCATGCCGCGCTTCAACCGGTTGTGATAGACCGCCGAAACATACGGGCGATCAGGGCGGTAGCGCACTTCCGCCTCAATGATCGACGCGAGCGTGACAATCTCGTGCCGCGTCATGTGCAGCTCCGTGAGGCGCTCCTCCCACTCCGGGTTCCACCGCGCCAGGAACTCGTGCGTCATGAGCTTCACCAGGTCACGCGCGCGCATGCGCATCGGCACGACGTACGTCGTCGGATACATGTAGCCATCGACGCCAGCGGGGGAGGACCGGATGCCCAGCTCACGCTCGAGTGAGGTGTCGCGCATGGCGGCGACAAACGAATCCTTCGACACGCCGAGCCACGACCGCGCGCGCTCGGCGACCTCGAAGCCCATCATCCCCTCGGTGACGGTAAAGCGGACCTCTGTGCCGCGCCCCTTCTTAAGAGTGCCGACGATGCTGCTCCAGCTTTCGTCTTTCTCGAATGTGTAGACGCCGCTCTTCAGGTTGGATGGCAGGCCGCGGATGCGCGCGTAGACGCTGAACCAGTCGCGATGCCCGATGAGGCCGTGCGCCTCGAGCGAGTCGAGCGCCTGGTAATAGGTGGCGCCGCGCGGGATGATCACCATCTCCTTCTCGGCAACGGACTGGTATCTGTCCGGGTCCGGCTTCCCGCACGCGAACGCGAGCAGCAGCACCAGCGCGGCGCGGTTAGTCAATCGCCGACCCGCGCTTGGCGTCGAGGTAGTGCTGCAGGAGCAAAGCAGCGGCCATCGCGTCGACGTCTTCCTTCCGTCCCCGCGTCTTCCCACCCATCTCGCGTATCGCAGCGAGCACGCGTGCTGTCGTCATCCGCTCGTCCCACATTCGGACCTCCAGGTCCCCCACGCGCCGCTTGATATCATCGGCGAGGGCTCGTGCGGCGTGAGCGGCATCACCTTCCGCTCCAGATTCATCCAGCGGGAGCCCCACGACGATACCCACAACATTGTGTTTCTTGACCTGTTCGAGTAGCTGCGCCATGGGAAAGCGCTTGCCGGCGCGGCGGGTGAGCGTGGTGAGGGGCTGGGCGAGGACCTGCGTTTCGTCAGAAAGGGCGAGCCCGATCCGGCGCTCGCCCCAGTCGACAGCCAGAATGCGGCCTGACTGCTTCACCCTTGCGACATCGTCTGGTAGAACTCGTTGTTGGTTTTCGTGCGCTTCAGGCGCTCGAGCAGGAACTCGATGGCCTCCACCGGCGGCATGTCAGAGAGGAAGTTGCGCAGCAGGTAGACTTTGTTGAGCTCTTCCTTGTTGAGCAGCAGCTCTTCCTTGCGGGTGCTGGTGCGCTGCGTGTCGATCGCCGGGAACGTGCGCCGCTCGGCGATGCGCCGGTCCAGGATGACTTCGGAGTTACCGGTGCCCTTGAACTCCTCGAAGATGACCTCATCCATGCGCGAGCCGGTGTCGATCAGCGCCGTCGCCAGAATGGTGAGGGAACCCCCACCCTCGATGTTGCGGGCCGCACCGAAGAAGCGCTTGGGCTTCTGGAGCGCGTTGGCGTCCACGCCGCCCGACAGAATCTTGCCCGAGTGCGGCACCACGACGTTGTGGGCACGGCCCAGGCGCGTGATCGAGTCGAGCAGAATGACGACGTCCTTGCCGTGCTCCACGAGACGCTTGGCTTTCTCGATCACCATGTCGGCGACCTGCACGTGCCGGTCGGCCGGCTCGTCGAACGTGGAGGACACGACTTCGACGTTCGGCCCCTTCACGTTCTCTTCCATGTCGGTCACCTCTTCGGGCCGCTCGTCGATGAGCAGCACGATCAGGTAGACCTCAGGATGATTCTCGATGATGGAATTGGCGAGCTTCTGCATCAGGATGGTCTTACCGGCCTTGGGCGGTGAGACGATGAGGCCGCGCTGCCCTTTGCCGATGGGCGACAGAATATCCATCACGCGCATCGACAAATCGCCGTCTTTGCGTTCCAGCCTGATTTTTTCTTCGGGGTAGCGCGGCCGCAGGTTGTCGAAGGCGACGCGGTGCTTGGCCTTCTCCGGCTCCTCGCCGTTGACCACTTCGACCTTGAGCAGCGCGAGGTAGCGCTCGCCTTCTTTCGGCGGCCGGACCTGCCCCGTGATCGTATCGCCCGTCCGCAGATCGAACCGCTTGATCTGGCTGGGCGAGACGTAGATGTCGTCGGGGCCGTAGAGGTAGTTCCAGTCGGCGCTGCGGAGGAAGCCATAGCCTTCTGGCAAGATTTCGAGCACGCCCTCGCCACGGAGCACCGTGTCGGAATCGAGGAGCGATTGCTCGATGCGGAAGATCAGATCCTGCTTGCGGAGCCCGGAGTAGTTGGTGATGTTCAGGGTCTCGGCCATCGCGTGAAGTTCCGCGACGGACTTTCTCTTCAGTTCGGCGATATCCACTTGTGCTTCAACTCCGTTTGCGTGTGGGGCGGGGAAAACCCCGGGATGGGGGATTGGTCCTGGTTGATAATGGAAACTTGGGAATCCAGCGGTGTGCGACGAAGTGATAGTAGGACGCGCCGGGCGGCGAGTCAAGAGTGGCGGTAGGCCTCGCCCCGTTCCTCCTGGCGTGGCGCACCACCCCCCTCCACGACCGAGAAGTCGTTGACGCGCTTGTAGATCCAGCCCACGCCGGGCCCCCGCCGTCACCCGCGCTGGCCCAGGTCCTCCGGGAGTGGCCGGGGACTTACTACTGGTCCGACGAGAGTGACGGCCGCCATCTGGTCCTCACGCGCCCCACCACGCGGGTGCGTGAAGCCTGGATGGTCCACGCGCTGCTATTCCTGGCGGTGTTGCTGCTTGTGACAGTCACCGGAGCGGTAATCGCCGACGTGCTGCCGGCGGATCTAACCGCCTGGACCAGCGGCCGCTTGCTGCACGCGCTGCCGAGCGGCCTGTCGTTCTCACTGCCGTTGCTCGCCATTCTCCTCTGTCATGAGCTGGGGCATTACCTCACCGCACGCCATTACCAGCTCAACGTGTCGCCGCCGTTCTTCATCCCCGGCCTGCCCGCCCCGCTCGGCATCGGGACATTCGGTGCATTCATTCGCCTGCGCACCATTGTCAGCGACCGCCGCCAACTCCTCGACGTCGGGGCCGCCGGCCCGATTGCGGGGTTTGTCGTCGCGCTGGCCGTGCTGTGGCTCGGCGTCGCGCGCAGCCACGCTTCCGTGCCGCCCGCCGAAGGCGTGACTGGCATGTTCGCGCCGTTCGGCGGGGGCGTCTGGTTGCTCGGCGATTCCCTCATCACGCTGATCGTGCGGAAGGCCGCTCTGGGGGACGCGACGATCCAGCTGCACCCGATGGCGGTCGCCGGCTGGTTCGGCATGTTCGTCACCATGCTGAACCTCCTGCCGATGGCCCAGCTCGACGGCGGGCACATCCTCTACGCCGCATTCCCGACCTGGCATCGTCGCGTGGCGCGGCTGTTCTGGGTGGTGACGATCGGTCTCGCGTGGCTGTCGGTGACGTGGCTGTTTTGGGGAGTCGTCGTGCTGCTGTTGTCGAGAGGCAGGCTGGATCACCCGCCCGTACTGGATGCGTATCGGCCGTTGCCGAGGTCGAGGGGCTGGATGCTCCTGATCAGTCTCGTGCTGTTCGTGCTCACGTTTGCACCAGTGCCCGTCCGACGCTGACTATTGCGTAACTCTAAGCGGTTTATAATGTTCTTTAAAACCAGCCCTGGACTGAGATGCCTGCACAACCGGCCCGCTACTCTCCAGCAGCTTCCGACACGGTCGTCCACGACCTTCCCCCGATTCGCTTCGACGGACAACCCATAGACATCCGACTCTCTCTGCGCCGCACCGAAGATGGTGTCTGGCGCGGGCGCATCCTCTTCGGCGCCGAGGGGACGGAGGCGGAGCGCTCCAGTGCCGAGATCTTTTGCGCCGGCACGGAGCAGGATCTGTGGCAGTCGGTGCGGGACCTGCGGGATCATCACCTGCGGGATCTGTACCGATCGCTGCTGTAGATGGCTGATCCGACGGCCCTGGCAAAGCTGCGCCACGATCTGTCCAATCCCTTATCGGCGATTCTCGCCGAGACTCAGCTGCTGCTCCTCGCGGCCGAAAAGTTCGACGAGGAAACGGTGGCCGGCCTCAAGCAAATCGAGCAAATGGCGCGCAAGATGCGCCAGACGCTGCAAACCATCGAGTGAGCCGCCGGCATCGTCCACGGTACGCCCCAGCGACGGTGTGGTGGCCCGCCAGCGCCCCACGGCCGCTGTGCTGCGCCTTCCTTATTACTCCTCCCTCAGCTTGGGTTGCGCTTCGTGATCTTCGTCATAGCCGTTTCGGTCAAACAGCCGTAAATAAGCCAGCCTTGCGCGGGTTTCGGGCCCGGGCATCCTAGGTCCCTTCAGCGGCGGGAGCCGTCGTGGTGGCTGGTCGCAGGTCTCTGCTCTTAAGCCTGAGCGGTCTTCTCGTGGCCTGCGCTGGTGGGCCTCGAGTCCGGCCCGTCACCCCCGCCGAAATCCCCACCCTCAAGGCTCAAGCAGCACAGCAACCCCGTAATGCCGAGATCCGCTTCCGGCTCGCCGCCGCGCTCATGGCCGCCGGCCGCTGCGACTCGGGCGTAGTGGTTGCCAACGCAGGACAGATGCTCGCGCCGAGTGACGCGCTGGGCCCGATGGTCATCGGCGGCTGTCAGGAGAAGGACGGTCGCTACGATCTGGCATTCGCCACCTACACGGACTTCGCCAACAAGTATCCGCAAACGCGCGGGGTCGCCGCCGTGCGGGCGCTGGCGCAGTTGGCCTTGCGGACCCAGGCGACCGCGACCGCCAAGCTGGCGCTGCAGCGCGAATCGACTCTGACCGCGCTTGCGCCCGAGCCGTCCACGGTGGCGGTGCTCCCGATGACGATCGCGGGCGACTCGAGCCTGCAACCCCTGTCGCGCGGGCTGGCGGAGCTGATGGTCACCGATCTCGCGATGGTGCGGAGCCTGCGGCTGCTCGAACGCATCCAGGTCGGCGCGTTGCTCGACGAGCTGAAGCTGGGCCAGAGCGGCCGTGCCGATCCCAGCACCGCCGCCCGCGTGGGCCGGCTGCTGCGTGCGGAGCGAATGGTCCAGGGTGTGGCCAGCATGACGCAGAACGGTCCCGTGCGCATGTCGGCGGCAGTCGTGCGAGGTGATGGCACCGTTCGGACGGGCGCGCAGGTCAACGGGAATTTCAAGCAGCTGCTCGATCTCGAGAAGCAACTTGTCTTCGGTCTTGCGACGGAGCTCGGCATTCAGCTCACCGAGGCTGAGCGCCAGCGGATCCTGCGTCAGGGGCCGAGGAACCTCGCTGCCTTCCTCGCCTACAGCAAAGGACTCGAGGCGCTCGATCGCGGTGATTACCGCACTGCCGCGATGCATTTCAACGCCGCCGTCCGGGCCGATCCGTCGTTCCAGGCCGCGGTCCAGCAGCAACAGGCGGCGGCCGCCGCGCCGGCCGTGCAGGCGGGTGGCGGCGATGTGCTGACTGTCGCGCAGTCGGTCGCAGACCTGCCTCCGCCATCCGAGCCCGCCGCCGAAGGCGCGCTAAAGCAGATCACGGTGGATGTGTCCTCCACCCTCGGTGATGCGAACGGACAAAACGCCATCAGCAGCACCGTGTCGCAGACCACGCCCGAGAGCCAGGGCATCTCGAGCGTCGTTCAGGCGTCGGGCATCATTCGCATCATCTTCCGCCGGCCGTGACGCTCGCGCGCCGACTGGTCGCCGGACTGCTCATCGTCGCGCCCGGCGTACTCGCGGGCCAGGCCGCGACCACCTTCGCGCGCACCGGCGTCGTGTTCGAGTCCTACAGCTTCGGGCCGGGGCTGGCGTTCAACCGCATCAGCGAGCTGACGATTCCCGTCGGCGTCTCCCAACGCGTTGGCGGGCGGCTCGTCATCGATCTCAGCACCGCGTTCGCGAGCGCCTCGGTGAGCGATGCCGGCGGCGGGACGATCACGCACTCCGGACTCGTCGATACCGATCTCCGCGCGACCTTCAACGTCGTGCCCGGCAAGCTCGTGTTCAACGTGGTGGGCACGATTCCGACCGGCGCGACCGCCGTCCCCGATACGACGATCCCCCTCTTCGGCGCCACGGCGACCGATCTGCTCGGATTCACGACGCCGGGCTTTGGATCGGGTGGTGGCATATCGACTGGGTTTGCCTCGGCCTTCCGAATGGGACAGAACTGGGCCGTGGGTACGGGCGCGAGTTACCGCTATGCCGCGAGCTACGTGCCCGTCCAAGACGGCACCGAGATGATGCCGGGCGGTGAGATCCGTGGGCGACTCGGAATCGAAGGGCCGTTCGGAGGCGGGAAGTACTTCCGCGGGGCGTTCGTCTACACGACGAGCGGCGCGAACGATTTGGGCGCGGGCGAGCAGAGCACCATCGGCGACCGGTTCCTCGTGTACGGCTCGGTCAGCATGCCGATGGGCAACTCGCACCTGACGCTGTACGGCTGGGATATGCGCCGCGGGCGCGCACGCGACTCCGCGGACACGCTCACGATCTCCGTACCGCGCGGCAATGTGCTAGCGGTGGGCGGCCGGCTCGATCGTCCCATGAGTCCCAAGACGATCCTGTCGCCAATCGTGGAATTCCGTCACGAATTGACGGGGCCCGGGCAAACCATGGAGCTGCTCGGGTACCTGCTGCGCGCCGGCAGCGATCTGCGCTATCGCCTGACCGATCGGGCCACGGCCGTGCTGCAGGCACAAGTCGCCTTCGGCACTCTGCATGATGAGGGCACAACCGCCTCGATCTTCGGTCCCCGTGTCAGTGCCCTAATCGAGTGGGCGCGGTAAGCATTGCTGCTTTCGATCCGTTAACCAGATACAGGGTCAAGAACACCGCGGTCGCCGCGCTGACGCCGTATTTCCAAACGGGGGCCGCCGCCGACGCCGACAGCAGTCCCTCGATCGTCCCCGCAATCGCAAGCAGTGTGACGACCGCGCCGATCATGCGCGCGGCGATCCGTCCCTCGACAATCAGCGCGTCTGCGCGGGTGCGGTCGCCCGGCGCGATCAGGGCCTGCGCCAGCCGAAAGCCTGCTCCCGCCGAGATGAAGATCGCGGTCAGCTCGAGCACGCCGTGGCCGAGGACGAAGGTCAGCAGGTAGCCGAGCGCGTGATAGTTCTGGAACAGTCCCATCACGAGACCGAGCATCATGCCGTTCGTGAATAGCAGCCAGGCGGTGAGCAGGCCGCCCGTGATGCCGCCGACGAAGGTGCCGAAAGAAACGGTGATGTTGTTGGTAATGATGAAAGCGGCCATTTCGGGCCGGTATTCTTTCCCCGTCTCCGCGTACCCCCGTCCCTCCGTAAGATTCTCGGCAGCCGCTTCGGCCCGCGCGATCATCCCCGGCGGCAAAAGCTCCTCGGCGAGAGCGGGGCGCTCACGGATCATGACGTAACCCACGCCGGCCGGCACCGCGAACAGCAGAAACGCCAGGACCACGTACTTCCACGACTGCACGACGGAAGCGGGAAAGTCGCGCAGGATGTAGTAGAGCAGGGGCGTCCGCTGCTTGCCGCGCGCGCGGTACAGCGCATTGTGCCCGGCGGTCACGACGCGCTCGAGGTACGTGATGACTCGCGGATCGACCTGGTAGGTGCGCGCGCGCGCGAGATCGGCCGCCACCTCGCGGTACTGCGCGGCGAACTGGGGGATCTCACCCGACGCAAGCGCGCCGATCCCGGAGCGCTCCATGCGCAGCGCCGTCGTGCGGAACGCTTCCCAGCCTTCGCGCTTCTTCTGGACGAACCGCTCGGCCGGCACGGTGACGCGCCCGGCGGCGCCCGCTTTGGCGCGGGTCGCAAACCGGCTGCGGCGCTTGCGCTGCTCCTCGGCGAACACCGCGACGAGATAGGCCTGGCCATCCGTCGTGCGCCGCGGGATGCGCGGCTCGAAGCGCTGCACGAGATCGGTTGTGATGCGCACCTGGACCTCAGGGGTCAGGTCGTTGATCCGGCCCAGGAACCGATCCAGCAGGCGGAATTCATCCTCAGACAACTCGGGCGGCCCCGTTTCCAGTGGTTCCGATGGCTCCTGCGGCGCCGGCTCGGGAGCGCCAAGCGTCCAGTCGGTAGGGTGGTCGCGCACGACGATCGTGCCGGCCGCCATGTCTCCCGGGCGCTTGTTGCTCGGGTGCAGGAACATGGACAGGACGGCCGGCAGGAACGAGAAGGGGAAGTAGCTGTCGAGCAGACGCACGAGATTGCGGACCACCGCGGCCGTCGGGGTGATCGACCGCCCGGTGTCCATCACCACGCGGATGCCGAGCGCTTGCTTGCCGGGGGTACGCCCGCCGTTGAGTGCCTCAAACAGCGTGAAGTAGCCCCATAAGAGACAGAACGACAGGAGAATCATCACCGCAGTGAACCAGCTGCGTGCCATCCCGCGTGAGGAGAAGACGTCGCCTGCGATGGCGCTGCCGATGATCCACAGCCCCACCAGGCCGAGCGTCTGCAGCAGCACGTCCAGCAGAGCGGCCGCTACACGCGAGCCCACGCCCGCCAGCTCGAACTGGACGTCGACGTGCTCGGGTGTCTCCACGCCATGGTGTTCCCGGAGATCGAGGTCTCGCGCGGAGGCGGCCATGTCCTCATCTTACCGCGTGTCCCCACTCGGAGCGACCCATTAGCTCGAACATCCGTCCCATGCGGCTGGGCGAAATCCTCGACGGGAGCTTCAACATCTACCGGCGTCACTTCGGCCTGTTCATGCGGCTGAGTCTGATCCTGGTGTGGCTCCCGACCGCGGCCGGCATCTACCTGAACCTGCGGTTCAACAACAGCCCGTTCGAGGTCCTCGCCATCTTCCAGGAGAACATCGGCCGCAGCATCGGTCTGACCATCCTGGCCGTGTTGATCTGGAGCGTGTGCGGTCTCCTGCTCAAGGCGGGGACGATCCGCATCATCTCGGATTCGTATCTGGGCCAGGAACCGGAGTTGGGGGCATCGCTGCGCTTCGGCGTTTCGAAGATCATTCCTCTGTTGGTCGTCGCCCTCAGCAAAGGGCTCTTGCTGATCATTCTTTACATCGTCAGCGGCCTCGGTGTGGCGCTGCTGTACTTCATGGGACGGATGGCCGGGCCGGCCATGGGTGCCCTCATGGTATTCGTGGGCGTCATCGGCGCGCTATGGTTCGTGATCTGGATCGCATGCGCGTACGGAACGACCACACCCATCGTGGTGCTCGAAGACCTGCCGAGCTCCTTCGACGCCTTTGGCCGCTCCTGGGAGTTGACCCGCGGGGCGCGCGGCAAGGTCTTCGGTACCTGGATCGTCGCGTGGCTGATCTCACAATTGCTGCCGCAGCTGATCGTCGCTGGCATCAGCGGGGCGCTGGGTGTCGCCTCGAACGAGTCCGTGCAGCCGTTCTTCGTCGTCTTCGCATCGCTGATCGGTATCGCGCTGGCGCCGATACTACCGTGCGCGCTCACGCTCTTGTATTACGATCTGCGCGTCCGGCGTGAAGCGTTCGATCTGCAGGTACTGAGCCAGCAGCTCGGTACCGGAATCACGGGGAGCACCGAGACACGCTGAACGCCGTGCAACAGCCCGCGGCCGATTCGTTGCGGCACGTGGTCGGCCAAGTATTCTCCCGCCCCGAGTTTCAGTGGGTGGAGCGGCGCCGCGTCCTCTCCTGGCTCGTGCGGCAATGGCACCACTTGATCGACTGGCTCAATCAGCAGGCAGCGCTGCATCCGCTTGGTTTCAACATCGGCCTCGCGCTGGTCGTGACGGCGCTGGTCGTGCTGCTCGTGCACGTCGGGTACGTGATGTGGCGAATCGTGCGACCGGGCTTACGTACCGGACCAGAGGTAACAGCCCTGGGCGCGGGGAAGGTGATGGATGCCGCGGCGCACCTTGCCATCGCCGAGCGGTTGGCCGGCGCCGGCCAATACGCCGAGGCCCTCGGCCACCGCTTCCTCGCCCTGGTGCTCGAGCTCGACGCCAGGAAGGCGCTGCGCTTCCAGGCCTCGAAGACTCCCGCCGAGTATGTGTGGGAGGCGCGGCTGACCGAAGAGGGGAAAGCGTCGCTCGCCGATCTGGTCGGCGACCTCTACCGGCATCTGTTCGCGGCCGTCCCGTGCGACGCCGGCGAATACGCCGCGTTCGGCGCCGCGGCGCACGAGCTGGTGCGGGGACGGTATGTCGTACCGGCTTGAGATCGCGGCGGGGCTGCTCCTGGCTGGCGCGATCGCGGTCGGCGTGTGGGCGGCCACTCGGAAGCCGTCGACTCCCGATTTCGATTTTCGCAAATCGACCTATCTCAGCGGACCCAACGGCAGCAAGGGACTGCACGAGATTCTGCTAGCCCTCGGCCGGCTGTCCGAGCGCCGCCGCACTCCGCTGAAGTCGCTCGCGACGGAGCGCGCGCATCGTCCCGCGATCCTCGTCCTGCTCGATCCCGTGCTCGAGCTCGAGGACGACGAGGTCGAGCAGGTCGTCCGGTACGTCCGCGCGGGCGGCGCCGTCCTGGCGGTGGGCGATGGTGGTGGTGTCACGAGCTGCGCCGGCTGGCGGACGCAGTGGGGCGTCATCAACAGCCGCGATAGCGTCGGTGTCCGATCGCTCGAGACGGATGTCCGGTTGCCGGCGACTGTCAATGTGCTCGTCCGCGTCGTGTCGAAGGTCGACAGCACGGGACGCGGGCCTTTGCAGCAGCTCCGGAAGGCTGATCTCAGCGACGACGACGACCAACAGCCGGGCGCTTGCAGCACGCTCGTCTCGTTCGAGGTCGATACCGTCGTCGTCGCGCTGAACAATCGCCCCGTGATCCTGCGGCTGCGCTATCGCGGCGGTGGAACCATCACGCTCGCGGCCGATCCTGCCTGGTTTACGAACCGCGCCTGGCGCGACACCAATTTGCCGATCGCGCTGTTGCCGCTGCTCACGCCACGACCCGAGCGACCCGGCCGGGTCGTGTGGGACGAATACCACCAGGGCTTCGGGAGGGGCAATGAGGGATCGTTCGAGGATCGTACCTGGAGCTGGCTGCGCGGCAACCCCGCGGGCTGGGCGATCCTACAGCTCATCGCGGTCGGGCTCGCGTGGCTCGCGATGACGGCGGTGCGCTTTGGCCCCGCGCTCTCCGTGATCGAACGCCGCCGGCGCTCTCCCCTCGAGCACCTCGACGCGCTCGGTGCGGGACTCGAGAGCGCCGCCGATGCCGACACCGCCGTCCAGCGGCTGGCGCTCGGATTGCGCCGGCGGCTGAGCCGCGCGGGAGGCGTGCCTCCCGATAACAGGAACCTGCTGCCCTGGCTCGAGAGCCTGGAGCTGGCGATGCGCGGTCCTCAGGGCCGTGCCGCCGTGCGCCGCTTACAGCATCATCTCACCGCACGCGATCGCGATGAGCAGCGCGTGCTCGCCGCCGCCCAAGCCGTGGAGGATGTGTGGGAGGAACTGCGTCCGCGCAGCGCATCGTAGAAGCCCTGCGCCGAGTGGTGCTGGGGCAAGAAGCGGCCACGCGCGAAGTTCTCGTCTGCCTGCTCGCGCGGGGCCACATCCTGCTCGAGGGCGTCCCGGGCACTGCCAAGACGCTGCTCGTGCGGACGCTGGCGCTCGCGCTCGACGTTCGCTTCACGCGCATCCAGTTCACGCCCGATCTGATGCCCGCCGACATCACGGGCATCACGATGCTGACTGGAGGCGGGACGCAGCAGTTCACGTTTCGGCCTGGTCCGGTTTTCGCCGATCTCGTGCTCGCGGACGAAATCAACCGCGCGCCCGCCAAGACACAGGCCGCGCTGCTCGAGGCGATGCAGGAACGGACCGTCACGGTGGACGGCCAGAGCCATCCCCTGTCACCGACCTTCACGGTCTTCGCGACGCAGAACCCCATCGAGTTCGAAGGCACGTATCCACTGCCCGAGGCCGAGCTCGATCGCTTCATGGCGAAAGTCCAGATCGGATACCCATCGGCCGACGTGGAGCAAGGCATCCTGACGAAGTACGTCGATGGCTTCGAGGCCGATCGCACCGATACCTACGGCGTCACGCCGGTGATCAATGCAGACGGGCTGCAGCAGCTGCGCCAGGCGGTGGATGCGGTGCGCGTCGAGCCGCGCATCACCAGCTACATCACCACGATCGTGCGGGGGACGCGCGAGGCCGCGTCGCTCACGCTGGGCGCGAGCCCGCGCGCGGGCGTGGCACTCTTCAAGGCCGCGCGCGCCGCCGCACTGCTCGAAGCCCGCGACTACGTCATCCCCGATGATGTGAAGCAGCTCGCGCCCGCGATTCTGCGACATCGTGTCAACGTCGCCCCCGAGCTCGAGCTCGAAGGCGTCACCGCCGATCAGGCGTTGAAAGCAATTCTCGACCGCATCGAGGCGCCCACCGCGTGAACCCGCCGGCAGTCCTGAAGGTCGGCGCTGTCATCGCGGCGTTCATCGGCATGTGGTACGCGCTGGGCACGGTCGCGGGCATCCTATGGACACCACGCGCCCTCGTCGTCGCCGGAGTTCTGGCACTGCTCGGCGTGGCGGGCTTCTGGGTGTCGTGGGGTCTCGATATCATGCTGCTCGCCGACGTCGTGTTGATCGTGCTGATCTGGCTTGATGCGACGCTCGCGGCGGGGCAACGCGTGGCCGTATCTCGTGACCCACTCCCCGCGCTGTCTGTGGGCCATGCCGGCGAAGTCACCTACCGCTGGACCAATCCGTCAGGTCGGCGCGCGCGGCTGCAGGTGCGCGAGGTCCGGCCCGATATCCTGGGAGGGACGCAGCCAGCGCGCCTGCTGCGGATCCCGCCGAGCACCGTGGGTCGTGAGACCGTGCCCGTCCTCCCATTGCGCCGCGGCCGGGCGGCGAGCGGTACGGGCGGCTTCGTCGTAGACATCACCGGTCCCCTCGGACTGGGACGCCACCGCATGCCGGTACCGTTGCCCTGGGAAGTCGTCGTCTATCCACCCCTGGTCTCGGTCCGCTTGCGGGCCTCGGTGGCCGAAGCGCTCCGCCGGCGCGACGTCGGGATGAAAGCGGTGCGCCGGCTGGGAGAAGGCCGGCTCTTCGAGTCGCTTCGCGAGTGGGTCCCCGGTGACGATCTGCGTTACATCGACTGGAAAGCGACGGCGCGGCGCGCGAAGGTGATCACGCGGCAGTACGAGGCGGAGCGACGGCAGCAGGTGCTGCTCGTACTCGACACCGGGCGTCTGATGACGGCCGAAGTCACCGGTCCGGGAGGAGGGGTCGCGCGGCTCGATTTCGCGGTGCAGGCCGCCCTCGAGCTGGCGTACGCGGCGGCGCAGCACGACGACAACGTCGGCATCATGACGTTCGCGGATGGCGTGCAGCACTTCGTCGCGCCCGAGCGCGGCCGCACGGGCGTACGCCGCGTGCTGGACGTGCTCGCGGAGGTGCAGCCGAAGCTCGTCGAGCCGGACTATCCGGGTGCGTTCCGTTACCTCGCGGCGCGCAACCGCAAGCGCGCGCTGACGGTGCTGTTCACCGACGTGATCGATCGCTTTGCATCCGACGCGCTCGTCGCGAATGTCGCGACGCTTCGGCCCCGGCACTTGCCGCTCGCCGTCACGCTTCGCAACCCCGAGGTGGATGCCGCCGCGGCGCAGCGACCGGCAACCCCGCGCGACGCGTTCCGAAAGGCGGCCGCCGAAGAGTTGTTACGCGCGCGCGAGGAGGCGCTCGGGCACATGCGCCGCGCAGGCGTGCTGGTGATTGATGTCACACCCGAACGCGCCGCGCAGGCGGTAGTTGCGAAATACCTGGACCTGAAAAGACGGGGCACGCTCTAAGTCACTGTCTGGCCCGCGCCACCCGCGTATTGTATGTTCGGTCCTCACGTTCACGGATTGTCCTGGATGCGCGGTTTCGACCGAGCTACCCCCATCGTGATTCTCGCAGTGGCGCTGACGGGTGTCACCTGCGCTTTCCCAACCGATAAGAGCGACAAAGTCCTCGTCACGCTCGAGGGGCCTTCGCAGGTCGTGCTCCGCGGGCAGGAGATGTCGGTCTACGCTCGCGCGTGGCACGTGATTGGCCCGGACACACAGCCGATTACGAATGTGGCGTTCGCCTTTGGGACGGGAAGTAGCACGACCGCCACGATCCAGAATGATGGCGGTGGCTACGCCACGGTGACGGGTGTGAACAGCGGCACCGTCGACATCACCGCGCGTGCGATTTCATTCGAGCAGGCGCCGGTGGGCGACCTCGTGCTACGAGTGTCGAATCCGCTCGAAGTGGACAGCGTGCGGCCGAGTATCGTGCATTTCGGGGACACGATCACGGTGTACGGCGTGGGCGTCGATTCGATCTTCATCGCGTTCCTGGCCAACGCGACCCAGTTCGACTATCCCCTTCCGGGCATCCTCCCGACGAGGACGCGCGACTCCCTGGGCTTTTCGACGGCCACGTTTTGGGTCACGCCGCCTGCGCACACGGACCGGCTGTCCTTCATTGGACCGGGCGTGTTTGGGAATGCGCCCGATACGACCAAGGTCTTGCCGTTCGATGTGCTCGAACCGAACGAAACGGCGCCGCACACCATCAACCTCGACGCACCGCCACGGTTCCCGCTGATCCCGCAGATCAAGTTCTTGAACCCGGCGCTTGTA
>WNGI01000798.1_pt1 | contig 24698 bp, 25 predicted proteins | sample 5400621 | NCBI WGS metagenome assembly WNGI01 (sample SAMN13153374, study PRJNA577476) | soil metagenome | isolation source: 20 cm soil or saprolite under Garry oak tree replicate 1 | place: USA:California | collected 2016-06-15 | reverse complement strand
GGGCTCATCCATCGGGACGGAATTGGCACCGCAGCGGGACTCCGCCGGTTGCCGAGGCGTCATCGGGCCGTTCCCTCAGCCTCTCTGCATGAAAGGGATCGCGTATGAAGTTTCGACGAATGCTAGCACGTACACTTCGGCCCCGTTCCCATGACCGATCGGTTCATCGAACACTCGCTGCGCGCGTTCAGCGACGATCTCTCCTCCGACGCGCCGGTGCCCGGGGGTGGGAGCGCCGCCGCGTATGCCGGCGCGATGGGCGCGGCCCTCGCCGCGATGGTGGGACGCATCACGATGAAGAAGGACCGCTCGGATGCGCTGGAGGCATACGTCGAGGAGACCGACAACCTCCGTTCGGATTTCCTGCGTCTCGTCGAGGACGACAGCGCTGCGTACGCGCGGGTCGCGGAGGCGATGAAGCTTCCGCGCAAGACCGACGACGAGAAGAAGGAGCGCCAGGACCGCATGCAGGCCGCACTTCTCGCGGCTTCGCGGGTGCCGCTCGAGGTAGCGGAAACCGCGCGGCGGCTGCTCGACGCGTGCGAGCGCGGTGTCGCGAGCGCAAGCCCGATGACGGCGAGCGACATCGGCGTGGGGGCGCTCATGGCCGAGACCGCGCTGCGCGGAGCCGCGTTGAACGTGATGATCAATCTCGCGTCGATCAAGGACCCGGCTCAGGTCAAAGTCATCTCCGAGCATCTCGACCGCGCAGTCGATGGCAGCGACGAGCAACGCCGCCGCATCACGGATTTCGTCGAGTCGCGGATCGCCCGGTAACACCGTGCGGCTGCTCGTTGGCAAGCCACTCGCCGAAAAGCTGCACGAGCTGTCACGCGAGCGAAGCGCAACCCTGCGTGCGCGCGGGATCGCGCCGCGACTCGCTGCGGTGTCGGTAGGGATCGACCCGGCAGCGAACACCTACCAGCAACGCCTCGCCGCACGCGGCAAGAAGCTGGACATCGCGGTGGACGAGATCGACCTCCCCGGTGACACGCCGGAGCGCCAGCTGGCTGCGACCCTCGAGCGACTCGGCGCGGACCCGCGGGTCCACGGCATCCTCCTCCTGACTCCCCTACCCGGAACGCTCGACGAAGGGCACATCGTCGACCACATCGTTCCCGCGAAGGACGTGGAAGGTATGAACCCGTTCAACGTTGGGTTGCTCGCGGACGGACGCCCACGGTTCGTGCCGTCCACGGCCGACGCCGTGATCGAGCTGCTCAAGTTCCATGGCGTCGCCCTGCGCGGCGCGCATGCGACGGTGGTCGGACGCAGCACGGTCGTCGGGCGACCGGTCGCCTACCTCCTGCTCGGCGAGGACGCGACGGTGACCATCGCGCATAGCCGAACGCCGGATATCGGCGCGATTACAAGGAATGCGAGTGTGGTCGTGGTCGCCGTCGGGCGTGCCGGATTCCTGAAGGGCGACATGCTCGCTCCCGGAGCGACCGTGATCGACGCGGGGATCAACGTGACGCCGCACGGGATCGTCGGCGATGCCGACGTCGACAGCGTATCGCCGATCGCCGGTGCGCTGAGTCCTGTTCCGGGCGGCCTCGGTGCCGTGACGACTGAGCTATTACTGCGAAACGTGCTAACCGCCGCGGAGCGCCAACAAACGGACTGACCGAGGGACGCCCCGCGCGGGTCCTGTCCCGGGGTCGGGGTCGCGCGCTCGCCTGCCGGTCCGCTCCCCACCAATTGGGACCGCTCGCGACTGTCGCGGCCGGTCAACGGCTCGCGCGCAACCCGCTCCCCCGTGCCACCCGCGCGGGACACCTCGGTGATCAGATCTCTACGTTGGCGCTCCCCGGCTTGGTCACGGCATAGGCCTGTGTGGCGTATCGCTCGGCCGTGCGGAGATCTCCGCGCTTCTTCGCGGACCGGGATAAGCGCATGAGGACGTCGCCGAGCTCGGCTTTCGCATCGAGACTCTTGTAGATCGCCACGACGTCGCGCATGCGGCGCTCGGACTTCGCGGTGTCGCCCTCGCGGAGATCGAGCTCGGCGAGGACGAGCGTCGCGCCCGCGACCGCGCGGTCGGCGTCGGCGCCGCGCTCCCCGACGGCGGCGATCGCGGCCTCCGCACTCGAGCGTGCGAGCGGGGTGTCCTTGGCCTTGAGCGCGACCTCGGCCCGGGTCGCGTAGCAGTGGGCGAGGTAGGCGGCCGGTCCCGATACGCGCGCGATCTCGATCGCCCGGGCGACATGCTCGTAGGCGGCCTCGGTACGACCGGCGTCGGCCGCGATCACCGCGAGCGCGTTGCGCATGATGAGCATCCCGACCAGGTCCTTACCGAGCTCCGCCGAAGCGAGCGCCTTCTGATAATGACCGGCGGCGGCGTCGTGATCCCCGAGCGCGCGATACGCGTTCCCGAGGCCCTGATGGATGAACGCGATCCGAGCGAGGTCGCCGATCTCGCTCGACCACTCGAGGGCCTGCTGGTAATAGGTGGTCGCGGCCTGCGGCTCGCCGAGATCCTGGGCGCAGCCACCCATGGTGATCAGCACGCGAAGCCGTAGGAGCTGATCCGGTGGCTTCGCTGTCTCGATCCGGCGAAGGAGCGTCTCCAGCATCTCGCGCGCCCCCCGCGGATTCCCGGCGATGCGCGTGGCGACGGCGAGCTGATAGTCGGCCGCGCGTCCAAGCGGCTCGTCGCCCAGCTCGGCCGCGAGGCGTTGCGCGATCGTCAGCGTCTTGATCGCCTCGCGACCGCGCTGGAGAAGATTCAGGGCAGAGCCCGCGTGAAGCCGAACGCGGGCGGTCTCGCGCACCGAGAGATTTCCCGCGTCGAGCAGCTTCTCGGCGCGGCGCAGCGCCTCAGGCGCCGAGGCGAACGTGAGGAGGCCCCCGATCGCACCGATCTCCAGATCTCGCTCGCCCCGCGCACGTTCCAGATCCACGTCGTCGAGGAAGTACGAGGCCGGCCGGTCGAGCTTCTTCGCCATGTGCTCGAGCGAGCGCATCGCCGGCCGGATCTTGCCGAGCTCGATCGCGCTCACGTGCGCCCTCGTGAAATACGGCGCCCCGAGCTGCGCCTGCGACATCCCCGACGCGATCCGCGCCTCGCGCATGCGCTCGCCGAGCTTCTTGAGGGAGGGCGAGAGCGGTGCCGGACGGCGCCTTCGCGTCCGCGTGGCGGGCACCCGATGAAGCTAAACGGATAACTCGGCCCTGTCAATCCAAAATCGACAGTGCCGACCCGTCGGAGTGGACCTAGACTGACGCAGGTGCTTGGGGGAAGGATCCGCGTCCTCGTGGTCGACGATCATCCGTCGGTCCGCGAGAACCTCCGCTATCTCGTGAACGCCGAGCGTGACATGGACTGTGTCGGCGTAGCTCGCGATGCGCAGGAGGCCGTCCGCATGTGCCAGGAGCTCACGCCCGACATCGTCATCCTGGACGACGAGATGCCCGGCGGGCGCGGCGTCCAGGTCCTCGAGTGGATCACGAGCGAGCTCCCTGACACGCGGGTCGTGATGTACACCCTCGACGTCGATGTGTGCGATGTCGCCCGGGCCTTCGGCGCGGGTTGCGTGCTGAAGGACGCGAACTACGAAGTGCTGATGCGCGCGGTCCGAAACGGGGCCGCGTCGCTGCCGAGGTCCGCCGAGACGTACTAGCGGCGGGTCATTCCAGCCGGATGAGCGGCGGGTGATCGATGTCTTCAAAGTGCGTGGTGTCGATGAACCGCAGCTTTCCCATCAGCCGGTCGAGCAGCAGTGAATGCGTTCGCGCGCCGCGAGCGAAGAAGTGGACTCCCTTCAGGACTTCTCCGTCGGTCACGCCGGTCGCCACAAATCGGAGGTCCTTGCCGCTGGCCAGATCCTCGGTACGGTAGATGCGCGCTTCGTCAGCGATCCCCATCTTCTTCGCGCGGCCGCGCTCCTCTTCGCTCCGGAAATGAAGACGTCCGATGATCTCGGCGCCAAGGCAGCGGAGCGCCGCGGCGGCGAGCACTCCCTCAGGCGCGCCGCCGGTGCCCATGACGGCATGCACGTCCGTTCCGGCGATGGGCACGGAGAGCGACGCCATGAGATCGCCGTCCTCGATGAGCTTGATGCGCGCGCCGGCGGCGCGCACGTCGTTGATGAGCTTTGCGTGTCGCGGGCGGTCGAGGATGACGATCGTGAGGTCGCTCACATCGCGGTTGAGCGACTGCGCGATGATCCGGAGGTTCTCGGCGACGGGTCGATCAAGGTCGACCTTGCCGCGGGCGGGCGCACCGACGACGAGCTTCTCCATGTAGGTGTCGGGCGCGTGCAAAAGCCCACCCGGCTCCGAGACGGCCATAACTGCGCACGCGTTTGGGCGGCCCTTCGCGACAGGATTCGTGCCCTCGAGAGGGTCGACGGCAATGTGGAGCTCCGGGCCCTCGCCCCGTCCGACGCGCTCGCCGATGAAGAGCATCGGCGCCTCGTCGCGCTCGCCCTCCCCAATGACGATCATTCCGTTGAAGCGCGCGTCCTCCATGGTCTTCCGCATCGCCTCGACCGCTGCCTGATCGGCCTCGTTGTTGTTGCCGTGGCCCATCCAATGTGCCGCGGCGATCGCCGCGGCCTCTGTTATCCGAACCAGCTCGAGGCTCGGCGTGCGATCGACTGGAATGCGTTCGAGCGGGGGCGTTGCCTTGACCTGCATCGGCGGGCGTAACGCTAGTCCGTAACCGGCGCCCGCGCACGAACGACGCGCTCTGCGGCGCGCTCTATGAGCGGCAGCGGCTCTCGCATCGCCTGCGCGATCGGAACGCCCTCGCTCGCGATAGCGATCGCGTCGAGGCCGAGCGTCTCGTGGCCTGCGCCGAGTCCACCCGCGATCGCGACCACCGGCACTCCGGCGCGCCGCGCGGCCGCCGTGACCGCACCGGTGAGCTTGCCGTATCCACTCTGCTGATCGACGCGGCCTTCGCCGGTCACGACGAGATCGGCGCCGGCGATGCGTTCGGCGAATCCGACAGCGCGAAGCACGAGCTCGGCGCCCGAGACGAGACGCGCGTCGAGGAAGGCGAGCAGTCCCGCGCCAAGTCCGCCGGCGGCGCCCGCGCCGGGCACGTCGCGGATCGGCCTGCCGACGAACGCCTCGACCACGTCCGCATACCGCGCGAGCGCCGCGTCCAGCTCGCGGACGATCTCTGGAGTTGCGCCCTTCTGCGGCCCGTAGATCGCGGACGCGCCCTCCGGACCGAGCAGCGGGTTCCGCACGTCGCAGGCGACCTCGATCGACGGACGGACAAGACGGGGATCGGTCTGGCCATCGATGCGGCCGAGCCGCGCGAGCGCCGACCCACCTTCGGGAAGGTCATCGCCGCTTCGATCGAGAAAGCGGTACCCAAAAGCGCGCGCCATGCCGGCGCCCCCATCGTTCGTCGCGCTGCCACCGATCCCGATGACGATGCGGTGAGCGCCGCTTGCCGCCGCAGCGAGGATGAGCTCCCCGGTCCCGCGAGTGCTCGTGATGCGCGGATCGCGCTCGCTCGGCTCCAGCAACGGAAGACCGCTCGCCGCGGCCATCTCCACGACCGCGGTCACGCCGTCGCCGAGAACTCCCCACTCCGCATCGATCTCGCGACCGAGCGGATCGTGCACGCGTGATCTGCGCACACCGCCGTTTGTCGCGGTGACCAACGCGCGCACCGTGCCCTCGCCTCCATCGGCGAGCGGCATCTCTTCGATCCGCGCGCCTGGCCATGCGCGACGGATGCCGCGCGCGATGGCCGAAGCGACTGCAACCGCATCGGCCGAACCCTTGAAGGATTGGGGAGCGACGATCACCCGCGGTGCGGGGTCGCGATTCACCGCGGAATTCTATGAGCCGCGGGTACGTTCATCCGAGCGTGCACTCCCCTAGACTCGGATGATCCTCACCACGTCCGACCCGGTCTGTATCGCGCGCGATCCGGCATCGCTCGAGTCCGAATGGTCCGAGCTGGCCCGGCGTCGCGCGTATCCGACAGTCTTCCTCACGCCTGACTGGATCCGCCTCGCGCGCCGGTACGATCGCCGCCAGCAGATCACGCTCGAGGTCGCGCACCACGGGATCGCTGCGCTGGCCCGGGACGCCGACGGCACGATCTCCTTCGCGGGCGGCGAGCTCACCGACTACCAGGACATCGTCACCGCGCCGGAAGACGGGTCCACCGTCGCGGCCGCGCTGGCGGACTGGATCGCAGCCGAGCGGGCGCCGCGTGTCCGTCTCGATTTCGTGCCGGAAGAGACGGGAACCATACAAGCGATTTCGCCGATCCTCACCGCCGCAGGCTACGAGGTCCGCGTCGAGCGGCTGGTCACCGCCCCGCGAATGGAGCTACCCAGCAGCTTCGACTCCTACGTGCAGGGTCTTGGAAAGAAGGAGCGCCACGAGCTCCGTAGAAAGCTCCGTCGCCTCGAGACCGGACGTCGGGTCGGCTTCCGTTTCGCCGACGACGGCGAGCGCCGCGCGGTGGTCGACCGATTCATGGCGCTGCACCGCAGGTCGCGCGGCGAGAAGGCCGAGTTCATGACCGCAGATATCGAGCGCTTCTTCCGCGATGTCGCCGACACGCTGGGCGCACGCGGGTGGCTGCGACTGGGAGTGCTCACGGTCGACGGCGAGGATGTCGCCGTCCTGTTCGGGTTTGCGTACGCGGGATCGCTCGCGCTCTACAACGCCGCCTATGACCCCAATCTCGCGGCGCTCTCGGTCGGCGTCGCGTGCACCGCGTACGCGATCCGTTCGGCGATCGCCGAAGGCGTGCGCAGCTACGACTTTCTGCGTGGCGACGAGCCGTACAAGTACGACCTCGGCGGAACCGACCACTGGCTGCTCCGCCTGGAGGCAGACCGGCCGTGACGCGAAGGATCGCGATGATCTCGGTCCACGCATGCCCCCTCGCGAAGCTCGGGGGCCGCGACTCCGGTGGCATGAACGTGTATGTGCGCGAGCTCGCCCGTGACCTCGGCGCGCGCGGCATCGAGGTCGACGTCTTCACTCGCTGGCGCGAGAGGGACGATCCACGGATCCAGCAGCTCGGCCCGAATGCCCGCGTGATCCACATCCAATCGGGGCCGATCGGCTACTGGCCGAAGATGGATGTCTACCAGCACCTCGATGAATTCACGGCCAAGCTTCTCGAGCACGCGGCGGCCGAGGGGAAGTCGTACGACCTCGTGCACGCCCATTACTGGCTCTCGGCAAAAGTCGCGCGGACCCTCGAGCAGAAATGGAACGTGCCGGTCATCCAAATGTTCCACACGCTCGGGCTCGTGAAGCGTGAGGTCATCGACGAGGACATCGACGGCGAAAGCGACGTTCGGATCGAGATCGAGCGCGAGGCGGTCAAGAAGTCGGCGGCCGTTGTCGCGGCCAGCGAGATCGAGCTCGGCGAGCTGCGCCGCCTCTACCGTGCGGACGCCGCGCGCGTCGCCGTCATCCCCTGCGGCGTCGATCCGACGCTGTTCCATCCGGTCCGGCAGGCCGATGCCCGCGAGAAGCTCGGGCGCGATCAGTGCGAGCGGCTCATCCTCTTCGTCGGGCGGATCGAGCAGATCAAGGGGATCGATGTGCTCCTGCGCGCGCTCGGTCTTCTGTTTCAGCGCCATCCCGACATGCGGAGCGACGTCTGCCTCCTCGTCGTCGGCGGCGCCCTCGATCCAGGCGACGACGCACCCGAAACCGAGAAGATCCTCGAGCTCCGACGCCTCGTTCACGAGCACCGGCTCGAGTCGAATGTCTCGTTCGTCGGTTCTCGGGGACAGGAGGACCTCGCCCTGTATTACGCGGCGGCGGACCTCTGCGCGGTGCCGTCGCTGACCGAGTCATTCGGACTCGTCGCGCTCGAATCGATGGCGTGCGGCACACCGGTCGTCGGGACCCGCGTCGGCGGACTGCAAACGGTGATCGAAAACGGTAGATCGGGACTCCTCGTGCCGGCCGGCGACTACCAGGCGCTCGCCGACGCCATGGCGCAGGTCCTGACCGATGCGCGCCTCCGCATGCACCTCGCGCACGGTGCGCGCGATCGCGCGGAGCACTTCACCTGGCGCCGCGTCGGCGACCGCATCGTCGATCTCTACGATCGCGTGCTCGACGAACGGAAGGTGAACGTCTAGTTGGCGGCGTCATTCGCCATGCCCAAACGCGCTATGGCGATCTTCGCTCATCCCGACGACGTGGACTTCGGCTGCTCGGGCACTCTCGCGTCGTGGATCCGGACGGCAGGAACGCACGTCACGTACTGCGTGATCACAAGCGGCCAGAAGGGGACGCACGATCCGAACGTGACGCCGGAGGAAATGGCCGAAACGAGACAGCGCGAGCAACGCGCGGCCGGCGGGGCGATCGGCGTGAAGGAGTTCGTCTTCCTCGGGCACCAGGACGGCGAGCTCGAGCGGACGATGCAGCTGCGCGCGGAGGTCTGCCTCGCCATTCGCGAGCACAAGCCCGACGTCGTGTTCACAAACGACCCGTGGGGTCATTACCAGATGCATCCGGACCACCGCGTCGCCGGATGGAGCGGGCTCGACGGCGTGATCGCCGCGCGCGACCACCTCTTCTTTCCCGAGCAGCTCACCGGTGGCCTGAAGCACCACCGCGTCTCGCGCGTGCTCCTCTTCGGGACGCGCGATCCGAACATCTGGTTCGACATCTCCGGGTCGATCGACGGAAAGATCGCCGCCCTCAGGTCGCACAAGAGCCAGATCGGCGGTCGCAAAGGTTTCGCCGAGCGCATGCGCTGGTGGGCCAAGAGCACCGGATCGACCTGGAACATGCCCGCGGCGGAGGCGTTCCGCTACATCGAGCTCGCCTAGTCAGCCGATCGCCGCGACGACCTCGTCGATCCGCGATTCATCGACGGCCCAACGATCACCGCTCAGCCCGAGTCGCATCACGTCCTGTCGCTGTGTGATCCACAGGATCCCGTCGATCTGACGCTGCAGCTCCGAGGCGCGTTCGTAGAGGCGCAGCTCGGACGCATGCTCGCGCTCCCGTCGCACGCGGTCGACGGCCTCGATCACGGCGGACCGATCGCGCTCCAATACATTCGCCGCCCGCTGCGAGAGCTCGTCGAGATCGTGCTCTCCGACGCCGCGGATCCGAGCGAGGTCCCGCTCGACGCTGTCCAGCTCTCCGGGAGGCCGGCAGAAGTGCACCGGAAAGAGCCGCATGAGCGCGGACGCGGCCGCGTATGTCGGCGCCCATCCGAGGTATGGGCCGAAGACTCGATCGATCCTTGGGGCAAGCTCGACGACAGCCGCAATCCCCGGTGGGGCCGAGCTCAACCGAACACCGACGACAGTCTCGAAACCGGTCGTTCGGTTGAACGACGGATCGAGGCGCTCGAGGAGTGTTCGTTCGAGCAGCGCGGCCTCGTGCTCCGATATGCACGGACCGGCGAGGACACGCCGGACTCGGCGGACCATCCCGCGGAGTCCGGGCCGGTCTAAGCCCGCGGTCCAATAGCTTCTGACACGGGCGCGCAGATTCGAAGCGCGGCCGACGTAGAGCAGATGCCCGCGCGCGTCGATGAAGAGATAGACCCCAGGTGTGGATGGCAGCTTCGCCAGATCCGCGGGCGCGACGGCGAGCATGTGACCGAGACTACCTCGCCGTGAGCGGCGTTAGCCTCGTCGGGGATGCTCGAAGAGCCTTTCGTCGGCGGGAACATGAACGATGCGACGCGCGTCGGCGACACGGTCAGGCGGCGCGCCGGTCCATGGACTCCGGCGGTCCACGCGCTGCTCCGTTTCCTCGAGAACGCTGGGTTCGAAGCGCCGCGCGCCCGAGGGTTGGACGAAAAGGGCCGCGAAATACTCGAGTACATCGAGGGCGATGCTCATCCGGGCTGGCCTGATCCGCCCCCGGACTGGGTGAGCGACGACGATCACCTCGCCGAGGGTGCGCGCCTGCTCCGTCGCTACCACGACCTCGTCGAGGGATTTGTACCGCCGGCCCACCCGCGATGGCGACTGGTCGCGCCGACGGCCCACGAGATCATCTGTCATAACGACTGGGCGCCATGGAACGCACTCTTTCGTGAGCGCCGTCTCGCGGTGATGATCGACTGGGATATGGCTGGTCCAGGAACTCGCATCTGGGACATCGCGAACACCGCGTATTCGTGGGTCCCGCTCTTCTCAGAGTCGGGGGCATTCTCGATCGACGAGCGCGCGGTTCGCCTCCGTCGTTTCTGTGATGCGTATGGGTTGTCGAGCCGCGCGTCCCTCCTCGAGGTGCTGAGGGAGCGCACGCTCTTCGTGGGCGAGTTCATCGCGGAGCAGGCGCGTCTCGGCGACAAAGGCGCCATCAAGCTGGCCGATTGGGACGTCCCGGCGCGGATGAAGCGCGATGCGGCGTATCTCGATGAGCACCGGGCGGTCCTGCAACGAGCACTCGACTCGGCGCGCCCTGCCGCGCGGTGAAGGCAGCCTGGGGTCTTCCGAGCGAGCGGCCCCTAGTCGGCCGGACATTGCGATCCCACGGGGGGCCGAGTGAAGAAGACCCCGGGCTCCACCTGCGCCCCGCTGGCTTGCGCGACGATCAGTGCTTGAAGTGACGTCGCCCGGTGAACAGCATCGCCATGTGGTTCTTGTTCGCGGTGTCGATCATCATCGCGTCGCGCAGAGAGCCGCCGGGCTGGATGATCGCCGTCACGCCCGCGCGCGCGGCGACCTCGATGCCGTCGGGGAACGGGAAGTACGCATCCGAGGCCATGACCGCGAGCCGGGCGTTCTCGCCCGCCTTGCGAACCGCGGTCTCGACCGCGACGACGCGTGACATCTGGCCCGGCCCGACCCCGACGGTCGCAAGCCCTCTCGCGAGGACGATCGCGTTCGAGGTCACGTGCTTCACGCAACGCCACGCGAACAGAAGGTCGGTGAGCTCCTCGAGTGATGGCGTGCGCTCCGTGGCCACCTTGAAGTTGCCCTCGTCGACCGCGGACTCGTCGGGCGTCTGCACGAGCATGCCGCCGGCGATGCGCTTGTAGTCGAAAGCGCCGCCATCTTTCCGCGCGAGTCGCCCCCCGACGATCGCGTGGCCGGGAACCGCAAGTATTTCGAGGTTGCGGCGCTGCCGAAGGATCGGGAGCGCCTCGTCCTCGTAACCGGGCGCGATGATCGCCTCGTAGAACGTCCCCTCCATGGCCTCCGCGAGCTCCCGCGTCACGATCCGGTTCGCTCCGACGATGCCGCCGAAAGCCGAGACCGAGTCGCACATGAACGCGCGCCGGTACGCCTTGGTGATCTCGTTGTCCGACGCGATACCGCAGGGGTTCTGGTGTTTGATGATCGCGACGGTCGGCTGCGCGAAGTCGATCGCGACCCGCCACGCGGCGTTGATGTCGAGCATGTTGTTGAAGCTCGTGGCCTTGCCGTGCAGCTGCTGCATCGCCGTCATCGCGCCGTCCTCGCCGCGCACGGCATACATCGCGGCCTGCTGGTGCGGGTTCTCGCCGTATCGGAGGTCACGGACTTTGCGGAGGGAGAGCGTGAGCTCGTCGGGGAACTGCACCCCCGCCTCGCTCGCGAAGCGGGAGGCGATCGCCGCGTCGTAGGCGGCGGTGTGGCTGAACGCCTCGGAGGCGAGGACGCGACGGGTCTCGAGCGACACGTTGCTCCGCTGCTTCAGCTCGTCGAGCACCGCGGCATAGCGCTCGGGCCGCGCGACGACGACCACCTGCTCGTAGTTCTTCGCCGCGGCGCGGAGGAGCGTGGCGCCGCCGATGTCGATCTGATCGAGCAGCATGCCGCCGGTCTTTCCCGAGGCCGCGTGCTCGGCGAAGGGGTAGAGGTTGACGGCGACGAGGTCGATCGGCTCGATGCCCTCGCGCTTGAGCTCCTCGCGGTGTGTCGGATCGTCGCGGCGCGCGAGTAGGGCGGCGTGGATTTTCGGGTGGAGGGTCTTCACGCGTCCCCCCAGAAGTGAAGGCTGGCCGGTCACGTCCTCGACCGAGCGCGACGTGATGCCCTCGGCGGCGAGCGCGGCCCGCGTCCCGTCGGTGGCGATGAGCTCCCATCCGAGGTCCTGCAATCCGCGCGCGAACGCGTCGAGTCCGGTGCGATCAGAGACAGAGAGGAGGGCTCGCAGCGCGACTAGTATAGCCAGTCCATGCCGTTCGATCCCCAGCACTTCGTTGATCGCTTCTTTCAGCCATTCAACAGCGAATCCCGTTTCTATTGGCCCGCCGTGATCGCGGTGGTCGTGTCCTTCATCGCGAACATCGTTTGGTACAACTGGCGCAGCCGAACGACGCCTCCGCCCGAGACCGGCGTCCGACCCTGGGCTTTCTGGAGCAATGTGGTCTTCCTCATCTGGTATCTGGTGCTGCTGCGGCAAGGCGTGCCCTTTTGGGTGATCGTGGTGTCGATCGCGGCGAACGTCGCGCTCGTCGTGTACCTGTACTGGACGTACCTGCCGCCGCGCGAAGCCGCATGGGAGCGCGAGCGTCGCCGTCAGGCTTACTTCCCCAAGGCCGGACGCAAAAGGAAGCGCCGCCGCTAATCGCCTCTCGGCGCGCTCCACGTGATGTTGAAGCCTTCGTAACGCGCCTTCCCACCGAGCTCGGTTCTTTCGACCTCGGTCACATCCGCGCCGGGCGGACCGTCGTTCAACCAGCTCTGCAACGATGCGAGGGCGCCGCCGCTTCCTTCGGCGATCATCTCAACCGACCCGTCGTCGCTGTTCCACACGCGACCGGTGATCGCCAGGCGCAGAGCCTCGCGCACGGTGCTCGCGCGAAAGTTCACGCCCTGCACGCTGCCGTGAACGACGAACCGAGCGCGCGGCATCAGCGCTTTTTCCGTGAGCCCAGCATGGCGTCCAGACCGCGCACGTTCGCGAGACTCGCTTCCGGCGCCCAGCCTCGTCGCGCCGTCCCAACCGCGAGGTCCATCCAATCGAGCTCCTCGATCGCGTGCGCGTCGGAGTTCGCGACGAGCGTCGCGCCGCGCTCGACCGCTTTGCGGACCCACGTATCCGGAAGGTCGAGGCGCTCGGGCCCGCCGTTCACTTCGATCCACGTTCCGGTCTCGACCGCCGCGTCGATGACCTTCTCGAGATCGACCGCGTGCGGCTCGCGTTTCTCCAGAAGCCGCCCGGTCGGGTGCGAGAGGGCGGTCACCAGCGGGTGACGCATCGCGCCAACGACGCGCGCGGTCATCTGATCCCGCGTCTGCGCGAACGAGGAATGGACCGAGGCGCTCACGATGTCGAACTTCGCCAGAAGCTCATCCGGATAGTCGAGCGCTCCGTTCGCGCGGATGTCGACCTCCGTGCCGACGACGACGCGGAACGGCGCAAGCTCCGCGTTCAGGCTCGCGGCCTCAGCAAGCCGCGCCTCGATCCGCGAAGGCGAGAGGCCGTTGGTCATCCCGAGACCCGGCGAGTGGTCGGTCACCGCGAGATATGCGTAGCCCTTCGCGCGCGCCCGCCGCGCCATGTCGGCGAGGGGATCGCGACCGTCGGTCCAGTTCGTGTGCGTATGCAGGTCGCCGCGCACCTGGGCGAGCTCGACCAGCTTCGGGAGCGCGTGCGCCCTGGCCGCGTCGACCTCTCCCCGATCCTCGCGGAGCTCTGGCGGAATGAAGTCCATCTCGAGAGCGGCGTATAGGTCCTCCTCCGTGACCGACGCGATCTCCTGACCGCGCTCCTCCGCACCGACGCGGTACAGGCCGTATTCGTTCAGGAGGAGCTTGCGACGGAGAGCGATCCCGCGCAGGCGGACGTTGTGCTCCTTGGAGCCAGTGAAGTAGAGGAGCGCGGCTCCGAACGAACGCGCCGGGACCACCCGGAGGTCGATCTGCAGGCCGCGGTCGACGATGACCGAGCACTTCGTGTCGCCGCGCGCGAGCACGCGCTCGACGGTCGGGCCGCGGGCGAACACCTCGAAGATCGGCGTCGCATCGTCGCCCGCGACCACGATGTCGACGTCGCCGATCGTCTCCTTGTACCGACGCAGGCTGCCGGCGATCGCGACCTGGGCGACGCCGGTTTCCGCGCGAAGGTAGTCGACCATCGTCGTCGCGGCCGCTCGCGCCTCATGAAGAAGCGAACGGCCTGTGCGCTGCTTCAACGCCGCGATCGAGCGAAGGATGTTCTCTTCGGTCTTCGCCTGGATCTTCGGAAGCTGCTGAAGGCGGTGCTCTTTCGCGGCCTCCTCGAGCTCCTCGATCGTGGTGATCTTCAGGTGGTCGTAGATGGTCCGCGCGGTGGCCGGACCGACGCCTGGCACGCGCAACAGCGTCAGAAGACCCGGCGGGACGGCCGCCTGCAGCTCCTCGTGACGCTTCGATCGGCCGGTCGCGACGATCTGCTCGATCGCTTCCCCCACGGACGTCCCGACTTTCGGGATCTCCTTGAGCCGACGCTCCTCTACGAGCTTCGTCAGGGGCTCGCGCAGATCGCGGATCGAGCGCGCCGCAGCCCGGTACGTGACTGCGCGGAAGACGTTCTCGCCCTTGAGCTCGATCAGGTCGCCGATTTCATCGAGGACCTTCGCGATGGCGTCGTTGCCAGTAGCGAGGGCATCGAGGGGCATGCCCTCGATGCTACGGCGCTGCGCCCGTCAGGATGCGGGGCGCGACGCGGCTGGGTCGCGCGCCAGCTCGAGGTAGGCGAACGCGGACTCGAGATCGCCGCGCGCGCGAAGCTTCTGCGCGTACTCGGCGGCGAGGGTCGAGAGATCGGGGTGATCTTCGATGGACGCAAGTATTTGGATCGCCTTGCGGTAAGCCTCGTCGGACGAGGTGAAGTCGCCACGCGCGTGTGCCGCCGCTGCGGCGACGCGCAACGCATCGGCCTGCTGGCGGTGGTCGCCGAGATCGGCGAGCCGGGCTTCGGCGCTCTCGGCAAGGCGGAGCGCATTCTCAGAGTCGCCCTCCTCGAGCGTGATCCGCGCGCGCAAGACGTCGACGATCGCGCCGACACGGACATCGCCGGCGAGTTCGGCCCGCTCGCTGCAGCGATCGACCGTCTCACGTGCGGCATTCATGTCACCGTGTTCGAACTGGACCGTCGCCAGAGACTGCATCACGGAAAGTTCGACGGCGGTGTCGGACACGCGCTCGAGCAGCCCAAGTGCGCGCTGGTAGTTCCCGATCGCACCGTCGAGCTCGCCCGCGTCGTAGAGCGCGACGGCGACACCCATGTAACTCTGCGCGGCCAGACGAAGCTCGCTGGATCGCGAGGCGACGGCGAGCGCGAGCTCGTATGTGGCGAGAGCCTTCACCGTACGGTGAAGACGGCGATAGACGGTGCCGAGGTGAACGAGCGTTCGCGCGCGAAGACGCGGATCGGTGATCTCGCGCTGCTCCATCACGTCGCGCGCCGCCTCGAGCGACTCGGCGCCCGCCGCGAGCTGACCATGCTCGACGTACAGGACACCGCGGGCGTGCAGGAGATTGGCGAGCTCCGTCGCGTCGCTGTTCGCGTCGACCAGGGCCATCGCCTCGGCGAGCCGTTCGAACGCCTGCTCTCTTTTCCCCTCTCCGGTATCAGCCGTCGCGAGGTAACGGAGCAGCGTCGCGCGCTCTCCACCCTGCGCCTGCAACGCGAGCGCCGACGAAGCCTCGCGCCGGACGGCAGCCCAGTCGCGGCGTTCGATGGCGGCCTGCGCCGCGAGGCGGTGGAACACGCGACGCTTTGCACCGGCCAGCGACTCGTCGCCGATGAAATAGTCGAGGCTCCGGCCGAGCCGCGAAGCGATGATCTGCAAGGAGCGGAGCGAGGGACGAACGAGACCCGCCTCGACCTGACTAATGAAGCCCTTGGTCAGTTCCTCGCCCGCAAGCTGTGCTTGGCTCAGGCCAAGGGCGTGTCGAGCGGCGCGGACCCGCTCGCCCAAGGTCACCGGCTTCTGAACTGCTTCAGGCAGACTCGCCACCGACGCTCCCCTGTCTAGACCGAACTGACAATGCGGCCGAGGATTCGGATTCTCTAGACTGCGGGAACAATACTGGCCGCTGTCGGCGCGGACAATGTGGGGAGAACGAGATGAGACCGTTCCGCTCGCGTGTGCTGGCAGCGCTCGTCACTACGATCCTCTCGCTCGGGGTACTCGGAACCGTCGCTTTTGCTGACGACACCCCGACCACAGACCTCACCGTCGAGCCATCTCCGAGCCTCGTTGAGAGCGTCCCAACCACGGCCTGGCCCGAGGATCCCTGGGACCTTCCGACGATTGGCTTCCCAGAGGACCCCTGGCCGGACCTCTAAGGCCATACTGGCGGGCGTGCCGGCGACGTCGACAGCCCATCGGCAAAGACTCGAGATCGACGGCACGCCATTCCTGTTCCAGCACGGCTATCGCTTCGGGAAGGTGACTTTCATCACGCGCCTTCCCCTTGGTAAGAGCATGACGGTGTTCACCCCGGGCCACCTCTCCGCGCCGGAGGTCGAGGCAGTCGTCCGCGGCGACAACCCGTGGATGCTGGAGTGAGGCGCGGGTCGAAGGTCAGCGGCTAACGCGCGCGGTCGTTCAGCGTGTTCGCTCCGCAACGGTCGACGTCGGTGACGAGCGTGTGGCCGAGATCAAATCCGGTGTCGTTGTCCTGCTCGGTGTCGGTGCGAACGACCGTCCCGAGGACGGCGAACGCCTCGCCGCCAAAATCGCCGCTCTCCGGATCTTCGAGGAGGCAGGCAAGATGCAGCGCGCGCTCACCGACGTCGGCGGAATGGTCCTCGTGGTGCCCCAATTCACCCTTTACGGCGACGCTCGCCACGGCCGTCGGCCCGACTTCACCGCGGCCGCTCCGCCGGAGCTGGGAAAGCGGCTCTTCGAAGCATTCTGCGGGGCACTTCGCGGTGGCGGAGCCCAGGTCCGCCAGGGCCGGTTCGGCGCGGCGATGATCCTCAGCCTGGAAGCGGACGGCCCGGTGACGCTGGCGCTCTCGACCGATGGCTGGCGCGAGAGCGAGCTCGGTTCGTCGTGAACCACAGCGACCATGTGGCGCTTCTGGCGCGCGGCATCACGGAAGGCGAGGGCGGGACGTGGGCCGATCTTGGCGCCGGGACCGGGGCGTTCACACTCGCGCTCGCCGATCTCATCGGCCCGCACGGGGTCATACACGTGATCGACCGCGACCGCGGTGCGCTGGCCGAGCTGCGCACTGCCTTCGTCTCGGCGGTGCCGCAGGCGGAGCTGCGCATCCAGGTTGCGGACTTCACGCGACAGCTCGAGCTCCGTGACCTCGACGGGATCGTTATGGCGAACTCGCTCCATTTCGTCGAAGACAAGACACGCGTGCTCGCACTCCTGCGCGGCTACCTCAAGCGCGAAGGACGGCTCATCCTCGTGGAGTACGACAGCGACCGCGGCAACACCTGGGTCCCGCACCCGCTGTCCTTCGAGACGTGGAAAGACCTCGCGAGCGAGGCGGGGTTCGTCGACACGCGAAAGCTTGCGACCGTTCCGAGCCGGTTCCTGCGGCAGATCTATTCCGCTTTGAGCCTCCTCCCGTGAGAGCGCTCCCTAGGCTCCGCGGGCATGCGTCTGCGGTCAGTGCGGTTCTGGGCTTCCCTCGGCGTGCTGGTCGTTGCGGCCGGCATGCCCTACTGCGCCGCGGCCGTCGGCTGGGCGGCGATACAGGACGAGACGACGATCACGATCCGCGCTGACGTCGCCCTCGGCGTGCTCGTCTCGTGGATCGGATGGACGATCCTCGCGATCGCCGGCGCGGTGTGGAGCTGGAAGTCGTGGCGCGGTCGGCGCGAAGCGGTGCGCGCTTAGCGCGCGAGCTCGAGCGCGGTCGCCAGGGTCAGCTTCGCCGCTTTCAACCAGAGTCGCTTGTTCGTGACCTTGTCGGGCGTGTCGTTCACCGTGTGGAACGTGTAGTTGCCGGGAAAGGTCGCGTCGTTCTCGCCATAGCGCTGCACGAGCGCCACCGCAGGAATCCCCGCGAGTCCGAACGGCGCCGCGTCGAGGATGATCGCGCCGCTTGTCGCAAGCTGAGGCACGAGTGGAGCGACGCCGATCCGGTAGCGATCGTTCGCCGCGATCACCTGGTCTCGGAGCGCGGCGGAGCCGTTCGTGTAGTAGATGAGGTCGAGCCGATCGGCTATCGGGTTGAACCCGACCATGTCGATGTTGATCACGGCGGCGTAGGGGGCGGGCGTGTCGAGCGAGCCCAGATAGGAAGCGCTTCCCTTGAAGAAGAGCTCCTCGCCATCGAAGAACGCGAGAACTATGCGCTGCCGCAATGTGGCGCGCTCCTGCGCGAGCACACGCGCGTACTCCAGAAGCGCGGCCGTCCCCGTCCCGTTGTCATCGGCCCCCGGCGCCGCCATTGAGGCGGCTTTTGCGGGCGTCCACCCTGGTTGGAAGCTGGCGATCGAGTCGTAGTGGGCGCAGATCATGACCCATCCGTGATCCGATACGGGCCCGAGCGGGTCGATGAACGCGAGGATGTTCTCGAGCGGAAGCGATTGGTACGTGCCGAAGTGCGATCGCACCGTGACGCCTGGGATCGCGCCGAGCTGCTCCTTGAGATAGGCCACGGCCTTCGCGTGACTCGGGTTGCGGACGTCACGCGAACCGAACGAAGCCAGCGCGACCATCTGGTCGTTCAACTTGGCGGGATCGATGCCCTCGAGCACCGAGTCGATCGGGCGGGCCGTCGGCGAGGGAGTAGCGGCGACCGTAGGGGACGACGCGACCAGGGTCGCGGTGGCAGCTGCGGCGGGCGGCGAGGGGGTAGGCGCCGCGCTCGTCCCGCCACACGACGCCAGGACGATCGCAAGCACAACAAGGCGCGGTCCCACCATCCCTGTATATCGCGCCCGGCGCGAGATCAGTGCGTCAGCGCGTCGGGGTCGGGCGGGGAGTCTGCGGGACGAGGGGTGCGGACGTGGGGATCGGGAAGGGCGCGCTCGTCAGCGGATACGGCAGCGCGAAGTCGGCATCGGTCACGGTTGCGGTGACGCTGGTCGCCCGCTGCTCGAGGCTGAACACCGCTCCCGCCGAGGTGAGCGTGCGGAGCATCACACCGTCCGCCGCGAAGCACGCTTCGAGCTTCACGTCACCCAGCTGCCCGAGCAGCGAGTTCAACGAGGTCGGTGACGGCGAGCCGGGTGCCGTCGGCCGCGGCCGCCAGCGGAAGCACGCCGCATCACGGTCCGCGATCCGCTCCCGCGGCAGGACCGTCACGTCCATGTCCTTCGTGGCCGACATCATCGAGTCGAGCGGCGAGACGTTGAGAGAGTTGAGCATCTGCTGCGTGTACGTCGCCGGCATCGCGTAGCAGCCGGTGTTGTCGCCGTCGAGACAAATGAACGCATCCTGACCGCGAAGGATGATGACCATCCGAAACGGACCGCCCCCACTGATCGCGAACTCAAAGCGAAAGTCCGGCGGCCGTGCGACATAGGTCTGCGTGCTCGACAGACTCGGCCCCGGCGACGGTGATTGCGCCGCTGCGAAGAGCGACCCAAAGCTCATCTCGTAGGTCGCCTTGTACGTCGGATGTCTCGCGGCGGCGAGTGCGCCCTGCGGATCACTTTCCAGAGCCAGCAGCGGATCGACGCGCGGATTGTCCGCCTCGGCATGCGAGCCGCACGCGATCAAGAGGAAACCGAAGGCGACGAGCGCGATCCGCCCCACGACCGGAGCGTGCCATCCGGGCGGCCGCACGGTGTGCCGGAGCGGTCTCTAGTTCGCCCTTCTGCTCCGTCCGCCTGCGGCCGCGGGCTCGCGGCCGCCATTAGAAGAGGTCTCCGCGGCCTTCTCCTGCGCGTACTGCTCGCTCCAGAAGACGACCTTGCCGTCCTGCGCATCGGCGAAGACCGTATCTCCCTCCTTGAACTCGCCGGAGAGAACCTTCTGCGCGAGTGGATCGATGATGAGCCGCTGAATCGTCCTCTTGATCGGGCGCGCGCCGTAGACGGGGTCGAAGCCTTCTTTTGCGATGAGCGACTTCGCGTTGTCGGAGAGATCGAGCGTGATCTTCCGCTCGAGGAGCCGCTTCGCGAGGATCTTCGTCTCCTTCTCGACGATCTCCATGAGCTGCTGCGTCACGAGGTTCTTGAATATGACGATCTCGTCGATCCGGTTCAGGAACTCAGGACGGAACTGGCCACGCAGGGCATCCATGACGCGCTTGCGGAGAAGGTCATGCTGCTCCGCGAGCTCGGTGATGAAGGTCGAGCCGACGTTGCTCGTCATGATGATCACGACGTTCTTGAAGTCGACGGTCCGACCCTTCCCGTCGGTGAGCCGTCCATCGTCGAGGATCTGCAGCAGCACATTGAACACATCGGGGTGCGCCTTCTCAATCTCGTCGAGCAAGAGCACCGAGTACGGACGGCGCCGTATCGCTTCCGTCAGCTGGCCGCCCTCCTCGAATCCGATGTAGCCGGGAGGAGCGCCGATCAGCCGCGCCACGGTGTGCTTCTCCATGTACTCGGACATGTCGAGGCGCACGAGCGACTTCTCATCGTCGAAAAGAAATTCCGCGAGGGCCTTCGCGAGCAGCGTCTTCCCCACACCCGTCGGACCTAGGAACAGGAACGAGCCGAGAGGACGGTTGGGGTCTTGCATTCCGGCGCGGGCGCGGCGCACCGCATTCGCCACCGCCGTTACCGCTTCCTCCTGGCCAACGACGCGCTCGTGGAGGTTCTGCTCCATCCGCAGGAGCTTGGAGACCTCGCCTTCGAGGAGCTTCGTGACCGGTATCCCGGTCCACTTGGCGACGACGTCGGCGATGTCCTCGGGCGTCACCTCCTCGGTCAGCATCTTCTGGTTCTTTTGGAGGTCGGCGAGCCGCTTCTCGGCCCGCGCGATCTCCTTTTCGACGCCGGCGACGGTGCCGTACTTGAGCTCGGCCGCCTTCGCATAGTCAGCGGCCCGCTCGGCCCGCTCGACCTCGGCGCGGATCGCCTCGAGCTGCTGCCGCTTCTCCCTGATCTCGGTGATGGCGGCCTTCTCCTGCTGCCAGTGCGCCCGGAGCACGCTCGCCTCCTCTTTGGCATGGGCGAGCTCGCGCTCGAGCTTCTGCAGCCGTTCCTTGCTGGCGGCGTCGCTCTCTTTCTTGAGGGCCTCGCGCTCGATCTCGAGCCGCGTGACAGCACGCTCGACCTCGTCGAGCTCGGCCGGCATCGAGTCGATCTCCATGCGGAGCTTCGACGCGGCCTCGTCCATGAGGTCGATCGCCTTGTCCGGAAGAAAGCGGTCGGTGATGTAGCGAGACGAGAGCGTGGCCGCGGCGACGAGCGCGGCGTCCTGGATCCGCACGCCGTGGTGGATCTCGTACCGCTCACGGAGGCCGCGAAGTATTGAGATCGTGTCCTCGATCGTGGGCTCGCCGACATACACCGGCTGGAAGCGACGCTCGAGCGCCGCGTCCTTTTCGATGTGCTTGCGGTACTCGTCGAGCGTGGTCGCGCCGATCGTGTGCAGCTCGCCGCGCGCGAGCATGGGCTTCAGCATGTTCGCCGCGTCGACGGCGCCCTCGGCCGCGCCCGCCCCGACGACGGTGTGGAGCTCGTCGATGAAGAGGATGATCTGCCCCTCGCTCTTCGCGATCTCCTGCAACACGGCCTTGAGCCGCTCCTCGAACTCGCCGCGATACTTCGCGCCGGCCAGGAGCGAGCCGATGTCGAGCGCGAACACGCGCTTGTCCTTCAGACCCTCGGGAACATCGCCGCGCACGATGCGTTGAGCCAATCCCTCGACGATCGCGGTCTTCCCGACACCGGGCTCGCCGATGAGGACCGGGTTGTTCTTCGTGCGGCGCGAGAGCACCTGAATAACGCGCCGAATCTCCTCGTCGCGGCCGATGACCGGATCGATCTTGCTCTTCCGCGCCATCTCGGTGAGGTCGCGGCCGTACTTGTCGAGCGCCTGGTACTTGCCCTCGGGGTTCTGGTCGGTGACGCGCTGATTGCCGCGCACGTCCTTCAGCGCGTTCAGGACGCGCTCGTGCGTGGCACCCAGCCGCTTCAGGGCCTGGCCGGTGTAGCCCTGGTCCTCGGTCATCGCGAGGAGGAGATGCTCGGTGGAGACGTACTCGTCACCGAGTGATTGCGCTTCCTTCTGGGCTTGCTGCAGCACGCGCCCAAGCCGCGCCGAGGCCGAGAGCTGCACGTTGCCGCTCACCTTCGGCTGCCGCTGGAGCTCGGTCGCGAGCGCCGTCGAAAGCTGCGCGGGCTGGATGCCAAGCGCGGTGAGCACGCTCGGCACGATGCCGCCGGCCTGATCGACCAGCGCAGCCGCGAGGTGCTCGACATCGAGCTGTGCGTGACCCTCGTCGCGCGCCCTCTGCTGCGCGGCGACGAGCGCCTCCTGCGACTTCTCGGTGAGCTTATTTGGATCGATCACGAACAACCTTCAATCTGGAACCGCTCGCCCGCTAGAGCAGGTGGCTCCTGACGTTCTCCCCGCTGCGCGATGCGGCGATCTCGCGCGCAAGCTCGCGCTCTTTTTCGTTGAGCTTCGTCGGCATGACGACCTTGACGGTGCTGTAAAGGTCGCCGTGACCGCCTCCCGCCCGCGGCATCCCCTGTCCGGCGAGACGGATAGTGCGCCCGTTCTGCGTTTCGGGCGGGATGCGGAGCGACACCCGACCCTTGAGCGTGGGCACGGTAACTTCCCCGCCGAGCATCGCTTCGTGCATCGCGACCGGTAGGTCGACACGGAGGTCGTCGCCGTCCCGCGTGAAGAAGGGATGCGGCTTCACGCGCACGCGGAGGTACGCGTCGCCGGCCGGCCCGCCGCCCGCGCCGGGCGTTCCCTGCCCCGCGAGACGGATCCGCTGGCCGTCCTTGACCCCCGGTGGGATCTTCACGGTGAGGCGCCGCGGCGGCCCGCCGTTGTCTCGAGCGATTTGGATCACGTGCTCGGTGCCCTTGTAGGCCTCCGGGAGCGTGACCTCGACCTCGCCCTCGACATCCTCGCCCTGTCTAGCGCGTGATCGTGTCCGGGTACGTGCGCGACCGAACATATCGTCCGCGTCGCCGAATCCGCCATTTGCGGCCTGGCCGAAGAGGGTCCGGAAGAAGTCCGAGAACCCGCTCGCATCGTCGCCGAACGGATTCTCGCCGGGCTGCCCCGTGTAGACGTACTGGAAGCCGCCGGTGCCCGAGGGACGTCCGCGCCCTTGCGCGAACTGCTCCCACTCGGGACCGACCGTGTCGTACCGCTTTCGCTTCTCGGGATCGCTGAGGACTTCGTGAGCCTCGTTGATCTCTTTGAAGCGCTTCTCGGCGTCAGCTTTCTTGTTGACGTCGGGGTGATATTGGCGTGCGAGCTTTCGGTAGGCCTTCTTGATGTCGTCGGTCGCGGCGTTCTTCGGAACGCCGAGCGTCTTGTAGTAATCCTTGTATTCGACCGGCATCCGTTGCGCCCCCGGAAATTAGTGCGCCGGCGCGCCCGACGGTGCGATGCTCGGACGTGCCGCCTCGATCTGCGCGGGCGTCACGTTCGGTCCGGGCAACAGCGCCGCCTTGAGCACCTCGTCGATCGTCTCCATCAGCTTGATGTCGACGGTGTCGATGACCTCCTGCGGGACATCCACAAGGTCCTTCTTGTTCTTCTTTGGCATGAGGAAGATCTTGATTCCGGCGCGGTGCGCCGCGAGCAGCTTCTCCTTCACGCCACCGATCGGCAGGACGAGGCCCCGAAGCGTGATCTCGCCGGTCATCGCCACGTCCTTGCGGACCTTGCGTCCGGTCAGCGCCGACACGATGGCCGTCGCCATCGTCACGCCGGCCGACGGTCCGTCCTTCGGGATGGCCCCCGCCGGTACGTGGATGTGCATCGCGTGATCCTTGAAGAACCCCTTCGGGACGCCGAGCTCTGCGTAGTGCGCCCGCACGTAGCTGAGCGCGGCGATCGCGGACTCTTCCATGACCTTCTGAATCTGGCCGGTGAGGACGAACTCCTCCTGCTTGGATCCCTGGTCCATGATCGTCGCCTCGACCGTGAGGACGTCGCCGCCGTGCTCGGACACCGAAACGCCGGTGGCCGCGCCGACCTGGTCCTCCTTCTCGGCGAGGCCGTATTCGAACCGCTCGGGACCGAGGTACTTGTCCAGGTCTTCGGGCTTGACCTCGACGGTCTCGGCCTTGCCCTCGGCGATCGTCCGCGCGACCTTGCGGTTGATCGTGCCGATCTCACGCTCGAGGTTGCGCACGCCGGCCTCGCGCGTGTACTCGCGGACGAGCTTGCGCAGGGTCTCGTGTCCGATCACGAGCTTGCCCGCCTCGAGCCCGTGCTGCTTCAGCTGCTTCGGCAGGAGGAAACCCTCCGCGATGTGCATCTTCTCGTCCTCCGTGTAACCGGGGAGACGGATGATCTCCATGCGGTCGCGGAGCGGCGGGATGATGGTGTCTTCGACGTTCGCGGTCGTGATGAAGATCACCTTCGAGAGGTCGTAGGGCACCTCGAGGTAGTGGTCGCTGAACGCGTTGTTCTGCTCAGGGTCGAGCACCTCGAGCAGGGCCGAGCTCGGGTCGCCACGGAAGTCCGCGCCGACCTTGTCGATCTCGTCGAGCATGAACACCGGGTTGATCTCGCCGGCCGTCTTCATGTTCTGGAGGATGCGGCCGGGTAGCGCGCCGACGTAGGTACGCCGGTGGCCGCGGATCTCAGCCTCGTCGCGGATGCCGCCGAGCGACATGCGGATGAACTTGCGGCCCATCGCCCGTGCGATGGACTTGCCGAGACTCGTCTTGCCCACGCCGGGCGGCCCCACGAATGACAGGATCGGGGCGCGCAGGCCCGGAGCGAGCTT
>WNGI01000828.1_pt1 | contig 24714 bp, 21 predicted proteins | sample 5400621 | NCBI WGS metagenome assembly WNGI01 (sample SAMN13153374, study PRJNA577476) | soil metagenome | isolation source: 20 cm soil or saprolite under Garry oak tree replicate 1 | place: USA:California | collected 2016-06-15 | reverse complement strand
CCCCCGGAAAGCGCCGCGACGGGGTTGCGCGGGTTGGGGATCTTGACGTCGAGCGACTTCAGCACCTCGCGCGCGCGGAACTCCATCTTCTCCTCGCTGATCAAGGGCAGGGGGGACGAGACCTCCTCGCGCCCGAGATACAGGTTGGCGACGACGTCCAGGTTGTCGGACAGGGCTAGGTCCTGGTACACGGTGGCGATGCCCAGCGCGGCGGAGTCTCGGGGGCCATGCACCGGCACATGCTTGCCTTCGAACCAGATCTCACCTGAGTCCGGGATGTAGATCCCGGCCATCGTTTTGATGAGGGTGGACTTGCCCGCTCCGTTGTCTCCCACCAGTGCAACAACTTCAGCGGGGTAAACCTCGAAGTCGAGGTGGGCGGGCGGCCCTCGGGCCGCCCGCCGGTTTCAGTCACGAAAGGACTGTAGCGCTAAGAGATTCCTGCTGCGGTGCAGGCTGCGGCGTACTGCGAGGTGCAGATGTCGGCCTTGGTCCAGAAACCGTCCGCGACCACGGTCGACTGGACGTTGGTCTTGTTGACCGCAACGGGGGTGAGGAGGACGGACTTGATGTCCGCCTTTCCGTTGTTCACCGTCTTGCCGTTGGTCATCGACGAGGGCACGGCCACGCCGAAGGCCAGGTCGTAAGCCAGCTGCGCGGCAGCCTCAGCCTCGGCCTTGATCGCCTTGTAGACGGTCATCGTCTGCTCGCCTGCGAGGATGCGCTGGATTGCGGCCAGCTCTGCATCCTGTCCCGTGATCGGGGGCAGCGGGTTCAGACCGGCCGACTTCATCGCGGCGATGGCACCGCCGGCGGTGCCGTCGTTAGCCGCCAGGACTCCGTCGACCTTGTTGGCAAGCGCCGTCAGTGCACCAGACATCTCGGTCTGGGCGTTGGCGGGCAGCCATCCGGGGGTGTCGTATTCCTTGCCGTACTTGACCTTGCCGTCAAGGACGCTGTGCGCGCCCTGCTTGAACAGCTTGGCGTTGTTGTCGGCCGGGTCGCCGTTGATCTGAACGATCTGCGGCATGGTCTTGCCGCTCAGGGCCGTAAGAAGCGCGTTGCCCTGCAGCGCGCCGACGGCCGCGTTGTCGAACGACAGGTAGTAGTTGAGGTCGGCGGTGTTGAGGATGAGCCGGTCGTATGAGATGACCGGGATGTTCGCGGCCTTCGCCTTGGTGACGATGGCCGCGGCTGCTGCGCCGTCAACCGGGTCGAGCACGATGACGTTGGCGCCGTTTGTGATGGCGGCCTCCGCCTGCGTCTGCTGCGTCGGCGCGTCCTGCTTGGCGTTGCTGTAGATCAGCGTGCAGTTCGAACAGAGCGCTGCGAGCTTGGCCTTGAAATAAGGCATGTCCTTGGTGTCGTAACGGGCGGTCTGGGCCTCCGGCAGGAGAAGAGCGATCTTCTTGCCGGCGGTAGCTCCGCCACCCCCACTGCTCCCGCCGCATGCCATGAGGGCGAGCCCCAGGATCATGAAGGCGGGCACGAGCTTGACTAGCTTCATGCGCACTTACCTCTCATACGAATTCCCGCTGCCTTCTTCCCGAGCCATTCGGCTTGGGGCGAGAGTGCGCCGGCAAACAGGATCTACTCAGAAGCCAGGCAGCAGCCCAGCCGAGAAGAGCATTGCTTACCCAAACAAGTTTGTCAAGAGCGCGATCGTGCAGCCCACACTATTTGTTCAAGCTCTTGACAAACCTCCGCGGGCGTCCATGATTCCCGATGCCGGGTATGTCGAAGAATGGTGAGGGGTCGCTCGGCTGGCTGAGAGAGCGCAACCGCGAGCGCGTCCTCGGAGCCATGCGACAGCGCGGGCGGATCAGCCAGGCAGACATCGCGCGCGTCACGGGCCTCTCGCGCACCACCGTGCACACCCTCGTCGCCGAGCTCAAGGATTCCGGCCTGGTCCACGAGGTGGACACGGGCGAGCACGAGATTCGAGGTGGCCGGCCGGCTGTGCAGCTCATGCTCCGGGACTCGTCGCTCGCGGCTGTCGGCATCGACTTCGGACACAGCCACGTGCAGGTCGCCGTCGCCGACATCGCTCACAACGTGCTGGCGGAGCGGCGATGCGACCTCAACGTCAGCCAGGACGCGCGCACCGCACTCGACACCGCCACACGCATGGTCGACGAGGTCCTCGAGGAAGCTCATGTCGATCGCAAGTCGGTGATCGCGGCCGGCATGGGAATTCCAGGGCCGGTCGATCGCAGCCGGGGCACTGCGGGTTCACCCAGCATCCTGCCGGGCTGGACTGGACTTCGCATCGAGAGCGAGATGCAGCAGCGCCTCGGGATGCCAGTGGAGATTGAGAACGATGCAAACCTGGGCGCACTCGCCGAGATGACATGGGGCGCGGGTCGTGAGTGCTCTAACTTCGCGTACATCAAGGCGGCCACCGGCATCGGCGCGGGCCTGGTCGTCGACGGACGGCTATTGCGCGGAGCATCCGGAACCGCTGGTGAGATCGGGCATACGACGCTCGATGAAAGTGGCGCGCTGTGTTACTGCGGCAATCGGGGCTGCCTGGAAACCGTGGCGTCGGGCCCTGCGATCATCGGACTGGTCTCCAGCGGGCACCCAGAAATGCTCACGCTGGCTCAGGTCATCGAGCTTGCTTTGCACGGCGACGCCCGCTGCCGGCGGGCGATCTCCGACGCCGGCCGGGAGATCGGCGTGGCGGTGGCCGGCCTGTGCAACCTCATCAACCCCGAGCGCGTGATCGTCGGCGGCCTTCTGAGCCGCGCCGGTGAGCTGGTGCTGCAGCCGATCCGCGAGTCGATCCGCCGCCACGCGGTATTCGCGGCCGCGGAGCGGGTCGAGGTCGTGGCCGCGTCATTCGTGGAACGAGCCGAGCTGCTGGGCTCTCTCGCCCTCGCGCTGCAGGCCTCGGACAAGCGAACGCGCTGACCCCACCGTTCGCCTTCGCCCCTATCATCGAGAACCGTGAAGATCAACCGTGCCTGGATCGTGCTCGGCGTGGGGGTCCTCGCCGCGCAGGCAGGACACTTGCTCGCGTACCAGGTCCGCTTTGGCGCGGCGGCTCACCAGATCCAGAGCTCGGGGCTCCACTTTTACTTTCCAACCCTGGCGCGGACCAGCCTGGGCATCGCAGCGGCGCTCGCGCTTGGTGCCCTCTTCTTGATCGGACTGACCCGGATTCTGAGCGGCCGCTCCGTCCGTCCCGGCTCAGCCCCTCATTACGCGCGCCTCGTGGCCACCCTCTTCACGGTCCAGCTCATGCTCTTCGCTGCTCAGGAGATGAGCGAGGCGTGGGTGGGAGGGACCGCTGCCCCCTCGATCGCGGATGTCCTGCTCTGGGGCACGTTAGGACAGCTCCCGGTGGCGCTGATCGCTGCGGCTGGTCTGCGCTGGCTGCTCGCTCGGTTTGAGTCTGCCGTCCACGAAATTCGGATCGCATTGGCCGCGGTTTCGTCGTCAGCTGCATTCGTCGCCGTCGTCGCGCCGGTCCGCAACCCTGTGGATCGCAATCTCTTGCTCGTGCCCGCGGCTGGCGCTTCGCTCGCCAAGCGCGGGCCACCCTCCTCGTTGCGCTTCAGCTTGAACTGATCGCACGCGCGCACGTGCGCGCATAGAAATCGAGGAGGACAACGTGAGTCGCACACGTATGGCTGTTGCCATCGGAACCCTGGTTCTGTTCGTCGTCATCGCCGGGATGCTCGTCCTGGCGAACCGCGGCAGTGCCGGCAAGAACCTTACGTTCGACGTCACCGTCACCGGCGCCACATCAATGTCACCCAGCACCTTGAACGCCCACCAAAACGACACTGTCACGATCCACCTGACAAGCGACACGGATGGCGAGGTGCACCTGCACCTCTACGACATCGCCTTCGAGGCGAAGGCCGGCCAGACCGTGAGCCACACCTTCAAAGCCGACAAGACGTGCACGTGCGACATAGAGTGGGAGTCCACGAGCAGGGGACTCGGCACGCTGGTCGTCGCCCCATGATCGCGGCCGCCGGCATCCTTCTTCACGGCTTCGGACCGCGTTACGACCTGCCGATCACCCTCGCGATCTATCTATACGCGGCAGCAGGCGTGGTGGTCATCTCGTTCGTGCTGGTGGTCCTGTTCGCCGGCGACCAGGTCGGTGCCAAGGCTGTCGAATACCCACGCCGCCCACTACCCTGGCTGGTTCCCATCGCCCAATCTGGCTGGCCCCGAATCATCGGGGGCGCCATCGGCGTCGCGAGCCTTCTCGTCATCGTGGCCTCGGGCTTTTTCGGTTCGACCAATCCGGTTCTCAACCCGGCGGAATACCTGGTCTGGATCTACTTCTGGGCGGGGCTCGTGATCGTGTCCGGCCTTGTCGGCAACCTCTGGTATCTGGTCAACCCGTGGTCGGCAATCTACGACGCGGTGAACCGAATCGTTCGCTCGCGGCCCGTGTGGACGCTGCCCGCGTCGGTGGGGGTGTGGCCGGCCGCCGCGGCCTACTTCGCGTTTGCGTGCCTGGAGCTCACCTCCGGCATGGCCAACCGGCCCTGGCTCGTTGCCCTCGTTGCTGTCATCTACTCGGTGGTGACGCTGGCCGGAATGTTCCTGTTCGGCCGCGACGAGTGGCTCGAGCACTGTGAGGGCTTCACCGTCCTGATGGACATCGTCGGCCGATTCAGCCCCATCGAGGCGGAGCGTGATGAGGCGGCGCGGATCAGCATGGTGTACCTCCGGCCATGGGGCGTCGGCTTGCTCAAGCCGTCTCCGGCCGGCTGGGATCGAGTCGTCTTCGTGATCCTCATGCTGTCGACGCTCGCCTTCGACGGGATCACGTGGACGCCCGCCTGGCAGAACTTCACCGTAGACCTCGAGCCGCTCTGGCTTCCGATGGGCGCCTTCGGGTTCTTTTTCATCCGCACGCTTGGCCTAGTCCTGCTGTCAGTCGCATTCCTGCTCGTCTTCATCACGTTCATGGAGCTGGTGATTTACCTGGGCCGGCGCAAGGTAGACCTCACGGCGACGATCTCGGCTTTCGCTCTGACGCTGGTCCCCATCGCGCTCGTTTACAACGCGGCCCACAACTACAGCTACGTCGTCCTCCAGTCCCAAAACTTGATCCCGCTGCTCAACGACCCGCTGGCCCGAGGCTGGCACCTGTTGCCCGCGGTCGCCGGGTTCACACCTAACTTTGCGCTGGCTCAGGCATCGACGGTCTGGTATGCGCAGGTGGTGCTGATCGTGGTCGGCCACGTGATCGCTGTTTACCTCGCCCACCTCAGGGCGGGCGAGCGCTTCCGAACGGCTCAGCGCGCTCTGCTCAGCCAGTACCCCATGCTTCTCCTCATGGTCATGTACACGATGACCAGCCTTTGGATCCTGGCCCAGCCAATCACCAGGGAGACCTGATGGGCCGGCAGCCGGCGAAACGCGCGAGACCGATGCGAAAACCGGTCTCCCGCACCCCAGCGTGGGTGACCCCGCTCGCGGTCGTCGCGGGCATCGCCTTGCTGGTCGGCGCGTTTCTCCTGATCCGCTGGTACACGACGCCGGTGCCGCCACCGCCTCTGAATGTCGACGCGACCCAAAAAGTCGTGGCGGCGATTACCAGCATTCCGGCCTCGGAGCTGGACGCGGTGGGGAAGGGCTCCGCCAACAACGTGATCAAGCCGGTGTCGGGTTCCGCACTCACCGGCCCCACCGGCCATCCGGAAGTGTTCTACCTCGGCGCCGAGTACTGCCCCTACTGCGCGGCGGAGAGGTGGCCTCTGATCATCGCCCTGTCGCGGTTTGGAAGTTTCACGGGTCTCAAGACCACGACCTCGTCGTCGTCCGACGTGTACCCGAACACGCCAACTTTCACGTTCCATGGCGCGACCTACACGAGCCAGTACGTCGACTTCGTATCGGTGGAGACCACGGATCGTGACCGCAATCCTCTCGAGTCGCCGACCGCCGCGCAGCAGGCGCTCGTGAACCAGTACGACACATCGGGCTCGATTCCCTTCGTCGACTTCGGCAATCGCTATGCGTTCTCCGGCGCGATGTACCTGCCTGACGTGCTGAGCGGTATGAGCTGGCAGGCCGTCGCCGACACGCTGCTGCAGCCCGACTCGAACCAGGCGAAGGCAATCCTCGGATCGGCCAACTTGATCACAGCAGCGGTCTGCCGGCTGACATCGGATCAGCCGGCGTCTGTGTGCTCGTCGGCCACGGTCCAGGCGATCGAAAAGTCGCTGGGCTAGGTGAGGTGGCGGATGCTGGCGGTGCTCGCCAGCGTGGCCGGCATCGCCATCTCGGTCTATCTGACCGTCGTGCACTACTCGACGATTCCGCTCGCCTGTCCGGCGAACGCGGTCGTCAACTGCGAGCAGGTCCTATCCAGCCGGTACGCGGTCATCGGTGGCTCGGTCCTGCCAACCTCGGTCGCCGGGATCGTGTGGTTCGCGATCAGCGCCGGCCTGGCCCTGCTGCGGTGGCGCCGGCCGCTGCTTGCCTGGGCGGCCGTCGGACTCGTGACGGCTCTGTTTCTGGTCTACGTGGAGATTGTGCAGCTCGGCGCCGTGTGCATCTGGTGCACCGCCGCCCACGCCCTGGTGCTCCTGATTTTTCTGACCGCGCTTTCGCCCCCTGAGGGGGATAGGGTGAGGTCGTGACGTGGCCTTTTGACCTCACGGTCTACATCGGCCTCGTGGCGCTCTTCCTGGGTCACGCCTGGCTCGCGGGTAGTGTCTCGGACGCGCAGCGGAAGCATTCGATGTACTTCGGCCTGGGTCTCCTCACCTTGTGGTTCGCGCTGGAGACGCCGATCGACACGATCAGCGACCACTACCTGGACAGCGTCCACATGCTCCAGCACGTCCTGCTCGGATTCGTCGGACCGCCTCTCTTGCTGCTCGGCCTATCTCCTCAAATGGTCGGCCGGCTGGTTCGCGTGCCTGGTGTTCATGCCATCACCGAGCCCGTTCCGGCTCAGCTCATCGCCGGGCTGGTGATGATCGTGTGGCACCTCCCGCCGCTCTACGACGCGACCCTCAAGTCGGAGTCTCTGCACATCGTCGAGCACCTGATGTTCATCGCGAGCGGAGTGGTCCTGTACTGGCCGATCCTGAATGCCACATCAGCCCACGCCCGCTGGCAGATGTCGCCCGGGGCCAAGCTTCTCTACATGCTGGTCGCGACATTGCCGCAGGATGGCGTCGCCCTCGTGCTGATCTTCTCGCGCGTTCCGTTCTATGACTACTACACGCACGCGCCGCGGCTGATACCGTCGCTCACGCCGCTGATCGACCAGACCGTCGCGGGCGCCGTCCTGATGATCCTGGGCAAGGCGACCATGGCGGTGGCCGCGGCCGCAGTCTTCTTCGGCTGGTTCGCGAGTGACCACCGGGCCGACCGGTCTCACGCGATCGCAAGGCTGTGACGTACCTGCATCGCAACTGATTCCGGACTCCTGTACACGTCCGCTGCGGTGAACCGGAGCAAGCGGAATCCAGCGCCGACAAGGCCATTCTGGCGGCGGTTGTCCTCCACCATCCGATCCCGGTGATGGCCGCCGTCGAATTCAATGGCCAGGCCCTGAACGCGATAAAGCAGGTCCGGCCGGCCCAAGAAATTCCCTCGATCATCGTGGATGGAAGCTTGAACCTCCGGCCGGGGAAGTCCGCCGAGCACGAGGAGCATTCGAAGCCGTGTCTCCATCGCAGACTCGGCCTTGGCCTCTGCCAGCTCCACAGCGCGTCGCAAACGAGCGATCCCCTTGACACCCGAATGCCCAGCAACATAAGCGGTGAGGTCGGCCATTGAAACGCGTCCCGCATGAAGGAACATGTCGATCGCCACGACTCCCTCGGTCACCGGAGTCCTGGCTCCGAGGTCGACGGCCGTGCGAAGCGCGGATGTAGTCGGTAGACCTCGCCTGAGCACGATCTCTTCGCTGTTGAGGGCGGTGCGGCTGACTGAAGCACCGGCACGACGGCGAGTTCCGATCGATTCTGGGATCGTCACCTCGATCGGGTCGCAGGACATTACGTCCAAACCATGCAGCCAGGCGGCGGTCCAGCCGGAGAACGCAGCCCCTGCCGGCAATCGCCTGGCGACAGCACTCAACAACAGTTGCGGGCTTTCCTTGAGACCCACCCAGCGATAGAGGCCCGAGCCCAATCGGCAATAGGCGGCTCCACGCAGCTGGCGACGCGTGACACCCAGGAAACTGGCCTCCGCCAGCGTGAAGGCCCCAGCTCTCAATGCGGCCGGCACAAAGTGTCTTGCTGGCATCGAACCAGGGTCGCCGCCCCGGCCAACCAGGACAACGTTGGTTGTTAAGTTGACCATCGGGGCCCGAACGGCCCATCCATCGCCCGCGATGCGGCCACGGGGGCCCGAATGGCCGTAGCCGTCGACTGCCATCACACCGAGGCTAGAATCCAGGGGGGTGCGGTGAAGTACTACGAGAGCATTCTCGACATCGTCGGGAACACGCCGTTGGTGCGCCTGCACAAGGTCACCAAAGGCCTCAAGCCCACGATCCTCGCCAAGCTCGAGCAGCTGAATCCCGGCGGGAGCGTCAAGGACAGGATCGGGCTGACCATGATCGAGGAAGCCGAGCGCACCGGCCAGCTGCGCCCCGGCGGCACGATCATCGAGCCGACCTCAGGAAACACCGGCCACGGCCTCGCCATGGTGGCCGCGATCAAGGGCTACAAGATGATCTTCGTCATGCCGGACAAGATGTCGGCCGAGAAGATCAGCCTGCTGAAGGCATACGGCGCGGATGTCGTCGTGTGCCCGACCAACGTAGAGCGATCGTCGCCACAGTCGTACTACTCGGTTGCCGACCGTCTCGCGCGCGAGGTGCCGGGCGCGTTTCAACCCAATCAGTACTTCAACCCGCGCAACCCGGAGGCTCATTACCAAACTACCGGGCCCGAGGTCTGGGAACAGACAGAAGGCAAGGTCAACGTTTTCGTCGCCGGCATGGGAACCGGCGGGACGATCACCGGTGTGGCGAAGTTCCTCAAGGAGCGCAATCCGTCGGTGCACGTGGTCGGCGCTGACCCTGAAGGCTCGCTGTACTCCGGTCCCATCGCGCCTTACAAGGTCGAGGGTGTCGGCGAGGATTTCATGCCCGGAACGATGGATATCAAGATCGTCGACCAGATCGTCCAGGTCACCGACAAGGAATCGTTCGTCGCCGCCCGGCGCCTTGCACGCGAGGAGGGCATCCTCGTCGGCGGCTCGTCTGGCCTCGCTCTGCATGCGGCGCTCGTTGTCGCGCGCGAGCGAGGACCGGAAGAGGTCATCGTCGTGCTGTTTCCCGACACCGGCCGCAACTATCTCAGCAAGTTCTTCAACGACGAGTGGATGCGTCAGAACGGTTACCTCGCGCGGCTGGGAGCGGTGCGGATTCGCGAGGTCCTCCTGGCGCACACACAGGGCGTTCCGAAGCTCGTCACCGTGGAGGCGCGCAAGACCGTCGGCGAGGCCATCGACCTGATGCAGCAGTACGGCATCTCGCAGCTGCCGGTGGTCGACGACTCGAATGGGCACGGAGTGGTCGGCACCCTGCAGGAGCGCACGCTGCTGGATCGCGTGTACCGCGACCCGGCCGTGGTCACCACCACGGTGTCGGCGGCGATGGATGCACCGCTCAGCCAGGTCGGCGTGGACTCCTCCCTCGACGACGCTTTCGAGCCGCTGCTGCGCGGCGAGCAGGCGGTGCTGGTGGTCGAGGCAGGCAAGCCAGTCGCGGTCATCACACGCGCCGACCTGCTCGAGTTCGTCGCACACCGCGGCCAAGGCTGAGCTTGTCGAAGGACGAGACACAGGGCTGGGGTTTTGCAACCCGGGCTCTGCACATCGGTCAGGGCCCTGATCCGGCGACAGGCGCGGTCGTCCAGCCGATCCACCTCGCGACGACGTTCGCGCAGCAGGGCGTCGGCCGGCACAAAGGTTTCGAGTACTCACGATCAGGCAACCCGACCCGGGCTGCGCTGGAGGAAAACCTGGCGGCCCTCGAAGACGCCAAGCATGGTCTCGCCTTCTCGTCAGGTCTCGGCGCAGAGACAACGCTGATGCTTCTGCTCAGCCCCGGGGATCACGTCGTCTACATGGAGGACGTGTACGGCGGAACGTTCCGATTATTCGACAGGGTGATGAAGCGTTACGGCATGACGTTCACTGCGGTGGACGCGGGCGACATGGACGCCGTCGATCGCGCGATCACGCCCGCGACCAAGCTGGTATGGCTGGAGTCGCCGACCAACCCGCTGATGCGCATCGTCGACATCGACGCGGTGAGCGAGGTGGCGCACAGCCACGGCGCGATGGTCTCCGTGGACAACACGTTCGCGACGCCGTACCTGCAGCAGCCGCTCCATCTCGGCGCGGACTTCGTCGTGCACAGCTCGACGAAATACATCGGCGGCCACAGCGACGTGGTGGGCGGCGCGATCATGACCAACAACGACGAGCTGGAGAAGCAGCTGCGATTTCACCAGAACGCCGTCGGCGCGGTGCCATCGCCGTTCGACTGCTGGCTGTTGCTGCGGGGCATAAAGACGCTGGCGCTTCGCGTGGATCGCCAGAGCGAGAACGCGATGGAAGTGGCCCGAGCGCTGGAAAGCAACAAGGCCGTCAAGCGAGTCAACTACCCGGGGCTGCCATCACACCCCGGCCAGGCGGTTGCGTCGCGCCAGATGCGGATGTTCGGCGGAATGTTGAGCTTCGAGGTCGCCGACGAAGCTAAAGCCCTGCGCACCCTGGAGCGTCTCAAGCTCTTCGCGCTGGCGGAGTCGCTTGGGGCCGTCGAGTCGCTGGCCGAACATCCCGCTCTGATGACGCACGCATCGATTCCGGGACCGGAGCGAAAGCGCATCGGCGTGGGGGACGGGCTGATCCGGCTGTCGATCGGCGTCGAGGACGTGGCCGACCTGATCGCCGACCTGGAGTCCGCCCTCAACTAAAATTCCGGCGTGCCTCGCGAGCTCATCAGCCGCACCCTGTACCAGGGACGCGATCGCGCCGCGGCGCGCTCCTTTCTGCACGCGATCGGGCTGACCAACGCCGACATCGACAAGCCGTTCATCGGAGTGTCGAACGTCTGGACCGAAACGATGCCCTGCAACTTCGGCCTTCGCGACATGGCAGCGCCTTTGAAGGCGGGCATCCGGTCCGCGGGCGCCAACCCGATGGAGTTCAACACCATCGCCATCTCCGACGGGATCACGATGGGCACCGAAGGCATGAAGACCTCGCTCGTGAGCCGTGAGGTCATCGCCGATTCCATCGAGCTCGTCGGGCGAGGCCACATGTTCGATGCGATGGTCGCCCTGTGCGCGTGCGACAAAACCATTCCAGCCTCAGCCATCGCGCTGGCGCGTCTTGACCGCCCGGGTCTGGTGCTCTATGGCGGCTCGATCATGGCGGGCGTGTTTCGCGGCCGGCAGGTGGCTGTCGGGGATGTTTACGAGGCCATCGGCGCCGCCGCTGCCGGCAAGATCAGTGACGCCGACCTGACGGAGCTCGAGGCTGTGGCGTGTCCCGGGGCGGGAGCCTGTGGCGGCCAGTACACCGCGAACACGATGTCGATGGTGATGGAGGTCATCGGCCTTTCGCCCGTCGGCTTCAACTCGATCCCCCAGACCGACCCGGACAAGCACCGCGCCGCGGAGGCGATGGGGAAGGTGGTGATGAACGCGCTGGAGGAGGACCTTCGCCCGTCGCGCATCCTCACCCGCCGGGCTTTCGACAACGCGATCGCCGCGGTCGCCGCGAGCGGTGGATCGACCAACGCGGTGCTGCATCTGCTCGCGCTGGCGCGCGAGGTCGGCGTCGACCTGGCCATCGACGATATCGACCGCATCAGCCGGCGGACGCCGTTGCTCTGTGACCTCAAGCCAGGCGGACGGTTCGCAGCTGTGGAGCTGCACAGAGCCGGCGGAATTGCGCTGCTGACCAAACGCCTGATCGAAGGCGGCTACGTCGATGGGGACGCGCTGACCGTCACCGGGCGCTCGCTGGGCGAGGAGTCCGCGTCGGTGACCGAGACCGTTGGGCAGGAAGTCGTCGCGCCACTTTCCAAACCGTTGCGCCCGGAGGGTGGCCTGGTCGTGTTGCGCGGAAACCTCGCTCCGGACGGAGCGGTGGTGAAGATCACGCAGCACACGACGACGTCGCATCGCGGTCCCGCGCGCGTCTTCAACCGAGAGGAGGACGCCTTCGCTGCCGTTTACGCGGGCCGGATCAAGCCGGGCGACACGGTCGTCATCAGGTACGAAGGGCCGCGCGGCGGACCGGGAATGCGCGAGATGCTGCAGGTCACCGCAGCGATCGTCGGCGAGGGACTTGGCGATTCGGTCGCGATGGTGACGGACGGGCGCTTCTCCGGCGCGACGCAGGGACTGATGGTCGGCCACGTCGCGCCAGAAGCGGCGGTGGGCGGGCCGCTCGCCGCGATTCAAGATGGCGACATCATCGACATGGACGTCGACAGCCGAAGGCTGAACGTCGAAGGCGTGGACATCGAAGCCCGCCTGAAGAGCTGGTCGCCTCCGGAGGCGCACTACCGCAAAGGCGTGTTGGCCCGTTACGCGCTTCTGGTCGGCTCAGCCTCGGAAGGAGCAATGCTCAAGCCGTAGGGGCTCGCATTCTTTACAGGCAGGGTTGACGCAGCCCGAAATCAAAACGAAGCTAAACGCGGTTCGGTGTGTCGGCTTGGGGGAGGAAGCCAAATCAAGGGAGGGCCCCGCCAGGGGTCTGTGCCGTGATCAGGCTGCGCAGATACGCGGGTGCCGGCTCCGGCGTGATTGCTGCGAGATTGGAACCCGCGGGTGCCGGCACCGGCGTCGAAAAAAGGCCCGCCGCCCGCCCGCCCTACTTCACCGCCGGTAACCACCCGGCCCGCCGCGTTTCGTATGCGCTGATCTCCGACGCATGTCGCTCAACCAGTGCAATCTCATCCAACCCACCCAGCAGGCATTCCCGGGCGAAGCCGTCAATCTCGAACCGGTACGCGAAGCCCTCGCCACGAACCTCCTGTTTTTCCAGGTCCACCGTCACCCGAGCTGCCGGATCCTCCAACGCCAGGTCCATCAGGTGCCGAACCTGCCGCTCCGGCAGCGCTACCGCCAGCAGCCCCGTCTTGTAGCTGTTGCCCAGGAAGATGTCCGCGAAGCTTGGCGAGATGATCGCCCTGAACCCAAAGTCGCGCAGCGCCCACGGCGCGTGCTCCCGGGATGATCCGCATCCGAAGTTCGCGCCCGTCACCAAAACAGAAGCCCCCGCGTGCTCAGGCTTGTCCAGCACAAAATCGCCGCCCGCCCGCCAGTCGAAGAAAAGAAACGGCCCATAGCCGGTCCGCTCGATTCGCTTCAAGAACTGCTTCGGGATGATCTGGTCGGTATCGACGTCCGCGCGATCCAGCGGCGCCATCCGGCCGGAGACCTGAGAAACCGGATCCACTAGCCCACCCTCGCGACCTTCGCGACCTTCGCGACCTTAAAAGGAAACATCTTTCTAAAGGAGCTCCCGCACGTCCACCAGGTGTCCCGTCACCGCCGCAGCAGCCGCCATCGGCGGGCTCATCAAATGCGTGCGGCCGCCCGATCCCTGCCGGCCCTCGAAGTTCCGGTTTGACGTCGAGGCGCACCGCTCGCCGGGCGCAAGGATGTCCGGGTTCATCCCCAGGCACATCGAGCAGCCGGCGTTTCTCCATTCAAATCCCGCCGCCTTGAATACAAGATCCAGCCCTTCGTCCTCAGCCGCACGCTTGACCGACGTCGATCCGGGCACGACCATCGCGCGCACCTTCGGATGAACGTGCTTTCCGCGCACCACGCTCGCGGCCGCCCGCAGGTCTTCGATCCGCGCGTTGGTGCAGGAGCCGATGAACACCCTGTCCACGGCTATGTCGGCAAAGGCCGTACCCGGCAGCAGGTCCATATAGCGAAGCGCCCTCTCGTCCGTGTCCGAGCGGGGCTGGGGCACGCGTCCGGTCACCGGCGCCACCTGGCCCGGGTTGGTTCCCCACGTGACGTGCGGCTCGAGCCGCGACGCGTCGACCACTATGTCCCCGTCGAACGAAGCGTCGACATCAGACGAAAGCGATCGCCAGTCATCCAGCGCTGCCTCCCACGCGGCGCCCTTCGGCGCGCTCGGGCGGCCCTCCAAATAAGCGAAGGTCGTGTCGTCCGGCGCGACCATTCCCGCCTTGGCGCCCCACTCGATCGACATGTTGCAGATCGTCATGCGGCCCTCCATCGACAGGCCGCTGATGGTGGAGCCCCGGTACTCGACGAGGTGCGCCTGGCCCAGGGAGGTGCCGGTCTGGCCGATCAGGCTCAGCACGATGTCCTTGGCCGTCACGCCCAGGGGCAGCTCGCCCGTGACGGTCACCGCCAGGTCACCCAGGCGCTTCTGGGGCAGACACTGTGTTGCCAGCACCAGCTCGACCTCCGACGTCCCAATCCCGAAGGCCAGCGCCCCAAAAGCCCCGTGCGTCGAGGTGTGCGAGTCGCCGCACACGATCAGCATTCCCGGCTGGGTCAGACCGAGCTCCGGGCCGATCACGTGCACGATGCCCTGCCGGCGGCTTCCGATCTGGTACAGCGGGATGCCCTCTCTCCGGCAGTTCTCGGCCAAGAGCTCCATCTGTCGGCGCGAGCTGTCGTCGGCCGCCCTCAGCCCGCCCTGGGTGGGGACGTTGTGGTCCATCGTCGCCAGCGACAGATCCGGGCGGCGGACACGGCGGCCGGCCAGGCGCAAACCCTCGAACGCCTGCGGCGAGGTGACCTCGTGGACCAGGTGCAGATCCACATACAGAAGGTCGGGCTCGCCCGGCGCGACGCGCACTACGTGGGCGTCCCACAGCTTCTGGGCGAGGGTCTTGGGCATCGCGAACGCCAACTCTACGCAAAGGCCTGAGGCAAGAATTTGTGGCTCGGACACAACCCAAAGGCGGGTTCGCTCGTTAGTATGCAAAGTCCACATGGCCAGCTCGCCCCGCACCCTCGTACTCCTCCTTGGACTCCTGGGCCTTATTGGCTTCGGACGAACGGGGGCACGCGCGAGCTAACCAGACCACCAAAGTAGATCGCAAAAGCCCCCGACCGAGAGGTGGGGGCTTCTTCATTTTTAAGGAGTGACGAAACCAAGTTGACCGGAGCGGACATGATCCTGGAGGCGTTGGAGCGCGAGGGAGTCGAATACATCTTCGGCTACCCCGGCGGCGCCAACCTGCCGATCTACCAGCACCTTCCCGAGCATCCCAGGCTCAAGCACATCCTGGTTCGCCACGAGCAGGGCGCCGCCCATATGGCGGACGGCTACGCGCGCGCCTGCGGCAAGCCGGGAGTCGTGTTCGCCACCTCGGGACCCGGCGCGCTAAACCTCGTGACCGGGCTCTGCACGGCCTACATGGACTCCGTCCCGATGATCGCCATCACCGGCCAGGTGAACAGCACCCAGGTCGGGCGCGACGCCTTCCAGGAGTCCGACGTCATCGGCGCGACCAGCTCTGTGACCAAGCACAGCTACCTGGTCACGAAGATCGACCAGCTTCCTCGTGTCATCCACGAGGCCTTCCACATCGCGACGACCGGCCGACCTGGCCCAGTCCTGATCGACATCTGCAAGGACGTGCAGCAGGCTGATGCCGAGCGCGTGACTCCGGACCGCCTCGAGATTCCCGGCTACCAGCCGAACGGCCACGTCAACCTCGAGCACGCCCGCGAGGCGGCGCGTGCGCTGGCGGGCGCCGAGCGTCCCGTGATCCTGGCGGGCCACGGCGTGCTGCTGAGCCACGCCGAGCATGAGCTGTTCAAGTTTGCCGAGAAGGCAGCCGCACCCGTCGGCACCACGTTGCTCGGCATCGGCGCGTTCCCGGTCAATCACCCCCTCTCGCTTCACATGACTGGCTTCATGGGAACCGGCTGGAACCTCAAGGCGGTCCAGAACGCCGACGTCCTGATGATGGTCGGCATGCGCGTCGACGACCGCGTCACAGCGCGACTCGCCGACTTCGCCCCCAACGTCAAAACCTTCATCCACGTCGACATCGACGGTTCGGAGATGGGAAAGAACGTCCGTCCCCACATCGAGCTCGTCGCCGACGCTCGCAACGCATTGGAAGCCATGACCCCGCACGTGAGCGAGGTGGACGCGGGGCGCGGTCAGTGGCTGGCGCAGATCGATGCATGGCGTGAGGAGCACCCGCTCAAGTACACACACTCGAACGGCCACCTCCAGCCGCAGGACGTGCTCATCGACATGTACCGGCGATGTCGCAGCGAAGCGATCGTTGTCGCGGACGTGGGCCAGAACCAGATCTGGACCGCGCTGTGGTGGAACTACGACCGGCCTGGGACGTTCATCAACTCTGGCGGCGCAGGCACGATGGGCTTCGCGCTCCCCGCGGCCATCGGCGCCAAGTTCGGCCGCCCGGACAAAGCCGTGTGGTGCGTGGCGGGCGAGGGTGGGTTCGTCATGACCGCTCAAGAGCTGTCGGTCGCGGTTGAGCACAACCTCGACATCAAGATCGTGATCCTCAACAACTTCTCGCTTGGGATGGTCCGCCAGTTCCAGGACGACTTCTACGGTGGCGTGCGTTCGCAGGTCGACATGACGCACATCCCGAACTTCGTCAAGCTGGCCGACGCGTACGGGTTGCCCGGGATTCGCGTCGACTCGCTCGAGCAGGTCGGCCCCGCCATGGACGCCGCGGAAAAGACGAAAGGCCCGTTCCTCATCGACTTCCGCATCGACCCCGAGGCCAACGTGTATCCGATCGTCCCACTTGGCAAGAGCTTGAACGACTTCTGGGAGGCGCCGGACAAATGATCGAAACCCCACACTCGAAGACTTCCGCGGTCACACCGCCGCGACACGAAGAGAGAGTCCGTGTGCTGTCAGTCCTCGTCGAGGACGGCTCGAACACGTTGAGCAAGATCTCAGGCCTGATTCGCCGGCGCGGCTTCCATGTCCGCTCGATCTCGGTTGGCCCGAGCCGGCAGCCAGGCCGCTCGCGCATGACGCTCACTGTCGACGCGGGCCACGCCGAAACCGACCAGGTCCGCAAGCAGCTCGAGCGCCTGGTCGAGGTCATCGAGGTCGAGGACGTGACCGGTGAAGACGTGCACAGCCGCGAGCTGGTCGTAGCGAAGGTCAAGGCGTCCCAGGTCGGCGGCCTGGTCGAACGCGGCGCCAAGGTGTTGAACACCGCTTCCGACGGCACCACGGTCGAGTTCTCCGGGGAGGGCAAGGACGTGGGTGACTTCGTCGACGAGCTGATGCGACACGGAGTTGTCGATGTCGCCCGTTCGGGGCCAGTCGTCATGAGGAGAACCGCATGAAGATCAACTACGACGCCGACTGCCCGCCGTCGCTAGGCGAGCCGGTCGCCGTCATCGGCTACGGCAGCCAGGGTCGCGCCCACGCGCTGAACCTTCGCGACAGCGGCGAAGACGTGCGTGTCGGCCTGTACCCCGGCAGCAAGTCGATCGACAGGGTTGAGGCGGATGGCCTGCGCGCCGTGCCTGTGCCTGAGGCCGTTTCTGAGGCCACGGTCGTGATGGTGCTGACGCCTGACGCAGGTCAGGGCAAGCTCTTCCGCGAGTCGATCGAGAAGCATCTCCAGCCCGGCACGATGCTGATGTTCGCCCACGGTTTCGCCATCCATTTCGCCCAGATCAAGCCGGACCAGAACATCGACGTCGCGATGATCGCGCCGAAGGGCCCCGGCCACCTTGTCCGCAGCACCTACGTCCAGGGCATGGGTGTGCCCGCTCTGATCGCGATCCACCAGGATGCCTCCGGGCGAGCAAAGCAGAGGGCGCTCGCGTATGCGAAAGCCCTCGGATCGGGCCGTGCCGGCATCGTCGAAACCACTTTCAAGGAAGAGACCGAGACCGACCTGTTTGGCGAGCAGGCAGTCCTTTGCGGGGGGGTCAGCTCGCTTGTCAAGACCGGCTTTGAAACCCTGGTCGAAGCCGGCTACCAGCCGGAGATCGCGTACTTCGAGGTCCTGCACGAGCTGAAGCTCATCGTCGACCTCATGTACCGCGGCGGTCTCGGGTTCATGCGCCACTCGATCTCCGACACCGCGGAGTACGGCGACTACGTTTCCGGTCCGCGCGTGATCGACGCACACGTGCGGGAGAACATGCGCAAGGTGCTTCACGAGATCCAGGACGGCAGCTTTGCGGAAAAGTGGCTGGACGAGAACTCAAATGGAAGGGAGGGTTTTCTGACAATGCGCAGCAACGACGCCGATCACCAAATCGAGAAGGTTGGACGCGAGCTGCGCTCGATGATGACCTGGTTGGAGCCCGTAGAAAAATGAACGACAAGAACCCGGACAGAGTATTCATCTTCGACACGACGCTGCGGGATGGCGAGCAGTCGCCCGGCTTCCACCTCGACGCCAGCTCCAAGCTCCGCATCGCGCGCCAGCTCGAGAAGCTTGGCGTCGACGTGATCGAGGCCGGTTTCCCGATCTCCTCACCGGGCGATTTCGAAGCCTGCCGCCGCATCGCACGCGAGATCCGAGGCGCGACCGTGACCGCGCTGGCACGTGCCGTTCGAGAAGACATCGACGCGGTGTGGGGAGCGATCAAGGAAGCGGAGACGCCTCAGATCCACATCGTGCTGTCGGTCTCCGACCTGCACATCGACCGCAAGCTGGGCATGACCCGCGAGCAGGTCTTGAAGCGTGGCGCCGAGATGGTCGCGTACGCACGGTCGCTCTGTGACCGTGTCCAGTACTCCCCGGAAGACGCAGGCCGGGCCGACCCGGATTACCTGGTCGAGACGGTGGAGAAGATGATCGCCGCCGGCGCAACCGTCATCAACATCCCGGACACCACGGGTTACTGCCTGCCGAATGAGTTCGGCGAGATCGTGCGTCGCGCGATCACCGAAGCCCGCGGCAGCGCGAACACACTGTTCTCGGTCCACTGTCACAACGACCTGGGCCTCGCCGTCGCGAACACGATGGCTGCGCTCGAGGCCGGCGCCCGCCGCGTCGAGTGCACGATCAACGGCATCGGCGAGCGCGCCGGAAACACGTCTCTAGAAGAGATCGTGATGTTGCTCAACGTGCGGCAGGCGAAGCTCGGATTGGAGTGCGGCGTGAACACCAAAGAGATCACACGAGCCTCGCGCCTGGTCGCGGAGCTCACCGGCACGCCCGTCCAGCCGAACAAGGCGGTGGTCGGGGCGAACGCGTTCGCCCACGCCTCGGGCATCCACCAGGACGGAGTCCTGAAGGACCGCCTGAACTACGAGATCATGAAGCCAGAGGACGTCGGGTTGAGCGATTCACGAATCGTCCTCACCGCGCGGTCCGGCCGGCACGCATTCCACCACCGTCTGGGCCGGCTTGGGATCACGCTGGCAGATGGAAAGGTGGAGGGTGCGTGGCAGCGATTCCTCCAGGTGGCTGATACGAAGAAAGAGGTCAGCGACGAGGACCTGCGCAAGATCGCCGCGTGGGCGTCGGAGTCAAGCGGTCACGAGACCACCGGAAGTGAGACCAACGGGCACGAGACCAATGGCCATCCGCCGGTGACCGACCAGCTCCACGACCACAATCACGTCGCGGACACGCTCCGGCATCTCATATTCGGGTGAGGGTCGCCTTCCAGGGGGAACCTGGCGCGTACTCGGACGAGGCCGTCTCGGCGCTGTTCGCGGACGCCGAAGCGGTCGGTTACCCAACGTTTCGCCTGACGTTCGAGGCGCTCTCCATGGGCGCGGTCGACGTTGCAGTCTTGCCGGTAGAGAACAGCAGCGCCGGTGTCGTGCAGGAGGTCTCCGACCTGCTGTGGGATCTACCCGACCTGCGCGTGGCACGCGAACACATCCACCCCGTGCGCCACTGCCTTCTCGGCTGGCCCGGTCCGGTGGAGCGCGCACTCTCGCATCCGCAGGCGTTGGCCCAATGCGACGCATACCTCCACTCTCGGCAGATCCGGTCAGTTGCCTTTCACGACACCGCCGGTGCTGCGCGCGCCGTCGCTGAACAGCGCCAGCCAGGCACTGCGGCGATCGCCAGCAAGGCGGCGGCGGCCCGCTACGGCCTGTACGTGCTCGCGGAGTCGATTCAGGATGATTCGGAAAACCGGACGCGGTTCATCGTTGTGGAGCGAGGCAAGGCGGCAAGGCCGGCGGAATCCGCCCCGGGCCATAAGTGCTCGCTCGCTTTCGTAGCCGCCCATCGTCCCGGCAGTTTGGCCCAGGCGCTCGACTGCTTCGCACGCCGCGCCATCAACCTGACTCGTCTCGACAGCCGGCCCATGAAGGGTCGCCCGTTCGAGTACCGCTTCTACCTGGACTTCGCGGTCAACGGAAACGCGGCGGAGGCCGAGGCGGCCCTGAGCGACCTGGAAGAGGCGAGCGCCGACGTCAAGTTATTCGGGACGTATCCCGCGGCCGCGGTGTAGGGAAGGGGTTCGCCCCCTCTGGGCGGTGCCTACGGCAGCGCCCACCTCCTCACATGGTGGCGAGGCCAGGGGAGGCAAGGCAGGCCGCGGTGGGAAGCACTCTGACCGCGACCTGCCCCGCTACCTTAGCTTAACAATCATGTTAAGTCGAGGTTCACGGCAGCGGGTCGTGGTAAACAAGGTTCCCCACCGCGATTGGTTTGCTCTACAGTGTGGGCCGTGGCGAATCGGAACGTTCCACACGCTGAGCCGCCGGGCCAGAAACCCCCGCGGCGGCGGCTGCCGGGCGTCACGCTGAGGCCGGGCGCAGTGAAGCAAGCCCGGCAGGAATCGGGGCTGAGCCTGGCCCAGGTCGGCAAGGGCCACGTGACCGCGCCCGCCATCTACCTGATTGAAACCGGGCGCACCAGGCCGTCGCTCCCGACGCTCGAGCACATCGCGCATCGGACGAACAAGCCGGTCGAGTTCTTCCTGGCGGACCCAGGAGGCACGACGGATTCAAGCCAGGCGGCTCTGGCAGACCTCGAGTCGATGGTCGGCGACGGCCGGTACCAGCAGGCGATCGCGCTGGGTCGATCCCTCCTCGAGCTTGGTTCGTCGGCGCACCGCCTTGGCCGCATCCGGTATCTCCTGGCCATGGCGCACCTACAGCTTGGACAGCCCGAACCCGCCGAAGGCCTCCTGGCGGAGGCTCGCGCGCATTTCGAGGCGATCAATGACGGGGTGATGCTGGCGGAATGCCTTGGCGCCGAGGCTTCGCTCGCCTACATGACGCAGCGTCCAGACGCCCTTTCGCTGGCGCAGCACGCGCTGGCGGTTTGCCGCGCCCTCGAGCCGATCCCGACCCCCACCGAAGCGCGGTTGCTTTTCATCGTCGCGAGCGCTCATCTCGCCAACCACGAGTGGGACAAAGCGATCGAGCGCTACCAGGAGGCGATCGAGGCCGCGGGTGCTTTCTTCGATCTGAGGCGGATGGCCAAGATGTACAGCGGCCTGTCCGTCGCGTACCAGGAGCTCGGTCAGATCGACACGGCCTCCAGATACGCGACGCGGTCGGTGGCCCTGCTCGAGGCGCTGCGCGACAGGGTTTCGCTGGCGCGATCCGAGAACAATCTCGGCCTCGTTCTCATGGCTCGCGGCGAGCTCCCCGAGGCAAGAAAGCATCTCGACCGGTCGCTCGAGCTGAGTGATGAGACGGACCTACAGGTCGGGCGCAGCCAGGTGCTGCTCAGCCTCTGTGAGCTGTGCCTCCAGGAGGGCAACATCGATCAGGCCCAGCAGTTCGCCCAGGAGGCGCTCGAGCTGGCGGAACGGCTGCACGAGGGCCCAAACGTCGCCGCGGCCCACATGTGGCTGGGTCGCGTCGCCGACAAGGGAGGCGACCACGAAGCCACGGATCGGGAATTTGCGATTGCCATCCACGGACTCGAGCAGCTTGGGACCCACGAGAGGGTCCTCCAGGCTCACGGCATCTATGCCGAGATCCTGGAAAGGCGTGGTGACGTCGCCCGCGCGTACGTCCATATGAAGAGTGCGCTTCAGGCGAGCCGCCCCGGCCTGCTTCAGGACAAGCGCCACAACGACAAGGAACGCACCGGCACGGCCTGAGCGGAACCCAGGGCGGTGCGTGCTAACGTATTTTTGGCCGTACTACCGGTAACGCGACGGCTACTCCAAAGGCGTAGGGGAGGTTCCGGCTGGCGAAATCGCTGCGCAACGCGAAGGCTTCCCTGACCGCCGAAGCGATCGTCGCCGACTACCGACTGGCGTACAGCAGCCGGCGGGCGAGCATCATCGGTCGGGCTGAGGTCCTACGTGGCAACGCCACGTTCGGGATTTTCGGTGATGGCAAGGAAATCGCCCAGCTCGCCATGGCCAAGACTTTCCGTCCCGGCGACTGGCGGGCCGGCTACTACCGGGACCAGACGTTCATGTGGGCGACGCGGATGTCCAACGTCCGCAACTTCTTCGCCCAGCTCTACGGCAACGCGAACGTTGAAGCGGAGCCGGCCTCCGGCGGCCGCCAGATGGGGAACCACTTCGCGACGCGGTTTCTCGACGACAGCGGCGCCTTCTCGCGAACGGTCGAGATGCTGAACTCGAGCGCCGACGTCTCGAACGTGGCCGGGTGGATGCCTCGCCTGCTGGGCCTGGCGTACGCCTCGAAGCTGTACCGCGACAACCCGCAGCTGAAGCCTGTCCAGGAGGGTTTCTCAGTCAGCGGCAACGAGGTCGCCTTTGGAACCATCGGTGACGCCGCGACCAGCGAGGGACTGTTCTGGGAGGCGATCAATGCGGTTGGGGTGCTGCAGGTGCCTCTGGCCATGTCGGTCTGGGACGACGGATACGGCATCTCCGTGCCCATCACCGCCGAGACGACGAAGGCATCCATCTCGGACGCGCTGCGCGGGTTCATGCCCGACGACCGGCCTGGCATCGATATCTACGTGGTGCGCGGTTGGGACTACCCGGCGCTCGTGGAGGCGTACGCGAAAGGCATCGAGAAGGTCCGGCGAGAGCACAAGCCGGCGCTGTTCCATGTCACCGAGCTGACGCAGCCGCAGGGCCACTCGACGAGCGGCAGCCACGAGCGATACAAGACCAAGGAGCGCCTGCGTTTCGAGAGCGAGTACGACTGTGTCGCGCGCATGCGTGACTGGATCATCGAGACGGGCATCGCAAGCGAGTCGCAGCTCGAAGGATGGGAGGCCGCGGACAAGGAAGCTGTCGAGGCGGCGCGCGATCTGGCCTGGGACGCGTTTCAGTCGCCGGTCCGGGCCGAGCGTGATCGTGCGGTCGCGATTCTCAAGCGAGTTGATATGGCTGAGGTCGCCGAGATCACGAGCGCCCTGGACGAGGCGGGCAAGGTGACGCGGTCGCTTGTGATGTCCAGCGCGACTCGAGCCCTGCACCGGCTGCGCGGCATCGAGTCCCCCGCGCGGACGGAGCTGGCGAAGTTTGTCGCGGAGTACGGCCGCGAGAACAGCGAACGGTACAACTCCCATCTCTACAGCGGCTCGGACGAGTCTCCGCTGAGGGTGCCGGTCGTCCCCGCGGCGATCTCCGAGAAATCACCGATGGTCGACGGCCGCCAGGTGCTCCTGCGCAACTTCGACGCCAACTTCGCCCGAGATCCGCGCCTCTTCGTGATCGGGGAAGACGTGGGCCGTCTCGGCGACGTGAACCTTGTCTTCGAAGGCTTGCAGGCCAAGTACGGCGACCTGCGGCTGACGGACACCGGCATACGCGAGGCGACGATCCTCGGCCAGGCGATCGGGTCGGCGATGCGCGGGCTGCGCCCGATCTGCGACATCCAGTACCTCGACTACTTCCTGTATGCGCTGGAAACGGCATCCGACGACCTCGCAACGCTTCACTGGAGAACCGTCGGCGGCCAGAAGGCGCCGGTGGTCATACGCACGAAGGGCCACCGCCTCGTCGGAATCTGGCACTCGGGCTCGCCCATGGCCGTGCTCCTTCACGCACTGCGTGGCGTCTACGTCGCGGTGCCGCGCAACATGACCCAGGCCGCCGGGTTCTACAACACCCTGTTCCGTGGTGACAACCCCGGAGTGGTGATCGAGGTGTTGAACGGCTACCGGCTCAAGGAACGTGTGCCTGACAACATTGGCGAGTTCACGGTCCCGCTCGGCGTGCCCGAGGTGCTCCGGGAAGGAACCGACGTGACGATGGTCACATACGGCGCATTGTGTGGAATCGCACTCGATGCGGCCCGAACGCTCGATGAGCTCGGCGCGTCCTGCGAGGTGATCGACGTCCAGACCTTGAATCCTTTCGACATCGACCACACCATCGTTCGGTCGATCGAAAAGACACACGCCCTCGTCTGCCTGGATGAGGACGTCCCAGGGGGAGCGTCGGCGTTCATGCTGCAGGAGATCCTGGAGGTGCAGCAGGGTTGGTGGCACCTGGATGCAGCTCCTCGGACCCTGGCTTCGTCACCGAACCGGCCGGCATACGGGCCGGACGGCGACTACTTCAGCAAGCCCAACCGGGAGAGCATCGTCAAAACCGTCTATGAGCTGGTGCAAGAAAGGCAGCCATGGAGATTCCCCTCCCTGGACTCCTAGCCTGAATTCACCTCCCCACCCTGTGGGGAGGTCGGCGCTGCCCGCAGGGCACCGCCTGGAGGGGAGACTCAAGCCATCCTTGAGCCCTAATTCACCTCCCCACCCTGTGGGGAGGACGGCGCTGCCCGCAGGGCACCGCCTGGAGGGGAGACTCAAGCCTCCTTGAGCCCTAATTCACCTCCCCACCCTGTGGGGAGGACGGCGCTGCCCGCAGGTCACCGCCG
>WNGI01000796.1_pt1 | contig 24730 bp, 27 predicted proteins | sample 5400621 | NCBI WGS metagenome assembly WNGI01 (sample SAMN13153374, study PRJNA577476) | soil metagenome | isolation source: 20 cm soil or saprolite under Garry oak tree replicate 1 | place: USA:California | collected 2016-06-15 | reverse complement strand
GGCCTCCTCCGCCGGCGGCCGCGGCGCGTTGACCGCAAACCGGGCCGGGCGCCCGTCGAGGACGTCGAGGATCTGCTCGACCACGTCAACGGCAACATTGGTCTGTGCCTCGGCCGTCGACCCGGCGATGTGCGGAGTGAGCACGGTGCGTGGCGCTTTGCGGATCGGCGCGTCCGCGGGCAGTGGCTCCTGCGCGAACACGTCCAGCGCCGCTCCGGCGATCGTGCCCTTCTCGAGCACGGCGGCGAGCGCATCGAGATCGACGACCTCCCCCCGCGACGCGTTCACCACCACGGCGGTCGGCTTCATCTTGGCGAGGGCCGACGCATCGATGAGCCCCCGCGTCTTCTCGGTGAGCGGCACGTGGAGCGAGATCACGTCGGCTGTCCGCAGAAGCTCATCGAGCTCGGCGAGCCGCGCGCCGGCCGCGCGCGCCGACTGCTCGGTCGCGAACGGATCGTGCGCGATCACGGTCATCCCGAAGCTCGCGGCGCGGCGCGCCACCTCGCCCCCGACACGTCCGACGCCGATGAGCCCGAGCGTCTTTCCGCGCAGCTCTCGGCCAATGAACTTCGAGCGCGTCCACTCGCCGGCCCGCACGCTCCGGTCCGCGTCGACCACTCGGCGGAGCAGCGCGAGGGTGAGCGCGATGGTGTGCTCCGCCGCGGCGACGATGTTGCCGAGCGGTGCGTTGACCACGTAGACGCCGCGCGCGGTCGCCGCCGGGACGTCGATGTTGTCGACGCCGACGCCCGCCCGGCCGACCACTTGAAGCCGTTTGGCGGCGTCGAGGATCGCGGCGGTCACCTTCGTTTCGCTGCGTACGACGAGGCCGTCGACCTCCGCGAGCTTGGCTGCGAGCTCGGCCTCCTTCAGTCCGGTCGTCTGCCGGACCTCGCAGCGTGCGCGGAGCAGCGCGAGACCCTCTTCCGCAAGAGGGTCCGCGACGTGGACGATGCTGCGGCGGCTAGCGACGAGAGGCGACGGCGTCCGTCGCCGGCCGTGATGCGGCGGCGCGGGCGGCCGGGCGCGTGGGCTGCTGCGCGGTCTCCGCGTACGCGCGTAGCGCGGCGCTCATCGCAACGCCGGGCTCGACCGGCTGGTTCAGGTCGCGCAGCGTGAGCTCGAGCGCAGAGAAGAACGCGACGATGTCCTGAAGGGTGACGAACCCGAGGTGGGCGACTCGGACGAGCTGACCCTCCATCTTCCCTTGACCGCCGGCCACGATCGTGTCGTGGTCGTCGCGCAGGATGCGGATCAGATTCCGCGCGTCGACACGCGCCGGCGGCCGGAACGCGGTGACCGCGGGCGAGGCGTAGCGCTCGTCCGCGAAGAGCTGCAGGTTGACGGCCTGGAGACCGCGACGCGTCGCCCGTGCGAGACCCTGGTGGCGGCGGATGATCGCCTCTAGGCCTTCTTCGGCCATGAGCCGGAGCGACTCCTGGAGAGCGATGAACACCGTGACCGCCGGCGTCGCCGGGGTCTGCGCCTTCTCGAGCGCGGCCTTGTACGCGCCGAGGTCGAAGTAGGCCTTCGGCAGATCCGATTTCTCGTAGGCCTTCCAGGCGCGCGGGCTCATCGTGACCATCGCCACCCCGGGCGGTGCGCCCCAGGCTTTCTGCGAGGCCGTGATCGCGACGTCGATCCCCCAAGCGTCGATCTCGAGCTCGGTGCAGCCGGCGCCCGAGACGCTGTCGACAACCAGCAGCTTCCCTGAGTCTTTAACAACCGCGGCGATGTCCTTGAGCGGGTTCAGGACACCGGTCGATGTCTCGTTGTGCGTGATCAACACCGCTTTCGCGCTGTCCTTGCCCTTTTCCTTGGCAAGCTCGTCACGCACGAGGTCGGGCTCGATGGCCCGGCCGTAGGGAACGTCGACACGCCGCGCCTCGACCCCATACGCCTTACAGATCGCCGCGAAGCGCTCGCCGAACGCACCGCAGCTGAACGCCAGCACTTTGTCGCCGGACGACAGCGTGTTGGCGATCGCGGCTTCCATCCCGCCGGAGCCCGAGGCGGACAGGAGCAGGACGTCGTGCTCGGTGCGGAGAAAGTCCTGCAGCGCACGGGTCAACGCCGCGAGGAGCGCGGCGAATTCAGGACCACGATGATTTATCAGGGGTCTCGCCGATGCGGCGAGCACCGCCTGTGGAACGAACGTGGGACCGGGAATGCGGAGGTTCTGCGGACGGTACATTGACGCCCTCCCAGTGGTGATGATGCCAGCCGCCAATCGCGGCCACAAGGCGAAAGTCGCGTATGGCTGAACCGAAGTTCGCTCCCTCCATCCTGTCGGCGGACTTCGCGCGGCTGGGCGACGCGGTGAAGGCCGCGGAACAAGCGGGGGCGGACTGGGTCCACGTCGACGTCATGGACGGCCACTTCGTGCCCAACCTGACCTTCGGGCCGAAGATGGTGGCGGACCTCCATAAGGCCACCCGGCTGCCGCTCGACGTCCACCTGATGATCGAACGTCCGGAGGACTGGATCGACCGGTACGCCGACGCCGGCGCCACCTACCTCACCATCCATGTCGAGGCTTCGCGCGACGTGCCGGCCACCCTCGCCGCGATCCGCGCCCACGGGGTGCGCCCCGGGATCACGCTGAATCCGGAGACTGCGGTCGATGCCGTTCTCCCGCATCTTGGGGCGGTCGACCTGGCCCTGGTCATGAGCGTCCGTCCCGGCTTCGGAGGACAGCAGTTCATCGAGAGCGCGCTCGACAAGGTGCGTGCGATCCGTGCCGCCCTTGACCAGCGCCGCCTCAACGCCGAGCTGGAGGTCGATGGGGGCATCAAGTCCGAGAACGCCAGGCGCGTCGCCGCGGCCGGCGCGAGCGTCCTGGTCGCGGGGTCCGCGATCTATGAGGACCCGGACGGTCCCATTGCGGCTCTGGCGAAGTTCAAGCGAGCCCTACGCGCGTGAGCGCTAACTAGGGTCCTGCTGGTTGATGTGTTGGTAATCCACATGCGAGGGTTCTAGGAAACTCGCTTCTCAGCGGTTGTCGCGCGGCATCGTGCTGGACGTTGGGCTGATGCGAGCGGAAGGAGTGCTGGGTGTGATCCTCCCGAAGGACCGCGACCGTCGTTTCGTAACGACCCGCCGCGGTGGGACGCTCACTGATTCGGATCACCAGCTCCTCGCCCTGTGGGCGGCCTCGTGCGCGGAGCACGTCCTCGACCGGTTCGAGTCGGCTCGGCCTGAGGACCCGCGACCGCGTCAGGCGATTGAGCAGGCCCGCGCCTGGGTGCGCTGCGAGATCACGATGTCCCAGGCTCGCACGGCGGGTGGCCATGCAATGGCCGCGGCCAGAGAGCTAGGTGGGGCAGCACGGGCTGCCGCCTACGCTGCCGGCCAGGCCGCGGCCGTCGCACACGTCGCCGCGCACGAGCTCGGTGCGGCCGCCTATGCGATCAAGGCCGCACGTGCTGCCGCGCCCGAAGGAGAGGGCGAGAGTGCAGGGCGGCTCGAGTGCCGGTGGCAGCGCGACCAGCTCCCGGAGGCGATTCGCGAGCTCGTACTCGACGACCAGCGGTTGCGGAACGACATCTGCTGGTCGGTGTTCGACTGCTGAGACTTGAGTCGGGCCGCCGGCACTGCGCAGCTAGACGTTTACCAACAGAAGAAGCAGCCTGGGCCTAACTAGTCCGCGTCCCCCAGGCCCAGCTCCTCCAGTCGGGCGTCGCTGATGCCGAAGTGGTGGGCGATCTCATGGACGACGGTGTCCCGGACGATCGCCGCTTGCCGCCTCGGCGACGAGGTCATGCGCTCGATCGGCCCCCGAAAGATGCAGATGCGATCGGGGAGATAGGGCTCCTGGTAGCCGCGCGCGGTGAGCGGCACTCCTTCATAGATCCCAAGGAGCGTCCCGCCGTCGCGCGTTTGGTCCGCGCTCGGCTCGTCGTCGATCACGATCTCGAGATTGCGGATCTGATCGCGAAATTCCGCCGGAAGCTCCGCAAGCGCGTTGCGGACCAGCCGCGCGAAGCGCGCGCGGCGCAGATCGGACACGTTCGCACTCTACGACTCAAGCGCCGATCGCACGCGCTCCAGCGCACGGGCGCGTAGCCGGCAGACGCCTGACTCCGACAGGCCGATCTCACGTCCGATCTCGCGCAGGGTCAGCCCGCGACCATACGAGAGGACCAGCACTCTGCGCTCGAGCGGCGGGAGATCGCGCAGGGCGTGAGCCACTGCCGACCAGCGTTCGTCCCTCGGCTCCGCCGGGCGGCGCCGGCCCTCCGCGATGTCGCCGATCCGATCCAGGGAGACCTCCACATAAGGTGGCGGGAGATCCTCGCTGGCGCGTTGCGCCGAACGGAAGGCCCGGCGCGCGGAGCGCGTGAGTGGATCCCGTTCGCGAAGCGCGTCCAGCACCTGCCCGCGAACCCGGCGGGCGGCATACGCGCCGAACGACGCGCCACGATCGCCGCGATAGCGCCTGGCGGCCTGGACCAAGCCCACCAGTCCCCACGCGATAAGGTCTTCCCGGTCAGCGCCACGGCAGCGTGGATCGATCGCTCGCGAGGCGACCGCCCTGGCGAATTGGAGGTGCGCGATGATGCGGTCATCTCCGACAGCCGGCTCGGCCAACCGCTCCCCCGTGGCGGGGACCGTAGACAGGCGAGGGCATGGTGTCAATAGCGAATTGACGCACTTATCCACCGATCCGGAGCGGTTCTTCGCCCGATACCGGTACCCCGACTGGCTCGTCACGCACAGCCGGGTCGTCGGACGGATCGCCGCCGCGTTCGTCGCCGCACGGCGACCCGGCGCGGAGGCGATCGATGAGCAGGCGGTCGTCCTCGCCGCATATCTGCACGACATCGGGCGGAGCCCGCTGCTGGCCGGCGATCCCCACGACCACAACATCCTCTCCGCGCTGGTGCTCGCCGCCGAGGGGTTGGAGCAGTGCGTGGAGCCGGCACGGCGCCACGCCATCTACACCGTGCTCGATCCCGCCCTCGCACCACGGACCTTCGCCGAGAAGCTCGTCTACGTGGCCGACCGCCGCGGCGGCCAGGCCGTGGAGCCGCTGGAAGAGCGCGCGCGCGACACAGCTCTTCGCAACCCGAAATTCGCCGCTGAGATCGAGCGCGCGGTCCCGATCGCGAAGAAGCTAGAGCGTGAGGTCTTCGCGCAGCTCATGTTCGCGCCTGAGGATCTCGCCGAGCGGCTGCCGTGATCGATCGCGGACGCCTGGAACGGCACATCGCCGAGCTGTCGGCGATCGGCGGCAAGGGCACGGCCGTCACGCGACTCGGCCTCTCTCGCGAGGAGCAGCGCGCCCGGGCCCTCGTCGGCGGCTGGCTCGCCGCGCGGGGGGCCCGCGTCCGGCGCGATCCAGCGGCGAATCTGTTCGCTCGTTTCGGCGGCGATGGCCCGGCCGTCCTTGTTGGTTCGCATCTCGACTCCGTGCCCGATGGAGGTCGGTTCGATGGCGCGCTCGGCGTCCTGTGCGCGATCGAGGCGCTCGAATCGCTCATCGATCTTCAAGCGCCGGTGCGAAAGCCCATCGAGGTCGTCGCGTGGGCCGACGAGGAAGGTGCACGCTTCGGGGTGGGCCTTTTCGGATCCAGCGCGGCGTTCGGGCGTCTCGCGCCAGGCATCGGCGAGCGCAAGGACGGCGACGGCGTCACGATCGCGGATGCGCTGCGATCGCTCGGCGAGGGTGGCGATCCAACGCTCGCGAAACGCGAGCGAAAGGAATTCGCCGCCTATCTCGAGCTGCACATCGAGCAGGGCCCGCGGCTGGCCGATGCGGGGCGCGCGCTCGGAGTGGTGAGCGACATCGTCGGCATCTACCACGCCCGCGTCACGCTCCAAGGGCGCGCCGATCACGCTGGCGCCACGGTCATGAACGCGCGCGCCGACGCGCTCGCGGGCGCCGCCGAGATCGTCCTCGCGGTCGAGCGCATCGCGCAGGAGCACCCCGACGGCGTCGGAACGGTCGGCGAGATCGCGGTCCGTCCCGGAGCCAAAAACGTCGTTCCGGGGGAGTGCGCGTTCTCACTCGACCTTCGCGCGGCGCGCGCCCATGACGATCTGGTGCGACGGGTGCTGGCCGAGGTCGAGAGGATCGCCCACGCGCGCGGCCTGCGGTCGTCGGTCGATGAGCTCGCGCGGGTCGAGGTGACGCCGCTCGATCGTGGAATCACGCTGCTCCTGCGACGGGCGGTGAAAGACGTTGGCGTTGACGCCGATCTCTTCGTGAGCGGCGCGGGACATGACGCGCAGAATGCGCAGCTTTCGGGCGTGCCGACGGGCATGATCTTCGTGCGCTCGTCCGGTGGATCGCATACGCCGCGGGAATTCGCGTCGCTCGATGACGCGGCACTGGGGGCGCGAGCGCTCGCGATCGCGCTTCGCGAGCTCGCGGCCTGACATAGGTACTCTCTGAGCGTGGCGAGCGCGTACGTTCCCGGGCTGCAGGGCGTCGTTGCCGCGCGGACGCGTCTCTCGAAAGTCGATGGTCGCAAAGGCGAGCTCGTCCTGGCCGGCTACGCCCTGGAGGAGATCGCCGGGCGCGCGACCTTCGAAGAGATGGCTTTCCTCCTCTGGAACGATCGGCTGCCAAACGCGCGCGAGCTGGATGAATTCAGCGCGCAGCTCGTCTCGCTGCGCGATCTCCCCGTCATCACTCGTCAGGTGCTCGAGGCCGCCGCGGCACAGAAGCTCCCAGCGATAGACGCGCTGCGGATGGCGGCCGGAACCCTAAGCCTGCGCACGGACGGCGAGATCGTGCCGGAGGGTGCGTACCGCGACGTGCTCGTCTCGGTGTCGCGGTTCGCGACCATCGTCGCGAGCTACGGGCGGCTCCTCGCCGGCGACGGCCCGATCGCGCCGCACCACCGCCTCTCGCACGCGGCGAACTACCTGTACATGCTCACGGGGACGCGTCCGAGCGAAGCGCGCACGCGCGCGCTCGAGACGTACTTCAACACGGTGATCGACCACGGCCTGAACGCATCGACGTTCGCGGCGCGCGTGATCGTCTCGACCGGCTCGGACGTGATCTCGGCGGTCGTCGGCGCGATCGGTGCCCTCAAGGGTCCGCTGCATGGCGGAGCCCCCGGCCCGGCGCTCGAAATGGTCTTCGAGATCGGTCGGGCCGCGAACGCCGAGCCGTTCATGCGCGCGAAGCTCGACCGCGGTGAGCGGCTGATGGGTTTTGGCCATCGCGTGTACAAGGTTCGCGATCCGCGAGCGGACGTTCTCTCGGCGGCCGCGGAAGCCCTCTTCGCGGCCGACGGCGACACGGAGCTGTACGAGCTCGCGCGCGAGGTGGAGCGCGTCGCGTTGCGGCTCCTCGACGAATACAAGCCCGGCCGCAATCTCCGGACGAACGTCGAGTTCTTCACCGCCCTCCTGCTGCAGGGCCTGGGCATCCCCGTCGATCTGTTCACACCGACGTTCGCCGTGTCGCGCGTCGCGGGCTGGGCGGCGCACTGCCTCGAGCAGCTCGGTGCGAACCGGATCATCCGCCCAGAGTCGGAATATGCCGGCGAATCGGATCGTCGCTGGGTCCCGCTCGAGCGGCGGTGATGCTTCTCTTCGCCAGTTGACGTAAACTGGCGACCGTGGCGACGGCGGCCCCCACCAGGTCGACATATCGGATCGGCGAGGTCGCCGCGCAGGTCGGCCTGACCGAGCGAACGATCCGCTACTACGAGGAGCGCGGCCTCCTCGAGTCGGTGAAGCGCCTGGACGGCGGGCAGCGGGTGTACACCGACGACGACGTTCGCCGTCTGAAGTTCATCCTGAAGCTCAAGGTGCTGGGACTCTCGCTTGCCGAGATGCAGGAGCTGGAGACGCTCTACGGCCGGCACCATACGAACGCCAAGGTCCTCCCGCGGCTCATCGAGTTGCTCGACTCGCACCTTGCGACGACCAAGGAACGGATCGGCGAGCTCACGGCGCTCCGCGACGAGATCCGTGCGTACCGCGAGCACGTCACGCGGCGGCTCGCGGGAGAAGGCGGAAAGTGAGCACCGTCATCCTCGGCGCCTCGCGCACGCCGATCGGCGCGTTGCTGGGCGGCCTGGCGCCGCTCACCGCTCCAAGGCTCGGCGCGATCGCCATCAAGTGCGCGCTGGAGCGCGCGGGTGTGCGGCCCGACCAGATCGACGAGGTCTTCATGGGCAACGTCGTGCAGGCCGGCGTCGGGCAGGCGCCGGCACGCCAGGCGGCTCTAGCCGCCGGTATCCCCAACTCGGTGCCCTGCACGACCGTGAACAAGGTCTGCGGCTCCGGGCTCAAGTCGGTCATGCTCGCCGCGACGCAGATCGCGGCTGGCGAGGCTCGCATCGTCGTGGCGGGCGGGATGGAGTCGATGTCGAACGCGCCGTATCTGTTGCGCGGACTGCGCGCCGGCTTGCCGCTCGGAGAGCACAAGCTCGAGGACGCGAACCTCATCGACGGTCTCATGGACGCGTACGGTCACGGGCACATGGGTCTGGGCGGCGAGCTTGTCGCGGAGCGGTGCGGACTCTCGCGTGAGGACCAGGATCGCTTCGCGCTGGGCTCGTACGAGAAGGCCATGCGCGCGCAACGCGACGGCGCTTTCGCAGCCGAGATCGTGCCGGTCGAGGCCCCTGGCCGAAAAGGCGCCGTGACCGTGGTCGACAAAGACGAGACGCCGCGCGAGACCAGCCTCGAGTCGCTCGCGAAGCTTCAGCCCGCGTTCAAGCCCGGCGGCACGATCACCGCGGGCAACGCGTCCAAGTTGAACGACGGTGGCGCAGCGGTGGTCGTCGGGTCGGACGACCGCGCGCGCGAGCTTGGCGTGAAGCCGATCGCGCGCATCGTCGCGCAGGGCCAGTTCGCGCACGAGCCCGAGCTGTTCCTGACCGCGCCGAAGGGCGCGATCGAGCGGTGCCTCGAGAAAGCCGGCTGGAAGCTCGGCGACGTGGACCTCTTCGAGGTGAACGAAGCCTTCAGCGGCATCGAATGCGTCCGGCGCGAGCTCGAGATACCGGAGGAGAAATTCAACGTCAACGGCGGCGCCGTCGCGCTCGGGCATCCCATCGGCGCGTCCGGCGCTCGTCTCCTGGTCACACTCCTCTACGCGCTGCGCGCACGTGGCAAGCGGCGTGGGGTGGCATCGCTCTGTCTCGGCGGCGGCGAAGCCGTCGCCCTCGCGGTGGAGCTGGTGTGATGGCCGAGCCGGCGCTCACCAACGTGTTCGCTTTCACCGCGAAGCGCGAGGAGGTCGCACGCTTCTTTGAGGAGGTGCTCGGCCTCCGCCGACAGCGGCCGCGCGACGACTCCATCTGGTTCGAGTCCTCGGCCGGCGCCACGTTCACCGTGCACGACCGTGAAGACGAGCCCGCGGACTATGAGTTCATCCCATGGTTCCAGGTGCCGGACCTCGCGGCAGCCTTCGAGCGCGCGGACGCGCGACGTGCGGTGGTGGGCACGATGCGCGAGGGATATTTCTTCGCGCGCGATCCCGACGGGCGTGTCTTCGGGGTGCGGCAGTGGCGGTGACGTCGACCGAGACCGGCTTCGATCTCACGCTCACCGAAGAGCAGGAGCAGGTACAGCGGATCGCGCGTGACTTCGCGACCGAACGGGTCCTGCCGCGCGCGGCGGAGATCGACGAGCAGGGAAAGATCCCGCGCGAGCTGGTCATGGAGATGGGAAACCTCGGCTTCATGGGCGCCTACGTGCCCGAGCTTTACGGTGGCTCGGGCCTCGACGTCCTCTCCTACGTGCTGGTCCTCGAGGAGGTCAACCGCGCGTGCGCGTCGACAGGCGTCCTGCTCTGCTCGCATGTCTCGCTCGCCGTCGATCCCATCCTGCACTTCGGCAGCGATGCGCAGAAGCAGCGCTATCTTCCGGCGCTCGCGAACGGCTCGAAGATCGGCTGTTTCGCGCTATCGGAGCCCGCCTCGGGAAGCGATGCGGCCGCGATGCGCACCAGCGCGCGCCGCGATGGCGACGGTTGGGTGCTCAACGGCACGAAGAACTTCATCACGAACGGCTCGATCGGCGACCTCGCGGTCGTCTTCGCCCAGACCGACCCCTCGCTTCGCGGCAAAGGCATCGCGGCGTTCCTCGTCGAGAAGGCAACCCCGGGATTCTCGGTAGGGAAGCTCGAGCGCAAGCTCGGTATTCGCGGGTCGGACACGGCTCAACTCGTCTTTCAGGATTGTCGCGTTCCCGCGGCGAACCTTCTTGGCGAGGTCGGCGAAGGATTCAAGATCGCGCTCTCGACGCTGGATGGCGGCCGCATCTCCATCGCGGCGCAGGCGGTGGGGATCGCGCGCGCGTGCCTCGAGGATTCGCTCGCGTACGCGAAGCAGCGCGAGGCGTTCGGTAAGAAGATCGCCGACTTCCAGGCGATCCAGTGGATGCTCGCCGACATGGCAACGGAGATCGACGCCGCGCGCCTCCTCACCTGGCGCGCCGCCGCTCTGAAGGACGCCGGTGAGGATCACATCATGGCCGCCGCCGAGGCCAAGCTCTTCGCGAGCGACATCGCCGTGAAGGCGGCGCGAGACTGCGTGCAGATCTTCGGCGGTTACGGGTACCTCAAGGACTTCCCCGCCGAGCGCCACTACCGCGACGCGAAGATCACCGAGATCTACGAAGGAACGAGCGAGATCATGAAGCTCGTGATTGCCGAGGAGATGTTGAAAGAGTGATCGCGCCAGGCGGCGGCTTCGTTCCGTGGGGCGCGGTCCTGCTTGTTCTTGCGGTCCTCGGCTTCGGCGCCTTCTTCTGGCGTGCCTGGCGTCTCTACCGATTCCTCCGGCTCGGCCGGCCCGAGGCACGGCTCGACCATCCGTGGCGGCGCATCCGCGACGAGCTCGTCATCTACCTCGGCCAGCGCAAGCTGTTGAAGCGCCCGTATTACGTGCGCGGGCTCGCGCACGCATTCATCTTCTGGGGCTTCCTTGTCATCACGATCGGCACGGTCGACCTGCTCACCAGCGGCATTGCCGGCCTCCACATCCCCGGCGCGGGCAGCGCGGTCTTCGCCTGGACGATCGACATCTTCGCGGTTCTCGTGCTCGGGTCGATCGCGATCGCGCTGATCCGGCGGATCTTCCTCGCGCCTCCCCGCATGCACGTCGCGCTCGACGGCTACGTGATCCTCGGAATGATCGCCATCCTGATGATCACGCTGCTCGTATTCGAGGGCGCCGGGTTGGCCGCGGGGAAACTCGAGAAGGGATACACGCCCCCGCCGCTCGCGGGCCCGATCCTGAGCTCGATCTACCCCGGGGAGTCGTCCGCCGTGGTCTTCGTCTACGCGTGGTGGATCCATGTCGTGACGGTGCTGGCCTTCGCCGCGTACCTGCCGCAGTCCAAGCACCTGCACATCGTGACGACGCTCCCGAACGTGTTCTTCCGGAAGCAGACACCGCGCGGTGCACTCGGGCTCATCGAGGACATCGAGAACAAAGAGACCTTCGGCGCCGCCACGATCCGCGACTTCAGCTGGAAACAGCTTCTTGACGGGTACACCTGCACCGAATGCGGCCGCTGCTCGGATAACTGTCCGGCGCTCGCCACCGGAAAGCCGCTCGATCCGCAAAAGATCGTGCTCGACATCCGCGATCAGCTGCTGGCCGAAGGGCCGGCGCTCTTGAAGGATCCAAAAACCGAGACAAAGCCCCCGGCGCACTGGGTCGAGTCCAAGCCCGAGGAGCTCTGGGCCTGCACCACCTGCGCGGCGTGCGTCGAAGCGTGCCCGGTGACCATCGAGCACATCGACAAGATCGTGGACATGCGCCGGCATCTCACGCTCATGGAGGGAGCGGCGCCGCCCGAAGCGCAGCGCGCGATGACCAACATCGAGCGCGCCGGTAATCCCTGGGGCGAGCCGCGTGAGACGAGGGGCGACTGGGCGAAGGAGCTCGGTGCGCCGACGTTCGCGGAGAAGCCCGACGCCGAATACCTCTACTTCGTCGGCTGTGCCGCCTCCGTCGACCGGCGCAACCAGCGGGTCGCTCGCGCGCTGGTCTCCATTCTCCGCGCCGCGAACGTCTCATTCGCCATCCTCGGTGCCGAGGAGACCTGCAACGGCGATCCCGCGCGCCGGATCGGCAACGAGTACCTCTGGCAGCTGCAGGCGCAGCAGAACATCGAGACCTTCTCGAAGTACGGCGTGAAGAAGGTGATCGCGAGCTGTCCGCATTGCTTCAACACCATCGCCAACGAATATCCGCAGCTGGGCGGCACCTATGAAGTTCTCCATGCGCTGCAGCTCGTCGACCGGCTCCTGGCCGAGGGGAGGCTCCCGGTTGCCGGCGACGGCCAGGAGATCGTCGCCTACCACGACCCGTGCTACCTCGGCCGTCACAACCGCATCTACGACCAGCCCCGGGCGGTCCTCGACGCTCTTCCCGGCATAGAGCGCGCGGAGATCGCGCCGCACCACCGCGAACGCGGGTTCTGCTGCGGCGCGGGCGGTGGCCGCATGTGGATGGAGGAGAAGGTCGGTCAGCGCGTCAATCACCGCCGGATCGACCAGCTCCTGGCGGCCAAAACCGGGGCCACGAAGGTCGCCAGCGGGTGCCCGTTCTGCTTGATCATGCTGGAGGAAGGCGTCGGGGCAAAGGGCGTGCAGGAGCAGGTGCGCCCGGTCGACGTGCTCGAGCTCGTCGCGGAGAGGTTGGAGAAGTAGTGGACCTGACTGACGGCACGACGATCTCCGCCATCGTCTTCGCATTCATCGCCCTCGCGGTCGCGTTCGGCGCGGTCGCGTTCGCGCTCTGGTATGGCGGAGACCAGACGGAGCTGTAGGTGAAGATCCTCATCCCGCTGAAGCAGGTTCCCGACTCGACCGTCCGCGTGAGCGTGGCGCCCGATGGGAAATCGATCAAGACCGAAGGGATCACCTGGTCCATCTCGCCCTACGACGAGTACGCGATCGAGATGGCGCTCGAGCGAAAAGAGGCCGATCCCTCAACGGTCGTGTCCGTCGTCACGGTCGGGCCGGCGCGGGCGCGCGACGCGCTCCGCCAGGCCCTCGCGATGGGGTGCGACGAGGCCTCGATCGTGATCGCCGACGACGCGATCCCGCCTCTCGCCGTGGCGCGCGCTCTCGCGAAGGTGATCGGAGACGCCAAGCCGGATCTGGTGCTGTGCGGAAAGCAGGCCTCAGACGACGATCAAGGGTTCATCGGGCCGGCGCTCGCCGAGGTCCTGGGCTGGCCGCATGTGGCGACGATCACGAAGGCCGTGCCCGCGGCAGGCTCCGTCGAGCTCTGGCGCGAGGTTGAGGGTGGCCACGAGGTGTGGACGGCGCCGCTGCCCGCTCTCGCGACCGTCCACAAGAGTGAGAAGGAGCCACGTTATCCGTCGCTGCCCGGGATCATGAAGGCGAAGAAGAAGGAGATACCCGAGCGGCCGTTCGCGGCGCTGGGTGTCGACGCATCCGGTCCGATACTCGAGGTGCTCTCGATGGAGCCTCCTCCTTCCCGCGGCGGAGGGAAGATCCTGAAGGACGGGGACCTGAAGCAGGTCGCGGAGAAGCTTGCGACGTTGCTTCGGGATGAGGCCAAGGTCCTGTGAAAGTCCTGGTCGTGGCCGAGCGCAAGGGAACGGAGCTCCGGCGCGTGTCGCTGGAGCTCGCGTCCAAGGCCAAGGAGCTGGGCGACGTGTCCGTCGTCGAGATCGGCGGAGAGCGCTACTCGCCCCTTCCCTTTGTGAGCGCGCTCGCGAAGAAGGTGGAGGCGGCGGCGCCCGATCTCGTCCTGCTCGGTGCGACGCAGAGCGGGCGCGACCTCGCGGCGCGGCTCGCGGCGCGGCTGGGTCGTGCATATGCGGCTGACGTGACCGACGTCGCCGCGTCAGGCGACTCGCTCGAGGTCACGCGGCCGATGTACGCGGGCAAAGTGCGCGCTCGGCTGCGCGTTCCATTGCCCGCGGTCGTCTCCGTTCGGCCCGGCGCGATCCCGCTGCGCGAGGGCGCAGCGACACCGGAGGTCACGAAGATCGAGGCCGACGCGGTGGCAGAAAAGCTCACGTTCACGAAGTTCGCGGCGGTCGCGTCCGGCGGGAAGCGCGTGTCGCTCGCCGAGGCCCGCGTTGTCGTCTCGGGTGGCCGAGGCCTCAAGGGTCCTGAGAACTGGAACCTCGTCGAGCAGCTCGCGGACGCCCTCGGCGGCGCGGTCGGCGCGTCTCGCGCGGTGACCGACGCGGGCTGGCGGCCGAACGAGGAGCAGGTGGGCCAGACCGGGAAGACGGTCACGCCCGACCTCTACGTCGCTCTCGGGATCTCGGGCGCGATCCAGCACCTCGCGGGGATGACCTCGAGCAAGGTGATCGTCGCCGTCAACAAGGATCCCGACGCCGACATCTTCAAGGTCGCGGACTACGGTGTCGTGGCCGACGTGTTCGAGTTCGTCCCCGCGTTCACCGAGGCGGTCAAAAAGGTCCGAGCCGGATGAGGCCCTTCGTCGGCGAGACCGAGCGCGATCTCGCGACGGCGGTCGCGGAGTGGTCGGCGAGCATTCGCGAGCGCGTGCCCGCGGCGGAGAAGGCGGGCGAGATCCCGCGTGACGTCATCGCCGAGCTCGGGCGTCTCGGCGTGCTCGGTATGACCGTCCCCGAGCCGCTCGGCGGTCTCGGCGCGTCGACCGTCGCGTTCGCCCTGGTCCTCGAGGAGCTCGCGGCTGCCTGGCCTTCGCTTGCCGTCGGCGTCGCGGTGAACACCGGGATCGTGGACGGCACCCTCGTCCGCTATGGCACCGCTAAGCAGCGTCGACGCTGGCTCCCCAAGCTGATAGACGGCAGCGGGCTGGCGGCCTTCGCCCTCACGGAGCCGTCCTCGGGAAGCGATGCCGCGTCGCTGCGCGCCACGGCGCACCGCGAAGGGGACGGTTGGCGGCTCGACGGGCAAAAACAATTCATCACCAACGCGCGCTACGCGCCGCTCGCGATCGTTTTCGCGCGGGTCGGCGAGCCGGAATCCGCGCGACCCCACGCGGGCATCACCGCCTTCGCCGTTCCGCTCGATGCTCCGGGCGTCGTGATCGGCCCGGCCGAACGCAAGCTCGGGCTAAAGGCCTCCGACACCAGCGCCCTCGTTCTCGACGGCGTGCCTGTCGACCGAGACGCCGTGATCGGCGAGGTGGGGAAGGGCTTCGCGCTCGCGCTGGCCGCGCTCGACGGCGGACGCATCGGCATCGCCGCGCAATCGGTGGGGATCGCGCGAGCCGCGATCGCCTTCGCGCGCGATTACGCGAAGGAGCGCAAGCAGTTCGGAACGGCCATCGCCGACTTCGAGGGCGTGCGCTTCCCGCTCGCGCGGTCGGAGAGCGAGATCGCCGCGGCGCGACTTCTGGCGTTGCGCGCGGCCTGGCTCAAAGACCGTGGCCGACCCTTTACGCGCGAGGCCGCGATGGCGAAGCTCTACGCGAGCGAGATGGCACAGCGCGCGACGCATGCTGCGGTGCAGACGCTCGGGGGCTACGGATACATGCGTGAGTACGCCGTCGAGCGCTACGCGCGCGATGGGCGCGCGACGACGATCTACGAAGGGACGAGCGAGATCCAGCGCCTGGTGATCGCGCGCTCGCTCCTCGCCGCATGACCATCCAGAAGACGAAAACCGCGAAGCAGCGCTGGCTCGACGAGGTCTACGGGCCGGCGGTGAAGCGGCACCCGGAGCGCAAGCCGCGCTTCTCGACGATCTCGGACGACGAGATCGAGCCCCTGTACACCGCCGATGACATCGCGGACCTCGATCCGCATCGCGATCTGGGCCTACCGGGCGAGTTCCCGTACACGCGCGGCGTGCAGCCCTCGATGTACCGCGGCCGGCTCTGGACGATGCGCCAGTTCGCCGGATTCGGCTCGGCCGAAGATTCGAACGAGCGGTTCCACTACCTCCGGGCGCAGGGCGTGACCGGGCTCTCGGTGGCCTTCGACATGCCGACGCTCATGGGCCGAGACTCCGACGACCCGCTGAGCCGGGGCGAGGTGGGACGAGAGGGCGTGGCCGTCGACACACTGCGCGACATGGAGATCCTGTTCGATCGCATCCCGCTCGATCAGGTGACCACCTCGATGACCATCAACGGTCCCGCCTCCATCGTCTGGGCGATGTACCTCGCGACCGCCGAGAAGCGCGGGATCCCGTTCGACCGGCTCGGCGGCACGATCCAGAACGACGCGCTCAAGGAGTACATCGCGCAGCGTGAGTGGATCGTTCCGGTGAAGCCCGCGATGACCCTCGTCGTCGACACCTTCAGATACGGATCGCGGGACGTGCCGCGCTGGAACACGATCTCGATCTCCGGTTACCACATCCGTGAGGCCGGGGCCACCGCGCTGCAGGAGCTGGCGTTCACGTTGATCGACGGCCTCGAGTACGTGAAATGGGGCGTCGCGGCGGACCTTGACCCGAACGACTTCGTCCCGCACCTCTCCTTCTTCTTCGACGTGCACAACGACTTCTTCGAAGAGATCGCGAAGTTCCGGGCGGCGCGCCGGATCTGGGCGCGCGAGATCGAACGCCGGTACCACCCGACCAACGAACGCGCGCTCATGCTGCGCACCCATGCGCAGACCGCGGGCGTCTCGCTGACCGCGCAACAGCCGTACAACAACGTCGTTCGCGTCACGCTGCAGGCGCTCGCGGCGGTGCTCGGCGGGACGCAGTCCCTGCACACGAACTCGCTCGACGAGACCTACGCGCTCCCGACGCAGGAGGCCGTGACCCTGGCGCTCCGGACCCAGCAGCTCATCGCCCACGAGTCGGGCGTGGCGGACACGGTCGATCCTCTGGCCGGCAGCTACTACCTCGAGACGTTGACGCGCCGCATGGAGGAGGGGTTCGATCGATACCTGACGGAAATCGAGGGAATGGGCGGGATGGTGGAGGCCGTCGAGCGTGGCTATCCGCAGCGAGAAATAACCGAGGCGGCGTTCCATTTTCAGCAGCAGGTCGATGAAGGCGAGAAAGTGATCGTCGGCATCAACAAGTACGCGACCGGCGAGAAGACGCATGTCCCGACGCTCGCGATCGACCCTGAGGTCGAGCAAAAACAAAACGCGCGGCTTCAGGAGACGCGAAAGAAGCGCGACGCCGGCCGATGGCGTGAGTCGCTGGACGCGTTGCGCCAGGCCGCGAAGTCGGGCGACGAGCTCATGCCGCGCTTCCTCGAAGCCGCGCGCGCGAACGCCAGCGTCGGTGAGCAGGTACAGGTGCTGAAGGAGGTCTATGGCGTCTACCACGATCCCGGGTACTTCTAAGGCGGAGCTCGAGAGGCGCATCGCTCAGGGCTATCGCGCGCTGCGTTCGGCGCTCGAAGCGCTCCCGCGTGAGCGTTTCACCGAGAAGCTTCGGACGGGCTGGTCGTTGAACGAAAACCTCGCGCATCTCGCCGCCTGGGAGGAGACGGTTCCGCCGCGGGTGGCCGGTGTCATCGCGTCGGGTGAGGACCCAAAGCTGTACAAGGACGTGGACGCCTTCAACGCTCGGGTCGCCGGCGACGCGCGTGGCAAGAGCACGGACGAGCTACTCGCACGCTGGGCGGTCGCGCACGAGCGGCTTCTCGAGACGGTCCGCTCTATTCCGGACGACGCCGAGAAGCTCGCGTTCGATGTCGTCGAGTGGAACACGACCGGCCACTACCCCGACCACTACGCCGACATTGGGGCGGCGATCCGAACAAGCGACGACCTGTTTGGTCTTGTGCAGACGAACTGGATCGGCTTCCGCGGCCCGATCGTGGCGATCGGCATTGCGGGGCTCGAGGAGAAGACCTCCACGGGATGGACGTACAAGGACGTCGTCGCGCATGCCGCGGCGTGGGAGGACCGCACCGCTAGTCGACTGCGGACATTCCGCGAGAGCGGCGAGGCGAAGCGCTATCCGGGCGTCGACGACACCGACGAGTTCAACGCCGCCGTGGTCGAGCGCACCCGCGGTCGCGCGGCCAGCGAGGTGCTGCGCGAGCTCGACGACGCGCACGAGCGGCTCGTCGCCGAGATCCGCAAGCTCACTCCCGAGCAGATCCACCAGAACGACGATTGGATCGTCTCGGTCGTGGCGGGCAACACTTACGGCCATTACGCCGAGCACTTCGACGAGGTGTTCGCGGCGGTGCCAAAGCGGCCGGCGGAGCTCCTCGAGAAGATGCGGGAAAGCTGGCGTCCCTTCCGGCGCGCCCTGAGCCGTCTCGGCCTCTCGGCATTGTCTGAAACGACCCCGTCCGGCTGGACCTACAAGGGAATGCTCGGCCACGTCGCGAACTGGATGGAGAAGCTCGCGGGCGAGATGCCGAACCGACTTGCGGGCCGCCGCGGCCCCTTCCCGGACGTCGACGCCGAGAACGCGCGCGAGGCCGAGGCGAGCAAGTCAAGATCCGCGCACGAAGCGGTCGAAAGGGTGCACACGGCATACAGGAACGTCGTCGATCTCGTGACTGCGCTCCCCCCGGACCGCGACATCGACTTCCTCGCGGTGCGTCTCGTGGTCGGCGAGACGTACGGACACTTCGTCCAGCACTGCGCCGAGCTCGAGGCTGCGTTACCGCGGACCCCGGCCGCGTTCGTCGAGCGGATCGAGAAAGTTTGGAGGCCATTTCGCGCGGCGATCCGCGAGCGCGGGCGCGCCGGTCTCGGCGAGCGAACCCCGAGCGGCTGGACCTACAAGGACCTCGTCGCTCACGCCGTGGGCTGGATGGAGCAGACCGTGCGCGAGATGCAGGCGCAGGAGTTCCGCACCGGCTGGACGAGCGAGACGATCCAGGAGTTCAACGACCGATCCGTGCGAACGCACGAGCTCGTCGGAGCCGAAGCGATGATCGACGAGCTCGACGCGGTCTATCGGCGACTACTTGAGACGCTCCGCGGGCTCCCCGCCGGCGAGGTCGACGAGAAGATCGCTAGCTCGATGCCGTACTACACGTACCTCCACTGGGAGGAGCACTTCGCGGAGCTTGGCATAACGCTTTGAAAAGACCGATCCGCGTCGTCGTCGCGAAGGCCGGGCTCGACGGGCACGACCGGGGCGCGAAGGTCGTCGCACGCGCGTTGCGAGATGCGGGGATGGAAGTGATCTACACGGGCGTGCACCAGACCCCGGAGCAGGTCGTGGAGACAGCGCTGCAGGAGGATGCCGACGCCATCGGCCTCTCGCTCCTCTCGGGGGCGCACAACTACATCTTTCCGCGCATCTCGGAGCTCATGAAGGAGAAGGGCCTCGACGATGTGTTGCTGTTCGGCGGCGGGATCATCCCCGAGGCAGACTGGCCCGGACTCACCAAGGTCGGAGTCGAGCGGGTCTTCCCGCCCGGCGCCTCGCTCGAGGAGATCACGAAGTACGTGCGTGCAGCGGTCTCGAAGAAGCGAGGCGTCGCTGCGGCTGGATAGGTGAAGACGAGCGCGACCCTGCACGAGGCGATAAAGCAAGGGGGACCAGCAAGATGGCGAAGAAAGACGACCGTCCGATCGATGCGGGCCTGGCGGCGCTACGTGGCAAGAGCGAGCAGGAGGCCATCGAGTTTTGGAAACAGCGCTTCGGCATGATCGCGGCGATCCCGATGGATACCGCGCGCGTCGGTGCGCTCACGCCGCAGCTGCGCGAGCTCGTGCGCATCGACGACCTAGCCGAGCGCAAGCGTCTGACGACCGCGCGCATTAAGGCCTTCGCGCAGCTGCCCGCCGATCAGCAGGACCGGATCTCCAAGACGCGGCAGGCCGCCTACACCATCGACCGCGGCGTGCTCGAAGAGGACCAGAAGCTCGTCGACGAGCTCCTTCCGACCATAGCTGAGGCCAAGAACTACCCGCAACAGCGACCGAGCGCCTAGCGCGCGTGCGCTTTACCTACCGTGACGATCAGCTCCTCGTCCGCGACACTGTCCGGGACTTCGTCCGCACGCGGATAACGCCGAACGCGGATGCCTGGAGCGAGAAAGGCGAGTTTCCGCTCGAGCTGCTGCCGGAGCTCGCGGCCCTCGGGCTCACCGGGCTCGCCGTGCCCCACGACTACGGCGGAGCCGAGCTCGACACGCTCACGATCGCGCTGGTCATGGAGGAGCTGGGCGCGGGCGACGGCTCGATCGCGCTGACGATCGGCGCTCACAACTCGCTGTGCATCGGTCATCTGCTGATAGCGGCGAACGAAGACCAGAAGGATCGCTGGCTGCCGCCGCTGGCGCGAGGCGAATACCTCGGGTGCTGGGCGCTGACCGAACCGGCGTCGGGCTCCGACGCCATCCGCGTCCAGAGCCGGCTGCGCCGCGAGGGCGACGACTATGTTCTGACCGGCACGAAGCAATTCATCACCAACGGATCGATCGCCGGATTCGCCGTCGTGATGATCGGCGCCGGAGAACGCAAGCTGACCGCCTTTGGCGTTCCCCGAGGCGCGCGTGGCTTCCGACCTGGAAGGCGCGAAGAGAAGATGGGCCTTCACGCCTCTGACACCGCGCAGCTCGTCCTCGAAGAATGCCCCGTATCCGAACGTGATCGGATCGGCCGCGACGGCGCCGCGTTCGACGACGTCAAGCGCGTGCTGGACCGCGGTCGGATCGGCATCGGGGCGCTCGCGATCGGACTCGGCCGCGCTTCGCTCGAGGTCGCCACCGCGTACGCCAAGGAACGGCGACAGTTCGGAAGGCCGATCGCCGAGTTCGAGATGATCCAGTGGAAGCTTGCGCGGGCGCGCACCGAGCTCGATGCGGCGCGTCTGTTGGTACATCGCGCCGCGTCGCTCGCCGACATGCGGGGCGCGTTCACGGATGCCGCGTCGAAAGCGAAGCTGTACGCCTCGGAGGCCGCTTCGAGGGCCGCTGATTCGTCACTGCAGGTGCTTGGCGGGTACGGCTATCTGCGCGACTTTCCCATCGAGCGCCACCTGCGTGACGTGCGCTTGATGGAGATCGGTGAAGGCACGAGCGAGGTCCAGCGCATCGTCATCGCGCGCGAGCTGCTCCGCGCCGACTGATGGCGACCACCGCGAGCGGCGACCTCCTTACACGCGCGCGCTCCGGCCATAAGCGCTCCATCGCACGACTGCTGACCATCGTCGAGAACGACGAGCCTGGAGCGGCCGACGCGATGCGGTCGCTGTATCCGGAGACCGGGCGAGCGCAGACCATCGGCATCACCGGTCCGCCCGGTGGCGGGAAGTCCACCCTCGTGAACCGTCTGGCGGCCGCCTTTCGTGAGCGTGCGTCGCGCGTGGCGATCGTCGCGGTCGACCCCTCGAGCCCATTCAGCGGCGGTGCGATCCTCGGGGACCGCATCCGCATGCGCGAGCGCTTCCTCGACGAGGGGATCTTCATCCGCTCGATGGCAAGCCGCGGGCACGCCGGCGGGCTGGCGCGCTCCACGTCTCGCGTGGTGAACGTGCTTGACGCGCTTGGGACCGATGTCGTTCTCGTCGAGACCGTCGGCGTCGGGCAGGAAGAGGTCGATGTGATCCGGGTCGTCGACACCGTCTGCCTCGTGACGGTCCCCGGTCTCGGCGACGACATCCAGGCGATCAAGGCCGGCATTCTCGAGATCGCGGACGTGCTCGTCGTCAACAAGGCGGACCGGCCCGGCGCGGACGAGACCGCACGTGACCTCGCGCAGATGCTGTCGCTCGCGAAGGACCGTCCGTGGAAGACGCCGATCGTTCGCACCTCGGCGCAGACCGGCGATGGCGTACCGCAGCTCCTCGACGCGATCGCGAAGCATCGGGAATGGTCGCTCTCGAGCGGCGAGCACGAGGAGCGTCGCCGCGGCGCGGCCCGCGCCGAGGTCGAGGGGCTGCTCCGCGACGCGCTGCTCCGTGACCTTGAAGGCCGCGTCGGGGCGTCACGGCTCGATGCGGCAGTGGCGCGCGTCGCCGAGCGCTCGCTGGATCCGTACGCGGCGGTCGAGGAATTGCTCCGCCGATGACCCACGCGGGTTCTCACGCGGACCCCGGGACCTCGCGCCTCGCTCTCCAGGCGACCATCCACTGCCTCACCGGTTGCGGGATCGGCGAGGTGCTCGGCCTCGGCGGGGCCACGCTGCTCGGACTTGGGAACCTGCCGAGCATCGTGCTGGGGATCGTGCTCGCCTACGCCTTCGGCTATGGGCTGACGCTCGTCCCATTGCTCCGCGCCTCGATGCCGTTCGCCCGCGCCAGCGCCGTCACCCTCGCCGCGGAGACGCTCTCGATCACCACGATGGAGCTCGTCGACAACGCGGTCGTGCTCGCCATCCCCGGGGCCATGGACGCGGGCCTCGGCGACATCCTCTTCTGGGGGAGCCTCGCGGTCTCGCTCGCGCTCGCCTTCGTCGCGGCCTACCCCGTCAACCGCTGGCTCATCGTGCGCGGGCTCGGGCACGCCATCGTGCACGGCGGACACTCGTGATCGAGCTCGTTATCTTCCGCACCGGCGGCGTGGAGATCGGGCAGTCGTCATTTGTGCCCGGCGCCAGCGAGGCGAAGAGCTTCGCGCCGGTCTGGTCGGCACTCCTGCGCACGACCGAGGGCAACATCCTCTTCGACACCGGCCTTCATCCGGTGCACGTCGACCGGCCGGAGGCGACGTTCGGACCGGGCAGCCTGAAGGTCGTCATGACGAAAGAGGACGCGATCGTCGCGCGTCTCGCGTCCTGTCGCGTGCGCCCCGCTGAGATCGCGGTCGTGGTGAACAGCCATCTGCACTTCGACCATGCCGGCAACAACGGTGCGTTCCCGAATGCGACGTTCGTCGTGCAGGCCGAGCACCTCGCGTTCGCGAAGGGCAAGCCGAACTTCCCAGGGGTCTATTGGGACATCCCGGAGCTCACCTACCTGCCGACGCGCGGTCGAGCGCGCGTCGCGCCCGGCGTCGAGGTCGTCCCGACGCCGGGTCACGCGCCGGGGCACCAGTCGTTGGTGGTCGATCTTCCGGAGACCGGACGCGTCGTGCTGTGCGGCGACGCCGCATTCACGCGGGAGAATCTCGAGCGCGGCGAGATCCGCGCGCCGGACGAGCCGAACGCGAAGGAGTCGCTCGCGCTCATCCGTTCTCTGGTTGGGGACGATCTCGACCGCGTCTTCACCAGCCACGACGCCGCGAGCTGGACGCGCTGGAAACACGCGCCGCAGATCTACCGGTGAAAGTCCTCCTGCTCGCGATCGTTCCGCACGTGAAATGGTTCATCGACCCCCGGCCGCATCCGACGCGATACGAGCTGCTCCTCAGCTGGCCGGTGATCGGAGCGTTCCTGATCGCGCTCGCCGCCGCGGGCGTCGCCTATCTGATCCAGCACCGGGTCCCGGAACCGCGCGCGGTCCGCTCGCTCGAGCGATACGCCAAGAGCGGGCCGCTCGCGCTGCGGATCGCGCTCGGCGTGTCACTCGCCGCGGCGGCGATCGCAGGCTGGCTTTTCGTCCCATCGCTTCCCGTCGAACGGGATGCCGCGGGCTACGCGATCCTGGGCGTCGAGACGCTTTGCGGGCTCCTGATTTTGTTCGGTCTCTTCACCCGCGCCGCCGCCGTTGTGCTCGCGATACTCGGCGCGCTCGCCATGTTTCCGTTCAGCGTCGAGAGCATCCTCGAGCAGGTCCACATCCTCGGCATTGCCGTCTTCCTCTTCATCACCGGGCCGGGCGCGGTCTCGCTCGACACACGACGCCGAGCCCGGCGCGCCTTCGCGCGCGCGGATGCGCCCGCGGCCGCGCTCAATCTCCTGAGGATCGCGATGGGCTTCGGCATCGCGTACGGAGCGCTCACCGAGAAGCTCCTCAATCCTCCGCTGGCGCAGGCGCTCCTCGACCAGAGTCCGTTCCTCAACGTGCTTCGGCCGCTCGGGGTGAGCGATCCCCTCTTCATCTGGCTCGCCGGGCTGACCGAGCTGGTCGTCGGGATCGTCGTCCTCTCAGGGCAGATCACGCGGCCGGTCATGGCGGTCGGTTTCGCGCTGTTCACCGTGACCCTGGTCGTCTTCGGGCTGCCCGAGTTCATCGGCCATCTGCCCTTCTACGGGATCATGCTCACGCTCTTCATCGCGCCCGACGCGGACTCGTGGCGCGTGTGGCGGGCGCTGCGCCACGCGGCGTAGCGCCCGCCGTTCAAGGCGCTACCGCTCTTTCCATTCGTGCACGCCCTGCGCGAGTCGACCCAGGGCGATGGCGCCGAGCATGAGTCCGAGATCGCGGAGGGCGACGTCCAGGTGCGCGCCCAGGATCAAGAGGTTGACGATGATCGCGGCGAGCCACGCTGCGACGACGTATGCGGCGTAGCGCGGGATGAACGCGACGAGGAGTCCCGCCGCGATCTCGATGACACCGACGCCCCGCATGAACAGCTCCGGCGAGACGCCGAGCGTCTTCGGAATCACCGGTGCGAGGTACTTGCTCCAGTCGCCCAGTAGGTTGGTGAACTTGTCGATCCCAGCGACGATCGGGGCGACGGTGAAGCCGACTCGAAGGATGAGAAACGCCTGAAATCCGGGATTGGCCGCGACAGGCACGACGGCGCGGGCGTCACGCGCGGATCTCTGCCGTATCGCTCCCGCGTCGTGTCGACGGACGGCTTGCATCTAAGGCCACCTCCTGCCTTTCGGCGATGCAGAGGCGGTACCGAAGAACCGCCTGGGGGCCCTCCCCCAAACGGGGTTCTCTTACGAACCGGTCAGGGTTCCGTAACGTTCCAGCCTCGGAATGCTCAGCCGAACGCGAGCTTCAGATCCTGGCGGTCGTCTTCGACATCGGGGTTACGGATCAGGTCGAGAAGACGGGGGTCGTTTGGAAGCACGATCCCGCCGAATCCCTCCGCCTCGCGCTTGGCGCGCA
>WNGI01007715.1_pt1 | contig 24752 bp, 20 predicted proteins | sample 5400621 | NCBI WGS metagenome assembly WNGI01 (sample SAMN13153374, study PRJNA577476) | soil metagenome | isolation source: 20 cm soil or saprolite under Garry oak tree replicate 1 | place: USA:California | collected 2016-06-15 | reverse complement strand
ATTCGGAATGCAGCTGCAAGAGCTGAGTTCGGAATTGAGCGATGCGCTCGGTTATCTTCGAGGTCGCGGCGTCTTGATTACGGCGGTGGAACCCGACAGCCCGGCAGACGAAGCCGGGCTAACGCGCGGAATGGTCCTGTACCGCGTTAATAAATCGACCGTCTCTTCTGTGAAAGAGGCCGACGAGGCGCTAAGAGCGGCCGATAGCGGAGCAAACGTGGAATTTACCATCGGCATAATCCGCGCGCGTGGAGAGAATCATGAGCTCGCCACGCTAACTCTCAAAGCGCGGTAAAAAAATTGGCAACGCAATCGCGGTTCGGTTGTCTCATCGAAGTGTCGCAAAATGATCAAGGTTGAAAATTTGACGAAAAGGTACGCTGGTCAGACCGCTATTCAGGATTTGAATTTCGAGGTTAGCCGGGGCGAGATCATGGGATTTCTCGGGCCGAATGGCGCCGGCAAAACCACGACCATGCGCATCCTGGCAGGCTTCATGCCGCCGACTTCCGGCCGCGCGAGCATCGCCGGCTTTGACGTTTTCGAACAGTCGCTTCAGGCGCGGTCGCACGTTGGCTACATGCCCGAAAACGTTCCGCTCTATAGCGACATGCGTGTGACGGAGTACCTCAACTATCGCGCGGCGCTCAAGAGTGTGTCGCACCGTCGCATTGCAGAACGGGTTGGCGACGTGAAGGAACTTTGCGGTCTCAAGGAGGTTGAACGAAAAGTCATCGGCACGCTATCCAAAGGCTATCGCCAACGCGTCGGTCTGGCGGATGCTTTGTTAGCGGAACCCGACCTTCTCATTCTCGACGAACCGACGATTGGTCTCGACCCAAATCAAATCCGGCAGGTGCGGGAGTTGATTAAGAACCTGGGCAAGCAGCACACGATTTTGCTGTCCACCCACATCTTGCCCGAGGTGGAAATGACGTGCAGCCGGGTAATAATCGTTCACAAAGGTCGAATCGAAGCGTGCGATACACCGGAGAACTTGTTGGGGAAAATCAGACAAGCCGGCGGCGTAGAGCTTGAAGCGAAGGTCGGAAACGACAACGGCGAGGAGCAATTGAAAAAGATTTCGGGCGTTCGAGACGTGGTGACGAACGGTGAGGACGATTGGAAGAGATTCTCGTTAAGAGTCGAATCAGGTGCAGACGTGCGCGAAGAGGTTTTCCGGCTCGCCATTGAACGCCACTGGGCCGTGCGCGAACTTACTCAGCGCCGCGGAACGCTCGAAGATGTCTTCGTCGAGCTGACCCATCCGGATCTGGTTTGAGATCAATGATAATACGGAGAGCGATCGATGCGTAAGTTTTATACCCTGCTCGCCCGCGAAGTGCGCAGCTATTTTTACTCCCCGATCGCGTACGTCGTGATGATCTTTTTTCTGATCATCAGCGGGATCGATTTTTATTTCCAGGTCTCGTTCATGAACCAGCGCCAGGTGCAATACACAATTCAGGAAGCGTTTTTCAACTCAGTGTTTTTTTGGTTCGCGTTCGTTCTGATTTTTCCGTTGATCACGATGCGCTTGTTTGCCGAAGAATTTAAGCTCGGCACGATCGAGCCGCTCACGACTGCGCCTGTTCGCGACTGGCAGGTAGTGCTCTCTAAGTTTTTTGGCGCCCTTGTGTTTTACCTGATCCTCTGGATCCCAACGCTTATTTATTTTTGGATTTTCGCGAGAGTAACAAACCAGCCGGCTGCCCACTCTCCGGGAGCCTATTTCGGCTCTTACCTGATGCTTTTGTTGCTTGGAATGTTTTACCTTTCCATTGGTTGCCTAACATCGGTCCTGACGCGGAACCAGATTATTGCAGCGATCATTTCATTCTGCGCAATTACGCTGCTGTTTTTCCTCGGCCTGGTGCAGTTCATCCTACTCGATGTAACCTCCGCGACGCGCGATTTGCTGGGGTATTTTTCTGCGATCGAACACATGGGAACGTTCTCCCGAGGTATCATCGACACGCGGCCGATCGTTCTCTACGTGAGCATGACCATTGTCGTGCTGATGCTCACGTATCAGGCGTTTCAATCCCGGAAATGGAGACTCTAAGATAGGGCGGAGATAACCAAACAGCCACGCACGCGCCGGAGAACTAAAATTGGCCGAGTCCGGATTGGTCTGAACGTAGTCGTCCAGGTCGTGCTGATCCTGTTTCTCGCCGCAATGGTGAACTCGCTCGCCTTCAAACACTACAAACGTTGGGATTTTTCGCGCGATCAAAAATATGCGTTGTCAGACAAGACGAAGCGTTTCCTTGACACGCTCAAGGGCAAGATGCGTATCACGGTTTTCTTTTCGCCCAACACGCCGATCACCGCCGATCTTCAGAATCTGCTGACGGAATATCAGTACGCCGGGAAAGGAAAGATCGACGTCGAGCAAATCGATCCGGAGCGCAGTCTTTCCCGGGCCAAGGAGTTGTTCGATAAATACAAGGTCGTCACCGACGAGAGTCTTCTGGTGCTCGACTACGACGGCCGCAACAAAACAGTGAAGGCATCGGAGATGGCCGATGTTGACCAGAGCGGGATGGCGATCGGCGAAGGTCCGCGGGTCGCCGCATTCAAAGGCGAGCAGGCGATCACCAGCGCGATGATCGATCTTGTCGAAGGGAAAAAGAAAACGCTGGCATATGTCATGGGTCACAAGGAACCGGCGCTTTCGGCGCCCACGAGTCCGGTCTCGCTGCTGAAAACCTTTATCGAGAATGAGAACATCAAGTTTCAAGAGCTGAACCTTCTCGATCAGCCTGCAATTCCGGCTGACATAAATGCAGTGATGATCATTGGGCCACAGTACGATTTTTCCGATCGAGAAATGCAAGTGCTGCGAGATTTCTGGGACAAACAGGGACGCATCCTGGTTTTTGTGGATCCGGCAGCGAATACACCCAGACTACGTGCCTTTCTTGATGAGTTGGGCGTCAAAGTAAATGACGACAGACTCATGGTTTTCGTGCGCACAGGTATTCAAGAGCTCGCGCTGACAAGAGATGTACAGGCGCATTTCCTCGGCGACAGCCCAGTCACGAAGCGGCTGGCGGATGTTCGGGCAATTTTTGTTGGAGGTACGGCTTCACTCACGCTGGATCCGAACCGCGGGCGAGCTGTTAACATCCGGCTGGAGCCGCTCATCCAAGCAGAAAAGGGTTACTTTGCCGAGACTGATTACAACTCAGACAATCAGGTAAAGCTGCAGGCAGACGCCCAAAAGGCCGCCGATGTGCCGCTAACAATCGCTGCGTCAGCGGAAAAAGGCGGCAGCGTCGATGCTCGCGTGCAGGTGAATTCGTCGCGGCTCGTCGCAGTGAGCAACGCTACATTCGTTCAAGACAATGCAATCATGCAGGATCAGGCGGTGCTCGATTTTGTTTCCGGCGCAGTGAACTGGCTGTTGAGTCGCGAACAATTGATCGGCATCGCGCCAAAAATTCCGAAGCCTCTCACGTTCAGCCTTGATCCGGAAGGATTGCGTCGGTTGCGCTGGATCCTTCTTGTCCTGATGCCGCTAATTCCGGCCGCCATCGGAGCAGTCGTTTGGTGGCAACGTCGCGTCTGACATGAATTGGAAGAACACGCTCATCCTGGCAATCATTGCGCTCGCCGGTGTCGCTTATTTCAGATTCTTCGAAATGAAGTGGCCAGGCACAGAAGAAGCCCGGCGTCAGTCGCAGAACATGGTCAACATCGACAACAAATGGCGCTTGGAAACGCCTATCACGGACCAGGCCGATAGTGCCTTAGTCGAAACCTTTTTGTCGGACTTGGAGAACTGGCAAAAGGAGGGAGCCATCCCGGCTAAAGAAATCGACGCCGATAAGAGCAAGCTCGCTGAGTACGGCCTGAACAATCCGAAGCTGAAATTGAAATTGCTCGGGCATGATCGGCCGCCGGAAATCTTGTTCGGCAAAGACGCTGCGATGGAAGGCAGAATGTATGTGCGGTTCCAGAACTCGAAGGAAACGTTTCTCGCCGGCCAATCAGTTAAGAAAGACATCGACAAGAAGCCGGAAGAATTCCGGGATAGAAAACTGACCGACCTGAGTAATGCGCAGGTGCGCCGGGTGGTATTGAAAACGCCAGCAGGCGAAATCGAACTGGAAAAAAAAGATACGCACTGGGAAATCCTCAAGCCGCTGCGCGCGCGCGCTGATGACCAAAAGGTTAACGACCTGATTTCGCAGGTCACTTCCGCGCACATCGGACAATTTGTAGCTGATGATCGTGGCGACCTGCGTCCTTATGGACTAGCGGAGCCGCGCGGATCAATCACGTTGTTCGATCAGGAGCAGAAAAAAAATCAGAAAGTCGAAATCGGCGAGTCCATCAAAGTCGCCGGCCGGGAGGATAAAGGCCAGACGCTGCAAATCGGCGCGATACCCGAGAAAGAAAAAGACCAGGTGTATGTGCGGTTCGCTCCTCGCGGCTCTGTTTACACGCTGCCGAAAAAACTCCAAGAGATCCTTAACACGAAGCCGGCGGACTTGCGCGACAACCATTTGGTTCGCATCGACACTAACATTCTTGATCGGATCACGATCGACGCGCCCGGCAAAACCAAAACCGTTCTCGCGCGTAAAGACGGGAGCTGGACAATCGCTAGCCGAAACAACACACTAGCGGATTCAGGCGCAGTTCGGCGCACGGTGGATACCCTGCAAAACGAGGGCGTAACAAAATTCGTCGAAGACGTCGCTTCCAATCTGCCGAAGTACGGTCTGGATAAGCCGCAGCTGCAATTGACGTTCAGTTCATTTGCCTCGGAGAACACCGCAGAAACCAAAGCGGGCGAGCAACCGTTTGCCACAATCGCGTTTGGAAAAGGGGAAGGCGAAAACGTTTATGCGCGACTGACCGACGAACCATTTGTGGTGGCAGTGCGTCGCGGGTTGCTCGATCAGATTTCACCTGATCCGCTGCGATGGCAGGATTTGTCGATCTTCAAGTTTAAGCCCGAACAGATTCATTGGGTAAGTGTCACCACTGACAAAGAGTTGTCGTTAGAACGTGATAAAAACAACCAATGGCATTGGCGAAAAGGAAATGGCGCAATCAATCAGACCAATTTGCAATCGCTGCTCACAACATTGTCGAACCTGTATGCGGTGCGTTGGCTCGGAACGACGACACCTCAGCAAGGGTTCGATAAACCACAGCTCGTGCTCAGCTTCACGACTTCACCCGACAACAAGCCATCACACAAACTAACTATCGGCGCTCAAAACAACGACAACACAGTTTGCGCACGCGTGGATGAACGTGACGCCACATTTGCAATCAGCGCTTCGGACTTCAACCAATTTGCCGGAGGCATCAACGACGGAGTAACCGGTTTGCTTGCCGGTTGAATCGTAGCTGTAGACGATCTTGTGCAGAAGCGTGCCGTCGGCTGCGGTTTGAGCTTCTTCCAGGATGCGACTGGCGTCGTCATATTTGTAGCGACTCTTGAGCCGCACGCGGCCATCCGGTCCGGAAACTTCTCCGGTTGAGAAGCGGCCAGCATTGTCGAGTTGATAACGAATCGTTTGGCGAACTTTGCCATCCGCGTCGGTCGTCGTAGCCACTGCTGTGTGCTGTGCGTTGTCGAAGTTGTAAACGGTGCGTGACCCGTCTGGATGCATTGACATCGTGACTCGCACAGCATCCGTCGGAGCTTGACCGAATGCCGTTGCGCCGCTGCAAATGAAAAGAGCGCACGCGAGCCGGGGCGCGAACCGGAAATTTTTCATGATTCGGACGAGCTTACGAATTTCGCTGCGGACGCGCAACAGAACGTTCGTGAATGTCATTGCAGCGAGAAGGGCGAGCGCCCCCTGTTGCGAAGGGAGAAACGAACCATCGCTCGCCTGAACTTACGCAATGTAAACGGGGCAAATCGAAAGATTTTTATTGACCGGCTGCTATGGAGGCGGTTAAAGGTGGAGTCAAGTGGAGTAAAGTGGGCCATTGCTCCACGCGACAATGGACGCCGATTCCCAACCAGAACGCTTCTACGCCGGAGAGTTCCGGCATTCCATTGACGAGAAAAACCGGATCACGATCCCATCACGTTGGCGACGCGATCGTCCAGAAGATTTCATTCTTTTGCCTGAGCCGGCACAGCAGTTTCTGCTGGTCATGTCGCCAAAAGAGTTCGCGAAAATGAGTTCGGCCGCCGAAACGAACGAGAAAGTTTCCGCGCGCGATCGCCGAGTGTTCCTGCGTCAGTTGCATTCTCGCGCTCAACATGCAGGCGCGGACCGGCAGGGTCGCCTCGTTTTGCCAGACGAACTTTGCCAAACAGTTGGCCTAAAAAATGAGGTCGCGCTCGTAGGGAATCGCGGGCGTTTTGAAATTTGGAATTTGCAACGCTGGAAACGGGCCCACGAAGAGGAAACGGTTACCTACCAGCATGTAGCGAAGGAGATCGGGTTGTAAGCGTATGTTGCGTCAACACGTTATGAATCCTCTCTGGACTGCGAGGCCTGCATGGTTCGCGCTTGATCCAAAAGCACCAGAAGAGTCAGCGCAGCCGTCCGAGGATTTTATTTATCATCGCCCAGTCTTGGAGAAAAAAGTCTTTGAACTGCTCAAGCCGAAATCAGGTTCGCTGATCCTCGACGGAACGTGTGGTGGCGGCGGGCACACTGAAGCGCTTTTGGAAAGTGGCGCCGACGTTCTCGCTTTGGATCAGGATCCTGACGCAGTCCGTCACGTGGCCGATCGTCTGGCGCATGTTGGCCGGCGCATCATCGTGCGGCAGGCAAATTTCCGACACGCAGATTGTGTTCTCGACGAGCTCGGGATTCGCACCATTGGAGGCGCGCTTCTTGATCTGGGTGTTTCTTCCCGGCAACTCGAAAACGCGGAGCGCGGGTTCAGTTTGATGCGAAACGGTCCGCTTGACATGCGGATGGACCCTCGAACGAGCCTCACCGCCGCGACAATCATAAACGATTACAGCGAAGAGGAATTGACCCGTTTGTTTCGCGAGCTGGGCGAAGAACCGGCTGCGCGACGCATCGCGACCATGGTCGTGAAAATGCGCAAAACTTCGCCATTTCGTGAAACGCTCCCGCTTGCCCGCACGATTGAGAAACTGGTGGGCCGCCACGGACGACAGCATCCGGCCACACAAGTGTTTCAAGCGCTGCGGATGGAAGTGAACGATGAGCTCGGCGCACTGCAACAAGGCCTGCGCGTTTTAACTGCGCGACTCGAGCGGGCCGGACGCATCGCGGTGATCACTTTCCATTCGCTGGAGGATCGAATGGTAAAAAACTTCTTTCGCAATCATAGCAAGGAATGGCTTGACAGACCCGAATGGCCTGAGCCGCGGCGCAATCCCGATTACGACCTTGCGCTTGTTACGCCGAAGCCCTTGGAGCCGAGCGAGGAAGAACAGCGCGCGAACCCTCGTTCGCGAAGCGCGAAGTTGCGCGTAGCGGAGAAGATCAAGTGAACCGATCACGTCGACGAAATTGTAATACCGTGAACGCTGCATCACTGGCGCGCTGGATTGTGATGACGGCATTTCTCGCGCTCGCCGGGCTGGCTTACGTGTATTTGACGCTCCAACTGTATCACCTCGGCGAGCGTAGAAAGGCAGTGGAGAACGAGCTCGCGTCGTTGCGCACTGAAAACGATGTCGCCGCCGGACAGATCGCGGCGCTCACCTCGCGCACGGCTTTGCAACGTCGTTTGAAAGAAGGCTATCTGAAAATGATTCCCGTTTCGGAGACAAAGATCGTGCGGCTCACAATCTCGGCGCGATCGACTGACGAAGAGGCGATTCAACCCGTCGTGAACCCTTTGGCGCAACATGAGTCCAAGTAGCCGAACTCGTTGCGCTCTGGTGTGTGCTGCTTTTATCGGCCTGTTCAGCATTTTTTCGTTTCGATTAATTTATCTACAGGCAATCAAGCACGACGAATACGCCGGTCTCGCTGCGGAAAAACACGTTTACAAGCAGCTGATTCACGCCGAACGCGGCATGATCCTGGACGCGAACAATGAAGTTCTCGCACACAACATTCCTGTGGAAACCGTCGTGGCCGACGCGACACATCTTACCGATCTTCAAGCAACCGTTGATCTCCTGAATGCCGAGCTGGAGGTCCCCTCCCAAGAACTTGCCGAAAAATTAAACAGCGGTCGCCGCTACATCGTCCTCAAACGCGAGGTAACCGCGGCGCGAGCAAATGCGTTGTGTGAAAAACTCCGTGCCGGCAATTTGCGCGGAATCTATCTCGAGCACGACGCCACGCGCATCTACCCCAACGGCTCAATGCTTTGCCACGTCATTGGGTTTACGGATTTTGATCACCGCGGCATCCAGGGCGTTGAAGCCTCGATGGAAGAATACCTCCACGGGCAGGACGGCTACCGTTTCATCGAGCACAACCGCGCCGGCCAGGAGATCGTGCCTTATCGGGGGCAGGAGCGCGCGCCACGTGACGGTTACCAAGTGCATCTAACCGTCGATCTCGGTCTGCAAAGCATTGTCGAAGAAGAAATGGACGCTGCGATGAAAGAATATTCTCCACAAAAAGCGACGATCATTCTGATGCGGCCGCAGACAGGCGAAATCCTCGCGATCGCCAACCGCCCGAATTTTGATTTAAACCTCCGCTCCGAGGCTAAGCCCGAACAAATGAAGAACCGGGCCATCATCGACATGATGGAACCGGGTTCCACTTTCAAGATCGTCGCCGCTGCCTCTGCTCTCAACGAACGCAAGTTGCGTCTGGATTCGCAGCTTTTTTGTGAGAACGGCCTCTGGAACTATGGTGGCTCCGCTCTACACGATCACCGCGCGTTCGGCTATCTGAGCGTCCGCGACATTCTGATTAAATCGAGCAACATCGGGGCAGCGAAACTTGCTCTGAGCATCGGCGACCAAAAATTTTACGAATACATCCGCCGGTTTGGATTTGGCGAGCGCACCGGAATTGAACTGCCGGGTGAGATCAATGGCGTGATTCGGCCGCCGCAAACGTGGAGCAAAATTTCCATTACGCGCATTCCGATGGGGCACGAAGTCGGCGTCACGCCATTGCAGATGACATCGGCAATGGCAACGATCGCAAACGCAGGTAAACTGGTGACCCCGCGTATCATAAAATCTGTCACGGCATCGGACGGCAAAATAATCAGCTCAGAGTCGCCAGTGGTACTCCGCCAGGTCATCTCTGCTGAAACTGCCAGACAAATTGGTGATGCATTGCGCGGAGTCGTGAGCGACAAGGGAACCGCCGCCGCTGCAGCTGTGCCCGGGTTTACGATTGCTGGCAAAACCGGAACCGCGCAAAAGGTCAATCCGCACGGCGGATACGACCACGGAAAGTACGTCGTTTCGTTTGTCGGGTATCTGCCCGCCGATCACCCTGAGTTTGTGGGGCTGGTCGTGCTGGACGATGCGCATACAAGCAAACCTGAATTGAATTACGGCGGGCTTGTTGCTGGGCCAATTTTTTCCCACGTTGCCGAGAAGGCCGCGCGCTATCTTGACCTTGAGCCGCATGAGGAGATTCGCAAAGCGATTCCCATTCAGCGAGTCGAAAAACCAAAGCCGGCAGAGCGACTTCGCAAGGTGCCGGCGGAACGAATCGCCTTGACCGATGGTTCGCGACGTTGAATGCCTCGCCCCGGTTCGCCGTAGCGAATCCGTCTCCCGTCGGAGATGTTAAAGCCTCATGCAGCTCAAGACCCTTCTCTCTGCGACTCCAGTTCGCCAAGTCTTCGGGTCAGTTGATCGCCCGGTGGAAAACATCGCGTATGACTCGCGGCGAGTGCAAAGGCACACCATGTTCGTGGCCTTGCGGGGTGAGAAGACCGATGGGCACCAATTCATCGGTCACGCCATCGACAAAGGGGCGTCGGTGATCGTCGCTGAACGGGAACACAAAGATCCGCGCGTCACTTGTCTGGTTGTTGAAAACACCCGTGCCGCGCTCGCGGATTTTTCAGCAAGTTTTTACGGGCACCCGGCACGCAAATTAAAACTCGCCGCGGTCACAGGCACAAATGGTAAGACAACGACGACATTTCTCATCAAACACATCTGCGAAAACGCTGGGTTGCGCTGCGGATTGATCGGAACCGTTCGTCACGAGATCGGCGAGAGAATTTTGCCGGCCATTCGCACCACACCTGAATCGCTCGATTTACAAGAGCTACTGGCGCAGATCGCCAATGCAGGTTGCAAAGCGGCGGCGATGGAAGTCTCTTCGCACGCGCTGGCGCAGGAGCGCACACGCGGGATCGAATGGAACGTCGCCGTCTTCACAAATCTGACTCAGGACCATCTCGATTTTCACGGGACAATGGAAAACTACTTTGAAGCCAAGGCCAAGCTCTTCACTGGACTCGCCGGCCAAAAACAAAAGACCAAACCCGTGGCGATTGTGAACGTCGACGACCGTTACGGTCGACAGTTGCTCGACAAGCTGGATAAACGCGTGGCCGCTGTTAGCTATGGGATGGGGTTGCGCGCGAATTTTCGCGGTTCAAACTATCGCCCCGAATTCACCGGCACATCGTACCAACTTGATGCGCGCGGTAAGAGTTACCTCGTTCGTCTTCCATTGATTGGCCGCTTCAACGTCACCAATTCTATCGCAGCGCTCGCTGCCGCGGAAGTGTTGGGAATTAACTTGCGAACCGCGGTGCTCAGTCTTGGGAAAGCGCCCCAAGTTCCGGGACGCCTGGAACTGGTTCCTGCCAAACGACAATTTCAAGTCTTCGTGGATTACGCACACACTCCCGACGCGCTCGGCAACGTTCTCAAGACTCTGCGCGAACTCCAGCCGCATAGGTTGATCACAGTTTTTGGTTGTGGCGGCGATCGCGACCGGCAAAAGCGACCCTTAATGGCCGAGATGGCGGACCGCCTCGCCGATTACTCCATCATCACTTCTGATAATCCTCGCAAGGAAGACCCGAGAGCGATTATTGCCGAAACCGAAAAAGGCTTTCGATCGAATCGCTACGAAAAAATTGTCGATCGCACCGAGGCGATTAATCGCGCCGTTGCACTCGCCCATCCACGCGACATTGTGTTGGTCGCGGGCAAAGGGCACGAAAATTATCAGGAATTCGCAGATTACACCATCCCCTTCGACGACATGCAGGTCGCACGTCGCGCGATTGAAGATCATCCCGTCGAGCTTTAGTTATGAATCCGCTCACGCTTTCTCAAATCGCACAGCTCGCCGCAGCGTCGCTTTCATCCGGTGAAGGGACTGTCGTAATCAACAAGGTCAGCACCGATTCCCGCACGATTAAACCGGGTGAATTGTTTGTTGCATTGCGCGGCGAAAATTTTGAAGGCCACGATTTTGTCGAAGCCGCCGCAAAAGCTGCCGCTACAGGCGCGCTCGTTGATCTTAACTGGACGGGCAGTGTTCCGAACAATTTTGTACTCCTCCGGGCAACCGACACGCTCCAGGCCTATCAGACGCTGGCAGCCAATTACCGGAGGTCGCTCGCGCTGAAAGTCCTCGCGATCACCGGAAGCAATGGCAAGACGAGCACAAAAGACTTCGCTGCGGCGGTGCTCGGGCGAAGATTTCGGGTCACCAAAACCGAAGCGAATTTCAATAATCACGTCGGTTTGCCGCGCACAATTCTGGAAGCCACTTCCGAGGATGAAGTTGCCGTCTGGGAGATCGGGATGAATCATCCCGGCGAAATCGCAGCGCTCTCGAAGATCGCCGCGCCCGATGCGGCGATCATCACGAACATCGGTGTGGCACACATCGAATTTATGGGCTCACGCGAAGCAATCGCCATCGAAAAAGGAGCATTGGCCGAAGCAGTCGAGCCGCAAGGAACAGTGATTCTGAATGCCGACGATCCGTTCAGTGAAGGAATCGCCGCGCGCACTCGCGCAAAAGTTGTCTTCGCAGGAACGACAGATGGAGCCGTGCGCGCGATCGAAATTCGCCAGAGCGCCGACGGCTCAGAGTTCACAATTGTCGAGGGCGCGCATCGTTGCCGCGCGCAACTTCCCGTTGCGGGTTCGCACATGGTGCAGAATGCATTGCTGGCCGTCGCCGCTGGGCGGGCGTTTGGATTATCTCTTGAGGAATGTGCGGCGGGGCTGGCCGCGGCGCCGCTCACGAAAGCGCGCTTGCAAATCAAGGAAATCGGCGGCTTGCAATTTTTAGACGACAGCTACAATGCCAACCCCGACTCGATGAAAGCGGCGTTGCGTACGCTGGTCGAACTCGATGCCGAGGGAAAGCGCATCGCGGTGCTCGGCGAGATGCGGGAATTGGGTGCCGAATCGCAGCGCGGACACCGAGAGGTCGGCGAGACCGCAGCTACGCTCGGAGTGAATCAACTGATCACGATTGGCGACGCGGCGGAACTGATCGCGGAAGGCGCGCGCACCGCCGGCTTGAACAAAGTTTCGTCCGCGGGATCGACCCGCGAAGCTGCAAGGTTGTTAGGCGAAATTGCCGAGCCGGGGGATCTCGTTCTGATCAAAGGCAGTCGCGCCGCGCGCACCGAGGAAGTAATCGAGCAATTCGGTAGTCAAAATTCGGCATTCGTTATTTCGCCATGATGTACTACCTCCATCACCTGAGTGGACAGTTCATCGGCTTCAACGTTTTTCTTTACGTCACTTTCAGGGCCATTGCTGCGGCGGTCACTGGATTTTTGACCACCCTGATTTTTGGAAATTTCATCATCGAAAAGCTGCGAGCACTGAAAGTCGAACAACCGATTCGAGGAGCGGCGGAAGTCCACCGCCTCGCCGAACTGCAAGGCGTGAAGCAAGGCACGCCGACGATGGGCGGCGTGCTGGTTATTGGCGCCGTAGTTGTTTCGAGCATCCTTTGGGCGCGTCTCGACAATAAGTTCGTCTGGCTCGCGTTGTTCAGCATGGTTTACCTGGGCGGGCTCGGGTTCGCCGACGATTATCTGAAAGTCACGAAGAAGAAATCCGAAGGGATTCACGGCCGGATTAAACTCCTGTTCCAAATTATTCTCGCGGCAATTATCACTGGCCTGTTTCTCACCGATCCATTGCTGGAAGTGCAGGCTCGCACGCTCTACCTGCCTTTCATCAAAACTCCGGTGATTGCGAACATGAGTTGGTTCACCTTCGTATTTTTTGTGGTGGTTATCGTCGGCACATCGAATGCAGTGAATCTCACTGACGGGCTGGACGGTTTGGCGACCGGTTGCACCATCACCGTGGCATTTGCGTATGCGTTGCTCTGTTACGCGGCCGGCAATTTTCGCGTGGCGGAATACTTGCAGGTTCCCTTTTATCCGTTCGCGGGCGAACTGACCATTGTCTGCTCGGCGCTTATCGGCGCGGGGCTGGGCTTTCTCTGGTTCAACTGTTATCCGGCGAAGGTTTTCATGGGCGACACCGGATCGCTGGCCATCGGCGGCATCCTCGGCATTGTCGCGATCTGTTGTAAACAGGAGCTGCTACTGGTCGTAGTGGGTGGCGTTTTCGTGATCGAAGCCGTCTCAGTGATTTTACAGGTGCTGAGCTTCAAACTCACCGGCAAGCGGTTTTTCGTCATGTCTCCGCTGCACCATCATTTCGAGTTAACCGGCTGGAAAGAAACCACAGTGATTGTTCGCTTCTGGATTCTTTCGATCATCTTCGCCTTGCTCGGACTGGCAACCCTGAAACTGCGATGAACAACGGACGTTACAAAAACCAAAAGGTGGCCGTGCTTGGAGCAGGGCTAAGCGGGAGCGCGGCGGCATTGCTGCTCGCGTCGGAAGGCGCACAAGTGACGGTACTCGACAACGCAGATGAAAATGATTTGCTGAAATCCACGCTAGACAATTTGCGGGCACACGGCGTGCGGGTGGTTTGTGGATCTGAGGCGGAACGGAACTCATCTGCGTGCGACTGGATGGTTCTAAGCCCGGGCATCGATCCGGTTTCTTCGTTGGCGCGCAATTTTTCTTCGCGCGGGATTGATAGAATCAGTGAGCTGGAGCTGGGTTGGTGCTCCTGCGAAACGCCGGTCATGGCGATAACAGGCACCAACGGCAAAACCACGACGACCGAGCTCCTCGTTCAAATGCTCAATGCTTGCGGTCAACGAACGATCGCTTGCGGCAACATCGGCAAACCCCTTTCAGAGGTCGCGCGGGAAAAGCAGCCGTTGGACGTGCTGACGGTTGAAGTGAGCTCGTTCCAATTGGAAGCGATCCGCACATTTCGTCCGTCGATAAGCATCTGGCTCAATTTTGCCCCCGACCATCTGGATCGTTATCGCTCCGTCGCTGACTATCGCGCGGCTAAGCTGCGCATTTTCGAAAATCAAACGGAGCACGATGTCGCCGTTGTCAACGCCGCGGAAGTGCTTCCGACAATTCGACCATGCCGCATCACTTTCAGCGCTTATTCCAATCGCGCCGATTTCCGGCTGTCCGACGGCGCAATCGTTTATGAAAATCAGCCGGTCTTGCGTCTGGCTGATACGAAGCTGCGTGGGCTACATAACATCGAGAACCTGATGGCGTCGCTTGCTGTCGGCGTCGCCCGCGGATTGCCGTTCGCGCAGATGGTGGCGGCGATTCGCGATTACGAGCCGCGCCCGCACCGATGCGAATTTGTGCGCGAACTCGATGGTGTCGAATACGTCAACGATTCGAAGGCAACCAATCTGGACGCAGTCGAGAAAGCATTGGCCGCACAGACTAAACCGGTGGTGCTCATCGCCGGCGGCAAAGACAAAGGATTCACGTTCGATCCGTTGCGTTCGCTGGTGAAAGACAAAGTCAAATCAGCAGTGCTAATCGGCGAGATGGCCGAGAGCATCAGGCGCTCATGGGACGGCGCGGTCACATCCGAAATCGTGGCTTCACTCGCCGGCGCAGTCGAGCGCGCGCGCAGTCTCGCCAGTGCGGGTGGGACGTTGTCCTGTTCTCTCCGGGCACATCATCGTTCGACATGTTCAAAAGCTACGCCGATCGCGGCGACCAATTTCGCAAACTGGTCCAAACGCTCCCGCAATGAAACGGATTAGAATCCCGCGTCTTTTCAACGCTAGGAAGCTGTCGGCAGCGACGGCGCGCCGCGCGTCTGCGGCGTCCGCAGGAATGGACTTCGAAGGCATTCCGGAACCAAACATGAAGTTATCGCGGGCATTACTGATTGTTTTGCTTCTGCACGTCGTTGCTGTGTCGGGAATCATTGCGTTCAACGCCATCAAGACGCGTGAGCGTTCATTCGTGCCGGAAGCACCTACGCAAACTGAAAACACTCCGGCGGATACGGCGGGAACAGCAAATCACGCGGACCCTGCCAAAGCACCACCTGCTGCGATGCAAAAAGGAAACGATCGCCAACACGATCCGAAACCTTCTCATTCGCCTGCGAAGGACGAACAGGCAAAGACGGTTTCGCCTTCGGGAAAGACCTACCTTGTGAAGAAAGGGGATAATCCAGTCGCAATCGCAAAGAAATTGAAAGTCTCCTACAACGATTTGATCGCGCTCAATCACATTGAGGACCCACGCAAATTGCAGATCGGTCAACAGCTTTTAGTTCCCAAACCAACGACGAATGCGAAAAAAACGAAAAAGAGCAAAAAATAATGCACCGGATCCAGCGACATACGCAAACATGCTTAGCTTCGCTCAACACGAATCATGCGTCGTAAAAGCGCCTACATACTCTTTTTAGCAGTGCTGGGACTGCTGGTCATCGGCATCGTGATGCTCTTCAGCACGAGCGCCTACGCACGCGACAGCCATGGAGATGTTTATTTCTTCATTAAACGGCAGGCGATTTGGATTGGGATTGGACTTGTTGCGTGCATTTTTGCAGCGCTCGTGAACTATCACTTCTGGCAAAAGACGTGGTGGCTTTGGTTCGCGGTGGCGCTGACCGCTCTTGCGCTTTGCTACATCCCGCACATCGGAATGCGCATCAACGGATCGCGTCGCTGGGTCGGCTACGGCCCAGTTACGTTTCAGCCATCGGAGTTCGCAAAAATCGCGACGATCTTTTTTCTCGCCGCCTGGTTCGCGCGACGTGAAAAACCGGACAGCAACGTGTTGTCGGCATTCATTATTCCGCTTGCGATTATCAGCGTGCCGGCTGCGCTGGTGCTGGGGGAAGTCGATCTTGGGACCACAGCTTTGATCGGAGCAACGGCGTTTGTTGTGATGTTTATTGCCGGCACCAATCCGCTATGGCTTGGCGGGCTTGCAGTCGCGGCGTTGGGCGGGCTAATCCTCGTTGCTACGCAGATCTCGGAGCGCATGGGGCGGCTCTCCGCATTTCTTCATCCGCAAAACTACAAGGAGGATGCCGGATTGCAGCAGATGCAGGCGTTGATCGCCTGGGGCAGCGGCGGGATGGACGGGCTTGGGTTGGGAAACGGCCGGCAGAAGATGCTTTATCTGCCGTATGCACACACCGATTTTATTTTTCCAATCATCGGCGAAGAACTTGGTCTGCGGTTCAGTCTTCTGGTGGTTTTTTTGTTCGTTGTGATAATTGTCTGCGGCATCATGATTGCGCTGCACGCTCGTGATCGTTTTGGACTGCTGCTCGGTTGCGGGATTATTTCGCTCCTCGCTCTGCAGGCAGCGGTCAACATCGGCGTGACGACGTCGCTTCTGCCTAACAAGGGACTCCCGCTGCCGTTTATCAGCTATGGAGGTTCGAACCTGGTGGCGTTTATGTTTGGGGTTGGCGTGTTGGTGAACATTTATCGCCAGGGCATTCTCGAGCCTCCGCCGGTGAAACGCGCCACGATGAACGCAAAAGTGACGCCGCGAATTTGCTTAACCCGTAAGTAGGATCAATCCAATATGAATGCTGTAATCGCATGCGGAGGAACCGGTGGACATCTTTTCCCCGGCATTGCTGTCGCGGAGGTGCTGCAAAATCGCGGACATGAAGTGATGCTGTTGGTTTCCGAAAAGGACATTGACGCAGTGGCGCTTTCCGGCCGGACGAATTTCCAAGTCGAAAAGTTGCCGACAGTTGGGCTGCCTTCGCGATTTTCACCGGCGTTTTTTGGGTTCACTCACCGGTTTGTTGAAAGCTTATCACTTTGCCGCTCTATCTATCGCAAGTTCAATCCGCACGCCGTTCTGGGGATGGGCGGGTTCACTTCCACCGCGCCAATCCTGGCGGGGCGCTTCCGCGGCATAGCCACGTTTATCCACGAATCGAACGCCGTTCCTGGAAAAGCGAACCGTTGGACCGCACGTGTTGTGAATGCGGTCATGCTGGGTTTCAAGGAATGCGCACCGTTTTTTCCGAAAACGCGCACGGAAATCACGGGCACGCCCGTTCGCACCGAACTGGTGCCTCTGGACCGCGCAGATGCGCGGCGGAAACTCGGATTGCGAGAGGACCTGCCCACACTGCTCGTGATGGGCGGCAGCCAGGGTGCCAGCGGAATTAATCAGGCGCTAATCAAAGCGCTGCCGTTTCTGCAAGGCGTGCCGCTCCAGGTGATCCACCTCTCCGGCGCGCGGGATGAACGCCTGGTTGCAGACAACTATCGCCGGGAAAATGTCCCTGCTTACATCGGTACGTTTCATCATCAGATGGAGGAACTGTACAGCGCCGCTGACCTTGTCGTTGCGCGAGCGGGCGCGGCCAGCCTCGCCGAGTTCGCCGCCTTTTCATTGCCTGGCATCCTGATTCCATTTCCATACGCCGCGGATGATCACCAAACGCGCAATGCAGAGATCTATGCTCACGCTGATGCGGCAATTCTTCTGAAGCAGTCGGATCTCTCCGGTGAATCGCTCGCGCGCAACATCCGCGAGCTGATGGAAAACCCGCAACGGCTACAGCAAATGGTGGCGAATTGTACGCGTCTCGCGCCCAACGATGCAGCTGGTCGCGTGGCGAACACGATAGAAAAATACACGTCTCATGAAGCTCACGTCTGAAGCAATTGCCGCGCGCGCCGATTCTTCACGCAAAAAATATTGGCGTCGTGATGCGTTGCCAGATCTGTCGCGGTTTCTGACCGCCGAAAAACATCGGATTCACCTCGTCGGTGTTGCGGGAAGCGGTATGAGCGGTCTTGCCGGGCTTCTCATCGAGCTGGGACACGCAGTGAGCGGCTCGGACAAGGTTTCAACGACAGAGACCGGGCGACTGCAACGGCTCGGCCTGCACTTTCATCAACAGCATCTCGCTGAGCATGCGGACGCTGCGGACCTTGTTGTTTTTTCCTCCGCGATTAAGAACGACAATCCAATTCTCCTAAGTGCGCGGACTTTCGGAAAACCGCTTTTGCGTCGTGCAGAAGCCGTCGCTGCAATCATGCAGGCCAGGCGCGGGATTGTGATCGCCGGAATGCATGGCAAAACAACCACTTCCGCGATGACGGCACACGTACTTCGTGAAGGCGGAGTGCATCCGTCGCACTATGTGGGCGCTGAAATCCCAATTCTCGGAACAAACGCGCATTGGAACCCGCGCGGCGAATATTTCGTTGCGGAAGGCGACGAAAGCGACGGCACGTTGCGTTGCTTTCATCCCGAGTACGCAGTCATTCTAAACATCGAGGAAGAACACCTGGATTTTTATTCCGATCTCGCGGCGATCGAGAAAGTGTTTGCGCAACTGATTGATCAAACCAGCGGAAGCGTTCTCTACAACATTGATGATCCGAACACAGCGCGATTGTGCGGAAAGCGCAAATGCGCAGTCTCCTACGGATTTTCCGAGCAGGCCGATTACCGTGGAACCGACGTTGAGCTGCGGAATTTTGGTTCATCGTTTTTGGTTTGTCGCCGGGGGAAGAAACTCGGCCAAGCGACTCTCAATGTCCCCGGAGAACACAACGTGCATAACGCGCTGGGGGTAATCGCGTTGGCTTCGGAACTTTCTATTCCGTTCAACAAGATCACGGCGTCGCTTGGGAAATTCGAGCACGCTCGCCGCCGGTTCGAGATCAAATACGCGAGCGACAGGTTTCTGCTCGTCGACGATTATGCGCATCACCCGACAGAAATTCGTGCCACGCTTTGCACAGCGGAATCGATCGGGCGGCGGCGTCTCATCACGATGTTTCAGCCGCACCGTTTCTCACGAACGAAAGCGCTGTGCCGCGAATTTGGGAGCGCCTTCGACCATGCCGACCGGGTTGTGATCACAGACGTGTATCCTGCCAGCGAGCCCCCGATTCCCGGAATCACAGGCCGGACTATTGTCGATGAAATCGTACGACGCGGGCATCGCGGGGTCACTTATCAACCACGTCTGCGATCGGTGCATCGTGATGTGGGAAACATGCTGGAGGCCGGTGATCTTGTTTTGAGTCTCGGCGCCGGCAACATCCACGAACAACTGGAGATCCTCGCCGCCGATCTCGTGATCGCGGAGAAACTAAAAGCGATCGTGAGCGAAAAGAGTGAGGTCCGCCTTTACGAGCCACTGTCGAATCACACGACGCTGCGCGTTGGCGGTCCCGCGCAGTTTTGGATCGAGCCGCGCACCGAAAAGGCCTTCGCGGAAGTCATTCGCTTTTGCCTCGACGAACATCTACCGCTATTCGCAATCGGACGCGGATCGAATCTTCTTGTTCGCGACGGCGGCATCCGCGGGGTAGTCGTTCATCCGCACGGCGGCGATTTCGAGAAAATAGAGGTCGACGGGTGCGAAATCACCGCAGGCGCGGGCGTAAAGCTGAGGCAGGTGGCTTACGCCGCGCGTGCGGCAAATCTCGGCGGGCTTGAATGGATGGAAGGAGTTCCCGGCACGGTCGGCGGGGGATTGCGGATGAATGCCGGCGCGATGGGGGCGCAAACTTTCGAGAACGTAACGCGCATCCGTTACCTTGACGCCGAAGGGCATTCACACGTCAAAAACCGAGGTGAGTTGGAAGTTTTTTATCGACGGTTCCCATTGCTGGAAAAGAACTTTGCAGTTTCTGCAACCTTCAGGGGCCAGCCGGCGGAGCGCGCAGAGATCGATAGACGTTTGCGCGAATCGCAAGAGAAACGCCGCACTACACAGCCCGCCGCCAAAAGCGCAGGCTGCATTTTCAAAAATCCTGTCACCATTCCAGCCGGCAAATTGGTAGACGAATTGGGGCTGAAGAATTCGCGAGTCGGAAATGCGCGCGTGTCGCGGGTACACGGCAACTTCATCGTGAATGATGGCGAGGCTACGGCAGCGGAGGTACTTGAGTTGATTGATGACATCAAGAGGGTCGCGCGTAGAAAGCGCGGAATCGAGTTGGAGACCGAAGTGGAAATCGTGGGAGAACCGGAATGACAAGAGGCGAGGAGTTACCAAAGAAAATTGCTGTGCTCATGGGAGGGCCAGGATCGGAGCGCGAGGTTTCGCTTGCGACCGGGAGAGGTGTGGCGAAAGCGCTTCGGTCCTTAGGCGCCGAAGTGATTGAAATAGATGTGCGAAACGAGGATTTCCAACTGCCGAACGATGTCGATCTCGCGTTCATCACGATCCACGGAACCTTTGGCGAAGATGGCCAAATCCAGAAAATTCTGGAGCGTCGCGGAACCGCATACACCGGCGAGGGCGTGACCACGAGCGAGATCGCGTTCGACAAAATTCGCACTAAAGAAAGATTCCTGGAACACGGAGTAACGACTCCGCCATGGGAAGTGATTCACGCAGGAGAACGACCGACGATCCCATTGCCGATCGTGGTCAAGCCGCCGCGACAGGGCTCAACGGTAGGCGTCGTAATCGTGAAAAACGAAAACGAGCTCGAGTCCGCGATCAATGAAGCGTCGAAATATGATCGCGAATTGTTGATAGAAAAGTTTGTGTCCGGCCGGGAATTAACGATAGGTGTCCTCGGTGACCAAGCTTTGCCCATTCTCGAAATAATTCCCAAGGGCGGCTTTTACGATTTCAACAATAAGTATCCGTTTCTCAACCCGCAGGCCGGCGGCGGAGCGGAGCACGTCTGTCCGGCAAACATCAACGCGAAAAAAACAAAAGAAATTCAGGAACTGGCGCTTCGTGCATTTCGCGCCGCCGGTCTGCAGGTGTATGCGCGTGTGGACGCGATTTTATCCGAGAACGGACAGCCGTTCATTTTGGAGATTAATAACATTCCGGGAATGACCGAGACCAGTCTGCTGCCCGAAGCGGCTGCAGCGGTGGGTATCGGTTACACAGATCTTTGCGCGCGGATCATTGCGTTGTCCCGCCCCCGCCAAGGCTACGGCGGCCAGGCGCGGTCTGGAACAGAAAGGAGATGATGAGTTTTCGCCGAAGAACTTCCGGAACGCGCAATCGGCGACTGTCCAATGTCCGGCAACGTCGGCAGCAACACCTGCTCGATGTGAAAGTGCGTTCCCGCAGGGCGGCCCGGAACCGCATTCGCAGCGCGATGGGCGTTCTATGGAAAGCGGTTCTGCTGGTAGCGTTGTGTGGAGCTGGTTACGCAGGTGCGCGCGAAGGTGCAAGACGCCTTTTCTTCCAGAATCCGGATTACCAGATCAAAACAATTGAATTGCAGACCGACGGGACGCTTCAGCGTGAGCAGGTGCTGAAAGCGGCCGATCTGCACGAGGGCGCAAACATCTTCAGCATAAATCTGGCGAGAGTGCGCGATCGCATACAGCAGCTTCCCCAAGCCGACGAAGTTGAGGTCGTACGAAAATTACCCAACGAAATCGATATTCAAATCGTGGAACGAAAGCCGGTCGCCTGGATCACCAGCGAAACGGAAATTAATGATCCATTTGCGTCGGATGCGGCCTTTTTAGTGGGTGCCCGGGGTGTTCTAATGAAACAAAAAAAGTTGTTGCCTGAATATCTTGGACTGCCGCTGATTGTAGGATGCGCGGGCGAATCGCTCGAAGCGGGAAAAACCATCGAATCACCCCAAGCAAAAACAGCGCTTCAGTTGTTGCGTCTCACCGAGAGCAGTTTTTTGCAAAGATTTCAGATTCGCGAAATCGATATTTCGAAAAATTATTGTCTCCTGGTCACCGACAAAAATCACAGTCGCATCATGTTTGGTTTGAACGATCTCGAAGAGCAACTGCGGCGGCTGCAGGTGTTCCTTGATTACTGTGATAACACCAAACAGGAACTGGAAACGTTGAACCTGGTCGCGCAACGCAATATTCCCGTGACGTTTACCAGTCCGGCGGCGGATGTGATCAACGATACATTGGAGCCCGCCGTCGAGCCGCGAATCATGAAAGCGATCCCGGTGCATGCACCGGAAAACCGTGGTCGCCAGGATTCCGGTAAACAACAACCTGGATCCTCAGCGCCGAAATCGCGCGCTGCTATGGCCGCTCCAAAGGCAATTCGTAATCAACAGAAGAAAGCCGAGTAAAAATGGCGAACAATAATTTGATGGTCGGTCTCGAGATTGGGACCTCCAAGATCTGCGTGGTGGTCGGGGAGAGCCGGCCCGATGGCACACTCAAAATCCTCGGAGTAGGCCAGGCACCATCGCGCGGCGTGCGCAAGGGCGAGATTGTTGATTTTGAAACGGCAATGAAATGCGTGCACGAAGCAGTCGTCGATGCCGAACAGAAAAGCGACGTGATGATCAAGAGTGTTTACGTCGCTATCGCCGGATCACATTTGCAGAGCTTTAACAATCGCGGATGCGTCATGCTGCCAGAGGATCGCGATGAAATTGATGAGCAGGATGTGGAGGACGTAAAAATTAACGCACGCGAGGTGAGCATCCCTGCGCAAAACGCGTTCCTGCATTCTGTCATTCAACATTACCAGGTCGATGGACAGCAGGGTGTGCTGAACCCGGTTGGGATGCTCGCAGAAAAATTGGAAGCCGATTTTCACATCATTCACGGCGTGCGTACACGGATTCAAAACAGCATTCGATGTGTGAAAGAACTGCCGCTGGACGTGGAGGACGTGGTTTTTAGCGGCCTGGCTTCGGCGCAGGTCGTGCTGACACAGCACGAAAAGGATCTCGGTGCGCTGGTGATCGATATCGGCGGAGGAACGACTGATTACGTGTTGTACTCTGAAGGCGCGGTGCGACAAAGCGGTTGTGTGGCCGTGGGCGGCGACCACATCACGAATGACATCTCCATGGGTCTGCGGATCCCAATGGCACGCGCGGAGAAACTAAAAAGCGAAGAGGGCAGCTGCGTTCTCGGAAATTGTCTGCCTGGCGAAATGATCTTGCTTAAAGACGATTCCGGTTTTGCGGGGAAAGAGATCGACCGCGAAACGCTGAATACGATCATTCACCTGCGTCTGCGAGAAGCGTTTGAGTTGCTCAAACGCAGACTCGAAGAGGAACCGTATCTTGGTTATCTCGGTGCCGGCATTTTCATCACCGGGGGCTGCAGTCTTCTGAGCGGAATCGATCATCTCGCGGCGGAGATTTTCGAAATACCGGCCAATCTGACACATGCGCAGGCCGCGTGGGGTGTGACGTCCGCAGTGCAAAATCCCCAGTTCTCTACCGCAATCGGCCTCGTCAAGTTCGCGCAAGTGATGCACACCGACCGGCCGCCTCGAGGGTTTAGCCGGATTTTTGGAAAACTTTTCAGCGGAAAACGATGACAACAAAAACAAGTTCGGGTAAGGCGCGATCGCCGGACGCGCCGCAAACGCTCGACCCCGGACGGCCCGGCGCTCCGTCCCTACCAATATGATTCAGCTTAATAAAAACTACAGTCTCCCAGAACGTCTGGCAGAGTTTATTCCCATCAAGATCGTCAGCGTCGGTGGAGCCGGTTTAAACGCGCTCGACCGCCTCGTGCTTGACGGATTGGAGAGAGCCGATGTGGTCGCGATCAACACCGATGTGCACTCACTGACGAGTTCAGTCGCGACGCGGAAAGTGCAACTAGGCCGTAGTGTGTCGCGGGGTTTGGGTGCTGGCGGCGACCCCGATGTCGGCTATCAAGCAGCCTTGGAATCGGCCGATGAAATTCGCGAAGCCCTCGCTGATGCGAGCGTGATTTTCATTTGCGCAGGACTCGGTGGCGGCACGGGGTCAGGCGCGGCGCCTTATATCGCACAAGCGGCTCGTGAAGCCGGAGCGCTGGTTATCGCCTTTGCGACTCTTCCGTTTGGATTTGAAGGCAAACGGCGCAACGTGCAGGCACGCGAGGCGCTGGTCCGTCTCAGTGAGTTTGCCCACGCGGTAGTCTGTTTCGAAAACGATCGAATGGGCGATTTGTCCCCGCCGCAGGCGGGAATTCATCAAGCTTTCGCAATGGCGGATATCACCATCAGCCAAAGCGTGCGATCGATTGTGAACCTTATCCAGCAGCCCGGACTCATCCGTATCGGCTTCGATGACTTGCTCGTCGCGTTGCGCACACGGAGTAGCCGTTGCTTATTCGGCTACGGCGAATCCGATTCCGATAATCGCGCGCATGACGTGCTTACGCAGGCGCTGAAAAATCCGTTGATGGATCGTGGAAGAATGTTGGCAGACGCAACACACGTGCTCGTACAGGTAGCTGGTGGGCCCGACATGACGCTCTCCGAGGTCGAAATCCTGATGCAGGAACTCGGGCGTCACGTTAGCGACCAGACGCAAATTCTCTTTGGTGCAGCCGTGGACGCACGTCTGGGCGAGCGATTGAGCGTTACTATCATCAGCTCGCTTTCGGCAGAAGAGGAAGCAGATTTGCTGCAAACACCTCCCGCGGCGAACAATGCGTCCGCAGTATCTCCAGTTCGAGAACAATCCGAAGTCGCAGCACCTGAACCTGAAATTCAACCCGAAGAACCGGCGGTCGAAGTTCAACCTCTCGAGGAAACAATTCCATTCGAAGAACCTGTCGTAGCTGAAGCGGCACCAGTC
>WNGI01002251.1_pt1 | contig 24765 bp, 28 predicted proteins | sample 5400621 | NCBI WGS metagenome assembly WNGI01 (sample SAMN13153374, study PRJNA577476) | soil metagenome | isolation source: 20 cm soil or saprolite under Garry oak tree replicate 1 | place: USA:California | collected 2016-06-15 | reverse complement strand
GGTGGACCTTGGTAGCCTGCTCGGTCTCGACCCCGACGATGGCGAGCGCGTGACGTTCCAGCTCGACCCGTCGCTCTCGCTCCTTGCCTCGCCGTGGCCGATCGACGCCATCTGGCACGCCAACCAGCCGGAGGTCGATCCCGATCGCACCGTCGACCTCGACGCCGGGGCGGTGAACCTCGAGATCCGCAGGGTGGACAACAACCCGGCGTTCCGCCGGCTGGCGCCGGCGACGTTCGCGTTCCGCCGCATCCTCCTCACCGGATTCCCGTTGGGCGACGCGCTGAGGGCGGCGCACGCCGAGGACCACGCGTTCGACGTGACCGACGCGCTTCGTGCGTTGTTCGAGGAGAACGTGCTGGGAGGCTTTCGGCTCAGCCCCGGGACGAAGGCGTCGGCGTCATGATGACCCGCGCGTTCGACCGTCTCGGGCGGGTCCCGCTGTCGTTACATCACGTATTGTTCCGGCTCGCCGTCGCGGGGGTCTTCCTGCACGCCGGACTCACGAAGATCGCGAGCTGGGAGCCGACCGTGGCACTCTTCCGCGACGAGTACCGCGTGCCGGTGTTGCCTCCCGTGCTCGCGGCGACGCTGACCGCGACGTTCGAGGTGGGCTGCTCTGCGCTGATCCTGGTGGGGCTCGGCACGCGGATCGCGACGCTGCCCCTGCTCGGCATGATCGCGGCGATCCAGCTCTTCGTCTATCCGCACGCGTGGCCGGAACATCTGGTGTGGGCCTCCATTCTGCTCTTCCTGCTGACGCGGGGGGCGGGATCGATCTCACTCGACCACGTGATCACGAAGGCTTTGACCGCCCGGGCGCGTTCCGTCGGCGCCCAGGCCTACACACGGTGATGGCCATGACCGAGCCCTTCGAATACATCTCCCACGCCCGGCTCGAGTATCGTGACGGGTACCGTCGCGCCTATCTCGGTGACGTTCCGGAGCCGGTGACCTACGGCGTCCAGGGCGCACGAGAGCGTCAAGGGCGCTATCGCGGCGGTGGCCTGGGACGCGACGATGACCGTGGGTGATCAAACGATCACAGTGAGGAGCTCATGAGCCTCAAGGAAGATCTCGCAGCACTGCGGACGCGGCTCGAAGGCAATCGCTCGCCCGACGTGGTCAAGACGATGCACCGGGCTGTCGCCGAGCTCCGTGAGTCAGGAGCGCCGGCCAGGACCTTGAAGCCCGGCCAGCGCGCGCCCGCGTTCGTGTTACCAAACGCGAACGAGGAGATGGTCGACTCCGACCGCCTGCTCGCCCAGGGGCCGCTGGTCGTGACGTTCTATCGCGGACGCTGGTGACCGTACTGCAACGTAGAGCTGGTAGCTCTACAGCAAGCGCTCCCCGAGATCACGGCGCTCGGCGCCACGCTCGTGGCGATCTCGCCTCAGCTCCCCGAGCACAACCGTGAGCTGATCAAGCATCGCCAGCTCAGCTTCGAGATTCTGACCGACCGTGGCAACGAGGTGGCGGCGAAGTTCGGCTTGCGGTTCGCCTTGCCCCAGTACTTGCGCGATCTCTACGCGACGTTCCCGCTCGATCTCGCGAAGTTCAACGGCGACGCGTCGTGGACACTGCCGATCCCGGCCCGGTTCGTGATCGATCGCACGGGGGTCATCCGCTACGCCGAGGCCGACCCCGACTACACCACTCGGCCCGAGCCGAGCGAGACGATTGCGGCGCTGCGACGGCTCTGAATCCTTTTCCGGCGATCCGGTATCTAAAGTGTCGGGAGGAAGTCATGACCGCGACACCGCTCGATGTCGTAGGCTCTATCCGATACCTGACGTTACTTCTCGCCGATCAGCCGCGGCGGATCGATACTGTTATCAACTATTTCGGCAGCACCTCGTCCGACTCTGACCCTCGACCGACCCGGTGGGAGATGCGTGCTCGTCGTGATGGCCGGCCGGCTCCGGAGAACGCGTCGACGGCCCGTTCTGCCTGATTTCGCGGACTGAGCTCGAGGCCGAGAGTGCGTCGCTTGTCAACGCATGGACATCGACGAATCCTCGCGCATCCTCGTCTCCATCGCCTTGACGCGGTCGAGAAGCCCCTGAAGGTTACGGAGCGCATTCGTAACCTTCGCCCGAGCCTGCTCGAAATCCTGCGCCAGGAACGCGAAGCAGCGGCGCAGATCTCTGTTTTCTTCTTCGAGGAAGTCAATGTGCCGGCGCAGGCGCAGCACGTCCTCGTCGAGCCTCATAGTCGCGCTCTTGCCCAATTCGCTGCTGGCCGACCCGTTACCGCCTGCCCCGCTGTTTGCCCACGAGGCTGTTGCTCAACAGACTGTTGCTGCCCCCGTTGCTGGTGCTCTCCGTGCCACTGGAATTGATCTGTTGAGCGACATGCCGGTCGTCCGCGGTGACTTGAATGTCGTCACGACCGGCCTTGGGAGTCAGTATCGTCGATACGATCGAGTCCTGACGTTTGGCTGAGCTGCTCTTGCCGTTCGAGTTCTCGTTCGTGACGGAGTCAGGCGACGACAGACCGGGGGTCGGGACCCCGCTCGTGCCGGCGGTCGCCAGCGCCTGAGACTGGGTAACGAGCAACGCGCTCACCTCTGCCGGCGGGACGGACTTGGTCGTCTTGAAGCTGTTCGAGAGCTGGCGCGCCTCCGACGAGGACAGCGAGCGGGTGGCGGGAGGTGTGTGTCCCGTGAACTGAGCTTGCTGGTTGGCGCCGAGCGTCACGCCCCCACCGAACGGCTGGCCGCCCTGGAGCTGGCGCACGAGCACCTCGCCGGTGATGACCGTGAACCGCGTCGTCAAGGCCGCCGGGCCCTGATCGACCTCGACGACGACGATCGTGCCCCGGATTCCGGCCACCGCGTTAGGGGTGCGAATCTCGATCGTCTCGCCGGGCTTCATGCGCTCCTTGGCGACGGCGATCGCGGCCCGCCCGACGCCGACGTCGATTGTGGATACGTGTGGTACTTCGGTGATCGTCAGCGACGACCGCTCACGCACGGTGACGATGGCCCTGCCGCCGAGCAGGATGCGGGCGACGGAATCGTCGCCGGTGGAGACGCGGTCCTGCGCGAAGACGTCATCCTTGAACTTCAGCGGCACCGGCTGCGACAGCGATGCCCGCGACACCGTCGCGGTTCCGTGCACCGTGGTGACCACGCCAGCCTTCGTGGGTTGAGCGAATGCGCTAGCCGGGGCGGCGACGACAAGAGCGACCAGGGCAAGACGGACCCACTGGATTCGTACCATTGACGCCCTCCTCTCAGGAGACTTCGATCTTTGCCGTGGTCAGCCAGACGCGTCAATGATGAGATCGCACTATTTCGGCGGGACCCTCCGAACGGAACAGCACCGGTGGCGTCTTGGCACTACTGCGCGAGCAGCGGGCAGCCTATGACCCGCGGTGCCGACATGTCCGAAACCTGTCCACGACGACGGTCGATATCTTCCGGGACGTGGCCGGCGCCATCATGGCATCGAGGACAAAGCGGCGGCCGAGAACGTTCAGTGCTGCGCGAGAACGCCGGCCGCCGACAGTTCCCGAACGAGCGCGATGGTGCGAAGCGGCCCCGTGTGCTGCCCCGCGGTCTCTCGCTGAAGGCGGTAGAGATCGGCCTCGGTGTCGATGTCGAACCACGCGGGAAGCACGTGCATCCTGAGGCCGCTGCGGTGGGCGCGCTCGAGCGTGAGACGCAGCACGCGCTCGGTGCTCCACGGCATCGACGTGAACAGCTCGGCGCATGGCCGCCTCGACCCGATCAAGTAATAGCCACCATCGTCACAGGGGCCCACCACCGCGTCCGTCTCTCCCGAGGTCAACACCCCGACGGCTCGCGACACGTAGGTCATGGGCAACGTCGGGCTGTCGCTGTCGATGGCGATGGCGGCGGGATGACCGGCCACGAGCAGATCGGTCAGGAGATTGTCGAGCCGCGCACCCAGGTCGCTCCCACGCTGGGCGACGAGCGTGAAGCTCTGCGGCGCGAGCTCGGCCACCGCAGCGGCCGCCTCTTCGGGCGTGAACGCGATCACGCGATCGATGCCGTCGACCGCGGCCAGCGCGTCGAGACGGTCGCGCAGGAAACATTCGTAGAGCCGGGTGGCCAGCGCCGCGCCCAGGGCGGGATGCAGCCGCGACTTCACGGCGGCCGCGCCGGGAACCTTGGCCATCACCGCCACGGCAGGTTTGCGGCTCGGCGTCACAGGCTCCACCGCACACCACACCCCACACAGGGCTCGGGAGGCGTGTCGGTCTGGATCGCCTGGCGAAAGTCCTGGTAGCGGCGCCCCCACCAGATCTCCTCGATCGATTCCCGAAAAATGTTTCCCAGCACGATGCCGTCGTAGTGCGTGGTGATCCAGGGCGCGATGCAGCACGGCAACACGTTGCCGTGCACCGTCACGTAGGCGAGCGTCCAGGGCCGGCGGCAGGCGCTCCACGGCTTCGCGTCCGCGGAGGCGCTGAGACTGATCTCCGGCGCAGTCGCGCCCGACGCGCTGAAGTCGAGGCTCGCGGCCGTCGCCGCCGCGTGGGTCTCGGCGATCAGCTCGGCCTCGAGGCGTCCCAGCCGCGCGTGGAGCGACTGCTCGGCGGTCGCGAGGCCCAGGCCGTTGTAGACGAGCCGCTGAAGATAGATGCCGCTCGCGCCGACCCGCGTGGCCAGGCCGACGAGGCCGGCGATCTCCTCGATGTTGTCCTTCATCACCGTGAACCAGAGCGACACGCGCGGCCGGTCGGCGCCGCGCTCCCGTTTGACGTCGCGAAGCCGCTCGAGGTTGGCCATCACCTTGTCGAAGGCGTCGGCGCCCCTCACGCGCGCATAGGTCTCGCGCGTGCTCGCGTCGAGCGAGACCCGAAGCTCGTGCAAGCCGGCGTCGATCAGGGCGGTCGTCTGCGCGCGCGACAGGCTGATCGCGTTCGAGTTGAAGAGGACGTGGGCGCCTCTCGCCACGAGATGCTCGATCATGCGCGGCAGATCGGGATTGAGGAGCGGCTCGCCGATACCGTGCAACAGGACGCGCTCGAGCGCGGGGAACTGATCGACGATCTGTCGGAAGCGGGGCCAGGTCAGATCCTCGGCCGGCTCGCGTCCTCCGAAAGTGAGGATGCAGGTCTGACACTTCGAGTTGCAGCGGCTCGTCGTCTCCACGTACAGCGAGCGCGGGAGCGGCGGACGGAGCGTCAGGGGCGCGACGGCCATCACGCCGCACCCTTCGTGGTGCGAAGCGCGATCACGAAGAAGGCATAGCCGGCACGGAGGCTGCCGACGACGGTCCCGGAGACCTTCGAGCGTCCGGCGACACGCGGCCGGTGCGACACGACGACCTCCACGATCCGGGCGCCCCGGGCCGCCGCCTTGGCGACCATCTCCACCGGCCACCCGAATGCGCGATCGCGCATGTCGAGCTCGCGCAGCAGATCGGTCCGGATGGCCCGAAACGGAGGGATGTCCGTCACGCGGACACCGTGACGCCACGCGATGAGGCGCGCGATCAGCTGCGTGCCGAGCGTCGCGTGCGCCGGATGACCGTCGGCGCGTCGGCGAGCTCCGAGGACGAAATCGGCGTGTCCGACGGCGATGGGCGCGAGGATCTTCGGTAGCTCTTCCGGAGACTGGCTGCCGTCGCCGTCGAGGAAGGCGACGACATCCGTGTCCGCGGACACGGCGCGTACTCCGGCCCAGCACGCGGCGCCGTAGCCGCGGCGAGGCTCGCGCACGACTCGCGCGCCCGCGCTCGCGGCCACCACGGCGGTGGCGTCCGTGGATCCGTTGTCGACCACGATGACTTCACGGACGGCTCCGGCGGGGACACGGCGCACGAGGTCGCCGATCGCGCCGGCCTCGTTGAGAGCAGGAATGACCAGGGTCGCGTTCACGGCCGCGATTATACGGTCGGCGTCTTCGTGATCAGCATGCCGTGACCACGGTCGTGCATGCGCTCCCCAGCTTCGGAAGGTCGACCGCGCTCGCCGGCTCCCAGTCGATCGCGATGCGGTCGTTCCGGGCGTAGGGGCAGTAAGGATCGGGAGCATCCAGCGCCCCGGCGAGCGCGCGGCGGCCCGCGCAGCCTCCGCGGCACGGGCAACCCTCGCAGGCGGCGGGGCTGCGTCGCGCATCGACGAACTCCGGAGCGTCGATGATCGCGGCACCGTCTCTCGCCAGGTCGTCGATGGTCAGCGCGCTCTCGGGCCAGTACGTGCACGGCAACACGCGGCCGTCGGGAGCGACGCGGACCGTGGACCGTCCGCACGCCGGCCCCGAAAACGCCGACAGGCCGAGGACCGCCGCCAGCACGGGCTCGGACGTGGCGACCAGGCGAGCAGCCCCGAGCAGTGTCCGGAATCCCGTCCAGAGCTCGTCGTAGCTCAACGTGAAGCGATCAACCTTCGACGGTTGATAGACGTTGACGCGCAGATGACAGCCGACCCGAGCTGCGACCCTCGCGAGCTCGCCGAGCCGCCGGTAGTTCGTGTTCATCATCACGGCGGTCACGGTGGTCGCCACGCCCAGGACCGCGCAGCGCTCCAGCGACGCCATCACGGTGCGCCAGTTCCCCGTTCCCCGGACCAGATCGTGCTCGTGCTCGGTCGGGAAATCGAGAGAGAACTCGACGCTGTGGAAGCGCTTGACCTCTGCGTCCGACAAGATCGCGATGCTGCGGCCGTTCGAGGTGATCGTCGTCTTGACGTCGAGCGACCAGAGATAGTCGAGGATGGCCCGGTAGTGCGGGTGCAAGCCGTTCTCGCCGACGCCCAGGTTTACCGAGCGCAGCGGAATGCTCCGACACACACGCTCGACGTCGGCGAGGGCAAGGCGCTCGACGACCATGTCGGAGCGATAGCAGTGCGCGCAGCGCAGATTGCACTCGTTGGTGAGACCGATGCCCACGGAGAATGCCGTCACTGCTGACCTCCTCCTCGTACGGGTCGAGCGATGAGCCACTCGCGGCGATCGGCCCCGACGTACGGCTTCAGGGCCCACCCGGCGCCGACGACCAGGGGAAGGAACTCGACGACCCTGGCCCAGACCGGAATCGCCCACGGTTGGCCGAGAAAGAACGTGTAGGCGAACGCGACCGTCCCGGTGAAGCCGATCCAGGCCGCGGACGGCCGGACGGCCAGGAACGGTACGAGCGGGAGCACGTACCAGGGAAAGATGTTCGGGCTCGCCACGATGATGCCCCCGACGAGGACGATCACGCGGGCGACGAAGGACGCGCCACGTGTGAGGAGCGGCACGAGGACGACCCAGGCGCCGAGCGCCAGCATCGTGGTCGCCGGGGAGTCGATCAGAGTGCGGACGAGTCCCGGGTTGAAGAACTCCGTCGTGACGTACTGCGGAAGCGAGCCGAGCGCGCCGAGGCCGAGATGGGCGAAGGGCGCGTATCCCGCGACGACGACGAGCGCGAACGTCGCCAGCGGCGCGACCCCCGAGCCATCCAGCAGGAGAAGCAGGAGCGTGGCCGGATAGAGCTTGACGAGCGTCCCCAGGCCGAGGACTGCAGCGGCGGCATGTCGGCGTCCACCGATGGCGAGCCGGACTGCCGCCACGATGGAGAGCACCGCCAGCGCGTCGAGGTGGCCGCTGCTCCAGACCTCGACCAGCACCAGAGGATTCCAGGCGTAGACCGCGACCCGGGTGAGAGGCAAACCCAAAGCCCCAAGCAGCGACACGAGCACCGCCAGCGTGGCGAGCTCGGCCAGCCCCATCGCGGTCTTCATCGCCATCGCGCTGTCCGGCGCGAGCGCATACACGACGCGAAAGAAGAGCTGAGCTCCTGGGGGATAGACCGTCTGCCACGTCGGGTGGTTCAGGTGCGGGTAGATCCGGTCATCGCGGAGCGCGGCCAGGTCCGGCGCGCTCGGCGCTCTCGCGTAGGGGCTGATCCCGGCGCTCGCCACGCGAGCATCCCACACGTACCGATAGGCATCGGTCGAAAGCGTGGGTGGCGCCACCAGCAGCGTCAGGCGACAGGCCACCGCAACGACGAGCACGGTGCCCAGCACGAATCGTCCGCGGAGACGAGCGAGGGCCCACAGCGCGGCGCCGTAGCAGACGAACGCCGCGCCGTACAGGACGAGGAACGTGCGCGGCGCCTCGGCGAGATTCGCGACGCGAGCCAGGGCGAGACTGGCGCCGACGAGACCGAGGCTTCCGGCGTCGGTGAGCAGGAAGAGAGCCGGCAGCGTCAGCAACATCACGTACGTCCATCCCCATTCGTGCGGCACGTTGAGGATGCCGATCGTGATGTTCGCCGCCATCCCGATGGCGACGAGCGAGCCCAGGCGCGTGCCCAGCCCGAGGATGAGGGTGACGGCGATGAAGGTCTCGGTGATCAGGGTCATCCAGCCGAAGAAGGTCCAGTGAGGAATCATCACGTTCTGCAGGAAGTCCTTGTAGGCGGTGAGCGTCGGATACTGGATCTCCTGCTGGACCCAGTACCACAGCCCGCCACCGGACCGACGGCCGAAGTCGTCCGAGGGCACCTTCCACTTGCTTTGTTGCCACCAGAGGATGCCGTACAGGATCCGGGCGAGGCCGAGCGGCCAGAGAGGTGCGGTGGCGGTCAGCCACCCGAACGCTCGACGCGCTTCTGTCATCCGGCTGCCTCCAGCGACGGGCGGTCGCTCAGGGACGCGCCACGCTACCTCACCCTCCCGGCGGGCCGCAATACCCGTCGTCGATCGTCCGCTATTCATCACGTCACCCTCCCTTTCCCCCACGTTCAGAATCTCTGACACGGGCACGAGCCCGGTCGGTTCGATCCCCCTTTGAACACCGAATCGCCGAGGGGTGCGCGCGTGTCTTAAGATCCTGAGAGGCATGTCACGGGATCGTCGAATTTCTGTCATCATTCCGTCGCGCTGCGACGCAGCGGCGCTCGGTCGGACTGTCGATGCGCTGACGGTTCTCTCGGGCATCGAACGGGCGGAGGTCATCGTCGCCGCCTGGGGTGATCAGGCGGGCACCGATCGAGCGGTGGCGGGGCGCGCCCGAGTCCTGTGGCCGGGCGGCTGCACTCGTGCGGCGCTGATGAACGCCGGCGCCCGCGCGGCGGACGGAGACGTGCTGTTCTTCCTGCACGCGGATTCCCAGCCCCCTCGAGACGCGCTCCGACTGATCGCCGACGCGCTCGCCGATTCGCGTGTGGTCGGCGGCGCGTTCGAGCACCTGTTTGCCGAGCCGTCGATGAGCCTGCGCCTCATCACCTACATCAACCGCATCCGCTACCGTCTGACGCGGAACTACTACGGCGATCAGGGAATCTTCGTGCGCGCCTCCGTCTTCCGGGAGCTGGGAGGGTACAAGGATCTCGGCCTCATGGAAGACCTGGATTTCAGTCAGCGGCTGAAGCGCCGTGGCCGCAGTGTTCTCATTCGCGAGCCCTTGCTCACCTCGGGTCGCCGATTCCTGGCCCGGGGGCCGTGGCGAACGTTCTTCTTCATCGTCTGGCTACTAGGGCTGCACACGCTCGGCCTCGACACCCAGCGCTACGCCGAGCGCTGGCGCGGTCCGGCCGACCGCACTCCCGGGACGCCGTGGCCGCGAGGCGTGCGGCCATGAGCATTCTCGTCACGGGAGCCACCGGCTTCATCGGTCGCGAAGTCGTCCGGAACCTGCTCGACGGGGGGCGCGGGGTCGCGGTGCTCGCACGCCTGGGTGGTGGTCGTTCGGCGTTCGAGCGGGTGTCGGCCGCCCTCGGCGACGTCCCGCCCGGTTCCGACTTGCGCGTGGTCGAAGGCGACCTCGCCGTCCGCGATTGCGGGCTCGCGCCGGCCGATTGGCGCTGGCTCCGCGCCACGGTCGACACGGTGGTTCACTGCGCCGGCGACCCCCGTTTCGAGCCCGAGGTGATGGCGGCCTACGTTGCCGGTCACATCGACGGGCCGATCCGATTGCTCGAGGGCCTGGCCGCCGGACACCTCGCCCACTGGGCGCAGGTGTCGACGGCGTTCGTCTGCGGACGCCGATCCGGGACGATCCTCGAGCGCGAGAGCGACCTGGGTCAAGCGTTCAACAACACCTACGAGCGCGTGAAGCTCGACGCGGAGCGGGCGATCCGCGCCGCGGGTCTGAGTGTGGGGGTCGACGTGCGCGTGTTCAGGCCGAGCATCGTCGTCGGTACGGCGCCGCCGACGGCGGGCGGGCGGCCGTCGAACCTCTTGTTCACCTTCATTCGCGCCCTCGCGGCGCTGGCGCGTCGAGACGGCGTCCATCTCCGCATCGCCGCCGCGCCGCACGCGCGGTTCAACATCGTACCCATCGCGTACGTGGCGGCCGCTGTCGTCGATCTCGCCGAACGAGCGGAGGCGTCCGGCGCGACCATCCATCTCGTGGTGCGGGACGCACCCACCCAGGCCGCGATGCTCCGCGCCATCGCCGAGCGGGTCGGCCTGCACGGCGTGCGCCTGGTGGAAGCGCATTCGGAGGCGCTCGATGCTCCGTCACGCGTCGAGCGAGCCGTGGCCCGGATGCTGGCGCCCTATCGACCCTACCTCACGCAGGATGTCCGGTTCGATGACACGACTGCCGCCCGACTCCTTGCGGGCAGCGCGGTGGAGCCGCCCCGCCTATCGCCCGATGCCGTGCACCGGCTCGTGGACCAGGCGCTCGTCGCCGACACGGCGCTCGATGCGTCGGCACCGCTTCTCGAGCCCATCAAGTCCAGATCCTGACGTGCGCCTGCTCCAGAGCTTCCTGAGACGCTATGCCCGGCGTGAAGCCGACGCGCTCATCCCGTACGTCGCGGGCAGTCGCGTACTGGACCTCGGCGCCGGCGAGGGCTGGGTCGGTGCGGCACTCCGGGAGCTGGCGCCGATCAGGGACTGCGGCGTCGACGTCGCGCCGTTCGGACTTGCCGGGGGACGGTACGTGGTCTACGACGGGTCGCGGCTCCCGTTCCGCGACAGCACATTCGATACGACGCTGATCTCGCTGGCGCTCCACCATTGCGACACGCCCGAAACCGTCCTCGCGGAGGCGGTGCGTGTGACCCGAGCCCGGCTCCTGGTCGTAGAGTCGGTCTACCGGAGCCGCTCCGAGCGCTTCTGGCTCGATCTCCTCGACGCCCGCCTCAACCGGCACCGCCACGGCGGGCGAATGAACACGCCGCTCGCCTTCAAGCCTCCGGAGGCGTGGCGGACGCTCTTCGAGTCGCAGGGCCTCGCCGTCGTCGCCATGGAGTGGATCGGCTCGCGGCTCGAACGCCTGGTCCACCACCCGCTTCTCTTCGTGATGGACAAGCAGCGGACGTCTTCGACACCCGCGACCTGACGCGCTATCCCTGCCGGCACGGCTTGATCGCCTCGACGGCAGGCAGCCGGTCCGGCGGAACGAAGATCGCCAGGTAGCCTTCCGCCGGCGCGAGCGAGACGAAATCGACCTGGCGGTACCCGACTGCAGCGGCCTCGCAGCGCAGCAGCGCGGGTGGCGTCCCGTGGTCTTGCGTCGGACGATCGACGTCCACGATGCCGACGCGGGCGCCCGGCGCGAGCGCCGGCTGCAAGCGGTAGAGGAGCTCGAAGGGATTTTCGATCTCGTGGTAGACGTGGCTCAGGATCGCGACGTCGATCGAGCTGCGCGGAAGCATCGGATCGCCCGGGCGTCCGAGGATGAGCTTCACGGTCCCGATCTTCTCTCGCTCGAGCCGCGCCCGGAGCTCGCCGAGGTACTCGGGCTTGATGTCCTCGGCGTACACCGTGGCGCCGGCACCGAGACGTCGGGCGACCCTCACGGTGTAGTAGCCGGTTCCGGCGCCAATGTCCGCAACCCGGGTGCCAGGCGTGACCCGGAGGCGGTCGAGCACGCGGTCGGCTTCACCATGGCGGTCACGGGTCGCCTCGTCGGAGAAGACCGGCGAGATGATGGCCGCGACGGGCCGATCCGGCGCGGGAAATCCCCCGCCGGCGGCCAGCGTCGCGAGGCCCAGGGCGGCGACGATCGCGGCCACGCGAAGTCGCCAGCGTGGAGGGCTCACGCGAGCGAGCATACGCCTGCGAGCGCTCGAGCTGTCGGCTACGACGCCGGAGAGCTCCGGGGCAGACGGCGGAGCAGGAACTCGCGCAGTCGCTCCTTCATCTCTGCGGGCATCTCGATCCGACCGACGTCGGCGGCCAGGTCCTTCGTCTTCCGGTAGGTCGCCAGATACGCCCGGCACGGTGCGCACTTCGCGAGGTGCGTCTCGAATTCCTCGACGTCCGCGGGCGTCATCTCCCCTTCGAGGTACTCGAGGATGACGGCGATCAGCTCTCGGCAGTTCATTGGGCTCGCGCCGTCCTACTCGTGTTCACATCTCTTTGACACGCCGGCCGGCGTCCAGGATTCACGCAGGTCGGGAAACCTCACCGCGGGGCAGCGCCGGCGCGTGCTTCGGTGCCAGCGAACGCGTGATGATCTCGCGGAGCGCCATGCGGGCGCGGTGCAGCCGTGACTTCACCGAGGACACCGATTCGCCGAGCGCGTCGGCGGCCTCCTCGGTCGACAGCCCATCGACGTCGCGCAGGACGAGCACGGCGCGATAGCCGTCGGGCAGCATGGCCAGGGCCCGATCCAGCGCCGCCCGTCCCTCCCCGGCCAGCAGCTCTTCCTCGGGAGTCTCCGACCAGTCAGTGAGGAGGAAGGAGCGGTCGCCGGTCCGGTGGCCGTCGTCCAGGTAGGTCGGCAGCAGATCGTCCAGCGGCACCTCGACGGTCGCGGCCAGGCCTCGCCGCTTGTTCAGCGCGGTGTTCGTCGCGACGCGATACAGCCACGTGCCGAGCTTCGCGCGCCGCTCGAACGAGCCGATCTTGCGAAAGACGGTGAGGAACACGTCCTGCAAGACCTCCTCGGCGTCGCGGGCATTGCGCGTGATGCCGAAGGCGAGCCTGTAGAGCCTGGACGAATAGCGCTCCATGAGGCCTTCGAGCGCAGTGGCGTCGCCCGCCAGCAGGCGCTCCACGAGCCGAAGCTCGATGTCGCCGTCCACGGTCGGGTTGCCTCCTGTCATGTGCCGAGCTGGGTCTGGAGGAACGGCGAGCAGTTGACCACGACCACGCCGGCCCGCATGAGCCGGCGAAACAGCTCGACCCCGGCCCGATCGATGAAGGTCACGTCGGTCAGCTCGAGCGTCAGCCTGGCGCCTGTCGCGAGCGCCTGATCGCAGGAGCGCCGGATCTCGGCGACCCACGGGCCCACCACCTCACCCTCGAGGCGGAGCACGCAGTCGCCGGTCGATGTCTCGACGGGCTCGATCCTGAGCATCTCTTCGGGCCCTCCCTGGCCGCTTCTCCCTAGGGCAAGCACCGTGCCTGACTGGATGATGAACGTCACGCACGAGATCTCGAGGACTTCGCTTCCACCCTCCGGGCCAGCGCGGGATACCCACGACGTGTCGTGGTGAGAGGTCTCCAGGAGCTCCGAAATGTCGTGGCGCGGACGCGGGAGCGCCGCTACTGTCCCTGGGGGCGGGGGCGCTTGATGCCGAGCTTTTCCATCCGGCTGCGGAGCGTGTTGGGATGGAGCGCGAGGATGTGCGCCGCACCCCTGGGGCCGTCGATCACCCAGCCCATCTGCTCCAGCGTCGCCACGATGTGGCCTCGCTCGACCTCTTCGAGAGTGGCCGAACGAGCACGCGCCCCATCGGTGGCCGGCAGCTCCGCGGTCGGCGCCACCGGGGCGAGCCGCAGGACACTCCCCTCCAGATCGAGCACGGGGCCGCGAGTCAGCACGACCGCGCGCTCGACGATGTTCTGCAGCTCGCGCACGTTGCCGGGCCAGGAGTACTCGACCAGGCGCTGCATCGTGTCGTCGCGGACGGTCTCGATCCGCTTGCCGAACTTCTTGGCGAACCGCGCCAGGAAGAACATCACGAGCTGGGGAATGTCGCTCCGGCGCTCGCGCAGCGGGGGAACCTCGATGGGCACCACGTTGAGGCGATAGAAGAGGTCCGAGCGGAAGCGGCCGCCGCGCACGGCGTCCTCGATGTCGCGGTTGGTCGCGGCGATCACGCGCACGTCCACCGACACGGTGCGATTGCTCCCCACCGGCTCGAACTCGCGCTCCTGGAGAACGCGCAGCAGCTTCACCTGCGTCTCGAGCGGCAGCTCGCCGATCTCGTCGAGGAAGATCGTGCCACCGGCAGCGAGCTCGAACCGGCCGACGCGCCGCTCGATCGCGCCGGTGAAGGCGCCCTTGACGTGACCGAAGAGCTCGCTCTCCACGAGGCCCGCCGAGATGGCGCTGCAGTTCACCTTCACCAGCGGCCGGTGCTTCCGCGCGCTCTCACCGTGGATCGCCCGCGCCACCAGCTCCTTGCCCGTCCCCGTCTCTCCCGAGATCAGGACGGTCGAGTCGGTAGCGGCCACCTGGCGGATCTTGTCGAGGACACCGAGCAGCGCGGAGCTGGCGCCAACCATCTCGACGAAGTTGTGCTCGCGCCGGATCTCCTCCTGGAGGTAGACGTTCTCGTGCTCGAGCCGCGCGGTGAGGGCCGCGATCTCCTCGTAGGCCTTCATGTTCTCGATGGCGAGCGCGAACTGGTTGGCGGCCTCCTGGAACATCGAGGCGTCGGCCTCGGAGTACTGCTTGGGCGTGGTGCTGGCGACGGCCAGCGCCCCGATACTCTTGCCGCGCGCCACCAGAGGGACGATCACGTAGGAGCGCACGCCGTCGGCGTAGGCGCGATCCTCCATCGGATACTGGCGCTCGCTTGCCAGGTCACGCCGAATCAGCCAGCGCTGGGTGTGGAACACCTGGCCGACGTGACTGTCGCGCGGATTCATCTCGAGGCCGACCGTGAAGTAGTCCGATGACAGCGACGACTCGAGGACGAAGAGGCGCAGAACGTCCGCGGCCTGGTCGTGCAGGAAGATCGCCGTCCGCTCGAAGGACACGATGCGGCGCAGCGAGCGCGCGATAGCGCGGAAGAGGTCGTCCCGGGTCAGGCTCGAGATCACGGCGTTGTTGATCTCGAGCAGCGTGCGATAGCGTTCGCTCTCGGGACTGCTCGCGTCACGGGCAGGAGCAGCATCCATCGTCGGCCGGGTCCTCCCGAGCCGCATTCTAGACCCGAAGTATCGTCGTGCGAGACAAAGGCCAGGCCCCCGCTGCCCAGCGGCGAGGCCGTGACCGCGCGACAACTTACTTTCGGGTCGGGATGCGGTCACCGGCGAGACGCGCAGCGGTCGCCACCGCGGCGCAGGCGAGAGCGACGATTCCGAGCGCGGCCGGTAAGCCAGCCACCTCCGCGGCGAGCCCGATGGCAGGCGGCCCCGCCAGAAAACCAACGTAGCCTGTGGTAGCGACCGCGGCGAGCCCGTGCCCCGGCGCGACTGCGTACGCTCGGCCGGCCGCACTGAAAATGACCGGGATGAGATTGGCGACGCCCAGTCCCACCAGGCCGAAGCCCGCGATCGCGATGACCGGCTCCTTCACGATCAGCGCGAGAAGAAGACCACCCGCCGCGAGGGCACCGGACAGACGAAGAAGACACGCGGCACCGAGCCGCCGCGCGACGTGATCGCCGGCGAATCGCCCCCCGGCCATCGCGAGCGAGAACGCGGCAAAGCCGGCGGCGGCGACGCTCTGGCTCGCGCCGCGCGAGTCCATCAGGTACACCGCGCTCCAATCGCCGATTGCGCCCTCGGCCAGGAGCGCGCAGAGCGCGAGCACGCCGAGGCCGAGCAGCCCGCGCGTCGGCCTGACGAACACGGGCGATGGAGAGGGGGCGACGGCGATCAGCGCGGACCGCGCGATCAGGATCGCCACGCTTCCGAGCAGCGCCGCGGTGAGGATGTGATCAGCCGCGCCGACGCCAGCGGCGATGATCACGCTGCTCAGGAGAGCTCCGGCCAGGCCACCCACGCTGAACATCGCGTGGAAGGACGACATGAGCGCGCGCCCGCGCCGCTGTTCGACCTCGACCGCCTGCGCATTCATGGCCACGTCGAGTGTGGAATTGAAGGCGCCGAAGAACAGCAGCGCGAGCGCCGCCAGGAACGGCGTCGGGGCGAGGACAGGCAGCGGCAGGCTCAGGCACAATCCGAGCCCCGCGCCCACGGAGACGGTGCGGCTTCCCAGCCGACCCACCAGCGTGCCGGCGAACGGAAGCGCGCCCAGCGCACCGATCGCCATGAACAGGAGGACGACGCCGAGCAGACCATCTCCGATACCAAGGCGCTGCTTCACCATCGGGACGTAGGGCACCCACGAGGCCAGGATGGCCCCGTTGACGAAGAAAAGAGCCGAGACCGCGCAACGGGACGCCGTCGGGCGTACGTCAGTCGTCACGGGCGTTGGACACTCGCGGCGCAACGCCAGATGCGCTCTACATCGATCGTCGTCGCACGCCGACCGCCGGGCGGCGTTTCGCGGTCAGCGTGACCGCACGCGATACCACGGGTGCGGCTGGCCCGGTGTCTTCATCCGCAGCGTGTAGACGGAGGTGCGCGCGGTCAAGAACAGCGTCCGGAGATCGGGCCCGCCGAAGGCGAGGTTGGCCGGGACCTCCGGCGTGCGAATGATCCCCAACCGCGTGCCGTCGGGCGCGAACACCCAGGTGCCGCCGGGACCGGTGCAGTAGATCCGGCCCTGCACGTCCACCTTCATGCCGTCGGGGACGCCGTCGGTCTCGTCGGACGACATGTCGGCGAAGATCCGGCGCCGCACCACGTTGCCGCCCGCGTCCAGCTCGAATGCGTGGATGTACTGCGTCCAGCGCGTGTTGGCCACGTAGAGCACGCGCTCGTCCGGCGAGAAGGCCAGCCCGTTGGGATACTCGCAGTCCGCCACCAGCGAGCTCTTGCCGTCCGGCGTGATCCGATAGACGCCGGCGTACGACAGCTCTCGCTCCGCGAGCGGCACGCGCAGGCCCGGATCCGTGAAGTAGAGGCTGCCGTCTGACTTGCACACGACGTCGTTCGGTCGGTTCAGCCGCTTGCCCTCGTAGCGGTCCATCAAGACCTCGGAGCGGCCGTCGCTGGACCAGCGTGTGACGCGGCGATTGCCGCCCTCGCAGATGACGACGCGGCCCTGCAGATCGAACGTCGTCCCGTTGCCCTCGCCCGTATTCGCCCGCACGAGCTCGGGCTCTTTGCCCGAGAAGATCCGGTGCAGATGGCTCTTCCGGATGTCGACGAAGTAGTAGAACCCTTCGGGGTGCCACAGCGGGCCTTCGGTGAATCCGAACCCCGTGGCCAGGCGCTCGGCCTCCGTCGTCTCGAGGATCGTCGACAGCGCGTCAGTCATGATGTGGTCCTCCTTCTGATGGCCGCTCAAAGCCAGGCTCGGTCACCCATGATATGTGGAGGATCCGACCACGCCAACCGGATCAATGTCGACGGACAGCGACATTGACGGCGGGCAACGAGGCGTGGCTTGATGCTCCCGCGAGGAGAAATGACGGAGCGCGACCTCCGGACCAAACGCTGGAAGCGGACCGAATACGAGCGGCTCGTGGACAACGGCATCTTCGTGCCGGGCGAGCGCATCGAGCTGATCGACGGCCTGCTGGTGGTGGCCGAGCCCCAGAGCTCGTTGCACTTTGCTGCCGTCAGGCTCGTCGAGCGGGCGCTCGCTCGTGCGTTCGGCGAGGGCTGGGACGTTCGCGCCCAGGGGCCAATCGCCCTCGACGATACCTCTGAGCCGGAGCCGGACGTGGCAGTGGTGCGCGGGGAGCTTCGCGATTATCTGGATGCGCACCCCGCGGATCCTGTCCTCGTCGTGGAGGTCTCGCTGACGAGCCTCGAGTTCGACCGCGTGCACAAGTCGAGCCTGTACGCGCGCGCCGGCCGTCCAGAGTACTGGATCGTGAATCTGGTCGATCGCGTGGTCGAGGTCCGGAGGGCGCCAGCGCCCGCGGCTTCAGCGCCCTACGGCTGGGACTACACCACCGTGGAGATCCTGAGCCCGGGTGAGGACGCGCGTTCCCTCGCCGCCCCCGGCACGCACATCACGGTCCTCGATCTGCTGCCGTAGCCGTCTCGCGCACCGGGAAGCCCGGGGTCAGCCCATCGTGGCCCGGAGCTGGACGCCGGCGCGCTCTTCCTGGAGCAGGAACAGCGAGTTCGAATCCCGCTGGCCCCAGCCGCGACGCAACGCTTCCTCGAGCTGCTGCTCGGCCAGCGCCGCGATCATCATCGGCACGTGGTACTCGCGCCCCAGCTCGGTGGCCAGCCCCACGTCCTTTCTCAGCAGCTCGAGCGCGAAGTTGACGTGGTCGAACTTGCCCGGGAAGACCGTGTTCGGAATCATCTCCTTGAGCACGCGTCCCTGGCCGAACGAGCTGCGCTGGATCGCGTCGAGCAGCGCCTCGGGCTTCACGCCGGCCTTCACGCCGAGCGTCATCCCCTCGGCGATCGCCATGCGCGCGCACGCGGAGACCATGTTGTGGACGAGCTTGGCGATGGTGCCGCAGCCAATCTCGCCGACGCGCATGACCTTGTCGCCGATCGCGTCGAGGATGGGCTTGACCCGGCCGTAGAGGGCCTCGTCGCCACCGACCAGGACGGCCAGCTTGCCCGAGCGTGCCCCCGGCACGCCCCCGCTGACCGGGGCGTCCAGGACGCCGACCCCCCGCTCCGCGTATACATAATGAATGCGGCGGATGAGCGTCGCCGAGCTGGTGGAGAGATCCACGTAGACGGCGCCGCGCGCCGCGCCCTCCAGGATGCCGCCCGGCCCCAGCGCCACGCTCTCGACCTCGCGCGGACCGGGCAGTGACGTGAAGACGATGTCGCTGGCCTGAGCCACCGTCTTCGGTGAATCCGCCCACTGGGCGCCTTGATCGAGATGGGGCTTCGCCATCTCGCGCCGGATGTCCGTCACCACCATGGAGTGCCCGGCCCTGGCGACGTTCGAAGCCATCGGCCCACCCATGTTGCCGAGCCCGATGAAACCGATGCGGCTCATGGAGTGATCCTCCCCGTCTTCGTTAGGAACTCCCTGTGGCCCTGGGAGAAGCGGTCGATCTCCGCTAGCTCGCGATCGTGCATGGCCACCTCGATGGCGCCTTCGAGGAACTTCAATCCGGCATCGTCAGATCGCGCGGCCGGCGCGGTGGCCGTCCTCGATCGCGTTCGCGAGCCGGCGCGGGGCGAAGGCGTCGCCCACCACGCGGACGTCGTCGATGCCACTGGCGCGCAACGTCTCGGCCAGAGATCCCTGGGCCTCTTGAGGCCCGACCCAGATCACCGCGGCGGCGCCGGGAATCGTCTCCTCACGTCCGGTGTAGCAGTCCTTCAGCACGACGGCGCCCTGCTCGATGCGATCGACGTACGTGTGAGGACGGGCGGTGACGCCCTGCTCGTCGAGGGCCCGCAGCGCCGAGATGCGCGAGACAGCGGGCAGCTCACGGAGGATCTCGAAGAACCGCGTGACCACGGTCACCTTCTTGCCCTGGCCAGCGACCGTCTCGATCACCGCCGCCGCCCAGTAGTAGCCGTCCTCGTCCATGACGACGACGTGATCGCCGGGGAGCATGCCGACGAGCAGCGCGCCGGCGCTCGTGGACACGCCTACCGAGCCGTCGCCCGGGACGTCGGGCGCCACCGGAATCGCGCCGGTCGCGACGATGACGGCATCCGGCTGCTCGGCCGCCACGGTGGCCGGCGTCGCTTCGGTCTCGAGCCGGACCTTCACGCCGAGCTTTTCGACCTGACCGATGAGGTAGTCGATCACCCGCCTCATCTCCTCGTCGTGCGGCACGTGCTCGGTCAGCCGGACCTTGCCACCGAGCGCGTCACTCTGCTCGAGGATCGTCACGCGATGGCCGCGCTCCGCGGCCACACGGGCGGCCTCGAGTCCTGAGGGGCCGCCGCCGGCGACGACGACGCGCCGGGCCACGGGCGCGGCGTGGAGTGGCCCGAGCTCGATCTCGCGCCCGGCGCGAGCGTTGCAGACGCATCCGATCGTCCGGCCGTCGGTCACCCAGCCCCAGCACTGGTTGCACGAGATGCAGTAGCGGATGTCCTCGGGCCGTCCCTCCAGCGCCTTCCTCGGCCAGTCGGGATCGACGATCAACGGGCGACAGAGCCCGACGAGGTCGGCCTTGCCGCTGGCGATGATCGCCTCGGCCTGCTCCGGCGTCTCGATGCGTCCGCTGGTGACGACGGGAAGCCCTCCGGCCGCCGCCTTGATGTGGACGTTCTGCTCGACGAAGGTCGCTGGCGGCGAGTGGCGATCGGGCAGATGGCGATCGATGGAGTTGAAGTTGCCCTGGCTCAGCGACAGATAGTCGACGAGGCCGTCGGCGGCGAGCTCGCCGGCGATCCGCGCGCTGTCGTCGATCGTGAGGCCGCCCGGCGTGAACTCGTCCGTGCCCATCCGGTAGCCGACGATGAGTTCGCGCCCGACTTGCTCGCGGATGCCGGCGATGATCTCGCGCGGAAAGCGCAGCCGGTTCTCGAAGCTGCCGCCGTAGGCGTCTCGGCGCTGGTTGCTGAACGGAGAGACGAACTGCTGGATCAGATGGCCCTGGGCGCCGTGGACCTCCACGCCGTCGACGCCGCCGTCGCGGGCGTGGAGCGCCGAGCGGACGAAGCCGGCGATGACGTCGTGGACCTCGGCGGTCGTCATCTGGTGAGGCACGCCGCCGCTGTACGGACACGCGATCGCGGAGGGCGCCCACATCGTCGGCACCATCCGGCCGAGGTGCTGGCGGCCGCCGTGGTAGAGCTGGGCGATGAGCAGCGCGCCCTCGGCGTGGACGGCATCGGCAAGACGGCGCAGGCCGGGAACGACGGCGGGATCGAAGAGCGTGACGAACGTGGGCCGGCCCGCATCGCTCGCGTGGACGCGCAGCGCCTCGATCACGATGGTGCCCGCGCCGCCCTCGGCGACGGTGCGATAGTGCACGATCATCCGCTCGCCGATGCGGCTGCTCTCGGCGAGATTGGTGACGGTGGCCAGCCGCATGACTCGATTCTTGGCGGTGCGCGAGCCGATGCGGATCGCCTCGAAGAGACGCGGGAAGCGCATGGATCCCCTTCTCACCGCGGCGGCTCGCGGCCGCGCGGCGCCGGGATCATAGCAGGTGGTCGCGGCCCCTGTCAGCGCGGGGCTATGCGGTGAGGGAACGGGGGACTACTGAGCTTTGAATTCCCCCGTCACGACGACGTGAGTCTCCGGCACGCCCTCCGCCCGCAAGGCGGCGTCGACCTCGCGGCGGAGGACGGCCGAATCGTTCTCCAGGTACACCACGAGCACGCCGCCCGGAGTTCCCAGGCCCGTCACGCCGTCGATGGCGAGCAGGCGGGGGGCGACGCGCCTCTTGAGAGCTTTGACGTCGGTCTCGGGCGGCACGGCCATAGTGAACCCCGGCGCACCGCCTCGACGCAACCGCTACAGGACGAGCACGACGTCCAGGGCATCGAGCACGTCACCGATGTGGTTGGCGATCGTGAAGCGTGAGCTGCCGGCGAACAGCAGCCCCGTAGCGCGCGCCGACGTGCGGTCGACGATGAGCGAGCCGGAATCACCGGCGCCGGAGAACGGGCCGCCCTCGCCCCGGATCAAGACCTGGTCCTCGAACGTCAGCGTGCCGAGATCGTACTGGACCTTCACCGTGGCGCTGACGTCGAAGATAGAGCCGCGCGTGTAGCCCGTCGTGCGCCCGGTCTTGTGCACCTTCATGCCTTCCGTGGCGTCGATCGGCGTCGCGCTCTTGAGGGCGCCGACCTTCCCCAGCACGCGAGGCCGGACACTCTTGGCGACGAGCACCTCGGCGATCGCCGCGTCGACCACGTTGGCCGCGCCCGCCTTCAGCGGGACGAAGCGCGTGAGCCGCGCGATCTGATCCGTGCTCACCTTGCCATGGTCGAGCAGACCGGGCTGGAAGATGGCGCTCCCGATGGGCAGCGAGTTCTCGTCGGCGAGGACGTGATTGTTGCTGAGAATGTATCGGACGCTGCCGGCGGCCACGACGGCACCGAACGTGCCGGCCATCACGAACCCGGCCTTGGCTCCGGTGAACTGAAAGCCGATCGAGCAGCCCGGCGACGCCGGCCGCTGTCTCCTCTGTTGAACCGGCACCGCCGCGGGCTGGGCGAGGAAGCGGCCCGTCTCGATCACGTCGGTGGGCACACCATTCACGGTGGAGGGCAGCACGAACTCGGGTGGGATGGCCGTCTCGCCGAGCTTGCGGTCGACGTAGAAGCGCACGCAGGGCTGGCGCGTCGCCTTGCCCTTCGTGACCTTGGTGCCCAGGCCGACGCCGACGACGTTTTGCTGTGGGCGGGCGGACACCGCATAGGCCGAGGGGGTCCCGATCTCGGAGCGCGAGAGGAATCGGGTGGTGGCCTCGCGCTTGGCGTCCTGAACGGCTGAGTCGATGTCCTTGCGGCTGGTGCCTTTCATACAACCTCCTCAAAAGAGCAATCGGTCATCGGTGGCAATGGTCGGCCCTCAGCGATGGGCCGGTCCCTCACACGTTTCCCGCGATCACGGCCCAGGTCGCAATGGCGCTGCCGACAGTCGTCCAGTAGCCGTACCGCTCATAAATCCGCGCCGCGGCTCGCTTCTGCTCGTCGAGTGGCAGCGTCCCGTCGATCTGGGGATCGGACGCGTTGCGAATGGCAAGCCATCCTGGTGCTACGCTGCCGAGCTCTCGGCAGACCAGCCCGAGCACGGCATCGCCCATCTCCACGGCGGCTCCCAGCCCCTGCAGCTTGTAGGTGTTGACCGAATTGTCGAAGGCGAAGAAATCGGTCGTCACCACCGTGGGCGCTTCGCGCGGGGGCGACCCGTCGTAGTAGAGGCGGAGGCGGTGATGGGGCGCGGGGAGCATACCGGCGTTGACGGGGATCAGCTTCTGCGTGGCGGTCTCGAGACGGCGGAGCGGCACCGCGAGGGGGCTCGCGAACTGCTCGGCGTTGAAGGGTTCGTGGGCGAACATACGCGAGCAGTGGAAGCGCACGGTGCGGCCGAGCACCACGTCTCCGAGCTTCACGTCGCGTCCGATCGCGCCGGCCGTCCCCGTGGTGATCACCACGCGCGCACGTGTCTCCGCGAGGATCTGGTGCCAGAGCTTCCGTACTGGAAGCTTGACGCCGTCCTGGCTGAGATGAAGCTCCGACTTGAAGCAGAGCACCTTCCGGGCGCCGATGGTGAGCGGGAAGTACGTGCCGAGTCTCTTCGCCTTGGAAGCGGGTGCGCCCGGCCGGATGTCGGGCTCGTAGTGAGACGAGAAGAAGTGCGCGTAGGGATACCAGGTGAAGCTCGGATGGCCCGGCGTCAGGACGTCGGCCAGCGCCTGAGCTTCCGCGACCGTCCAGGTGACGACGAGATAGTCAGCCTGTGGCAATGACGAGGCCGGCTGCGGGGTCGCTGAAAGAGGACGCGGGCGCGGCGCCTCCGCCTCGGGCCATGGAATCGGCTGCAGCGCGGGATGGGTGGTGGCAAGCGTCGCGGGTGACAGCTCGGTCCATGGCGCATAGGTTTCCGGGTTCGAAGGGTCGAACTCGATGATGTGCTGGGCGAGCTGGACGTCATCGATCATCGATCGCTCGGTTGCCATGGTCGTGTCCTGGGCAGGCAACTTCCAAGCCAGATCGCCCGCCGCGGGCGCTGCGTTGGGGGCTCCAGAAATCGCGCGGTTTCCCTGTCCCCGCGCCGCCGAACCGCGTGGCGAGGTGCCAGTCATGCACGACCTCGTGGCTTCTCGGCACCGATGATGCCGAGAACGGGGCCGGTGCTATACTCCCGCGCAATCTTGGGTGAGAAGTGATGCCTCCAGTCGAGCTCGGCGTCCTGCTTCCGACGCGTGAGGCCGTGATGTCCGGGCGGCCCGAGACCGGGTCCATGCTGGCCATGGCCGAGCGCGCCGAGGCCACCGGCTTCGATTCCGTCTGGATCGGTGATTCGATCACCGCGCGGCCGCGCCACGAGCCCCTGACGCTGCTGGCTGCTGTCGCCGCGCGGACGCGCCGCGTCAGGCTCGGCACGGCGGTCCTCCTGCCCGCGCTACGCAATCCCGTCGTGCTGGCCCACGTCGTCGGCACGCTCGACCGTGTGGCCGAGGGCCGCGTGATCCTGGGCGTCGGCATTGCCGCCGACACGCCGGCCATTCGGAAGGAGTTCGAGGCCGTCGGCGTGCCGTTCGAGCGTCGGGTCGGACGATTCCTCGAGATGCTCGAGATCTGTCGCGCGCTGTGGACCCGCGACCACGTCAGCTTCAGCGGCAAGCACTTCGCGCTCCACGACGTCACCGTCGAGCCGAAGCCACATCGTCCCGGTGGCCCACCGATCTGGATCGGCGGTAGCGGCCCGACGGCGCTCCGTGAGGCCGCCAGGTTCGACGCGTGGTTTCCAACCGGCCCCAGCGTCGAGTTCTTCGCCGAGCATTTTCCGAAGATTCGCGCGGCCGCCCGCGCCGCCGGACGCAAGCCCGAGGACGTGACCGGCGCGGCGTACGTCACGCTCGCGCTGGACGCCAATCCCACCGCCGCGGAGCAGCGGCTGCATCGCTTCCTCGAGACGTACTACGCGGCGCCGGCGCGCACGCTGCTGGCTCGCCAGGCCTGCTACGCGGGCCCGATCGACGGCTGCGTGGAGTGGCTCCAGCGCTGGGTCGACGCCGGCGCGCGTCACATCAACCTGCGGTTCGCCGGCGGCGACCAGCTCGCCCAGGTCGACGAAGCGGCCTCCAGGCTCCTGCCCCGGCTCAAGCGCGGCTGACGACACCCGGTCATCGACCCGCGGCCCCTTCGGCTGGGATCGAGATGGTTGCCGCGACGGGGCGGATGGATGGGCTCGTCGCTCGTTGCGATCGGCGGGCTGCTGCTCCTGACCGAGGGTCTGCATGCGCAGGAGCCGCC
>WNGI01000863.1_pt1 | contig 24778 bp, 22 predicted proteins | sample 5400621 | NCBI WGS metagenome assembly WNGI01 (sample SAMN13153374, study PRJNA577476) | soil metagenome | isolation source: 20 cm soil or saprolite under Garry oak tree replicate 1 | place: USA:California | collected 2016-06-15 | reverse complement strand
ACGATGTTGACGCCGAACCGCTCGTCCTCGGTCACGGAGAGCTTCTCGAGCGCGGACGTCGCGCGGATCAGCGCAACCCCGCCGCCGGGCACGATGCCCTCCTCGACGGCCGCGCGTGTGGCATGCAGCGCATCCTCGACGCGCGCCTTCTTCTCCTTCATCTCCACCTCGGTGGCGGCCCCGACGCGCACCACCGCCACGCCTCCCACGAGCTTCGCAAGCCGCTCCTGCAGCTTCTCGCGGTCGTAGTCCGACGTGGTCTCCTCGATCTGCGCCCGAATCTGCTTGATGCGGCCCTCGATGTCGGCCTTCTTGCCGGCACCGTCGACGAGCGTGGTGTTGTCCTTGTCGACGACGATGCGCTTGCAGCGTCCGAGGTCCTGCAGCGCGACGTTCTCGAGCTTCATGCCGAGCTCCTCGGCGATGACGCGCCCGCCGGTGAGGGTAGCGATGTCCTCCAGCATGGCCTTTCGGCGGTCGCCGAAGCCGGGCGCCTTGACGCCGACGCACTGGAGCGTGCCGCGGATCTTGTTCACGACGAGCGTCGCGAGCGCCTCGCCCTCGAGATCCTCGGCGATGAGGAGCAGGGGCTTGCTGGAGCGCGCCACCTGCTCGAGCAGCGGCAGCAGGTCCTTCATCGACGAGATCTTCTTCTCGTGGATCAGGATGTAGACGTCCTCGTACACGCACTCCATGCGGTCGGGATCGGTCACGAAGTACGGGGAGAGGTAGCCGCGGTCGAACTGCATGCCCTCCACCACTTCGAGCTGCGTCTCGAGCCCCTTCGCCTCCTCGACGGTGATGACGCCCTCCTTGCCGACCTTGCTCATCGCCTCGGCGATGATCTCACCGATCGTGGAGTCGTTGTTGGCGGAGATGGTGCCGACCTGCGCGATCTCCTTCTGCTCCTTGGTGGGCTTGGAGAGGGACTTCAGCTCGCCGACGATGGCGGCGACGGCCTTGTCGATGCCACGCTTGAGCGTCATCGGGTCGTGGCCGGCGGCCACCATCTTGAGCCCTTCGGTGAAGATGGCGCGCGCGAGCACGGTGGCGGTGGTGGTACCGTCGCCGGCGACGTCGGAGGTCTTCGATGCCACCTCCTTCACCATCTGCGCGCCCATGTTCTCGAACTTGTCCTCGAGCTCGATCTCCTTCGCCACGGTCACCCCGTCCTTGGTGATGTTCGGCGCGCCGAACGACTTCTCGAGGACGACGTTGCGGCCGCGGGGCCCGAGCGTGACGGTCACCGCATCGGCCAGGACGTTCACGCCGCGTAGGATCTTGTCGCGGGCGTCCTGGCTGAACTTCACGAGTTTCGCTGCCATCGATTTCTCCTCCTCAGCGCTCGACCACGCCGAGGATGTCCTCCTCGCGCATGATCAGATGCTCTTCGCCGTCGATCTTGATCTCGGAGCCGGAGTACTTGCCGAACAGCACGGTGTCGCCCACCTTGACGTCGAGCGGGGTGACCTTGCCGTTGTCGCCGACCTTTCCCTTGCCGGCGGCAATGACCTTGCCTTGCTGGGGTTTTTCCTTGGCGGTGTCGGGGATGATGATGCCCCCTTTGGTCTTCTCGATCTCCTCCTCGAGGCGCTTGACGATGACCCGGTCCTGAAGCGGCCTGATCTTCATGCCGACGGCTCCTTTCGTGGACGAAACGGTGGGGGAATTCGGGCGCCAACACTAACCACGGCGCTCCCGCTGTCAAGGAGGTGGGCGGGGGTCACCGCCCGAGCTTTCGCCGCTCCTCCTCGTAGTACCGGCGGTAGAGCACGTCCCACTCCCGGCTCCCGGGGAGGACGCGCTTCGGCATCCGCCCCCGCGCCAGCTGGTCGAGGCGCTCGTCGAGCGAGAAGCCCTCGGTGAGGACGCGCTTCGCCTCGGCGAGGAACAGGCGCTCGCTGCGCACGCGGCCGAGCCGTTCCGCGCCGACGGCCTTCAGGACGGCGTGCGAGAGGAAGGACAGTCGGCCCTCCGACAGGTTCAGAGAACGAACCCTCGGCGCTCGGCGATCCGCTGCTTGACGAGCTGCTCGACGCGACGAAGGTCCAGATCCTCGCGCCGGATGCCCGGAGCGCCCCGGCGCACCACGCGTTCGGCCTCGGCGGCGGCCTCGCGCTCGATCTCCGCCTCCTCCTCGAAGTTACGAGCGAGGAGTGCCGCGAAGCAAGCGTGCACCTTCTCCTCCGGAACGTCGAGCGCGAGGACGTCGGCGGCGACCAGCCGTTTCGTCAGCAGCTCGGCCACCCGCTGCAGCTGCGCTGGCGATGGCCGCATGGCGCCATGCTTTAGGCGGCGCCCCGCGCTTTTGCAAGTTTGACTTGCAGGGGCGGAGCCGGTATCCGCGAGCAATTGGAGTCCCTGGCGATCGCGAAGCCTCGCAGGCTCCGGCCCGGCGATAGGGTGGGTGTGATCGCTCCGTCGGGGGTGGTCGACGAGACGCGGCTCGCAGCAGGTATCCGCGTCCTCGAGGGGTGGGGGCTCCGGGTGATGTCCGGCGCGTCGGTGGGCGCGCGACATGCATACCTCGCCGGCGCGGACGACGCCCGGCGGGCCGATCTCCAGCGCATGATGGACGACCCGGACATTCACGCGATCTTCTGCGCGCGCGGCGGCTATGGCAGCCAGCGGTTGCTGCCGCTGCTCGACTTCGCCTCTCTCGTCGCGCACCCGAAGGCGATCGTCGGCTACAGCGATGCAACCGCGCTCTTGAACGCCGTCGTCGGCGCGGGAGCGATGGCGGTGCACGGCCCAATGATCGCGGACGACCTCGCGACCGGGCTCACCGCGCGCTCTGTCGAACGGCTCTGGGCGGTGCTGTCCGATTCCGAGTACGTGTGGGAAGACGAGGTACCGGAGACGGTGCGCGTGGGATGCGCCGAGGGCCGGCTCGTTGGCGGCTGTCTCTCGGTGCTGGCGGCGACGCTCGGCACGCCGCATGCGCCCGATACCGCCGGCGCGATTCTCTTCCTCGAGGACGTGCACGAGTTTCCCTACCGCCTCGACCGCTTGCTCACGCAGCTCAGGCAGGCGGGCAAGCTCGACGCGATCGCCGGGCTCGTGTTCGGCACGATGGCGGCCTGCCGCGATATGGCCGGGGTACAGCCGCTCGACGTCGTGCGTGGATTCTTCGCCGATGCGCCGTACCCCGTCGGCATCGGCCTTCCGGCAGGGCACGACCCGGCGCCGGGCATGCGCGAGAACCACGCGCTGCCGCTCGGAGTGCGCGTCAGGCTGGATACCCACCGCGGCCGCCTGGTCGCGCTCGAGCCGGCCGTCGTCTGACGTGGACTTCGCGCGGGTCGACGAGGTGCTGCGGCAGGGCGTCGAGACGGGTGCCTTTCCCGGGGCCGTGATCCTCGTGTCGCGCGCGGGGAAGGTCGCGTACCATGCGGCGTTCGGCTCGCGCACCCTCGACCCGGCTCCCCAGCCGATGCAGCTCGATACCACGTTCGACCTCTCGTCGCTCACCAAGCCGCTCGCGACGACGACGGCGTTCATGCTTCTCGTGCAGGAGCGGAAGGTGCGGCTCGACGACCGCGCGACCCGCTTCTTCCCGAACTTCGGTGTCCAGGGGAAGACTTACGTCACGTGTCGCCACCTGCTCGCGCACTGCTCGGGGCTGCCCGCGTGGCGGCCGTACTTCCGCGAGATCGCGCGGTGCGATCACGAGGGTCGTCTCAACTTCCTCGCCAGCCACGGCGCGAAGGAGTTCGTCTACGAGCAGATCCATCGCGAACGCGCGGAGTACGAGACCGGGACGCAGAGCGTATACAGCGACCTCGGGTTCATGCTGCTCGGCGAGCTCGTCGAGCTGCTCACGAGAGGGCCGCTCGATCGGTTCTGCCGCGACCGCGTCTTCCGGCCGCTCGGCTTGCGTGCGATGGGGTTCATCGACCTGACCGCGCTGCGGGCGCGGCAGATCGCGCCGCTCGCCGACCGGATCGCCGCGACGGAGCGCTGCCCCTGGCGCCGGAAGGTGCTCTGCGGCGAGGTCCACGACGACAACGCCTACGCCATGGGGGGCGTCGCGGGCCACGCCGGGCTCTTCGCCAGCGCCACGGACATCGACGGGCTCGTGTGCCGGCTGCGGGCATGCTGGCGGGGCGAGGACGACTTCGTCGCGCCGGGGCTCATCCGCGAGTTCTGGACGCGGCAGGCCGCGATTCCGGGATCGACGTGGGCGCTCGGCTGGGACACCCCGACGCCGGAGGGGTCGAGCGCCGGCCAGCGCATCTCCGCGCGCTCCGTCGGTCACCTCGGCTTCACCGGGACGTCGCTGTGGATCGACCTCGAGCGGGACGCCCACGTGATCCTGCTCACCAACCGCGTGCACCCGCGCCGGGACAACGACGCCATCAAGGCGCTGCGCCCCGAGGTCCACGACGCCGTGCTGGAGGCGCTCGACTCGTGAAGGTGCACCTGATCGCCGCCTGCGGCGTCGGCATGAGCGCGCTCGCCGCATTGCTGCGCGCCGCCGGTCACGTCGTGACCGGCTCCGACGAGCACGTGTACCCGCCCGCGAGCACGATCCTCGCCGACCTCGGGATCGCCGTCGCGCCGGGGTATGATCCCGCTCGCCTCGACGGCGTCGACCTCGTCGTCTGCGGCAACGCCGTCCGCCGCACGAACCCGGAGGCGGAAGCGGCCGAGGCGCGCGGCCTGCGCGTGATGTCGTTCCCGCAGGCGCTCGCGGAGCTCTTCCTCGCCGGCCGGACGCCCATCGTGGTTGCCGGCACGCACGGCAAGACCACGTCGGCCGCCATGCTCGCCTGGCTGCTCACCCGCACGGGGCGCGATCCGGGCTATCTCGTCGGCGGTCTCCCGCGCGACCTGGGTGCGAGCGCCGCGCTCGGGACCGGGCCGTGGTTCGTGGTCGAGGGCGACGAGTACGACTCGGCATACTTCGACAAGGAGGCGAAGTTCCTGCACTACCGGCCGGAATTCGTCCTCCTCAACGCCATCGAGTTCGACCACGCGGACATCTACCGCGACGTCGAGCACGTGAAGGGTGCCTTCCGGAAGCTCCTGGCGCTCGTGCCGGCGGGTGCGCCGGTGGTCGCCTGCGGCGACTTCCCCCACGTGCACGACGTCGTGCGCGACACCCGCGCGCGGGTGCTGCGCTTCGGTGTCGGCGAGGCGAACGCCTGGCGTGTGGCCGACCTGCGGGACGACGGCATGACGCGCTTCACGGTACGTGAGGGTGAACGCGCTGTCGTCGACGTCGCGCTGCCCGTGCCCGGCGCGATCAACGCGCGCAACGCGCTCGGCGTTCTCCTGCTCGCCGCGCAGGTCGGCGTGCCGTGGGCGGAGGGCGCGGCCGCCCTTGCCGAGTTCCACGGCGTGCGCCGCCGGCAGGAGGTCGTCGGCGAGGCGCACGGCGTCGTCGTGATCGACGACTTCGCGCACCATCCCACCGCCGTGGCCGGCACCCTCGCGGCGCTCCGGCTTCGCTACCCGGAGCGGCGGCTGCGGGCCGTCTTCGAGCCGCGCTCGAACACGAGCCGCCGGCGGATCTTCCAGGAGGAGTTCTGCCGCGCGCTGGCAGCTGCCGACGAGGTCGTGCTCGCCGAGCCGTTCTCCAAGACGAGCGACCCGATTCCCGCGGAGGAACGACTGGACCCGGAGCAGATCGTTGCGGACCTCGTGCAGCGCGGCGTCGCGGCGCGCCTCATGCCTGGCGTGCCGGCGATCCGCGATTACCTCGTCGAGTCGGCGCGCTCCGGCGACGTCATCGCGATCATGTCGAACGGCGCGTTCGGCGGCCTGCCGGCGCTCGTGGCCGAGGCGCTGGGATTGCGGCCGGCGGAGAGCTAGGCAGCGACCCGAGACCATGTCTCGGGTCGGGCGGACCCGAGAATGTCGCGCGGTGATCTATGCCAACGGCGTCCCGCGGCCGGCGAAGCCGGCGCGGGAAACTTTCCGGAAGTACGATCTCTTCCGAGAACGACCCGAAGCCTCGGGTCGGGCGTCCTAGGACGGCAGGTCGTCGGGAGCGGGTGAATAGATCCGCGTGTACATGCGATAGTTCCTGAGCACCGCCTTCACGTAGTCCCGCGTCTCACGGAAGCTCACCAGCTCCACGAACTCGTCGTCCGGCCGGCTACCGTAGCGGCGCTCCCACTTGGCGACCGCGTCCTCGCCGGCATTGTACGCGGCCAGCGCCTTCACCACCGATCCGTCGTACCGGTCGAGCAGCTTCCGGAGGAGCGCCGTGCCGAGTGCGACGTTGAGCGCCGGGTCGTGCAGCCGCCGGCGATCGGGTGCGTCGCGCGCGAGCTGGCGCGCGGTGGCCGGCATCAGCTGCATCAGCCCGTGCGCATCGGCGGGCGACACGGCGTCCGGGTCGAAGAGACTCTCCTGCCGGATGAGCGCGACCACCAGAAACGGCTCGAGGCGGCGCGCGGCCGCCTGGGTGCGTACGTCGCTCCAGTAGCCGAGCGGGTAGAGGTAGCGGCGGAGGGCGCCGGGCGAGCGTCGCCGCCGCATGTCGGCGGCGAGCCGGAGTGCCGCCCCCGGAGCCCCGACCGCGGCGTACGCCTGCAGCAGGCGATGACGCTCGGCGGGACCGGCGGCGTCCGCCTGCAGCGCTTCGAGCTCGAGGCGCGAGAACCGCATCAAGGTGAGCTGGAAGAGCAGCGCGGCGCGGGTCCCGTGCGGGCCAGCGAGATCCGACGGCAACGCCGGCCGTTCGATCGCGGGTGTCACCGGCGGCGCCGGCGGCCGGCCGAGATGCGTCTCGGCGAGCGCCGCGTAGTACGACGTCGGGTGGTGGTCGGCGACGTGCACGAGCTGCGCACGGGCTTCGCTCGACCGCCCCAGGCGCTCGAGCGCGCGGGCGTGCCAGTACTCGGCGGCGACGCGAGGCCCGCGCCCGGTCCGCTCGGCAAGCCGCCCGAACCAATTGCCGGCGCCTGCGAAATCGCCGGCGAGATAGCGCACCCACCCGGCGCGCCAGCGGGCGTCCGCCGCGAGCGGCGCGCGAGGGTAGCGGGTCGCGACCTCGACGTACGCGCCGTGGGCCGCGGCGTAGCGGCCCGCTTCCTGGTGGATCCGCCCGGTCGCGTAGAGCGCCTCGGGCGCCACGGTGCTGCCCGGGAAGCGACGGACCGTGTCGTGGAACAGCCGGAGCGCCTGCTCGTCCTCGTCGGCGTTCCACCGCCATCGCGCGGCGGCCGCCAGGGCGCGCGGGGCCAGAGGCTCGGACCCCTCGTCGGCGACGGCGACGCACGCCGCCTCGGCGTCGCCGTGGTGCCCGGCGGCATGCTCGAGCTGCGCGCGTATCCACAGCGCCCGCGCGCGGACGCTCCCGCTCGGGGCGGCCTCGAGCGCCGCGGCGACCGCGGCGCTCGTGGCGGCGGCGTCGCCCTCGGCGAAGCGCATCTCCGCCTCATCGGCCGCAGGCTCGCCGCCCTCGAAGAGGTCCGGACGGGCGCGACGGATGCGCTCGGTCAGCCGGCGCGCCCGCCGGTCGGCGAGCGTGTGAGGCCGGCTGTGGCGCACGGCGCGAGCGAGGTCGAGGGCGGCGACGTCGTCGTTGGCGCGATGGGCCATCTCGGCGAGCGCCATCGTCGCCCACGCCGCGCGGTCGCTGCCTGCCGACAGGCCGGCGCGCGCCGTCTCGAGCCAGCCGTGCGCCTCGTCGAAATCGCCGGCCGCGCGCGCGAGCGCTCCCGCACGGAACGCCGCCTGGCTCTTCCAGACGGTGTCGGGGTAGTCGGCGAGAAGCCGGCGCAGCTCCGCGCGCGCGTCGTCGCGACGGCCGGCGGATGCCGCCGCGCGCGCGCCGAAGTAGAGTGCGTAATCGGCCAGCGCCGGATAGCGGACCGCGACGTCGGCGAAGCAGCGCGCCGCCTCGGTGGCGTCGCCGTCGGACAGCGCGGCGAGCCCCGCGACGAGCGGCTCGCCGCCCGGGCGGGTACGTTCGCGCGCGCCCGGGACGAGACGGGCCGGACCGGCGAGGCAAGCGGCGAGGACGAGCACCACACCCCAGACGCCGCGCCCCACGCGGCCGTGGTACCACGCAGGTCCGGCCCCGACAACTTGACAGCGCACCGGCGGGTCGCGACCATCCGTCGCGTGCCGCTCGTGCTCGCCTCCGCGTCGCCGCGCCGGCGCGAGCTACTCGGCTGGCTCGGTGTGCCGTTCGTCGTCGACGCCGCGGACGTCGACGAGCGGCCGCAGACGTCGGAGTCCGCCGAGGAGCTCGTGCGGCGGCTCGCGTCCGCCAAGGCCTCCGCCGGCGCTGCGCGGCATCGGGCGGCGTGGGTGCTGGCGGCCGACACCGTGGTCGAGATCGACGGCGACATTCTCGGCAAGCCCGTCGATCGCGCCGACGCGGCGGCGATGCTGGCGCGTCTCGCGGGGCGCGTGCATCGAGTGGTCACCGGGTTCGTCCTCGCGGCTCCCGGCGGAGCGCTCCGGGCCGCGGAACGTGTCGTTTCGCGCGTGCAGTTCCGCCCGCTGACCGCCGCAGCGATCGCCGCTTACGTGGAGACCGACGAGCCCCTCGACAAGGCGGGCGCGTACGCCGCGCAAGGACGCGGGTCGGCGCTGATCGCACGCATCGACGGATCGTTCAGCAACGTGATCGGCCTCCCCCTCCTGGAGGTCGAGCGGGCGCTCACCGAGGTCGGTCTGCTTGTCCGATGACGTCGTCGGCCGCGCCGCCGCGGTGCGGACGGCGGTGGTCGAGGCCGCCCGCCGGGTCGGACGGAACGCAGCGGCCATCCGCATCATTGCCGTCACGAAGACGTTCCCGCCGGCCGCCGTCCAGGCCGCCCTGAACGCCGGCATTGAGGACATCGGCGAGAACTACGTCCAGGAGGCACGCGCGAAGCGCGCGGCGGCCGACGGCGACACCGTCTGGCACCTGATCGGCGGCCTGCAGCGCAACAAGGTCCGCGCCGCCGTCGCGACCTTCGACTGGATCCACACGGTCGACGCGGCACCCCTTGCCGCGGCGCTGGACGCGGAGGCCGCGCGGTCGGGCCGCCGCCTTGCCGTCCTCATCCAGGTGAACGTCGCCGGCGAGACGCAGAAGCGGGGCGTCGCCCCGGAAGGCGTCGAGACGCTGGCTGGCGAGGTCCTGCGCATGGCCGGGCTCCGCCTCGAGGGCCTGATGACCGTGCCGCCCGCCGGCGCTTCCCGGACCCATTTTCAGACGCTCAGGCAAGTGCGAGAGCGCGCGGCAACCCGCCTCGGGGTTGAACTACCCCACCTATCCATGGGAATGAGTGATGATTTTGCGGTGGCTGTCGAGGAGGGTGCGACCATGCTTCGGCTTGGACGCGCGCTCTTTGGACCCCGCGGCCGGAGGCCATGGCGGGAGGGCTAATGAAGAAGATCGGCTTCGTCGGCGCCGGCAACATGGCGACCGCCCTCATCCGCGGGATGCTCGACGCGGGGCAGCACGGCGCGGCCGACATGTGGGCGAGCGACCCCGTCGACGCGCAGCTCCGACGCCTGAAGCGCGCCCACAAGATCGAGGTGACGCGCGACAACCGCGAGCTCGTCCGCCGGTCGCACACCGTCATCCTGGCCGTCAAGCCGCAGGTCATGGCGGCGCTGCTGGATGAGGTGCGGCCCGAGGTGAATCCCCGGAAGCTCTTCATTTCAATCGCAGCCGGGTTCCCGCTGCGTCGACTCGAGGCGGGCCTCGGCGGACAGGCGCGCGTCGTCCGCGTGATGCCGAACACCCCCGTGCTGGTCGGCCGAGGCATCTCCGTTGCCGTCGCGGGCTCCAAGGCGACGCCGGCCGACTTGAAGCAGACGCTGAAGCTCTTCAAGGCGGTCGGCGAGGCGGTGTCGATCACCGGCGAGGATCTCCTCGACGCCGTCACGGCGGTGTCGGGCAGCGGGCCGGCGTTCGTCTACAGCTTCGCAGAGGCGGTCATCGAAGGCGGGGTGCGCGGCGGGCTGCCGCAGCCGCTCGCCGCGCAGCTGGCGTACGCGACCATCGGTGGCGCGGCCGCCATGCTCTCCGAGAGCGGGCTCTCGCCGCGCGAGCTGCGCGACATGGTCACGTCCCCCGGTGGCACCACGCTGGCGGGCCTCGGTGCGCTGGACGCGCATCACTTCCGCGAGGCGCTGATCGCCGCCGTCGAGACTGCGACGCGCCGGGCGCGCGAGCTCGCCGCGGCGTAGACGCGTCGATGTTCCTGCTCGAGAACTTCATCCAGGCCATCGCCTTCACTCTCGACAGCCTGCTCAGCATCTATTTCTGGATCGTCCTCATCTCGGCGTTGCTCTCGTGGGTGAACCCGGACCCGCGGAATCCGATCGTACGGTTCCTCTACAGCGTGACCGAGCCGGTGCTGTACCACATCCGGCGACGTCTGCCGTTCGTGGTCGCGGGCGGCCTCGACCTGTCGCCGCTCGTCCTCATGATCGGCATCCAGTTCGCGAAGATGCTCGTCGTGAAGAGTCTGTACGACCTGTCGCTGCGGGTGAGCGGCATGCCGGGCATGCATGGCATCTGACGCGCACGACTGGGTGCGGGCCGACGGTCACGGCGCAATTCTGCATGTTCGCGTGACGCCACGCGCCGCGCGGACGGCGATCGCCGGCATACGGGGGCAGGCGCTCTCGGTACGGCTCACGGCGCCGCCCGTGGAAGGCGCGGCGAACCGCGAGCTCGTGATCGTCCTCGCGCGTGCCCTCGCGGTCCGGCCGGCGGCGGTCACGATCGCCGCCGGCCGCCACGGCCGGCACAAGCAGGTTCGTATCGACGGGCTCGATCCCGAGAGCGTCCGCGCGCGGCTTGGTGCGGCGCTTTGCGTTGACAGTCCGACGAGGCATGATTAGACCGCCAGCATGCCCATCTACGAGTACCGCTGCGAGCGATGCGGCGTCTTCGAGGAGATTCAGCGCATCACCGACCAGCCGCTCGAGCGGTGCCCGCAGTGCGGCCGGAAGGTCCGCCGCCTCATCTCGAGCACCAGCTTTCACCTGAAGGGCTCCGGCTGGTACGTGACCGACTACGCCCGCGCGGGGTCGGGCAACGGCCGCGACAAGAAGGATTCGAGCGAGACCAAGTCGGGCACGAGCAGCGCGTCGGAGTCCAGCGGCGAGTCGAAGAGCAGCACGAAAAGCACCACCGGCACCGGTACGGACTCCGGCGGCACGACGCCGAAGACGACGTCCTGAGACGGCCGCGCAGCGGGCGTCTCGTCCTCGTCGGCATCGACACGGGCGGGACGTTCACCGACGTCGTCGCGCTCGTCGGCGGGCGTATCCGGGTGGCAAAGATCCGCTCCACCCCTGAGGACCCGTCGCGTGCGGTCGGCGAGGGACTCCGCGCGCTCGGGGTCGCCCCGCGTTCGGCCCGTTTGCACTACGGGACCACGGTGGCGACGAACGCGCTCCTCGAGCGGCGCGGCGCACGCGTCGTCCTGGTGACCACGGCGGGGTTCGAGGACGTCATCGAGATCGGTCGCCAGGTGCGACCGTCGCTCTATGCGCTCGAGCCGCGCCGTCCGTCGCCGCTCGTGCCGCGGAGCCGGCGGATCGGGGTCGCGGAACGGGTGCTGGCCGACGGCCGGGTCGAGCGGCCGCTCCGCCGGCGGACACTCGCGCGCGTCGTCGCGGCGGCGCGCCGTTGCCGGCCGGAGGCGATCGCGGTGAGCCTGCTGCACAGCTACGCCGCTTCGCGCCACGAGCGAGTGCTCGCGCGCGCGCTGGCCGGTCTCGGCGTCCATCTCACGTTGTCCCACCGCCTCGTACGCGAGCACCGCGAGTACGAGCGGACGGCGACGGTGGTGGTGAACGCGTACGTCGGTCCGCCGATGACGCGCCATCTGGGTACGCTCGCCCGTGCGGCAGCGGGCGGCCTCCAGGTGATGCAGTCGAGCGGTGGGCTCGTCGGCGCCCGCACCGCCGCGACGGAGCCGGTGCGGACCATCCTCTCGGGTCCCGCCGCGGGCGTGGTGGGCGCGGCAGCGGCGGCGCGGCTCGCGCGAGTCGGGCGGATCGTCACGCTCGACATGGGTGGCACCTCGACCGACGTGAGCCTGGTGGACGGCCCGCTCGCGTACCGGACGGAGGCGACGATCGACGGCCTGCCGGTACGGGTGCCGGCGCTCGACATCCACACCGTCGGCGCGGGTGGCGGCTCGCTCGCCCGGCTCGACGCGGGCGGGGCGCTCCGGGTCGGTCCGGAGAGCGCGGGCGCGGTGCCGGGCCCGGCCTGCTACGGGCGGGGCACGGAGCCGACCGTGACCGACGCCCACGTCGTGCTCGGCACGCTCATCGAGACGGAGTTCCTCGGCGGCGCCCTGCGCGTCGATCGTGACCGCGCCGTCCACGCGATCGCGCCGCTGGCGCGACGCCTGCGTCGCTCCATCGTGGACACCGCGGCGGGAATCGTGCGCGTGGCGACGGCCACCATGGAGCGCGCGGTGCGCGTGATCACGGTCGAGCGCGGTATCGATCCGCGCGACTTCACGCTCGTCGCGTTCGGCGGCGCAGGGGGCGCGCATGCGGCCGAGCTGGCAGGTGAGCTCGGCCTGCCGCGCGTGTACGTGCCGCGGCATCCCGGGCTCCTGTCCGCGTTCGGCGCCCTGACCGCAGAGACGATCCGCGATTTCACCTCCACGCTGCGCGCCGTCGACCCATCCGTACCGGTCCTAGCCGGCGGATTTCGCCGCCTCGCGCGGATGGCCCTCGCCACGTTCCGCAAGGAAGGGCTCGCGCGGCCGCGTCTCGAGCGCGGCCTCGACGTCCGCTATGCGGGGCAGGGCTACGAGGTCCAGGTCGGCTACGGCACGAGCTGGCGCGCTGCGTTCCACGCGCGCCATGCGGCGCTGTTCGCACACGCCGATCCGCGGCGTCCCGTCGAGGTCGTCGCCCTGCGGGTGCGGGCACGGTCCGGTGGCCGCCCGCTGCCTGGCGAACCGCCGCCGCGGCGCCGGCACCGCCTGGCGCCGATCGCCGTCCGGCGCGTCGCGTTCGGTACGCGTGCGCGGCCGACGCCGGTCTACCGGCGGATGGAGCTCCCGGCCGGGTGGGCGGCCCGCGGCCCCCTCGTCATTTGCGAATACAGCGCCACCACGGTCGTGCCACCCAGGTGGTGCGTGCGCGTCGACCGGTTCGGCGGGCTCGTGCTGGAGCGTGCGTGATGGACGCAGTCGCGCTCGCCGTCGCCAACCAGCGGCTTGCCGCCGTGGCCGAGGAGATGGGCGTCGTGCTCGGCCGCACGGCGGTGTCGCCGAACATCAAGGAGCGACGGGATTTCTCGTGCGCGGTCTTCGACGCCCGCGGCGCGCTCGTCGCGCAAGCGGCGCACATCCCGGTGCACCTCGGCTCGACGGCGCTGTCCGTCCGCGCCGCGATCGCCGGCGTGCCGCTCGGCCCCGGCGACGTGGCGATGCTGAACGACCCGTTCGCGGGCGGTACCCATCTGCCCGACGTGACGGTGGTGGCCCCCGTCTTCCTGCGCGGACGCCGCCGGCCCTTCGCCTACGTCGCCAATCGCGCGCATCACGCCGACATCGGCGGGATGGCGCCGGGGTCGATGGCGCTCGCGACGGAGATCTACCAGGAAGGCCTGCGGCTGCCGCCGGTCCGCCTGATCGCCGCTGGGCGGCCGCAACCGGACGTGCTGGCCATCTTCCTCGCGAACACGCGCGTCCGTGCCGAGCGCGAGGGCGATCTCATGGCGCAGTGGGCGGCGCTCCGCGTCGGCGCGGACCGGCTGCGTGCACTGGTAGCGCGTGTCGGCGGGGTGGGTCGGCTCGCGCGTCAGATGGCGGCGCTGCAGGCCTACTCGGCGGCGCTCATGCACGCGAACCTCGCCCGCATCCCGCGCGGCGTCTATCGCGCCCGCGACGTGCTCGACGACGACGGCCTCGGCACCGAGAACATCCCGATCGCGGTCGCGATCGGCGTCGGCGGCGGCCGCGCGCGCATCGACTTCAGCGGCTCGGCGCCACAGGTGCGCGGCCCCGTGAATGCCAACTTCGCGGTCACGCGATCGGCGGTGCTCTACGTCTTCACGGCGCTCGCGCCCGAGCCCATCCCGCCGAACGAGGGGCTCGCCTGGCCGCTCCGCATCGTCGCGCCCGAAGGCTCCATCGTCCACGCCCGCTTCCCGGCGGCGGTGGCGGGGGGCAACGTGGAGACCTCGCAGCGCATCGTGGATGTGGTCCTCCGCGCGCTGGCGCCGGCACTGCCGGCGCGTATCCCTGCGGCGAGCGCCGGGACGATGAACAACCTGGCGTTCGGCGGCATGCTCGGCGGGCGCGCGTACTCGTACTACGAGACGATCGCGGGCGGAGCCGGCGCGGGACCCGGGGGACCGGGCGCATCGGCCGTTCACACGCACATGACCAACACGATGACGACGCCCGTCGAGGCCCTCGAGGCCTACTACCCGCTGCGCGTCCGGCGCCAGGCGGTGCGGCGCGGCTCGGGGGGCCGCGGGCACCACCGAGGGGGCGACGGGATCGTACGCGAGATCGAGTTCCTCGCGCCGGCCGAGGTGACGCTCCTCGGCGAGCGCCGCCGCGTCGCGCCTTATGGACTCGCCGGCGGTGAAGCGGGGGCGCCGGGTCGCGACGTCCTCACGCGGGGTGGCCGCATGCGGCGCATCCCGGCCAAGGTGACGCTCGGCGTGGAGGCGGGGGACCGGTTGCGAATCGAGACGCCGGGGGGCGGCGGCTTCGGCCGCCCCCGGCGTCGTCGCTGAAATTCAGGCTGCCTTGCCGCCGATCTGATCGACTCGCCGCTCGAGGTGCGCAACCCGCCGGCGAAGCTCCCTCACCTCGCTCTCAGTCACGAGATTGAGGCCCTTCACGACCGTCTCCACCAGCCGCCCCGCCTGCTCCTCGAAAGACGCCATGATCCGCGCACGGCGCTCCTCGAGCTCCTCGATGGCCTTTTCCGCGCGCTTGCGAATCGTCTGCTCGAATTTGAGCGCGTCCGCGAGCAGGTCCGAGACACTGTCGCGTCGCGTGCGCGAGATCAGCGACTGCGCGTCGCGCCGGAGACGGCCGACGATACGCTCGCCCTCGCTCTGAACGCGCCTCACTGAAGCACGGACATCCTTCATTGAAATCCGCGCGGTGCGCGCCGAAGCTTCCGCCATTACGCTGGTCCTCCTTGGCAAAGAGTTGGGGGGGTGAAAACGGCTGCTACTACGCAGTGCGTCGGGAAGTCAAGGGCCTTTTTGCACGGGGTGGGTGAAAGCGCTCCCCATGTGGCAAGGGAGCGCATTAACTAGTTGATTTTAAGCGATTTATGTGCTCCCGCGCGACAATCGGCGCGGTTCGCTAGCGACTCACCTCCCGATGAAATGCACGACCCCGTCGCGTGTGAGGAGGCGGTCGGGGATCTCGGCAGGACGGGCACGGTGCGCGCCCACAAGGTGGGCGACGAACTCGTCGCGGTCGGTGAATCGACGGCGATCGACGTCGCATTCGTACGGGGTACGGTCGATCGTCACGGTGCCGGGGATCAGGTGGTGGTAGCGGCGGCCGAAGTAGTGGAGTCGCTGGTGCTCCTCGGGCGGAACCGGAACGATCGCATCGACCCTGGGTGCCGGCACGTCGCCAGCGCAACACCATCGCGCCGCCGCCACGGCAAGCAACAAAAGCGGCCCGTACGAACGCATGTCACAACCGTACGGTCGGTGCGCGCGAGTCACAAGCCGGTTTGACCCTCTGGGACGATTCGCGTAGGAGCGGGCCGTCCGCGCTGCCCCGGTCGCATAGCTCAGCTGGTTAGAGCGCCTGCCTCACATGCAGGAGGCCCGTGGTTCGAGTCCACGTGCGACCATTTTATCTGGAGGCCCGTGCGGTGCTCGCGCGGCTTCGCCGCGCTGTGCTCCTCCGTTGCCCCCAGACCCCGTCGGCCGGCTTGCGCGCTCACGCGCGCGGCCTCCGGGTGCAGTGGAGCCGTGCGGTGCTCGCGCAGCTTCGCTGCGCTGCGTCCTCCGGTCCCGCAATATCCCGTCGGCCGGCTTGCGCGCTCGCGCGCGCGGCCTCCGGTTGCAAGTGGGGGCCGGTGCGGTGCTCGCGCGGCTCCGCCGCGCTCGCTAGCGCGGGGTCGCGTCCGGGAGGCCGCCGTCGACCGGGATCGTCGCGCCCGTCGTTGGCGTCTGGCGCGTGGCGAAGAAGAGAACGGCGCGGCCCACGTGGTCGGCGGTGACGCGCGCTTTCAATAGGTTGCGGCCGCGGTAGTAGTCCTCGAGCCCCGCTTCGTCGAGACCGCGGGCGCGCATGCGGTCGGGACCGACCGTCGCCCAGAGGCCCGAGCGGCGGGCGCCATGGGAAAAGACGGCGTCGGGCGCGACCATGTTCACGCGCACATCGATGTCCGCGAGCTCGAGGCTCGCGATGCGGGCGAGCTGGTGGGCCGCGGCCTTGGTGGCGCTGTAGGCGCCGAACTTGGCGCCCGGCGCGAAGACGTTCTTCGTCGACACGAGCACGATGTCGCCGCCGGTGCCCTGGAGCTTCAGATGGCGGGCCGCCTCGGCCATTACCAGCAGCGCGCCCTCGACGTTCACGCGCTCGAGGCGACGAAACGCTTCGATCTCCAGGTCCGGCAGGCCGGCGACGTGTGCCAGCCCTGCGTTGACCACGACGATGTCGACGCCCCCCCAGGTGGCGGCGACGCTCGCGAACGCATCCGCCACGGAGCTCGCGTCCGTCACGTCGAGCGGCACGCCCGCGACGCGGCTCCCGAATGGGCCGGCGAGGTCCGCGACCAGCGCGTCGAGCGCCTCGCCGGGGAGATCGGTCGCCGCGACGTGGCAGCCGTGCGCGAGAAGCGCCTCGCAGATCCCCGAGCCGATCGCGCCGGCGGCGCCGGTGACGATCGCCACCTCGCCCGCGAGCGGGGCCTCGCGCGCGGCGAGCTTCGCGTGCTGGAAGGTGTGGTACTCCATGTCGAACAGCTCCGCTTCCGGCAGTCCCTCGTAGGCGCCCATCGCCGCGATGTCCGCCTTCACGGCGAGCGTGTGCGCCGTGATGTCGCGCGCGACGATGGCGGCCCGGACGTCGCCGCCGGTGCAGAGCGCGCCGAGGCCGGGGAGGAGCACCACGCGCGGCAGGGCGTCGAAGCGGCCGAGTCCGTGGGGCAGGCGGGCGGCATGGCGCTCGAGGTAGGCCCGGTACGCCGCCGAGTAGCCCGCGACGGCTTCCCGCAGCTGCGTCGCGAGGCGCGCCGGCTCGTCGTAGGCTGGCCGCTCGATCCAGAGCGGGAACGCCTTCGTCCGGATGAGGTGATCGGATGTGAGCGGCGGCGTGAGGGCCAGCGCGCGGTTCTCCTCGCGGTCGACGAATGCGAGCACCTCGGGCGTGACGAGCGGCACCACGACGACGCGGCGGTGCGGCCGATCCGCGTCGCCCGTCGGCTCCGCGAGGGCGCCGCGCAGCACGGGCGCCACGTGGCGGAGGCGCGCGCGCGCTAGCTCGACCGACATCGACGCGATCCGGGGGGCGGCCCTGCGCGCCAGGTACGTCTCGGCGCGCGTGACGAGCTCGATCATCGCCTCGTAGGCGGCGCGCGCCGTCGGGCCCCACGTCATGAGCCCATGGCGCATCCAGACCATGCCGCGGCGGTCCGGCTCCGCCTCGTACGCGTCCGCCACGGCGCGCGCGAGCTGGAAGCCGGGGCGGACGTAGCCGAGCACCGTGACCTCGTCGCCGAGCGCGTCGCGCACGAGCCGCTCGCCGCCCGCCTGGTTGGTGAGCGCGAGGATCGCGTCGGCATGCGTGTGGTCGACGAACTTCTCGGGCAGGAACGCGTGCACGAGCGTCTCGAGCGAAGGGGTCGCGCTGCGCGCGTCGAAGAGATGCGTGCGGAGCTCGTTCGTCATCGCCTCGTCGTCGAGCGCGGGCAGCGCGCGGAGCTTCCGCAGGTAGCCGAGGTCGACGCCCGGAAGCCCGTCTGGCTCGAGCGTCGCGAGATCGTGGCCCGACGCCTTCACGTAGAGCGCGGGGATCGTCTCGCCGAGGCGATTCGTGAAGGTGCCCTTCACCGATGTATTGCCCCCGCCGTGAAGGACGAGCCGGTCGTCGCCGCCGAGGAGCCGGCTGGTATACGTGCGCAGCGCCAGGTCCTCCCCCCAGCGCGACGCGTAGCGTGCGACGAACGCGGCCGCGTCCTCCTCCGACCAGCGCGACCGCATGCGCTACCGTGCGCGGAGCGCGGCCAGCATGGTGCGCGCGTTCTCGGCGGGCGCCTTGCCGTCGAACACCGCGCTCCCCGTGACGACCAGGTCGACGCCGCTCCCGGCGAGCGTTCCGACGTTCTCGCGCGTGATCCCGCCGTCGACGCCGAGGAGGATGCGCCGTCCCGCCCGCACGAGCAGGCGGCGCACGTCCGCGATCCGTCCCATGGTCGCCGGGAGGAACTTCTGGCCTCCCCAGCCGGGGTTGATCGCGAGCAGGTGCACGAGGTCGAGCTCGTCGAGCAGCGGCTCGAGGACCGCGATCGGCGTCCCGGGGTTCAGCGCGACGCCGCGGACGATGCCGCGCGCCGGGTCGTTGGCGTTCTCCATCGTGCCGAGGCGTTGGAGGACGCGGTGGATATGCGTGCACGACTCGGCGTGCACGGTCACGACGTCGGCGCCGCCGGCCACGTAGTCGCCGAGCTTCTCGAGCGGCTCGTCGATCATCAGGTGGACGTCCTTCAGGAGCGGCGTGCGCACGGCCTTCACGAGCGGCGGGCCGAACGTCATCATCGGCGTGAAGCAGCCGTCCATGACGTCGAAGTGGAGCAGGGCGACGCCGGTGCCGTCGAGGCGGGCGAGGTCCGCCCCGAGCGCCATCAGATCCGCCGTGAGGATACCGACGCTGATCGTCGGCGCGAGGCTCGCTAGCCGCGCAACGAGGCTAGGAGATTGACCCAAGCTGAAATACTCCGCGCGCGAAGCGCGCGGCCGAGCGGAGCGAGCTGGGGAGTGGGCCCCGTCGGGCTTTGCCCGACGGGCGAGGGGACAGGGTCCCCTCGTGATTCAGACCGCGGCCGAGCGTGAGCGAGCGGGGAGTGGAGCCCGACGGGCTTTGCCCGGCGGGCGGCGAGGGGCGGGACGCCCCTCGCTGATCTAAACGGCGACGCGCCGGCCACGTTGCTCGTCGCGCCGCAGCGTCTGGTAGAGGTCGTACGCCTGCTCGGGCTTCATGAGCTGGTGGACGACCGCGCCGACCGCCTGGATCATCGCGACGGGCGCCTCCGACTGGAAGATGTTGCGGCCCATGTCCACGCCCGCCGCACCCTCGGAGACCGCGCGGTACGCCATCGTGAGTGCGTCGCGCTCCGGCAGCTTCTTTCCGCCCGCCATCACGATCGGTACGGGGCACGACGCGGTCACCGTCTCGAAGCCTTCCTCCACGTAATACGTCTTCACGAAGTGCGCGCCGAGCTCGGCGCAGATGCGCGTCGCCAGGCGGAAGTACCGGGCGTCACGCGTCATGTTCTTGCCGACGGCCGTCACCCCCAGGGTGGGAATGCCGGCCCGGATGCCCTGGTCCACCAGCCGGGTCATGTTGTGCACGGATTGCGTCTCGAACTCGCCTCCGATGAACACCTGGACCGCCATCGCGGCGACGTTCAGACGGGCCGCATCGTCGACGTCGATCGCGAGTTGCTCGTTCGAGAGCTCCTTCAGGATGCTCGGGCCGCCGCTCGCGCGCAGCACCACGCCGTTCGCGAATGCCGCCGGCACCGTGGTGCGCAGGATGCCGCGCGTGCACATGAGGGCGGTGGCGTGCGGCAGGAGCGGGACGATGTTGACGTCGACGCGCTCGAGGCCGGCGGTGGGACCCTGGAAGTACCCATGGTCGATGGCCAGCATGACGGTGCGCCCCGACGCCGGGTTGAAGACGCGAGCGAGCCGGTTCTGCATGCCCCAGTCGAGCGCGCCGGCGCCCTTCAGGAAAAAGGGCTCGTGCTTCGCCGGTACGTCCAGGTGGTAGTTCTTCGTGTCCTTCAGATCGTCGACGTCGGGCACCTTGTCTCTCCTTCGCGCGTGAGCGCTTCGCGTGCCGGTGACGATCTCAAAAAACGCGCGCGGCCGTCAAGCAGCGGCCGCAAAGCGTGGCAGCGCGCCGACGCTTGGTGTACGGACTTCCCCCAACGATGATCGCGCTCGCGGACGTGCACAAGGTGTTCCGCCAGGGCGAGACCGAGGTGCGCGCGCTCGCCGGCGTGTCGCTCGACATCGCCGCGGGCGAGTTCGTGGCCGTGCGCGGTCCGAGCGGCTCGGGCAAGAGTACGCTGCTCCACCTGATCGGCGGCCTCGACCTGCCGAGCGGCGGCGAGATCCGGATCGACGGCGCGCTGCTCTCCGATCTCAGCGACGACGAGCTGACGATCTTCCGCCGCCGGAAGATCGGCGTCGTCTTCCAGTTCTTCAACCTGCTGCCCACGCTGTCGGCCGAGGAGAACGTCGCGCTGCCGCTGCTGCTCGACGGCATCCGCGCGCGCGCCGCCCGGTCCCGCGCCGCCGCCGCGCTCGAGCGGGTCGGGCTGGCGCACCGCGGGCGCCACCGGCCCGACCAGCTCTCCGGCGGCGAGATGCAGCGCGCGGCCGTCGCCCGTGCGCTCGTGATCGAGCCCCGGCTCATCCTCGCCGACGAGCCGACCGGGAACCTCGACACGGCCACGGGCGAGCAGGTGCTGTCGCTGATCCGCGCCGCGAACGCCGAGCGTGGCTGCACCGTCGTCCTCGTGACGCACGATCCCCGCGCGGCCGCGTACGGAACGCGGACCGTTACGCTGAAGGACGGGGTGGTCGTCGCGACGCCGAGTGGCTGAACGTCACCAGCCGGCGAGGTCCGCGGCGCGCAGGCGGTGGAGCTCGGCGTCGCCGAGGAACGCGCGGTCGAAGACGGCGCGGCGGAACCATAGGTGGAGGTCGTACTCCCAGGTAAAGCCGATGCCGCCGTGCAGCTCGGTGGCGACGCGCGCCGCGCGGTCGTAGAGGTCGGTGAGGTGTGCCTTGGCGAGCGCGGCATGACGCTCGAGGCGCTCCGGGATGTGGTCGTAGGCGTGCGCCGCGTACCACCAGAGCGACAACGCGGGCTCGAGCTCCGTGGCGAGGTCGGCGAGCTGGTGCTTGACGCCCTGGAAGCCGCCGATGGGCTGACCGAACTGCTCGCGCGTGAGCGCGTACTCGACCGTCATGTCGAGGCAGCGCCGCGCGCCGCCGTAGGCGTCGGCGGCGAGGAGCACGAGCCCCGCGTCGCGCGCCCGGTCGATGGCGCGCCGGCCACCGGCGACGACGACGCCGGGCGCGTCGCCGAGCGTGACGGCAGCCACCCGCCGCGTCATGTCCGTGCCGCGGAGCGCAGCCACCTCGAGGCCGGGCGCGCCCCGCTCGACGAGCCAGAGACCGGGCCCGTCGCCGTCCTGGGCGGCGACGAGGATCGCGTCGGCGACCGCCGCTGCCGGCACGAGGAGCTTCCGGCCGGTGAGCCGGCCGTCGCGGGCGCGGGTGGTGAGCGCGGCCGCGTCCCACACGCCGCCCTCCTCGCCGAGGGCCACCGTCACGATCGCCCGTCCGGACGCGACGGCGGGGAGCCAGCGTGCCTTCGCGTCGCTGTCCTCGCTCGCGAGAAGCGCCGCGGACGCCATCGCGCAGCCGAGGAACGGCCCCGGCGTACACGCGCGGCCGAGCTCCTCGGCGGCGAGTGCCAGGTCGAGCAGCTCGAGCCCCGCGCCGCCGTGCGGCGTCGGGATGGCGAGCCCCGGGACGCCGAGGTCGGCGAGCCCCTGCCATAGCGCCGCGTCGTGTCCGCTCTCGCTCTCCATGATCGCGCGGACGCGCGTCGTCGGGCACTCGCTGCCGAGGTAGCGCCGGATCGTCTCCTTCAGGAGAACCTGGTCTTCCGAGAGGCCGAAGTCCATGTGCCGCTCGCCTATTTGCGGGCGTCGCGTGGCAGGCCGAGGCCGCGCTCCGCGATGATGTTGCGCTGGATGTTGGCGGCGCCGCCCGCGATCAGCACGCCGAGCGACCACATGTACGCGAGGCCGAACATGCCCATGGCGGGTGCGTTCGGCTCACCTGGCGCGAGGAGCCCGCGGTCGCCGACGACATCCATGGCGAGCTTCGCGATGTCGTAGCCGAGCGTCGTCGAGTAGAGCTTGGTGACCATGCCGCCGAGCCCGTGGTCGTTCCCGCGCGCGCTCAGCGTCAGGAGACGGTAGCCGTGGTACTCCGCCGCGACGAGCCGCGCCTCGAGCTCCGCCAGCCGGTTGCGGATGACCGGGTCCTGGATGACGGGGCGGCCGCCGCGCTCGACCGCCTGCGCGAGCATCACGAGGCCGTCGAACGTCCGCCGCGTGAGATGCGCGCCGCCGATCAACGCCCGCTCGTGCTTGAGCGTCGACCGGCTGACCACCCATCCCTGGCCGCGCCGGCCGACGATGTTGTCCGCCGGTACGCGCGCGTTCTCGAGGAAGACCTCGTTGAAGTCCGCGTCGCCCGTCATCTGCCGGAGCGGACGCACATCGATGCCCGGCGTGTTCATCTCGATCAGCAGGTAGCTGATCCCGTCGTGCTTCGCCTTCTCGGGCTCGGTCCGCACGAGCGCGAACATCCATTCGGCCTCGCGCGCGTTCGAGGTCCAGATCTTCTGCCCGTTCACCACCCAGTGGCCGTCGTCCAGCACGGCACGCGTCCGAAGTGACGCGAGGTCGCTGCCCGCACCCGGCTCGCTGTAGCCCTGACACCAGCGAATCGTGCCGAGCAGCGTGTCGCGGATGAAGCGCTCCTTCTGCGCCTCGGTGCCATGCTCGAGCAGCGTCGGCACGAGCATGCTCGGGCCCTGACCCATGATCTCGAACGGGGCGCGGGCGCGGCGAAACTCCTCGGCGATGATCGTCGATTTGAGCGGGTCGCCCGGTTGCTCCGAGCCGCCGTAGCGCCGCGGGACGTGGCGGTAGAGATAGCCGCGCTCGATGGCGAGCAGGCGGAACGCGGTGGCGCGGGCGTCGGTCCGGACGTGGGCGCCGGTCAGGTCGGCGATGCTGTCCGCCGCGCCCGACGGCGCCTCGTTCCAGTGCTCGCCGAGGAAGCGACGGACCTCGGTGCGGAAGCGTTCGTACTCTGCGCTGTAGGCGAGGTTCACGGAGAACCCTCCTTCTCTCCGGATCGCTTACCAGGATCCGGAGCGCCGAGACAAACGCGCGCGCGAGGACTCAGCCGAGCAGCGCACTCGCCACGAAGCGAACGGTCGCCATCGAGCCGTTCAGCAGGTCGGCGAGGACGTCGACGAGGATCGAGCGCACGGCAACGTCGCGGCCGAGGCGCTCGAGGAGGTCCGCGCTGTCGCGCAGCCCCTGGACCATCGCGTCGAACTGATCGATCTGGCTCTGCGGCGGGCCTGGATGCGGCCTGCGCACGACTTCCTGCATGACAGTTTTGCCTCATAGCCCCGTGCGCCGACGCTGACAAGCCGGGGCCGGAAAAAAACTCGAGTGGACGCGCCGTGACCGTGTGCTACGAGTCGAGCGACGATGCGGACCGTCCGTCGCGTGCTGGCGATCGTCGCTGTGCCGATCGTCGTGATCGCCGCCGTCGCGCTCGTGCGGCTCGACGGCCGGGTCCGCGCGTATCTCGCGGGTCCCGCGCTCGGCGCCGTGCGCATCTATGCGGCGCCCACCATGCTGCGGCGCGACGCGCCGGTGCCGGGAGGTTCGCTCGCGCGGAAGCTCGCCCGTCTCGGATACCGCCAGGCCGAGGGCGGCACGCTGGCGCCGGGTACGTATCGAATGGCGGCCGGCGCCGTCGAGCTCACCACGCGTTCCTCGCCGGCGCCGTGGGGCGCGGCGTCGCGCGCGGCGCGCATCGCCGTGCAGGGGCGCCGCGTCAGCGACATCCGCTCCGCCGACGGCGCACCGCTCGATGCGCTCGAGCTCGAGCCCGAGGTGCTCGCGACGCTCGGCCTCTTCCGCCACCCCGGCATCGATCCGACCGCGGTCGCGCGCGCGCTGCTGACGGACCTGCGCGCGGGCGGGCGACGACAGGGTGGCAGCACGCTCTCGCAGCAGCTCGCCAAGAACGTGTTCCTGACGCCGCGCCGCACGCTCAGCCGGAAGGTGCGCGAGGCGATGCTCGCCCTGCTGCTCGAAGCGCACGCATCCAAAGAGGAGATCCTCCGCCGCTACCTGGCATCGGTCTACCTCGGCGAGGACGGCGCGGTCCCGATCCATGGGTTCGCCGAGGCGGCGGAAGCGTACTTTGCGAAACCGCTCGGCGACCTCGGCCCGGCGGAGTGCGCGCTGCTCGCCGGCATCATCCGCTCGCCGAACGGGCTCTCGCCGCGCCAGCACGGCGCCGCCGCCGTCGCGCGGCGCAACCGCGTGGTCACGGCGATGGTCGAGGACGGCGCACTCGACGAGGCGACGGGTGCCCGGGCGCGTGCCGAGCCGCTGCGCCTGGCGGCGCCGCGGGTGCGCCCGGTGGGTGCGCTGTACGTCGCCGACGAGGTGGCGCGCGAGATCAGCCATCTGCTGCCGCCCGACGCCGCTCGCGCGCCGGGTCTCGCGGTGTTCACGGCGATCGACCCCGACGCACAGCGCGAAGCCGAGCGCGCCGTTCGCCGTCGCCTCGACGGGTTCGACCGGATTCGCCCGCCGCGCCGGCGCGACACGCGGCGTCTGCAGGCCGCGCTGCTCGCGATCGATCCGGCGAGCGGCCGCATCCAGGCGCTCGTCGGCGGGCGGGACTACGGCTCGAGCCCGCTCGACCGCGCGGTGCGGGCTCGTCGCCAGCCCGGGTCGGCGTTCAAGCCGTTCGTTTACCTGGCCGCGCTCGACCCGGCCCGCAACC
>WNGI01004574.1_pt1 | contig 24790 bp, 28 predicted proteins | sample 5400621 | NCBI WGS metagenome assembly WNGI01 (sample SAMN13153374, study PRJNA577476) | soil metagenome | isolation source: 20 cm soil or saprolite under Garry oak tree replicate 1 | place: USA:California | collected 2016-06-15 | reverse complement strand
CGGCATCGAGCTTCCGGCCGCCGCCTGACCCGGGCGGTTCGCCCCCGTCCTATTCCTCCCAGGGACTGTGCTTCACCGGCGGCGGGAGCCAGATCCGCTCGTACACCTTCTGAAGCTCCCGCTCCTTGGCGATCTCCTCCCGGGGAGTGACCTTCGCGTACTTCGCCTCGGTCGGACTCGAAAAGTTGTAGCGGTTGAGATTCGGCGCCGAGATGATCCGCTTCACCGGCTCGGTGCATTTCGGACACGTCGCGAGGGGTGCGTCGTTCATCCCGTGCCTCACCTCATAGATGACGAGGCATGGCGCGCACTCGTACTCATACACAGGCATCGCGTTCCTCCTCTCGCGCGACGACGCGGGTGGCCGGCTCTCACCGGCCACCCGCTCCTCTCGTGAGCTACACCGCCACGACCCGAGGCGTCTCTGCGGGCGGGACGCTGGCCATGCTCTTGAGATTCCAGATGCGGGCGGCGTTCGACCCGAAGACCTTCGCCTTGATCTCGTCGGTGAGCTTGGGATACCCGTGACCCTCGACGAGCTGATCGGGGATCTGCTGCGGGTTGCCCCAGAGCGCCGAGTCGGTCCCCCACATCACGTAGTCCGGCCCGAGGTCGCGCAGCAGCGTCCCGAGCAGGTGGGCGCACTCGAGCGGCCGGCTCGTCACCGTCGCCGCGAACGCCGAGCCGACCTCGGCGTAGAGGTTCTTCCGCTGCGGCTTGAACCCCTTCAGCGCGGCCAACTCACTGTGATACGGCCAGGCCGAGTGGTATGCGATGAAGTTGAGGTCGGGGAAGTCGTCGCAGACCGCGTCGAAATCCTCCGCATGGGCGTACCGCGCCATGAACTGGCCGAACGGGATGCCCTTGTGACAGCCGATGTTCTTGAGCCCGAGCTTGCGGGCCTTCTCCCAGATCGGGTACGCAAGCTTCTGGTCGTCGAACCACCACCCACGCTTGGGGGTCGAGTCGAACGTGTAGAGCTTCAGGCCTGGGATCTTGTACTTCTCGACGAACATCTGCAGGCGGTCCAACGTCTCACCGCGCCCCTGATTCGGCGTCAGGCCACCGCCGAGCATGACGGTCCGGTCCGGCCAGCGCTGCTTGACCTCCGCCTGCTCCTCGATCGGGATCATGTCCTTGCCGCCGTAGTCCTCCCGGAAGCCGAAGGGGTTGAAGACCGCGACGCTGGTGTCGCTCCCCTCGAGGATCAGCTTGCCGAAGTTCTCGACGGTCATGTCCTTGGTCCCGTTCGGAAGGCCCATCGCCTTGCCGAGGTCGTCGAGGAGCTGGACGAACCACATGCCCCGCTCGGTGGTGTTCACGCCCGGGATGTAGCCGTCCTTGCGCCAGCAGATGTGGGTGTGGGCGTCGACGATGAAGTCGGCCCCCGGCTTCCGGGCGACCTTGATTTCCTTCGCCGCCGCGGGATCCATCGCCTCGGCCTCGGTGACCTCGAAGAACTTCATGCCGGTGATGTTGTTCACCGCCAGCATGGCGGCCGCGAACCCGGAGGCCGACCCGAGGAAGTTGCGGCGCGACATCCTGGCCTTGGCGGCGTGCCCGTCGACGTGCTGGCTGATCCGCTCGCCCATGTGGCCCGCGAGGAAGTACGATGCCCCCTGCTCTTCGGGGGTCATGGGGCCATGTGTGGTCCTCTCGTAGCCCTTGAAGTACTCGAAGACATTGAGCTCCATTCGTCCCCTCCCGATCGGAACCGACCGTCAGGACCCTCCATCGACACGAAGCGGTGCTTCCCTCCCCGCGCGCATCCCACCCCCCCTCAGAGCGCTTCGACGCCCGACTGACCGGGAATCTGGCGCCGCCCAGGGGCAAAGTCAAGGGCTCTGTCGAGGCGGTCGCGAGGGGACGAAACCGAGGGGCGAGGTCGAGTTGAGCGCGTGCGGCGAGCGGGCTCTGAAAGGCGGGCGCTACGTCGGATCCTCGCGTCGACTCGCGATGCGAGCCAGCGCCTCGCTGAAGTGTTTCAGGACGTCGGGCTTCTCGATGATCTCGGTGACGCCGAGACGACGAGCCTCGGCGATTTCGCCCAGCGTGGCCAAGCCCGTCATGATGATGACCGGGAGCCCCTGATCGGTCGCCCTGATCTGCCGGAGCACCCCGACGCCGTCGATGGCCGGCAGCCGGACGTCGAGCACCACCGCGTCCGGACGCTCGCGCGCGAGATAGGCCAGACCATCCTCTCCCGAGTATCGGATGGTCGTCTCGTGGCCCTCGGCCCCGAAGGCCTCGGCGAGCACCCACGCGACGCGCACGTCGTCCTCGATCAAGAGGAGCTTCATCGGCGCCCTCCTCCAGTCTCTCCGGGACCACCCCATCATCGCAGGAGCGACGTGAATGTTTCAACGTGACAAGCAGGGCGCGAGAATGACATACTTCTTTCTCGAGGAAACGGAAATGTGCGGGTGGGCTTTCCGGAAAGCGAGATCATCTCAAGGATGAGAACCCTCTCAAGCATGAGAACCATCGTCGAGGCAGCGACCTCGCGTCCCGGCCGCGAAGACGTATTCGCACCTTCACGCACACGCGTTGAGCACACCCCACGGCTCGACGGAAGCCCGCAGATGCGGGCGATCCGGACCGTCATCGAGAACATCGCCGACACGGATGCGACGGTGTTGATCCGTGGGGAGAGCGGCGTGGGCAAGGATCTGGTCGCCCGGGCGCTCCATGCCGCCTCGGCGCGCCGCGGTGGGCCGTTCATCAAGGTCAACTGCGCGGCGATCCCCGGCGAACTGCTCGAGTCCGAGCTCTTCGGCCACGAGAAGGGGGCGTTCACGGGGGCGCATCGGCGCAAGCCGGGGCAGTTCGAGTACGCGAACAGCGGCACGGTCTACCTGGACGAGATCGCGGAGCTGCCGCTGGCGCTGCAGGCCAAGCTGCTGCACGTGCTGCAGGACTTTCGGTTCACGCGCGTCGGCGGCAACGGGGCGATCGAGGTCGACGCGCGCGTGATCGCGGCCACGAATCGGGACCTGGAGCAGGCGATGGCCCGGGGCGAGTTCCGGGAGGACCTCTACTACCGCCTCAACGTGGTGGAGATCCATGTGCCGCCGCTCCGGGAGCGGCGCGAGGAGATTCCGCTGCTGGTGGCGACGTTCCTGGCGCGGTTTAAGCGCAGTACGGGCGGCACAAGGAGCTGGCGCCCGAGACGCTGGCGCGCCTCATGGAGCACCCGTGGTGGGGCAACGTCCGGGAGCTGGAGAACGCGATCCGCCGCATGGTGGTCCTCACCGAGGGTGAGCAGGCGTTCGCGGCCTCGCTCGCGCGTCCTCGGAACGGGCAGGCCCCCGCGGCCCCGGCCCCGACGCCGGCCGTGACCGAGGGCCTGCGAGAGATCGCGCGCCGGGCCGCGCGCGCGGCCGAGCGCCAGGCCCTGGTGGAGGTGCTCGACCGCGTGCACTGGAACCGCGCGGAGGCGTCCCGGATCCTGAAGGTCAGCTACAAGACCCTGCTGAACAAGATCGCCGAGTGCGGGCTGACGCCGCCCTCACATCGCTGACACCGCCGGCTCCCCGGAGCGGCGTCGTATCCCACTGATCCGTCCGCCACGCCCGTCGGTCCCACGATAGGCCCCGCACCTCCCGCCGAGATCTGAGCGGAGCGGTTGACGGGCGCCCCGCGCCCCGCTATAACCGGCGCACTCCGGCCCCGCGGCGACGCCGGGCGGCCGGGCGCAGGCTCCCGGGCGGGGTGGGGGAGGGGCCGTGGACATCATCCTGCAGCTGGTGCTGAACGGCCTGGCCGTCGGCTGCATCTACGGCCTGGTCGCCCTCGGCTTCGTCCTCATCTACAAGGCGACCGAGCTCGTGAACTTCGCCCAGGGCGACCTCATGATGCTGGGCGCCTTCACCTGCTACATGTTCATCGTGTGGCACGGCTTCGGCTACTGGACGGCCGTGGCGCTGGCCGTCGCGAGCGTCGCGCTGTTCGGCGCGCTGCTGGATGCGGCGGTGCTCCGGCGGGTCCTCGGCCAGCCCCAGTTCGCCGTGGTCATGCTGACCATCGGCCTGGGCGCGGTGTTCCGGAGCTTCGCGTCGATCACCTGGGGATCGGAGATCTACACGCTGCCCACCCCGTTCAGCGCGCGCGCGACCATGGTCGGCGGCGTCAGCGTCAGTCACGAATATGTGTCGATCATCGTCGGCACCGTCCTGCTGTGCGCCGTGCTGTACGTCTTCTTCACCCACACGAGGATCGGCGTGGCCATGCAGGCCGCCTCGCAGAACCAGCTGGCCGCGTACTACATGGGGATTCCGGTCAAGCTGATGTTCTCGCTGATCTGGGCGATCTCCGCCGGCGTGGCCGCCATCGCCGGCGTCTTGCTGGCGCCCGTGTCGCTCATCGACACCAACCTCGGGTTCATCGGGCTCAAGGCGTTCGCCGCCGCGGTCCTGGGCGGCTTCGGGTCGATCCCCGGCGCGCTCGTCGGAGGCCTCACCATCGGGCTGATCGAGCTGTACTCCGGCGCCTACCTGCCGCAGGGATTCAAGGACGTTGCCGCGTACGTCGTGCTGCTCCTCGTGCTCGCGGTCCGGCCGCAAGGCATGTTCGGGGCCGTCGGCCGGAAGAAGGTCTGAGCCGCATGCGGTTCGCGTTCAAGACGTCCTACGCGCAGGACCTGGGCCTCTTCCGCGACGGCGTCCAGCGGAACGCGTACATTGCGCTCTTCCTCGCGCTGCTCGTGCTCCCGCGCCTGGTGCCCGAGTACCTCGGCGACCTCAGCCTCGTCTTCATCTACGGCCTCTGCGGCGTGTCCCTGATGGTGCTCGCCGGCTACACCGGCCTCGTCAGCCTGGGGCACTCCGCCTTCCTCGGCATCGGCGCCTACGCGCACGTCTATTTCGCCCAGGACCTCGGCGTGCCCTGGGTCGTCGCGGTGGCGCTGGCGGCGGCCGTGACCGCGGCGGCCGGCGTGCTCGTGGGCCTGCCCGCGTTGCGCATGACCGGCGTCTACCTGACCATCGCGACCCTGGCCTTCGCGCTCATCATCCAGGAAGTCTTCACGCGCTGGGACCGGGTGACGGGTGGGCTCAAGGGCAAGCCGGTGCAGAAGGCGGTCGTCTTCGGCCTCCCCCTCGGGCACGAGGTCGGCTTCTACCTTCTCTGCCTCGCCTTCCTCATCGGCGGCCTCTGGCTCACCTCTAACCTGCTGCGGTCCCCGACCGGCCGCGCGTGGGTCGCCATCCGCGACAGCGAGGTGGCCGCGCAGTCGATGGGTGTCAACCTCGCCGTGTACAAGACCATGGCGTTCGCGTACTCCGCCGGGCTCATGGGTGTCGCCGGCGCGCTCTTTGCGCACAAGATCGGCTTCCTCGCGCCCGACATCTTCAGCGTGCTGCTCTCGATCCAGTTCCTGCTCATGGTGGCGGTCGGTGGTCTCGGCAGCCTGCACGGCGCCGTCTACGGCGCCGTCTTCGTCGCGATGCTGCCGGTCGTGATCTCCCAGGCGCGAGACGCCGTCCCGGTGTGGCTCGGCCAGGTCTTCGCCGTCTTCGGGCGGGAGGCTGGCCGCGCGGTGTTCTCGCTCGTCGACCGCTTCGTCAAGCAGCCCGGGCTCGAGCCCGGCATCTTCGGCCTGATCCTCGTGCTCTTCATCCTGTTCGAGCCGCTCGGCGTCTACGGCCGCTGGCGGAAGATCACGCTCTTCTTCTCGACGTTCCCGCTCTACAAGCACGCGACCTTCAAGCGCCAGAAGTCGTACATGCGATCGGAGCGCCTGCGGTGACGTTCTTCGAGGCCGAGCGTCTCGCCATCAACTTCGGCGGCATCCGGGCCCTCGATGGCGTGAGCTTCAGGGTGGATCCCGGCCAGGTGTTCACGATCATCGGCCCGAACGGCGCCGGGAAGACGACCATCTTCAACCTGGTGAGCCGGATCTACGACCCGAGCGACGGCCGCCTGACCTTCTGCGGGGAGGACATCACGCGGGTGTCGCCGCACGAGATTCCGCGGCGCGGCATCGCCCGCACGTTCCAGAACATCGAGCTGTTCGAGCACGCAACCGTGCTGCAGAACGTGCTCCTCGGCCGCCACGCGCACCGGCGCTCGCGCTTCGTGGAGGAGCTCCTCTTCCTGCCCCGGGTGCGGGCGCTGGAGCTCGAGCATCGCGAGGCGGCGGAGAAGGTGATCGACTTCCTGGATCTGCAGCGGTATCGCGACAGCCTGATCGTCAACCTGCCCTACGGCGTCCGCAAGGTGGTGGAGATGGCGCGCGCGCTCTGCGCCGAGCCGAAGCTCCTCCTGCTCGACGAGCCGTCCTCCGGGCTCAGCGTCGAGGAGACCGAGGACATGGCGTTCTGGATCCAGGACATCCGGACGCTGCTGGGCATCACCGTGCTGATGGTCGAGCACGACATGAGCCTCGTGAGCGCGGTCTCCGACCGCGTGCTCGCGCTGAACTACGGCCGACCCATCGCCCTCGGCACCGCGCGCGAGGTGCAGGACCATCCCGACGTGATCAAGGCGTACCTGGGGGGCTGACCGATGCCGGACGCGCTCCTCAAGGTCGAGAACCTCGAGACGTACTACGGGCCGATCGTCGCCATCCGCGGGGTGAGCTTCGCCGTGCCGCGGGGCGCCATCGTCACCGTCCTCGGCGCCAACGGCGCCGGCAAGACGACGATTCTGAAAACCGTGTCCGGCGTCATGGACCCGCAGAAGGGCACGGTGACGTTCCAGGGCCGGGAGATCCAGGGCCTGGATCCGGACAAGGTGACGCGGCTCGGTCTGAGCCACGTGCCGGAGGGGCGCGAGGTCTTCCCGTTCCTCACGGTCCAGGAAAATCTGCGGATGGGCGCCTACATCCGGGAGGACGCCGACGGCGTTGCCCGGGACCTCGAGATGGTGTACGAATACTTCCCGGTCTTGAGAGCGCGCGCCGAGCAGCGCGCCGGCCAGCTGTCCGGCGGCGAGCAGCAGATGCTCTCGATCAGCCGCGCCCTGATGGCGCGACCGACGATGATGCTGCTGGACGAGCCGTCGCTGGGCCTCGCGCCCAAGCTCGTGAAGGACATCTTCGATATCGTCGTTCGGATCAACCGAGAGCGGGACGTGACCGTCCTGCTCGTGGAGCAGAACGCCAACATGGCGCTGCACATCGCCGACTACGGCTACGTCCTGGAAGTCGGGCGCATCGTGATGGAAGATACCTGTGCGCGGCTGCTCGAGAAACCGGACATCAAGGAGTTCTATCTCGGCATCAAGGACCACGGCGTCCGCGGCACGCGGCGGTGGAAGCGGAAAAAGATGTGGCGGTGAGGGCCGCGATCCACGGCCACGACACCCTGCCCACGCTCTTCTGCCACGTCGTGGCGGCGCGCGCCGACCAGGTGGCCATGCGGGAGAAGCGCCTCGGGATCTGGCGCTCCATCAGCTGGCGCGAGTACGGCGAGAAGGCCCGGCACGTCGGCCTGGGGCTCGTCGCCCTCGGCCTCCGGCCGAAGGACGTCGTCGCCATCGCCGCCGAGAACTGTCCGGAGTGGCTCTACACCGACCTGGGTGCCTTGTCGGTCGGCGCGATCACCAACGGCATCTACACGACCGATTCGGCGACGCAGGTGGAGTACATCGTCAACGACAGCGGCACGCGCTTCTTCTTCGCCGAGAACGAGGAGCAGCTCGACAAGATCCTCGAGGCCCGCGCCCGCTGTCCGCAGCTCGTGAAGATCTTCGTCTACGACATGGAGGGGTTGCACGGCCTCCAGGACGACCAGGTGATCCGGTTCGAGGCGCTGCTCGATCTCGGCGCGCGGTACGAGCGCGAGCATCCCGGCGCCTTCGATTCGATGGTCGAGCTCGCGAAGCCCGAGGACCTGGCGATCCTGGTCTACACGTCCGGCACCACGGGCCCGCCCAAGGGGGCCATGCTGAGCCACCGCAACATTCTGTTCCAGCTCGGGTACTCCGACTTCATCGCCGAGCCGCGCCCGGGCGACCAGCAGCTCTCCTTCCTGCCCCTCTCGCACATCGCGGAGCGGACGTTCACCGTCTTTTACCCGCTGCGCTCCGGCGCGACCGTCAACTTCGCCGAGAGCATCGACACCGTGCCCGAGAACATCCGCGAGGTGGCGCCGGCGGTGTTCTTCGCCGTGCCGCGGATCTGGGAGAAGTTCTACTCGGCGGTCGCGCTGCGGATGCGGGAGGCAACCCTGCCGGGCAAGCTCGCGTACGCGTGGGCGATCGGGATCGGCGCGCGCATGGCGGAGCGGAGGATCGAGGGCCGGCGGCCGCCGGCCTGGCTTCGGCTGCTCTATCGCGTGGCGGACTTCCTGGTGCTCGACAACCTCAAGCGCTCGATGGGGCTGCATCGGGCGCGCGGCGCCGCGACCGGCGCCGCGCCGATCGCGCCCGAGCTGATCAAGTGGTACATGGCGCTCGGCATCGACATGCGGGAGGTCTATGGCCAGACGGAGAACTGCGGCCTCGCCACGGCGATGCCCGCCGACCGGATCAAGCTCGGCACGGTCGGGGTGGCCCGGCCGGACACGGAGGTCCGGGTCTCCGCGCAGGGGGAGATCCTCCTGCGGGGGCCGCACGTCTTCCTCGGCTACTACAAGAACCCCCAGAAGACCGCCGAGACGGTCGTCGACGGCTGGCTGCACACCGGTGACGTGGGCCTCGTCGACGCGCAGGGGTTCGTGACGATCACCGACCGGATGAAGGACATCATCATCACCGCGGGCGGCAAGAACATCACGCCGTCCGAGATCGAGAACCAGCTCAAGTTCTCGCCCTACATCTCCGACGCGGTGGTGATCGGCGACCGGCGGAAGTTCCTTTCCTGCCTCGTCATGATCGACCACGAGACCGTGGCCCAGTTCGCCCAGGAGCGCAACGTGCCGTTCACCAACTTCGCCTCGCTCTGTCGGGCGAAGGAGGTGCAGGACCTGATCTGGGGCGAGATCGAGCGGGTGAACGGGCGGCTCGCCCGGGTCGAGACGATCAAGAAGTTCTGCCTCATCGAGCAGATCCTGACCGCCGAGGACGAGGAGCTGACGCCGACCATGAAGCTGAAGCGGGCCTTCGTGAACCAGAAGTACAAGGACAAGATCGACGCGATGTACCACGAAAGGAGCGGGTGATGACGAAGCTGCTGGGAGTGGGACTGCTGGTCGGCGCGGTGGCGCTGGCCCCTGCGGCGATGGCGCAACGGATGGAGGCGCGCGGCGTCTCCAAGACCGAGATCGTGCTCGGCATGCACACGGACCTGTCGGGGCCGGCCGCGACCTACGGCGTCTCGTCGTCGAACGCCGTCAAGATGCGGTTCGACGAGGTCAACGCCGCGGGCGGCGTCCACGGTCGCAAGATCCGGCTGGTCGTCGAGGACACCCAGTACCAGGTGCCGCGCGCGGTGCAGGCGGGCACCAAGCTGATCAACCGCGATCGCATCTTCGCCATGGTCGCGCCGCTCGGCACCCCGATGAACAACGCCCTGTTCAAGGACCAGTTCGAAGCCGGCGTCCCGAACCTGTTCCCACTGTCGGCCGCGCGCTCGATGTACGAGCCGTTCCACCGCCTCAAGTTCTACGGCGCCGCCTCCTACGTCGATCAGGTCCGCGCCGGGATCAACTACTTCGTGTCCAAGAAGGGCAAGAAGGCGCTCTGCGCGATGTACCAGGACACCGACTTCGGGAAGGAAGTGCTCGACGGCGTGCAGCTCCAGGCCGAGAAGATGCGGATCAAGCTCGTGGAGACGACCACGCACAAGCCCACCGACCAGGACTTCACGGCGCCGATCACGAAGCTCAAGGCGGCGGGCTGCGACCTCGTCGTGCTCGGCACTATCGTGCGGGACTCGATCGTGCCGTACGCGACGGCGCGGAAGATCGGCTGGACCGACGTGGACTTCCTCGGCTCCGCGGCGACCTACGACCTGTTCGTCGCCGCCGCGCAGGGCGGCGTGACGGAAGGGCTCCACGCCATGGGGCTCACCGACATGCCGTACCGTGACACGCTGAGCCCCGCCGCGCAGACCTGGTTCGACCGCTACAAGGATCGCTTCAACGCCGAGCCGAACATCGGCGCGGTGTACGGCCACGTGGCCGCCGACCTGACCGCGGTGGGGCTCGAGAAGGCCGGCGCCGACCTGACCCTCGACAGCTTCGTCAAGGGGATGGAGTCGATCAAGGGCTATCGTGACATCTTCAACGGGCCCGAGGCGAGCTTCGGTCCGGACAAGCACCAGGGCGCCAACTCGTCGTTCCTGGCGGTGGTCAAGGGCGGGCGCTGGACCCGCCTCACCGACCCGCTGTCGTTCTGAGCGACGGGAGGCGAGTGGGGCCGGGGGGCTTGCGCGGCCCCGTGCGTGCGGAGTACCGTCGGCACGCTATGGTGATGACGCTTTCGCGTGTTGGCATGCTCGGCGTGGTCGTCCTCACGCTCGTGGGCGGCTTCCCGACGCCGCGCGTGGCGTGGGGTGGATCGCTGAAGGGCACCGTCGTGCTGAAGGGAACGACGCCCGCGCCCCGGAAGCTCGCGGTGACGATCGACCAGTACGTGTGCGGCAAGGAGAAGAACGTCGAGGACCTGGTCGTGTCACCGCAGGGGGGAATCCTCAACGCCGTCGTCTGGCTCGACAACCCGCCGGCGGCGCCGCGGAACGGCGCGCCGCCGCCCCCGATCGCGATGGATCAGAAGGAGTGCACGTTCACGCCGCGCGTCGTCGTGGTGCAGGCCGGCGGGCGGATCGACTTCCTGAACAGCGACCGCCTCCTGCACAACCTCCACGGCACGCCGAATGCCAACCCGGCGTTCAACCGCACGCAGCCGCGGGGGCGGACGATCCCCATCACGTTTCCGCATCCCGAGATCATCCGCGTGAGCTGCGACCTCCACTCGTGGATGCGCGGCTGGGTCGTGGTGGCGGCGCATCCCTTCTATGCGGTCAGCGACGCCGGCGGCCAGTTCGAGCTGCCCCGGCTCCCGCCCGGGCGCTACACGGTGCGCGTCTGGCAAGAGCGGCTCGGCACCGCCTCGAGCGAGATCGTCGTGGCCGACCCGGGCCCCACCACGATGACACTGGAGATGACCGCCCGCTAGGCGCGCGGGAGGGTCGCCATGGAGCGTACGTCGGCCCTCGGCCGAATGGCCCCGGTGGTGGCGGCGCTGCTCGCGTCGCCGCTCGGCGCCCTCTTGCGCGCCGTGGCGCGGGTGCGCGCGTCCGTCCACGTCAAGCTCCTCGCCGCCTTCCTCCTGATCACCCTCCTCTTCATCGCGATGGGCGTGGTGAGCCTGCGGACCGTCGCCAGCACGTCGCGCCAGACGACGCTTCTCGACCAGGCCCACGAGCGCGTGAGCTGGTCGCGGCAGATCGAGCACGCGCTCGCGATGCAGATGCACTTCACGGCCATGGCGCTCATCGCGCGCGACGACGAGACCGTGGGCCAGATCCTGCGCGAGAACAACCGGTTCAACGACACGCTCGCCCGCCTCGAGACGGCGGCGCCGGCCGAGGAGCGCGCGCTCATCCAGGAGATCCGCGGGGCGCAGGAGGAGGCGATGGCGGTCGTGGCCGACATCGCGAACGCCGTCCGCGACGGGCGGATCGCGGCCGCGATGACGGCGATGCGGACACGCGAAGAGCCGCTCTACCGGCGGATCGAGGGGCTCGTGGGCGAGCTCGTCGCCGCGGAGGAGGCGCGGATGGCGAGCCTCCGGAGCGGCATCGAGGCCGACAACCGCCACTCGCTGCGGCTGATGGCCGGCTTCGCCGCGGTCTCGATCGTGCTCGCGCTGCTCGGCGGCTTCGTGATCTCGTGGTCGTTCATCCTGCCGGTGCGCGCGGCGCACGACTTCCTGAGCGAGGTGGCCGCGGGGCGGTTCGGGGGGACGATCGTCGTGCCGAACCGCGACGATTTCGGCGCGCTCGCCGAGCACATGAACCGGATGAGCCGGGAGCTGCACCGGCTCGACGAGGAGCAGCGGGTGGCGGCCGAGGCGCTCCGCGGCCTCAACGACCGGCTGTCGCAGGCGAGCCGGGCCAAGTCGGAGTTCCTCGCGAACATGAGCCACGAGCTGCGCACGCCGCTCAACGCGATCCTCGGCTTCACCGAGCTCATGCTCGACGAGCTGTACGGCGAGGTGCCGGCCACCCTGCGCGAGCCGCTCACCGACATCCAGACGAACGGCCGGCACCTGCTGCGGCTCATCAACGACGTGCTCGACCTCTCGAAGATCGAGGCCGGACGCCTCGAGCTGGGCGGCGGCCAGTACTCGGTGCAGGAGATCGTCGACGTGGTCCACACGTCCCTGCGCTCGCTGGCCATCGAGAAGGGGCTGGCGTTCACCGCGACGGCGCCGGCCGACATCCCGCCGGCCCGGGGCGACGGCCGGCGGCTCACGCAATGCCCCATGAACCTCGCCGGCAACGCGCTCAAGTTCACCCGGCACGGCCGGGTGGAGATCGACGTGCGGCTCGACGGCGAGTGGCTGGTGTACCGCGTCAGCGATACCGGCATCGGCATCCCCAAGGACGAGGTCGAGAACGTGTTCGCGGAGTTCCGCCAGGTCGACGCCGCGATCACCCGGGAGTTCGGCGGCACGGGCCTGGGGCTCAGCATCACGAAGCGGCTCGTCGAGATGCACGGCGGGCGGATCTGGGTGGAGAGCGAGCTGGGCAAGGGGTCGACCTTCTTCTTCACGGTGCCCTTGCACGCGGACGGAGGGGGCGCATGAGCGGCCTGAGGGTGCTCTACGTCGAGGACAACGAGTATAACCGGAAGATCGTGAGACAGCTGCTGAGCCGGACGTCCTACCAGCTGCTGGAAGCGGCGGACGGCGAGGAGGGGGTCGCCATGGCGCAGCGCGAGCTGCCCGACCTCATCCTCATGGACGTCCAGCTGCCCAAGCTGTGGTCGTGACGTCGTTCGCGCTGAGCGGCGACGACCGGCGCGCCATGGACGCCGGCGCCTCGGCGTACCTGGCCAAGCCCTACAGCCCGCGGGACCTGCTGGCGCTGATCCGCAAGCTACTACCCGAGAACTGAGCGAGGATGTGCGAGCCGGAGCACGGCCCGGGGCTGGGGCCCCGGCGTGCGAGGCGAGCCTACGAGAGGAGAGAGAACGCGATGAGATACGGAACGACGTCGGGTGTCGCCGTTGCCCTGGCCGTGCTCGCGCTCGCGTCCGGCGCCGACCGGGCGGGGGCGCAGGGGCAGGCCGAGCAGTTCACGCCGGAGTACCGCGAGCTGCGCCGGACCTACGACGAGAAGCACACGCCCAAGATCGAGGCGCCGGACACCGTGAAGCGCGGGCAGTGGTTCGAGGTCACGGTGACGGTCGGCGCCGGCTCCGCCCACCCGTCGCTGGCGGAGCACTTCGTCCGCTACATCGCGCTCTACAAGGACAGCGCCGAGATCGCGCGCGTCTACCTGCACCCCGTGTTCTCCTACCCGAAGGCCGTCTTCACCATCGCGCTCGACGAGGGCGGCGTGCTGCGCGCGGTGGCCGAGCCCACGCACTCGGCGGCCTGGGAGGGCTCGAAGAAGATCGCCGTCAGCCGATAGGGCCCGGGGGTGAGGACTCCACCGCGCGTCCTGATCGCCGACGACAACCCCACCAACGTCCGGATCCTTCGCGCGCGGCTCGCGGGCGAGGGCTACGACATCGTCACCGCGGGTGACGGCGAGGAAGCGCTCGCGGTCGCGCGCGAGACGCGGCCCGACCTGATCCTGCTCGACGTGATGATGCCGAAGCTCGACGGCCTCGAGGTCTGCCGCCGGCTGAAGGCGATGCCGGACTTTCCCTTCACGCCGATCATCATCGTGACCGCGATGACGGACGCGAAGGACGTCGTCGCGGGGCTCGAGGCCGGCGCCGACGAGCACCTGGGCAAGCCCGTCGACCACGCCGCCCTGGGCGCGCGGGTGCGCTCGATGCTCCGGAGCAAGGCCCTCCACGACACGGTCACCGCCCAGGGCGAGGAGATCGCCCGCTGGAACGCGACGCTCGAGCGGCGCGTGGCCGAGCAGGTGGCCGAGCTCGAGCGCGTGGGCCGGCTGAAGCGGTTCTTCTCACCGCAGCTCGCGGACGCGATCGTCGCGGGTGGCGCCGCCGATCCGCTCCGCTCGCACCGGCGCGAGATCAGCGTCGTCTTCCTCGACCTGCGCGGCTTCACCGCTTTCGCGGAGACGGCCGAGCCCGAGGAGGTCTCGCACGTGCTCGGCGCCTACCACGGAGAGATGGGACGCCTCATCCTGGAGCACGAGGGCACGCTCGAGCGATTCACCGGGGACGGCATGATGATCTTCTTCAACGACCCGGTGCCCGTCGCGAATCCGGAGGAGCGCTCGGTGCGCATGGCCGAGGCCATGCGCGCGCGGGTGCGGGCGCTCGGCGCCGAATGGCGCCGGCGGGGCCACGACCTGGACTTCAGCGTGGGGATCGCGAAGGGCTACGCGACGATCGGCGCGATCGGCTTCGAGGGGCGCTGGGACTACGCCGCCATCGGCAGCGTGACCAACCTGGCAGCCCGCCTGTGCAGCGAGGCGTCGCGCGACCAGATCCTGATCAGCCAGCGCATCTACGCCGCCGTGAGCGACCTGGTGGAGGTCAAGGAGGTCGGTCCGCTGCAGCTGAAGGGGTTCCACCGACCGGTCGTCGCCTACGAGGTCGTCCGCCTGAGGCGGGAAGCGCCAGGAGCTTCCTAGAGCCCCTTCAGCCGCGATCTGAGCCGGCGCGCGAGGCCGGAGACCCAGTCGAGCAGGCGCCGGGCGCGCGAGCGCCAGCGCCGAATCTCCACGGCGAATGACGGCACGTCGGCGAGCGGCACGATGGAGCCGACGAAGGTCAGGATCTCCTGGTTCACACGCTGCGGGACCTCCAGGAGCAGCATGTGTCCGGCCTCCTCGATGATCCGGAGAGAGGATCGGGGGATGAGCTCGCTGAGGCGCGTGGCGAGCGCGGGCGGTGTGAGCCGGCTCCGCCCGGCAGGTGCGGAGCTCGTGCATCCCGAGACTCACCGCGCCGGCGGGCGCGCCGGGCGCGAACAGGAGCTTCTGCGCCATCGAGAAGAAGACGAGCTTGCGCAAGGGGCCGGGAAGGTACGCGAGGAACCGCTCGCTCAGACCGTCGCCCGGCGGAAGCTTCGCGCAGCTCGAGAGCAGGACGAGCCCTCGCACCGCGTCCGGTTGCCGGGCCGCGAGCTCGATGGCGACGGCGCCGCCCAGCGAGTGCCCCGCGGCGATGACCGGGCCGGTGCCGAGCGCGTCGAGCAGCCTCGCGGCCACCTCGCCGTAGGCCGCGATGCCCGGGTGCGGCGCCGGCTCGGACCGGCCGTGTCCGGGCAGGTCGAGGGCCACGACCCGCAACGCGCGCTCCAGGCCCCGGAGCTGGTTGACCCAGTAGCGCGCGCTGACCCCCGAGCCGTGAAGCAGGAGGATCGTCGGCGCGGTCGCCGGGTCGCCGGTCGTCAGGTAGGACACGCGGCGTCCCTGGATCTCCACGAACCGCCGCGTGACCGTCGCGTCGTCGAGCATCGTCAGGCCTGGCCCGTCTCTCCTCTCCATTTTCTCCATTCTCATTTGGAAGGACGGATCTTTCGCCTGGATTCGTCTGCCGTCTTTTGCGGCAGCGATCGACGCGTCGCTCATTGTTTCAGCAGACGCCTCGCTTGAGGCGTAGGCTAAGAGGCTCGGAACGGTTCGTGCCGTCCTTGGCACGCCGCTTGTTTGGGGGGAGCGCACAGAGAGAGGGGTGGACCCATGAACGCCCGGATGCAGGGATCGGTGAACGAGTGGTGGAGCGATCTCGATGACGATCTGCTGGCGACCCTCGGAGCCGGCGGCGCAATGACACCGGTCGAGCTCGGCCGGCGTCTCGGCATCTCCGAAGCCGCCATCGCCTCACTCGTGGCGATGCTGGCCACGGAGGGCAGAGTGCGGATCTGCCTCGTCGAAAGGAGGGACGCGACGACCAGCACCGCGGCGCTCGTTCCCGAGGCCGTCGTCGCGTTGCAGTTCCTCGATCGGCGACAGGGCGAGTGGTACTGCACCGATTGCTTGGCGGATGCAGTCGGCATCGATGGGGTCGACGGGAGGGTCCTGCACCTCCTGGCGGTGTCGATGTCCATGCGAGAGGCCTCAGAGGCCGGGTACAGGGCGAAGGCCGGCGGCCCGTGCACGATCTGCGATGGGAGCCGCCCCAGGGGGCGGGCCCTCCAGGGTTACCAGTCCGTGCAAAGTCTTGGACGTGCTCAGGTTGTGTAGAACGCGCGGGCTCAGGCGCGCGTCACGAGCTCGCTCGTCCGGGTGTTCCGCGCGACGATCCTTCCGCCCTTGATGACGAAAAGCTTCTCCGCCTGCTCGGTGATGGCCTGCGCGGGGTCCCGCGCGTCGAGCACGACGAGGTCCGCGCGACAGCCAGGCGCCAGGCCGTAGCCCTCGAGCCCGATCGCGCGGGCCGGGTTCGCCGTGATCAGCTCCAGGAGCCAGGCCATCTGCTCGAGGTTCCCCAGGTGCGCGGCCATCGCCGCCACGAGGGCCTGGCGCAGGAGGTCGGGGTGCCCGTACGGCGTGAAGGGGTTGACGACGTTGTTCGTCGACAGCGCGACGTTGACGCCCGCGGCGCGCAGCTCGTGAAGCCGCGTGACGCCCCGCCAGGTCCGCCGGGCGTCGTCGCGCGCCTTCACGTGCAGCTCGGTGGCGGGCAGGCTGATGACGTGCAGGCGGGCCTCGCGCAGCCTGTCGATGACGCGCGCGCGATGCTCGGGCTCGAGCACGTCGAGCGTAGAGAGGTGGCCGAGCGTCACGCGCCCCTGCAGACCGCGCGCGATCGTCTGCTCGGCGATGTAGTCGCACGTGAGTCGTGACGGGTCGTCCGAGGAGTCTGCGTGGAAGTCCAGCGGCACGCCCGACGCCTCCGCGAGGTCGAAGAACCAGTCGATGTGGCGCCGCTCGTCCTCGTCCATGTAGGGACAGCCTCCCAGCACCTCGAGACCCGTCTTCAGCGCCTCACGGAGGAGGTCTTGCGTCACGCCGTCGCGGAAGATGCCTTCCTGCGCGAAGGCGATGAGCCGTAGGTCGAGCACGCCGGCCAGCTCGGCCCGCAGGCGCAGGAGCGCCTCGACGCCGCGCAGCCCGACGTAGGCGTCGATCTCGACGTGCGCGCGCATCGTCGTGCAGCCGTGCCGCAGGGCCAGCTCCAGGACGCGCCGCGCGCGCCGGTAGATGTCGTCGACGGTGAACGTCTTCTTCAGCTCGGCGACGAGCGTCTGCGGGGTGGGCCCCCCGGACGCGAGCCCCCGCGTGCGGTCGGCGATGAAGGCCTTGTCCGGGTGGATGTGGCTCTCGACGAAGCCCGGCAGGACGAGCTTGTCCTCGACGTCGAGCGTCTCCCCGCCGGTCGGGTCGAGCGCCGGGCCGATGCGCCAGATGCGCCCGTCGCGAAGGGCCACGTCCTGCCGGCGGCCGTCGACCAGTCCCTGTCGCAGCAGCAGATCGCCCATGCGCGCGCAGTATATCGCCTTCGGCGGCGCCTTGACCGGGACGCCCTGCGCGTGATACGTCCAGCACACCGCCACGGCGGTCGAGGAGGTCGCTTCGTGAGCACGGTGACGGACCTGGTGCAGTGGGGACTTCGCGGCGCGTCGCTGCCGCGACGGCGCGCGCTCGCGCTGCGCCTGGGCGTCGTGCTCGCCTTCCTCGCACTGTGGAGCCTCGCCTCGGGGCTCGTCGTCCTCCTCGGACTCTTCAACCCGATCTTCCTCGCCGGCCCCTGGCTCGTCCTGGGGAAGGTGTGGGAGCTTGCGCTGAGCGGCGAGCTCTGGGGCCACCTCGGCGCCACGCTCGAGCGCGTCGCCGTCGGCTTCACGACCGGCGCGCTCCTGGCGTTGGCACTCGGCCTGCCCGCGGGGCAGTGGCGCGCCGTCCGGAACCTGCTCGAGCCGATCGTGGAGATCCTGCGCCCGATCCCGCCGCTCGCGATGCTGCCGCTCTTCATCGTGTGGGCGGGGATCGGCGAGACGTCGAAGGTCGCGTTCATCACCTACGCGACGTTCTTCCCGATGTTCCTCACGACCGTCCACGCCGTCCAGCAGGTCGACCCGCTCCTCCTGCGGGCCGCCGCGAGCCTCGGCGCCCGGCGGCCGCAGCTCTTCTTCCGGGTCGTGCTGCCGGCGGCGCTGCCCGAGATCCTCACGGGCATCCGGCTCGGCGTGGCGCTCTCGTTCTTCGTCATCGTCATCTCCGAGTTCATCGGGGCCGAGCAGGGGCTCGGCTACCTGATCAACGACGGGCGGAACTTCTTCCTGGTCCCGCAGATGCTCGGCGCCGCGATCGTGCTCGGGCTCCTCGGCTACGCGGGCAACGCGCTGGTCGTGCGCCTCGGGCGCCACTGGCTCCGCTGGGAACGGCCGTGAGCGCGCGCGTCCAGCTCGACGGCCTCCACAAGACCTTCGGCGTGGACGGGCACGCGGCGCCCGCGCTGAGCGACGTGAGCCTCGAGGTCCACGCGGGCGAGCTCCTGTGCCTGCTCGGGCCCTCGGGCTGCGGCAAGTCGACGCTCCTCAACATCGTCGCGGGCTTCCTGCCCCCGACGCGGGGGCGCGTGCTGGTCGACGGCGCGCCGGTCACGGGCCCCGGCCCCGAGCGCGGCGTCGTGTTCCAGGAGTACGTGCTCTTTCCCTGGCTCACGGTGGCGCAGAACGTCGAGTTCGGGCCCCGGCTCCAGGGGGCGCCGGCCGAGCGCTGCCGGGCGATCGCCGCCCGCTACCTGCACATGGTGGGGCTCAGCGAGCACGCGGCCAAGTTCCCCGTGCAACTCTCCGGCGGCATGAAGCAGCGGGTCGCGATCGCGCGCGCCCTCGCCAACAACCCGTCCATCGTCCTGATGGACGAGCCCTTCGGTGCGCTCGACGCGCAGACGCGCGAGGTGCTGCAGGAGGAGCTGTCGCGGATCCAGCGGGTCGAGCACAAGACGATCATCTTCGTGACCCACTCGATCCGCGAGGCGGTGTACCTCGCCGACCGGGTCGTCGTCCTGACCCGCTCGCCCGGCCGCATCAAGGAGATCTTCACGATCAAGCTGCCCGAGGCGCGCGACCGCTTCGCGCCCGAGTTCACACGGTACGAGAGCGAGATCACGCGGCTGGTGAAGGAAGAGGTCGCGAGGGTGCACGAATGATACGCACGCTCGCGCTGGCGGCGGCGCTCCTCGGGTGGGCGACGGTCACCTACGGGAACCGTGCCCTGGAGGTCATGAACCCGGCGCTGCTGCCGACCCCGGGCGAGGTGGCCGCCGTCACCGTTGCGCTCGCCCGCGACGGGTCGCTCGCGCGTGACGTGCTGGTGTCGTCGGGCCGCATCGTCGCCGGGTTCGGGCTGGCGGCCGTCGCCGCCCTGGCGCTCGGCCTCGCCGTGGCGCTCTACGCGCCGGCGCGGCTCGCCGTCGAGCCGCTCGTCGAGTTCCTGCGCCCGATCCCACCGCTCGCGTTCCTGCCGATGTTCCTCGTCTGGTTCGGTCTCGGCGAGACGTCGAAGGTCGCCTTCATCGCGTACACGACCTTCTTTCCGATGTTCGTCGCGGTCACGGCGAGCCTGCTGCGCGTCGACGTGATGCTGCTGCGCGCCGCCGCGAGCCTCGGGGCGACGCGGCGGGACCTCCTGCGGCGCGTCGTGCTGCCGGCCGCCCTCCCCGGCATCGTCGTGGCGCTCCGTCTGGGCTTCGGGCTCGCGATCTTCGTGATCGTCGGCGCCGAGTTCATGGGCGCCGACGCCGGTCTCGGCAACCTCATCATGGAGGGCCGCGTGTTCTTCAACCCGGCCCAGATCGTCATGGGCGCCCTGCTCCTCGGTGTGCTGGGGTCGCTCGTGAACGGCCTGCTGGTGGCCCTCGAGCGGCGCACGCTCGGAAAAGGAGCCGCGATGCGATACCTGACCGTGATGCTGGCAGCGCTCGTCGTCCTCGCCGGCGCGGGCCCTGCCTCTGCCCAGAAGCCGGAGCTGGCCGAGGTCGACGCCTGGCTCGTGCGCGACGCGCAGATGTCCTCGCAGTTCGCCGTCGCCGACCAGCTCGGGTACTTCAAGGAGCAGGGGATCAAGGTCAACCCGCGCTGGTACATCGCCGGCACCGACCTGCCGTCGATGTGGGGCGCCGGCAACATCCACCTCGGCACCGCGACGGCCACGATGGTCGTGCCGATCGCCGCGTCGGGGCAGGCGATCTACAACATCGCGCCCCAGAGCGACATCGCGGGCACCCAGCAGATCGTCCTCGGCAAGCGCGGCCAGGAGCTCGTGCGCTCGCCGAAGGACCTCGAGAAGCTCAAGATCGGGATGCCGAAGGGCGCGTCCGTCACCATGGCCATCGAGAGCATGGCGCGGGACACGGGCGTCGACTTCTCGAAGATCCAGTTCGTCAACCTCGCGCCGCCGGACGGCGTCACCGCGCTCGCGAAGGGCGACATCGACGCGATGGCGGGCTGGGCGCCGTGGGTCTTCAACGCCGTCAAGAACGGCGGCAAGGTGTACTTCACCGGCAACCGCAGCTTCATCCCGGGCAAGGAGGGCCAGGTGGACTGGCTCCTCGTCCACGCGGGCGTCGTCGCGAGCGGCAAGATGCTGAAGGAGAACCCGAACACGCTGAAGGCAATTTTAAGAGCGCTCGAGAAGGCGACGAACACGATCAACACGGACCGTGAGACGGCCGTGAAGATCGTCGCGCGCGAGACGAAGACGGAGGAAGGGCTCACCCGCGACATCATGGCGCTCAACATCTACTCGATGGAGATGACGCCCAAGATCGCCAAGGGCATGGGCGAGTTCGTCGACTTCCTGTACTCCCTGAAGCGGATCCCGAGCAAGGTCGCCCCCGAGAGCCTCTTCTACACGAAGCTCCTCAAGGAGGTCGACCCGAAGCTCGTGAAGTGGGACGCGACGACCGAGGTGAAGTGATGCTGGATCTGCTGGTTCGCGGGGGCGAGGTGGTGACGCCGCAGGGCGTCGGCGCGTGGGACGTCGCCGTGCAGGGCGAGCGCATCGTCGCCGTGGGGCTGCCCTCCGAGGGCTGGGAGGCGGGGCGGGTGATCGACGCGACGGGAAAGATCGTCGTCCCCGGCGGCGTCGAGCCCCACACGCACCTCGCCCACTTCATCTCGATGCATCCGGAGGAGAACCTCCACACGCTCGGCCCCGAGGAGGACACGCGGGGGATGGTCTTCGGGGGGACGACGACCCACGTGGATTTCTGCTTCGTCCGCCCCGGGACCGACATCCAGCAGGTGATCGAGACCCGGGCCGCGCGCTGGAAGGGCAACACCTACGCGGACTACTCCTTCCACGTCGCCCTCCAGGGCCAGCTCCCGCTCCCGCTCTTCGACCAGATCCCCGAGGCGATCCAGGCCGGCTTCCCGAGCTTCAAGGTCTTCACGGTCGAGGTGCTGCCGCCGCATCCCAAGCGCCACCCCTACCGGCTCGACTTCGGGCGGATCCAGCTCGCGATGGAAAAGGTCGCGCCGCACAACGGCATCATGGCCGTCCACGCCGAGGACCACGACATCGTGCAGTTCATGTACGAGAAGTTCCGCGAGGAGAAACAGACCGACGGCTGGCTGCTCCCCCTCGTCCACAACAAGCTCTCGGAGCAGCTCGCCTTCCGGCGGACGATCCAGCTCGCCGCCCACACGGGCGCCGGCGTCTACTTCGTGCACACGTCGGCGAAGGAAGGGGTGGAGGCGGTGGCCGAGGCGCGGGCCCACGGGCTGCCGATCTACGCGGAGACGCTCCACCACTACGCCTGCTTCACCGCCGAGGACTACCGGACGCCCCGCGGCTTCTGCTATCACACCTACCCCTCGCTCAAGTACCCGGAGGACCAGGCGGCGCTCTGGAACGGGCTCGTGCGCGACGGTGTCTCGACGACGGCCACCGACGAGTTCCCCACCTCGCTCGAGCTGAAGCTGCGCGGCCAGGACCTCGAGAACGTCACGGGCGGCAACCTCGGCGCCGAGGCCCGGATGGGGATCGTCTACTCCGAGGGCGTCGTGAAGCGGCGGATGTCGCTCCAGCGCTTCGCCGACGTGACCTCGACCAACGCGGCCCGGATCCTCGGGCTCTACCCGCAGAAGGGGGTCATCGCGCCCGGCAGCGACGCGGACCTCGCCCTCATCGATCCAACGATCAAGAAGACGCTCGCGCGGGACGACTTCCACGTGAGCGACTACAGCCCGTGGGAGGGCTGGGCGGTACAGGGCTGGCCGGTGACCACGATCCTGCGCGGCAAGGTGGTTGTGGACCAGGGCCGGCTCCTCGGCGACACGCGGGACGGACGGCTGGTCCGCCGCAAGATCGGCGCCGAGATTCTGCGCCGGCCGAGCTGCTAGCGTCGGGCCGGGGGCGGCGATGCAGGAGCTGACGCGCGAGCAGGTGTCGGCGCTGGCGGCGGCGCCCGGGCTGCCCTTCACGCCGGACGACGCCATCGAGGTGGCCCACCGGCTCAACGCGCTCGTGGAGGCGCTGGCCCCGCTCGCGGAGCTCCCCCTCGACACGGTGGAGCCGGTCCCGGTGTTGCCCGACGAGCCGGGCACGCCATGACGGCGGCGGCGGAGGAGCTCGCGTACCTGGGCGCGGCGGGGCTCGCGAGCCTCGTGCGCGAGCGGCGCGTGTCGCCGGTCGAGCTGGTGCGCGTCTACCTCGAGCGCATCGAGCGGCTCGACGCGCGGCTCCGCGCCTACATCACGGTGCTGCCGGAGGCCGCGCTCGAGGCCGCGCACAAGGCGGAGGCCGCGGTGATGCGCGGCGAGGCCCTGGCGCCGCTGCACGGCGTGCCCTATGCCGTGAAGGATCAGTTCGACACGGCCTCGGTGCGGACGACGCTCGGCTCGCGCATCCTCCGGCATCACGCGCCGGTCGAGGACGCGACGGTGGTCTCGCGGATGGCCGGCGCCGGTGCCCTGCTCCTCGGAAAGCTGAACATGACGGAGTTCGCGCTCGGCGGCAGTTCCCGTTCGGTCAGCCCCGCAATCCCTGGAATCTCGACCACGACCCCGGCGGCTCGTCGTCGGGCTCGGGCATCGCCGTGGCGGCGGGACTCTGCGCCGTCTCCCTGGGTGAGGACACCGGCGGCTCCGTACGGACGCCGGCGTCCTGGTGCGGCGTCGTCGGCCTCCGTCCGACGTGGGGGCGCGTCTCCCGCCACGGCAGCTTCCCGCTGAGCTGGTCGATGGACACGCCGGGGCCGCTCGCCCGCACCGTCGAGGACACGGCGCTCGTGCTCCGCATCATCGCGGGCCAGGACCCGCGAGACCCGCTGACGAGCCGGCGGCCCGTGCCGGACTACGCGGCGGCGCTCGACGCCGGCGTCGAGGGCCTCCGGATCGGGATCCTCCGCGAGCTCACCTTCGGCGCCGACACGGATGCGGAGGTGCGGGCGGCGGTTCTCGACGCGGCCCGTCGCCTCGAAGGGCTCGGCGCGGCGGTGGAGGAGACGTCACTCCCGCTCGTACCGCTCGCGGGGGCCGTCTTCATGGCGCTCGCCGATGCCGACGGCGCCGGTCTCCACCAGCGCTGGCTCCGCACCCGTCCGCTCGACTACGACGAGGGCACGCGGCGGCGGCTCCTGACCGCGAGCCTGATCCCGGCGGCGCTCCACCAGCAGGCGGCCCGCGCCCGCGCGCTGCTCCGCGCCGAGTTGCGCGACGCCCTCGTCCGCTACGATCTGCTCCTCTGTCCCACGGCCCACCAGGCCGCGCCGCCGATCGCCGAGGGCCGCGGCGCCGTCACGTCGCGCGCGGAGGTCGCCGGGCGCTTCTTCACGCGACGCTCCTACGTCACGCCCGCCGCCCTGGCCGGGACGCCGGCCATCGTGCTCCCATGCGGGTTCACGCGCGACGGACTGCCGCTGAGCTTCCAGCTGCTCGGGCGCGCGTTCGACGAGGCCACGCTGCTCAGCGCCGCGCGCGCATACGAGCAGGGGACCGACTGGTCACGACGCCGCCCGCCGCTCGCCTAAGCTAGGCGGCCGCGGCTCGTTCCCGCCCGCGGGCGACTCGCGAAGTTGGCCTTCGCATCAATGTTGACGTTTCTGATGACGCTGGCGGCGCCGGAACTGGCTGCGGTGCCGCGGCCGGCCGGAGGCGATCAAGGCGATCCTGCACTTTCCGCTTGACAGGTTCCTGCGTGGGTAGTCGCCGCGTGTCGGCCGCAGGGCGTGGATACCGGCCCAACTGCCCGCGGCAGCCCGGAGACGTCACCTCGGGTGCTTCGTCGCAAAAAATGTGGATCCTGCCGCAATCGCCGCGTGGCGTGCCTCTCGGGTGGCTCCGAAACCCGGGTGTAGAGTCGGCGCAGAGCAAAAGGAGAATCGCCCATGAACACCTCCACACTCGACCTTCGCGCCACCGCTGAGCCCGTTGCGGAGCTGGATCGGCTGGGCGACGAGATCGCCGAGCTGTCAGCGCACCTCGACGCCGCCACCGCGCGCCTGCTCGACCTCATCCGTGAGTTCGACGCGCGCGGCGGCTGGAACACGGGCTTCCGCTCCTGCGCCGCCTGGCTCTCCTGGCGCGTGGGGTTCGCGCCGGGCGCGGCCCGGGAGCACGTCCGGGTGGCGCGCGCGGGGAGTTGTCCTACGCCAAGGTGAGGGAGTTGACCCGCGTGGCGACCCCGGAGACCGAGGAGCGGCTGCTGGCGGTGGGTAGGGCCGGCACCGCCGAGCACGTCGAGCGGATCGTGCGGGGCTGGCGCCGGATGGACCGCAAGGCCGAGGCCCGGGAGGCCGACCGGCAGCACGCCGGCCGGGCGCTGCACGTGTATCCAGACGAGGACGGCACCGTGAGGATC
>WNGI01001195.1_pt1 | contig 24798 bp, 19 predicted proteins | sample 5400621 | NCBI WGS metagenome assembly WNGI01 (sample SAMN13153374, study PRJNA577476) | soil metagenome | isolation source: 20 cm soil or saprolite under Garry oak tree replicate 1 | place: USA:California | collected 2016-06-15 | reverse complement strand
TAACGGCAGCTTCGTCTTCACTCTGACCAACGGCGTCACCATGACCGCGACGATCTCGACGACCGGGACTCCGCTCGGCCAGGGGACCGCGACGTTCAGTGGACTAGCTCCCGGCACGTACACCGTCACTGAAGCACCAAACTCCGGATTCGTCCCGGTGGGGCCGACGACCTGCATCGCCGTGGTGACGGCAGGGGGGTCCACGCCGTGCACCTTCGCTAACGCCGCGCGCGGATCGGTCGTCGTCACCAAGAACACCGAGGGTGGTAACGGCAGCTTCGTCTTCACGCTGACCAACGGCGTGACGATGACCGCGACGATCTCGACCACCACCACGACGCCGCCGCTCGGCCAGGGCACGGCCACCTTCAGCGGGCTCGCTCCCGGCACGTACACCGTGAGTGAGGCCGCGAATCCCGCCTTCGCGCCGGTCGGCCCGACCACCTGCACGGCCGTGGTGACCGCCGGCCAGGCGAACACCAGCTGCGTCTTCAGCAACGTCGCTCTGGGCCAGGTGGTCGTCACCAAGAACACTGAAGGCGGGAACGGGACGTTCGTCTTCACGCTGACCAACGGCGTGACGATGACCGCCACGATCTCGACCACCACAACGACGCCGCCGCTCGGCCAGGGGACCGCGACGTTCAGTGGACTTGCTCCCGGCACGTACACCGTGAGCGAGGCGGCCAACGCTGACTTCGCGCCCGTTGGCCCGACGACATGCACTGCCGTCGTGACCGCGGGGGGTTCTACTCCGTGCACCTTCAATAACATCGCCCGCGGCCAAGTCGTCGTCACCAAGAACACCGAAGGCGGGAACGGGACGTTCGTCTTCACGCTGACCAACGGCGTGACGATGACCGCCACGATCTCGACGACTGGGACTCCGCTCGGCCAGGGCACGGCCACGTTCAGCGGGCTCGCTCCCGGCACGTATACGGTGACCGAAGCCGCGAACCCCGACTTCGTTCCGGTCGGCCTGACGACCTGCACTGCGGTCGTGACAGCCGGAGGGTCCACTCCGTGCACCTTTAACAACGCCGCGCGGGGCTCCGTCGTCGTCACGAAGAACACTGAAGGCGGGAACGGGACGTTCGTCTTCACGCTGACGAACGGCGTCACCATGACCGCCACGATCTCGACGACCACGACGACTCCCCCGAACGGTCAAGGAACGGCGACCTTCACCGGGCTGGCTCCCGGCACGTACACGGTGACCGAGACCGCGAACCCCGACTTCGTTCCGGTCGGCTCGACCACGTGCACCGCCGTCGTCACGGCGGGCCAGGCCAACACGAGCTGCACATTCACGAATGTCGCCCATGGCCAGGTTGTCGTAACTAAGAACACCGAAGGCGGGAACGGCACGTTCGTCTTTACCCTGACCAACGGCGTCACCATGACCGCCACGATCTCGACGACCGGCAGCCCGGCCGGTCAGGGGACCGCGACGTTCAGCGGGCTCGCCCCGGGGACGTACACAGTGACAGAGGCTCCCAACCCGAACTTCGTTCCGGTCGGGTCGACGACCTGCACCGCGCTGGTGTCGGCCGGAGGCTCCACTCCGTGTACCTTCACCAACGCCGCGCGGGGCTCGGTGGTCGTGACGAAGAACACCCAAGGCGGCAACGGAACGTTCACGTTCACGCTGACCAACGGTGTGACGATGACCGCCACGATCTCCACGACCGGCAGCCCGGCCGGGCAGGGAACGGCGACGTTCAGCGGGCTCGCCCCCGGCACATACACGGTGACCGAATCCGCGAATCCCGACTTCGTGCCGGTCGGTTCAACCACGTGCACCGCGGTGGTGTCGGCTGGAGGCTCGACGTCCTGCACCTTTAACAACGCCGCGCGCGGCTCGGTGGTCGTGACGAAGAACACCCAGGGCGGTAACGGCACCTTCGTCTTCACGCTGACGAACGGGGTGACGATGACCGCCACGATCTCGACGACCGGCAGCCCGGCCGGGCAGGGAACGGCGACGTTCAGCGGGCTCGCCCCCGGCACATACACGGTCACCGAATCCGCGAACCCGGACTTCGCGCCCGTTGGCTCGACGACGTGCACCGCGGTGGTGACTGCCGGCCAGGCCAACACCAGCTGCGTCTTCAACAACGTCGCTCGCGGTCGCGTGGTGGTGACCAAGAACACGATTGGCGGTAACGGCAGCTTCGACTTCACGCTCAGCGGCGGACCGGCGAGCACGACAGCGACGGCGACGATCTCGACGAGCGGTGGTACCGGCAGCGCGACGTTCACCGCTCTGGCCCCGGGAACGTACACGGTGAGCGAATCCGTCTCGGCGAGCTTCACACCGATCGGCTCCACGAGCTGCAGCGTCGTTGTGCCGCCCGGAGGCACGGTCACGTGCACTTTCACCAACGCGAAGAAGGTCTTCGCGTTCATGACCGGCGGTGGTCAGCTGCACGAAGATGACGGGGCGGAGGCGAACTTCGGTGGAGACGCGCGCGGAACTCCCGGCGAGCCGGGCGCGAAGGGACACTTCAACTATGTCACGCGGACCGGGACTCATCTCGATGGCAAGGTGGACGAGATCCTCGCAGTGGATCCCGCGACCAAGACCATGTGGTTCTGCTTCACCGACAAGAAGTCGGACGCGCAATACACGGTGCGGTGGCAGGACGTGGCCGAACCGAACAGGGGCCAAGATCGGCTGGGACTTTGGAGCGGCTGCGAGCTGACGCCCACGCCGCAGATCCACGCGACGAACAACCCGGTCGAGAAGGGGAATGTCCAATGGCATCCGCCGCACTAGGAGGATCGAGGTGACTGCCCTAATCACGAGACGAATCGCGATCGCGATCACGCTCGCGACGCTCGTCGCCGGCGGGGCACTGGTGAATCCGTGGCGCGCGTCTGCTGCCAGTGAGATACAGGTCACCGCCGCGGCCAGCGCCGCGTTCCCGGCTGATACGACCTTCAGCGGCATCCCGGTGACCCGTGCAACCTTCGGCCTCGGGGTGGTCGTGGACCCAAGTGGAGGCGGCAGCGGCGACTTCGAGATCGTCCTCCAGGGAACCTCGCCCCTGGGTCAGGCCCAGGACATCACACTCGTCGGTAAGGTAAGCGCGGGCCTGAGCAACGACGACGGCAGCGTGTCCCTGAGCGGTTCCGCCACTCTGGACATGGGGGACGGCGCGCTGCCTCTGACCGTTCCCTTCGCGTTGGTCGTCACAGTGAGCGGGCTCCAGCTAACGATCGATACGACGGCGCTCCCGGCGCTGACGTTGACCGAGGGCAGCATCTACTACGGGTCGTAGGAAGACCACCGGGCACGGTCCGCGCACACGATGTAACGCATTTGTTACGTGACTTCGGCCTCTACTGCGCACGCGCCATGCAGCCAGCTCGACCGATGGGGGGCCTTGCGACCAAAGGGTACGCCGCGCGTTGGATGCGCGAAGGCGCGGCTTCCGCGTCTTCGAACCTCTTGAATCGGCGGCGCTTCTGATGGGCGCGGTCGTCGCCCACAAGCGCCGACAGCTCGGGCCCAGACGAAAAGCGCGGGCGCGTGCAGTGACCCGGATCGACGCGATCGCGGTCCCGAGGACCGATCGGCGTGTGATGGCGGTCGGCCTCGCGCTCGCCGCCGGAGCCGGCCTGCTCTATCTCGTATCCGCCGCGCGGGACATTGTCGTCGGCGACTCGCCAGAGTTCGTGACGATCGCCTTCACTCTCGGCGTTGCGCACCCGCCCGGCTATCCCATCCTGACCCTGCTCGCGCACGCCTTCACCCTGTTGCCGGTCGATCCTCTGCCCCTCCGCGTGAACCTCGTCTCGGTGGTCTGCGGGGCCGCGACGATCGGCGTCGTCTATCTGACAGCATGGCGACTCACTGCCAACCGATGGGCATCGGCTGGGATGGCGCTCCTCCTCGCGGTCAACCCGCTCTTCTGGAAGTGGTCCCTGGTCGCAGAGACGTTCCCGCTCAACAATCTCCTCGCCGCGACGATGGTCTACCTGCTCGTCCTGTGGCACGAGCGGCCGGTCCGAACAGGCCTCCTGGTCCTGGCCGCCTTCGTGGGTGGACTGGGAATGAGCAATCACCAGACCATCGTGCTGCTCGCACCGGCGGTCCTGTATCTGCTCTGGCGCGAACGGGCCGTCCTACTCGCGCGTCCTCGGGTGATCCTCTTCTGCGCCGGCGCCTTCTTCCTTGCGCTCGTCCCGTATGGCTATCTGCTCTGGGCCGCGTCGCAACATCGGCCGCTGAGTTGGGGGAACATCGCTTCCGCGGGAGACCTGATCGCGCATTTCCTCCGCCGGGACTACGGCACCGGCCAGCTGATCAGCGCACCCGAGTATCAGGGTGGCTCACCCGTCGAGCGGGTGGTCGCGCTGCTCGTCTCGTTCGGGCTGGTGAATGGAGCGCTCGCTGGGCTGGGAGCGTTCGAGGCCTACCGCCGGCTCCGCTGGTACTTCTGGTTCTCGATGATCGCGTTCGCCCTCGCCGGTCCCGGGTTCGTAATCTATTCGAACGTCAACCTGTCGGTCGGCGCGACCCTCTTCGTGCTCGAGCGGTTCTTCTTGCTGTCCCTCGTGGTCACAGCGCCTCTGATGGCGTTCGGTTTGGTCCTCACGATGGAGCGCGCCGCGGTGGCCGCGCGCGGTCGACGTGGTCTTGCTCAGGCCGTGATCGCGGCGGGACTTCTCGCGTCGACCCTGGCTGCCGTCGGCCTGAACTACCGCACGATCGACCAGAGCCAGAACCATGTCGCGCGCAATTTCGCGAGCGACGTGCTTGCGACGCTGGAGCCGGGCTCCATCCTGCTTGCCGGCGGAGACGAGACGGTCTTGCCCATTTCATACCTGCAGATCGTGCAGCGCGAGCGTCCCGACGTGACGCTCGTGATGCTGGGCCTGCTTCGGACCGACTGGTACCTGCGCCAGCTCAGAGAACAGCATCCCGATCTCGCGCTGCCTTTCGCGCGGTTCGACGGGGTCTCCGGAACGACCAAGGCTCTTGTCGATGCGAACCGTGGACGATCCATCGGAGTGATCTGGGCTGCCCCGGACGACAGCCTGAAGACCAGCTACTGGTACTACAGCCGAGGGCTGGTGCTACAGCTCGTGCCGATGACGGTTGACCGGACCCTGGACGAAATGGCTGCGGAGAACGAGCGTCTGCTCGAGAGCTACCGGTTGCCAACGGCGGAGAGCATCAAGGCAGGAACCTTCGAGCGAGCGATCCTTCAGCAATACGCGATGGCCGCGTATCGAGTCGGCGAGGAATACGAGCACGCCAAGATGTCCGAAGGCGCGCGGCGCTGGTACGAGCGTGCGCTCTCGATCGATCCGAGCCTCGGCCCAGCGCTGTTGCGACTCGACCAGCTGCCCGCTCCCGGATCGTAAGGCGATTTGACCGCTAGGCTAGCGGCCTTCCAAAACATTCTTTAGTCGCCTGATTTGCACCTAAGGAACAGCGGCCGCTGTGCGCCTGTGCCGCTTGGACGGCCGGGTAGCCGTCTGTATGCTTCGCCACTCGACGGCTGTGGTGGGCTCGGGGCATCTCGCCCAGGAACCCGAAAGGGAGCTCGTGCGGCACAAGATTCTGCTTGTCGATGACGATCCGGACACCATCGACCTGCTCATGTTTCTCGTGAGCCGGACTGGCATGGTCGGGCTGGCCGCCCGTGATGTCCCCACCGCGCTCACCCTGTTCGAAGCGGAGCACCCAGACCTTGCCATCGTCGACCTCGGCCTCGGCCCGTGGTCCGGCCTCGACCTCGTCAGCGCGCTTCGGTCGCGGAGCGACATACCGATCGTCCTCGTTACGGCTCGAAGCTCTGATGACGACAAGGTCCGGGGTCTCGAGGCCGGAGCCGATGACTACCTCGTCAAACCATTCAGCCACCGCGAGCTCCTCGCGCGCATCCGCGCGCACTTGCGCCGTGGTCGTCCTACCGCTGATGAGCGCGCGGACTCCGTGGTCCTGAGGGCGGGCCCCCTGCTGATGAACGTCGCGCAGCACAGCGCGGCGAAGGAAGGCCGCTCGCTGAACCTGACCGCTACAGAATTCCGGCTGCTCCGCTACCTGATGGGCCGCGCGAGCACGGTCGTCCCAACGGCCGCGATCGTCAAAGAAGTCTGGGGACATGACGACCCCGGAGCTCGTGAGATCTTGCGCGTGACCCTTTACCGGCTGCGACGCAAGCTCGAGGATGACCCGAGGTCGCCGCGATTGCTCCATACGGTGCCGGGCGTCGGTGTCATGTTGAATCCGGAGATCGGCGAAGCGGCTGAGGCAGCGTCCCCGTAACCCAGGCTGGTCGCGCGGCGGCCTCGGTCATTTCGGGCCATGGATCGCGCCCTGCCGGCGCCAGCGCGGCCTACGCCGGCGCGAGCGACTCCCACAGCACTTCGGCGAGGTGACGCACGCGCGTCTCTTTGCGCCGCGCGTCCAAGGCTCCGCGGAGATGGGTCAGGCATCCAGGATTGTCTGCAATCACGCAGTCGACCCCGGTCGCCTCGATGTTCGCGAGCTTGCGCTCGAGGACCCGGTTCGCGACCTCTGGGAACTCGAAGCTGAAGGATCCCCCGAAGCCGCAGCAGACGGCCGACTCCTGCATCTCGACGATCTCCACACCTGCGACGTCGCGCAGGAGCGTGCGAGGCGCCTTCCCGATCCCGAGCACGTTCGCAGACTGGCAGGCGTCGTGGTAGGTCGCGCGAAGTCCGAGCTTGCGTCCCCACACCTTGCGCTCGCGCGCTAGACGGGTGACGAACGGCGTGAACGCGGCGACGCGATCCGCGAGCTTTCGCGCCCGCTCCGCCCAGGCCGGCTCCCCGGCCAGCATCCGCGCGTAGTCCTGCGTGATCGTGATGGCGCACGACGACGACGGGATGACGATGCGATCCGCCTCGACCTGCTCGAGCGATTCGATCGCGGCCTTCGCCATCGCGATCGCGGTCGGTCGGTCGCCGCCGTTCAGCTGCGGCAACCCGCAGCAGCGGCGGCCTTCGACGACGTGGACCTCTGCGCCCAGCACCTGGAGGACGCGCGCCGCCGCGAAGCCGGCGTTGGGCAGAAAGTGATCGACGATGCAGGAGGGGAACATCGCGATCCGCAGGTCGGGTGCCTTCGGGTTCGTCGAGGTGATCTCGCGCGCGCGGTAATGCAGCGGACGATCGGCGACCGCGGGCAGGCTCTTCTCCTGCGCGAGCGCCCCAAAGGGCAACCGCACGCTGCCATTCCGCCGTAACGGATCCTGGAATGTCGCGAGCCAGCCAGTAAGGCGATCGATGCGCTCCGGCGTCGACCACTGGCGGAGGAAGAGCTTCTTCGCCCACGGCATCCCGACCTTCTCGACGGCCTTCACTCGGACGTCGGTGATGAGCGATGCGAGCGGAATGCTGACCGGGCACACCGTGTCGCACGCGTTGCACCCCATGCAGAGGCCCTGCTCGTGCGCGACGCTTTCGGTCCCGTGATGCCACGGGGAGACGACGAGGCCGATCGGGCCGGTGTAGATGTGGCCGAAGACATGGCCCCCGACCTCGAGGTAGCTCGGGCAGACGTTGCTGCAGGCCCCGCAGCGGATGCAGCTCAGCGCGTCGCGGAAGAACGGATCGTCGCGCATCGCGGTGCGGCCGTTGTCCAGCAGGACGAAGTGCACCTCTTTGGGCCCGTGCACCCCGATCTGCGACTTGAGCTCGATGTCCGCGGAGCGCGACGGCCCGGTGATGAACTGCGTGTACGACGTGATCTTCTGCCCGGTCCCGCTCCGCGCGAGGAGCTTCACGATCGCGATCGCGTCGTCGATGGTCGGGACGATCTTCTCGATGCCCACCACCGCGATGTGCACCGACGGAAGTGTCGTGGCGAGGTCGGCGTTGCCCTCGTTCGTGACGAGCATCAGCGTGCCGGTCTCCGCGATCAGGGCGTTCCCTCCGGTGATCCCGATGTCCGCGTCGATGAAGCTCTGGCGCAGCTCCTTCCGCGCGACGGCCACGAGCGACGCGGTGTCGTCCGCGACGGGATGGCCGACGACCTTCGCGAAGAGCTGCGCGACCTCCTCGCGGGTCTTGTGGATCGCCGGCGCGATCAGGTGCGAGGGGCGCTCCCCCGCGAGCTGGATGATCCACTCGCCGAGATCGGTCTCGACGGCCGTGATCCCCTGAGACTCGAGGTGATCGGTGAGACCGATCTCCTCCGTCGCCATGGACTTCGATTTCACAACGAGCTTGGCTTTCTTCGCGCGGCAGATCGCGGTGACGATCCGCCGGGCCTCCTCCGCATCGACGGCGCGGTAGACCTTCGCGCCGACGGCCTCCGCCTCCTTCGTGAAGCGCTCGATCAGCGCCGGGAGGTCGTCGATGGCCTTCGTTTTCCTCAGCGTCAGGTCCGCGCGCAGCCGTTCCCAGTCCACCTCGGCCATGCGCGCGTCGCGCCGCTCCCGCAGCTCGGGCAGCGCGCGCCGGAGGGCGGTCCGCAGGCGATCGTTGGCGAGGGCGTTGCCGAGGCGCCGATGGAATTCGGTCTTCGAGGCCGTCATGAGAGCACCAGGTAGCGGATCCAGATGTCGATAGTGGCCACGACCATCGTCACCAGTGTGGCTGGAACGCCATACCGCAGGTAGTGCATAAAGCTGATCGGATAGCCGCGAGCCTCGCTCATGCTCGACACGACCACGTTCGCCGAAGCACCGACGACCGTGGCGTTGCCGCCGAGGTTCGCGCCGAGCGCCAGAGCCCAGATGAGCGGCTCGACCTGGACCGTCTTTCCGAGCTCCTGCACGAGCGGCACCATCGTGACCGTGTAAGGGATGTTGTCGACGATCGCCGAAAGGAATCCACTCATCCATAGAACGAGCAGTGCCGCCACATCGGTGCGGCCGCCGGTGAGCCCGAGAACAGCTTCCGCCAGGTCGCTGATGATCCCGGCCTTCACCACGGCGCCCACCACGATGAACAGTCCGATGAAGAAGAAGAGCGTCGGCCACTCGACTGTTCGGAGGATCTCGTGCACGTCCTCGCGCGCCACGATCATCAGCACGACCGCGCCCGTTAGTGCGATCGTGGCGCCTTCGAGGCCGAGCGCGCGGCTCAGGAGAAAGCCCAGGATCGTGAAGCCCATCACGACCAGCGCGATACGCATGAGCCGCGGATCCTCGATCTTTCGTTCCTCCTCGACCAGTCGCCGGATGTCCTCCGGCTCGAGGGCCGTGGTGGCTTCGTGAAGATCCTTGCGGAAGAGCCAGCGAGCGAACACCAGGTAGGCGACGAGGGAGGCGATCGCAGCGGGCGTGAGGTTAAAGAGGAAATCGTTGAAGTCCTTACCCATCTGGCTCCCGATGATGATGTTCGGCGGATCGCCGATGAGCGTGGCCGTCCCACCGATGTTCGACGCGAGGACCTGTGAGATGAGGAACGGTACCGGCGACGTGCCCAGTCGCTGCGCGACGAAGAACGTGACCGGGGTGAGCAAGACAACGGTGGTGACGTTGTCGAGGAACGCGCTCGCGACAGCTGTAATCACCGAGGTGAGAACGAGGAGCCGGTACGGGCGTCCCTCCGCGCGCCGCACCGCCTCGACCGCGATCCACTGAAAGATGCCCGTCTTCGCGAGAATGTTGGCGATGATCATCATCCCGGCGAGCAGAAAGATGACGTTGAAGTCGACGGACGCGAACGCGTCATGCTGGTCGACGAGCCTCAGGATGATGACGGCGGAGGCGCCAAGCAGCGCGGCGAGGGTCCGGTGGATCTTCTCCGTGACGATGAGGGCGTAGACCGCGAGAAAGATGCCGCCGGCGAGCAGCTCAGTGCCGCTCACCCGCTCGGACCGCCGTACGCGCGATCGAGCAGGTCCATAAGGTGGACGACCGTCACGTGGCTACCGGCGGCGCGGAGTCCGGCCTGGATCTGCATGAGGCAGCCGGGGTTCGCCGTGACGACGATCTCGGCGCCGGTCTGGAGGATGTTGCCGATCTTGCGATCGAGCACGGCGCGGGCGAGATCCGGTTGGGTCACGTTGTACGTGCCGGCGCTCCCGCAACACCAGTCCGCCTCCGCGAGCGGAACGACCTCGAGGCCAGGGATCGCGGCGAGCAGCGCGCGGGGCTGCTCGCGCACCTTCTGGCCATGCAGGAGGTGGCAGGGATCGTCCCAGGTCGCGCGCGCCTTGAGCGCGTCCGGCCGCTCGCGCACGCCCAGGTCCGCCAGATATTCGGTCGCGTCCTTCACCTTCGCCGCGAACGCGGATGCCCGTGTCGACCATTCACGGTCGTCCTTGAGGAGCCACCCATATTCCTTCATCGCCGCTCCGCACCCCGCGGCGTTGACGATGACGGCGTCGATGCCGCGACGGTCGAATGCGGCGATGTTCCGGCGCGCGAGGGCACGGGCACGCTCGCGCTCGCCCGCGTGCGCGTGCAGCGCGCCGCAGCAGGTCTGGTCGCTCGGTACGAGCACCTCGACGCCATTCCGCGCGAGCACTCGCGCCGTCGCCGCGTTGGTGGGCGCGAACACGCTTCCCATCACGCAGCCGCGGAGAAGCGCGACGCGGGCGCGGCGCTCGCCCCGGGCGCGAACGATCTCCGGTGGTCCGCTCGCGCTGGCCCGGTCGGGCACGAGGTCTAGCAGGTCAGCCATTCGGCGCGCCGCGCGCAAATGCGTGGCGCGCAGGACTGCGCCGGCGCCGAGGCGCTTGGCGAGGACCGAGGCCGAGGCGAAGGCCCCGAGCGCGCGGCGGTGCGGAAGAAGCCAGTCGAACGCGGCCGCGCGGATCGCACGTTCGATCCGCGACCGAGGGCGCGCCGCGACGATCTGGGAACGGGCACCCTCGACCAGCTTTCCGTATTCGACGCCCGAGGGACAGGCGGTCTCGCAGGCTCGGCAGTCCAGGCATTTGCCGATGTGGTCATCGAACCCTTCGGCATCCGCGCCGAGCCGCCGTTCCCATACCGTCTTCATCAGGCGGATGCGGCCGCGAGGCGAGTCCATCTCGACCCCCAGCACGGCGAACGTCGGGCAGGTGGGAAGACAAAAACCGCAGTGCACGCATCGCGCGATGAGATCCTCGCTCGGTGCGTCCGCGTTCGGATACGGAAGCGGGAACGCGGTCGTCACGCCGGCGACCGTCCGGGCTCGAGGATGCCTGCAGGATCGAACGCGTTTTTGATGCGGCGCATCAACTGCTCACCGCTCGGACGGGTTGGCCACGCCGCCAGAAAAGGGCGGAGGTGCTCGGCGCGCCGCTCGATCCGTCCGCTGCCGCCGACCATCCGTGCCGCGAGCAGCAGAGCTTCGGCGTCGCGGATCACCACGGCGTCATTACCGCGCACGTGCACGCTCAGCACACCGCTCGCGGCGTCGGCGACGATGGTGGCGAAGCCTTCGAGGCGCGCCGCTGTATCCGCGAACGCGCTCTGCGCGGCGATCGGTAGGGCCACACGTACGAGCGCGCCGTCCGTTGCCCGCGCCGCGAGCTCGCGCAGGTCTGCGAGTTCGTCGCCCGCGATCGCCCCGTCGCCGCCGCGCGCTTTCACCTCGCGTCGCGCGTCGGCGATCGCGCGGGCCACGGCCGCGGCGGCACCGCGTGCGGTCGCGATCAGTCGCCAGTCATCGCGAGCTGTGCGCGAGACGACGACCGCTTCCGCGCGCGACGCCGCGCGCGTGATCGCCGTGGCGGTCGCGAACGCGTCGGTGCCGTGAGCGAACATCGCGACGAGGCCGTCGGCCGCGGAAGGGAACGGAAGCACCTTCAGCGTTGCCTCGACGATCACGCCGAGGGTGCCGAACGAGCCGGTGATCAGCTTGTTGAGGTCGTACCCGGCGACGTTCTTCACCACCCGGCCGCCCGCGCGCACCACCGTCCCGTCCGGGAGCGCGATACGCGTTCCGATCAGCAGGTCGCGGACGCTCCCATAGCGCGCGCGCCAGAAGCCATTGGAGTTCGCGGCGATGACCCCGCCGATGGTCGCGCCATCCGCATGGGGCGGATCGAGGGGGAAGAATTGCCCCGCCCTTGCGAGCGCGGCGGCAAGATCCGCGATGCGCGTGCCGCCCGCCACCGTGACCGTCAGGTCGGCCGGAACGTGATCGACGATACCGGCGAGCCCTGAGGTGTGAATCTCGGTCTCGGCAGCGCCGGGATCGCCGATGTAGTCCTTCGTCATGCCACCAATCACCCGGACGGGGCGGCGATCGCGGCTCGCGTCCGCAAGGATCTGGGCGCACTCCGCAGCATCCGCGGGCGTCGCCCGGATGGCGACCGCGGTCACCGGGCGGCCGCGAGCGCGAACTCGCGACACCGGCTCGGTGTGGGAAACACCTTGCCCGGGTTCATGAGCCCTGCGGGATCGAACGCCTCTTTCACGCGACGCATCGCCGCGAGGTCATGTGGGGCGAACTGCAGCGGCATGTAGCAGTTCTTCTCCATGCCGATGCCGTGCTCTCCGGTCAGTGATCCGCCCGCCTCGACGCAGGCGGTGAGGATTTCGAGGCCGGCGGCTTTCGCGCGCTCGAGCTCCTCGGGTCCGTCGCGAAGGTCGAAGAGGATGAGGGGATGAAGGTTCCCGTCGCCGGCATGGAAGACGTTCGCGACGCGAAGGTGATGCCGCTCGCCGGCTGCCTTCACGACCCGCAGGATCTCGGGGAGCCGAGTCCGGGGAATGACCCCGTCCTGCACGTAGTAGTCCGGCGAGAGCCGGCCCATCGCGGCGAATGCGCCCTTGCGGCCCGCCCAGAGGCGGTCGCGCTCGAGTGCGGTCGCGGCGATGCGTATGGACCGGGCGTCATGCTCACGGCAGATCGTCTCGATCCGCTGGCGGATGTCGTCGAGCCCATCGCGCGGTCCGTCGACCTCGACGAGCAGGATGCCCCCCGCGTCCAGTGGATAGCCCGCGTGCACCGCCGCCTCGACGGCTTCGGTCGCAAGCTGATCCATCATCTCGATCGCGCTCGGGACGATGCCCGCGGCGATGATGGCGGAGACCGTCTCCGAAGCCGCGTCCATCGAGTCGAACGCCGCCAGCAAGGTGCGTTTGTCCTCTGGCAGCGGAACGAGCTTCACGGTGATCTCCGTGACGAGGCCGAGCGTTCCTTCCGAGCCGACGAACGCGCCGACGAGGTCGTAGCCCTGATCCTCGATGGCCTTCCCGCCCAGACGGACGACCTCGCCGTCGGACAGCACGATCTCGAGGCCGGTCACGTGGTTCGTCGTGACGCCGTAGGCGAGCGTGTGCGGGCCGCCGGAATTTTCGGCGACGTTGCCGCCGAGGGTGCATGCCTTCTGGCTGGACGGATCCGGGACGAAATGGAGTCCGTACGGCGCGGCGGCGGTCGACAGATGCAGATTGATCACGCCGGGCTGGACGATCGCGCGGAGGTTCGCGGGGTCGATCTCGATGATGCGGGCCATTCGCGCGAACGAGACGACGACGCCGCCCTCGACAGGGATCGCCCCGCCCGAGAGGCCAGTGCCGGCGCCGCGAGGGACGATCGGGACCGCGTGCTCGTGGCAGAACCGCGCGAGCGCGGAGACATCGGCGGTGCTCTCGGGCAACACGACCGCGTCCGGTGTTGCGGTGTCGACCGCGCCGTCGTACTCGTATATGAGCAGGTCGGCGTGAGCGCCGAGCACCTTCGACGATCCGAGCAGATCGACCAGGCCACGCACGAGCGGCGCTCCGCGGAGCCCGGCCCGTACCGCTACCGGGGAGGCTATGACGCCGCTCCGGCCTGGTCGCGCAGCGCGTCGGCGAGCTCCGCTGCGGCCCGGCGGAGAGCCGGCGCGAGCTCTGTGCAGCGCTGCCGCGACAGGCGATTGGCCGGAGCGGAGACCGACAGGGCCGCGAGCGGTGCACCCGCTGTCGCTTCGCGCCCGGGGGCCCCTGCCCCCGCAACAGCGACGGCGACACAACGAACGCCGTCGTCGTACTCCTCGTCGTCGATCGCGTAGCCCTTCTCGCGCACGTCGTCGAGCGCACGGCGCAGCACGGCGCGGTCGGTGATGGTCCGGGGGGTATAGCCGCGGAGGTCGAGTCGTTCGAGCAACGCTTCCCGCCGTGCTGTCGCGAGGTTCGCGAGAAGCGCCTTGCCTGCGCCCGTCGCGTGGAGCGGCGTGCGGTTCCCGATGGATGTGAAGAGGCGAACGACCTGCGGCGAGGGGACTGTGTCGATGTAGACGGCCTGCATGTCATCCAGGACCACGAGGTTGGCGGTCTCGCGCGTGCTTTCGGTGAGCGAGCGAAGGAGCGGCCGCGCGCGCAGCCGCAGCTCGCCGTAGCGGCTTCGGCCTTCAGCGAGGGTCGCGAGCTTCGCCCCCGCGAAATAGCGGCTGGTGTCCGGGTTCTGCCGCACGTACCCGCGGCGCAGAAGCGTGGCGAGCAGCCGGTGGACTGTGCTCACGTGAAGGCCGGTGCGACCGGCAAGAGCCGTGATCGCCACCTCGCCATCGGCCGCCGCGAGCGCCTCGAGAAGGTCGAGCGCGCGATCAACCGACTGCACGGATCGCCGCGTCCGCTTCGGGGTGGCGGCCGCCTCTTTCACGGTTCGGAAGCCCTCATCTACGACGTGAAAGCATAGCCGCGCGGCGACGAGATACTCAGAGGGTGGACAAGACCTCCAGGCGCGAGTCGCTCGAGGCGCAGGTCGCCTCGTTCCCGGCCAAACCCGGTGTCTATCTCTTCAAGGACGCCAAGGGGCGCGTGCTCTACGTCGGGAAGGCCGATCTCCTCCGCGACCGGGTGCGCAATTACTTCGGCCCGAGCCTCGACGTTCGCCTCATCCGGATGGTGGAGCGGTCCGAGCGGCTGGAATACGTCCTCACCGACAGCATCTCGGAGGCGTTCCTTCTAGAGAACAACCTCATCAAGCAGCACCGCCCCCGTTACAACATCCGGCTCAAAGACGACAAGTCGTATCCCTACGTGAAGGTCACGCTCGGCGAGGACTTTCCGCGGATCCTGCGGACCCGGACGCTCGGCGATCGAACGGCGCGCTACTTCGGTCCGTTCGCGAACGCAAAGTCCGTGGACCAGTCGCTCGATCTACTCCAGAAGCTCTTCCCGTATCGCACTTGCAAGCTGACGATCGTCGCGGGGGAGGACGGACGAGGGCGGACCGTGCCGCCATCCGCGCTCCCGGGTGGGCGACCCTGCCTGCTCTATCACCTCAAGCGCTGTACCGCGCCGTGTGTCGGCGCAACGACCCGCGACGACTATCGCGCCACGGTGGAGAAGAGCGTTCTCTTCCTTGAAGGACGCTACGAGACGCTCGCGCGCGACACGAAGAAGGAGATGCAGCAGGCTTCCGACGCTCTCGCCTACGAGCGCGCAGCCACGCTCCGCGACCGGCTTCTTGCGATCGAGCGGACGCTGGACCGTCAGGAAGTTCATGCGTACAAAGGGGACGACTTCGATGTCCACGCCGCAGCGGTCGACGAGGGAGACGCGGTCGTGCAGGTCTTCCGCGTGCGCGACGGCACAGTGGTGAGTCGAGATCACTTCTCGCTCGAGGGCTCGGAAGGCGCCGGCGTGCCTGACGTCATCGCGTCGTTCCTCCGCCAGCACTACACCGTGGCCGCCGCGCTGCCGCCAGAGATCGTTGTCCCCGTTCCGATCCCGGACCAAACCGAGTTCGAGGCGTTCGCGACTGAGCGGCGCGGCGGGCCAGTGCGCATCCTCGTGCCGCAGCGGGGGAAGAAGCGACACCTCGCGGAGCTCGCCGAGCGAAATGCCCGCGACGCGCTCGAACAGGAGCGGGTCCGCTGGCTCGCCGACCGCGGCAAGACCGAGACCGCGCTGAAGGAGCTTGCGGACGCGCTGGGGCTCGAGGGGCTGCCGAAGCGGATCGAGTGCTATGACGTGAGCCATGTCCAGGGGACGAGCGTGGTCAGCTCGATGGTCGTCTTCGAGGATGGCCGGCCGGCGAAGCACGCGTACCGGCGGTTCCGCGCGAAGATCGCCGATCGCAATGACGACTTCGCGAACATGCGCGACACGCTTCGCCGCCGTTTCCAGCGGTCGGCCTCGGACGGTGAGGGGTGGCCAGTCCCCGATCTCGTGATCGTTGACGGCGGCAAGGGTCAGCTCGCGGCCGGGCAGGCGGCGCTGTCCGACGCGGGCCTCCTCCAGATCCCCATCGCCGCTCTCGCCAAAGAGCGCGAGGAGCTGTTCGTGCCGAGCCGGGAGGACCCGATCGTTCTCCCGCGGACGTCGCAGGGCCTCTATCTGGTGCAGCGGATCCGCGACGAGGCCCATCGGTTCGCGGTCACCTACCACCAGAAGGTGCGCGGAAAACGGGCCGTTCGGAGTGTGCTGGACGACGTCGAGGGCGTGGGGCCTGCTCGGAAGCGGGCGCTCCTGCGGCGATTCGGAAGCGTGCGCGCGATGCGCGAGGCTCCTCTCGAAGACGTCGCCGCGGTCACCGGTGTGGGTGCGGCTCTTGCCGAGCGCATCAAGCACGCGATCGACGCCTGACATGGCCAAGCGACTGCCGTTGCCTCATCGTTTCGCAATCTCGGCTACATATCCATGAACATCGCTTGACATTCGATGAGGTGGACGCGCATCTTCGGGCCATGGCTAACCCGGTGATCGCGCGATGCCCGATCTGTGCGGATGCGCTGAACGTCGCGCGGCTGGAATGCGCCGGCTGCGGGACCCGGATCGAGGGCTCATTCGCCCTGGGCCGGTTCCATCAGCTGTCCGCCGAGCAGCTGGAGTTCCTCGAGACCTTCATCAGAGCGCGCGGCAACTTCAAGGACGTGGAGCGCGAGCTTGGGATGAGCTACCCGACGGTACGTTCGCGCCTCGACGCGGTGATCCGCGCGCTGGGTTTCCCATCGCAGGCCGAGCCCGACCGTGAGGCGGAACGCCGGAAGGAGATCCTCCGCGAGCTCGCGGAAGGTCGGATCGCACCGGACGATGCCGCGTCGCTTCTGGAACGGGAGCCTGCGTCATGAGCTTCGATCCACAAGAGGAGCAGCGCGAACGCGAGCGCGCACAGCGAGAGCGTGAACGCGACCTCGAGCGCGCGCAACGCGAGATCGAACGAGAGCGCGAGCGTGCCGAGCGTGATCGTGAGCGCGAGCAGCGGCGCGATGAGCGCCGCGCTCGCCACGAGGAGCGGCACGCGTTCCGGTTCGCGCGCCACGGATTCGATGTGAACGTCGACATCGATCCCGACAAGATCGCGCGCTCGGTGAGCTCGGCGTTCGTCGGCCTCGACGAGGACGACGGTGAGAGCCACGACGAGACCGTGGAGAAGACGTTCGTGGTCGAGGGCATGCCGCGCCTGCGGGTGCGGAACGTGTCGGGCGAGACCAACATCCATGTCGGCGACGCCGGCCAGGTCCGGGTCGTCGCTCGGAAGCGCGTGAAGGGCGGGAGCGCCGACCGAGCGAAGCGTCTTCTGGAGAACGTCGAGGTCCGGATCGAGCAGCGCGGGAACGACATCTTTGTCGAGCCACATCTGTACGAGCAGGAGCGCAGCTGGCTGGAGATGTTCCGTGGCAAGCGGTTCCGTGTGGACTTCGACATCACCGTGCCGCGGGAGTGCGCCGTCGACGCGCAGACGGTCAGCGGGGACATGGAGGTCGAGGGCACGCGCGGACCGACGCGGGTGGAGAGCGTCTCCGGGGACGTCTCGATCGGAGACGTGCAGGGGCCGATGCGCGTCAAGAGCGTGAGCGGCGACGTGGAGATCACCGACTACGTCGGCGCGGTCGAGGGCAGCGCCGTGAGCGGGGACGTGAGTATCCGCGGTCGCGTGCGTAGCTGCGAGCTCCACACGGTGAGCGGGGACATCTCCGTGGATTTGGATCCCGATCCATTCGGCCGCGAGAGCCGGCTGAAGACGATCAGCGGCGACGTGGAGATCGGGCTGATCGCCGCCTCATGCACTTGTGATTACCACACCGCGAGCGGCGATCTCGAGTGCGAAGCGCCGGCAAAGATCATCCGCGAGGGCCGGAAGGATCGCATGGTGATCGTCGGCGAGGGCGCCGGACGTCTGAACGTCAAAACCGTCAGCGGTGATCTCACGATCAAGCCGGCCTCGTCGTCGCTCGCGGAGGAGCCCGCTGCCGCTGGCGCGTCGGCCGACGGTGAACCCGAGTCCGACAGGGAAGCGAATGCCGAACGGACTACCCCAATGCCACCGCCGGCGTCAGCCAGAGTCCGGGATCTCCTTGAACGCCTATCGCGCGGGGAGGTCACGGTCGACGAGGCGGCGGCCAAGCTCGACGAAACACGCTGGGCCCCTTAAGTGCCGAGCGAAGAAGGCAAGCAGATCCTGCACCTGTTGGCCGAGGGGAAGATCGACGTGGAGCAGGCCTATCGCCTGCTGCGCGCCCTTGGCGACGTCGACGAGCGCGCGCCACGCCCGCCGCGTGAGCCATCGCCGCCTCCGGGTCCGCCCGGGCCTCCGGGCGCGCGCGGGCGCATCCTCCGCATCCGCGTGACCGAGGACGGCGAGCAGAAAGTGAACGTTGCGATCCCGCTCGCAATCGCGCGCATCGGCAAGATGAAGCTCGCGTCGAGCGGCTTGGTGCGCGGGCATCTCGGGAAATTCGGGATCGATCTGGACGAGCTGCTCAAGAGCGTCGACTTTCCCGGCAAGATCGTGGACATCGCTGATGACGAGGACCGTGTAGAGATCTACGTCGAATGACCGCCCCGGCGGTCGAGACGAAAGACCTCGTCAAGGTCTTCGAGCGCGGCCGACGAACGATCTGGCAGCGGTTGCGCCGCGAGCCTGACAGACGCGAGCGCTTCAGTGCGGTCGACGGCATCGATCTGCGAGTGGAGACCGGCGAGATATTCGGCCTGCTCGGGCCGAACGGCGCGGGCAAGACCACCACCATGAAGATGCTCGCGACGCTCCTCATCCCGACGAGCGGCACGATTCGCGTTCTCGGCATCGACCCGCTCGAGCGGCCGCGTGAGGTCCGCGCGCGTTTGGGCGCGATGCTCTCGGGCGAACGAAGCCTCTACTGGAAGCTGACCGGGCGCGAGAACCTCGAGTACTTCGCGGCGCTCTATCACGTGCATCCCGAGGAAACGGTGACGCGGATCGCGGCATCGCTCGCGGCGGTGAAGCTCTCCGATCGCGCGGATGACTATGTCGAGCGCTATTCGACCGGCATGCGCCAACGTCTCGCGCTGGCCCGCGCCCTCCTTCCCGACCCGCAGCTCGTGATCCTCGACGAGCCGACCGTCGGCCTCGATCCGCAGGCCTCTCGCGACCTGCGCGACCGGGTCCGCGAGCTGCGGAGCCAGGGCCGGACCGTTCTTCTGACCACGCACTACATGGAGGAAGCCGACCAGCTGTGCGACCGCGTGGCGATCATCGACCACGGGCGCATCGTCGCCCTCGACACGCCGGCGGCGCTCAAGCGGACGATTCGCGCGGAGGAGATCGTCCGCCTCGACATCGGAGTCGCGGCGGACGGTGGCCGGCAGGTGCTCGAGCGGCTGTCGCGGGTCGGCACGGTCGCACGGCACGAGCGCACGAACGGCACCCTGGCGGTCACCGTGCATTGCGCTTCGGCGCGCGATCTCGTGCCGGCGGCGTTCGACGCCGCTCGCGCGGAGGGCGCGACCGTGCAGCACGTCGAGGTCGTCCCGGTGACGCTCGAGGATGTTTTCATCTCGCTCACCGGCCGGCAGCTCCGGGAGTGACGCGACTCCAGGCCGACCTGCGCGCCTTCGCGGCCGCGGCTCTCAAGGAGCTCCGGATCACGCGCCGCTATCCGGCGATGTATCTGGGGATGATCTTCTGGCCGGTCCTGCTGCCCGCGGTATGGGTCCTCATGGCGCAGGCGTATTCGGGAGGGAACGATGCGCGCGCCGTCGCCGCATTCGCCGCGCGCGCCGGCACGAGCGAGATCGCCGGATTCGTCTTCATCGGCTTCGCGATGTACATGTGGCTTTCGACGATCCTCTGGGGGCCGGGGACGGCGCTGCGTCGAGATCAGATGCAGGGAAGTCTCGAGGCGACTTTTCTGACCCCGGCCTCGCGCCTCGTGCCGCTCTTCGCGCCGCCGATGGCGGCGCTTCCGAACATCCTTCTCACCTTCGGAGTGATGGGGATCGCCTTGTGGCTGCTCTTCGGCGTCGTCCCCGCGCCGGATGCCGCGATTCGGGCCGTGGTGATCACGCTCCTCGGGCTCCCGGCGATGTACGCCATCGGCACGCTGTTCGCGGCGGGGGTGCTCCGGTACGGGGAGATCGGACCGGTCGTGCAGATCGTCAGGGGCACGTTCGTGCTCGCGTGCGGCATCACCTTTCCCGTGGCAATGCTTCCGGCGTGGGCCCAGTTCGGCGCCGCGCTCTTACCGCCGACGTACATCGTCGCCGACATCCGCGCAGTCTTGCTCCGCGGCTTCGGGCTGGCGGACGTTGTCGGTGACGTACTCATAACGCTTGGCCTCACGTTCGTGATCGCATTCCTCGCGGTGTTCCTGTTCCGCGCGCTCGAGAGGAGCGCGCGCCGCACGGGCATGCTGAGCCGCTTCTGATGGACGAGCTGCGCGCCGCCATCGCCATAGGGAAGAAGGACCTCACCATTCTGTCGCGCTACCGGATCGCGGTCGTCTCCCAGATCTTCACTCCGCTCTACCAGGGGGTCATTCCGGCGTTCCTGTTCGGCGCGTCGTTCGCCGTCGGCGGCCGCGTGCTCGGCCTCGAGTCGACCGTCGGCACCGACAACCTGGCCGGCTTCATCTTCCTGGGCGGCGTCATCAGCGGCCTCGTCGCGACGTCGTTCTGGGCGATGGCGATGGGTCTGCGCAATGAGATGGATCAGGGCACGCTCGAACCGACGTGGCTCACGCCGACCCGTCACGAGACCTTGGTCATCGGTCGCGCGTTTGGCGGGCTCCTGTGGTTCGTCCTTAGCCAGATCGTCCTCTTCGCGATCGGCATCGCCGTGTTCGGGCTGCGCTTCCGGCCGGAGATCGTGTTCGCGCTTCCGGCGGTCATCGTCGCGATCGTGGGCATGGTCGTTCATCGACTGCACGAATTTCCTCTTCTCGACCGCGTCCGGCGCCGCGTTCCCGGTAACGCTGCTGCCGGGAGTCTTCGTGCCCGTAGCCTTCGCCCTGCCGACGACGTACGCCATGGATCTGCTCCGCCAAAACGCGATCGGTGCCCGGCCCGCGCTCGACCCAACCCTCGAATACGTCGGGCTCCTCGCCACGACGGCGGTCCTCTATCCGATCGGACGCTGGGCGTTCGCGCGCGCCGACCAGACCATGCGACGGCGCGGCACCCTCGCGCAGTATTAGCGGCCGAACCGAGTAGAGTTTCCGCCGATGCGGATCATCTGGCGCGCGTTGATCAACGCCGTCGCGATCGTTGTCGCGGCGTATGTGGTGAACGGCTTCCTCGGCTCGAACGTGATCACGTGGGGCAACGCCGCGTATGGCTTCGGAGAGGCCGACAGGTGGATATCGCTGCTCCTTACCGGCCTGGTCCTCGGGATCGTCAACGCGTTCGTGCGTCCGATCATCTCGCTGATCGCCATGCCGATCACGTGCCTGACCCTTGGCCTGTTCCACTTCGTGATCAGCGCGCTGATGCTGCTGCTCGTCTCACTGATTCCGCAGCTCGGATTCCACGTCGAAGGCTTCGTCGCGGCCTTCCTGGCGGCGGTTGTGATGGCCGTCGTCGCCCTCGTTCTCTCGTGGATCCTGCCCGACTGACCCGAGCGGGTCAGCCGGACTTCGTCGTCGTCACAGGGCTCTCCGGCTCGGGCAAGTCTCAGGCGGTGAAGGTCCTCGAGGACCTCGGCTACTACATGCTCGACAACCTGCCTCCGGCGCTCATGGCGACGGCTCTCGACGTTTCACGTAAAGGCGGCAAGAACAAGGTCGCGTTCGTGATCGACGCTCGCAGTGGGCTGCTTTTCGCCGACGCCAAGAAGGAGCTCGATGCGATGGAGCGCGCGGGGACCGACGTGCATCTTCTCTTCTTCGATGCCTCCGACGATGTGCTCCTGCGCCGGTACAGCGAGACCAGGCACCGGCATCCGGTCGATGCTCCCGGCGGCGTCCAGCCGTCCATTGACGAGGAGCGCCGTCTGCTGGTCGACCTGCGCGCCCGTGCCGACAAGGTGATCGACACGACGCATCTCTCGGTGAAGGACTTACGCGACACCCTCTTTTCCCTGTATGGCGCGGGAAAGACGGGGATGCTCGTCCACGTCGCGAGCTTCGGGTACAAGTACGGTCTTCCGCCCGCGGCCGACCTCGTTTTCGACGTGCGCTTCATGGAGAACCCCTTCTATATCCCCGAGCTCCGGGATCTGACAGGCAGCGACCGGCCGGTGCGCGACTACGTGCTCGGACACCCCGCGACCAAGGAGTTCCTCGGTCACGTCGTGCCATTCCTACGCTTCGCCCTGCCTCGCTATGAGGCGGAGAAGAAAGCGCGCTTGAGCATCGCATTCGGCTGCACCGGCGGACGCCATCGCTCGGTGGTCATCGCCGATGAGGTCGCGCGCGCAGTGCGCGAGTTCTGGCCGGGTGAGATCGAAGTCGAGCACCGCGATGTCGATCGGCCCGAGGTGCGCACCTAGTGCGCGAACGTCTGGTGGTCGGCAACTGGAAGATGAATCCTCCGAACATCGCGGACGCGGTCGAGCTCGCCCGCGCGGTGGCGGCGGTCGCACACGCCCGCGTGGCCGTCGGTGTCGCGCCGCCGGCGATCGCCCTCGCGGCTGTGGCCGACGCTCTTCGTGGTACCGACGTCGCCATCTACGCCCAAGACGTGCACTGGGAGGAGCGCGGAGCCTTCACCGGCCAGATCGCCGCCTCGATGCTTCGCGGCCTCGCGACTGGAGCGATCGTTGGCCACTCGGAAGTTCGGCGCGATCTATGTGATGACGATGCCCGCGTCGCCAAGAAGGTTGCCCGCGCGGCCGAGTCCAACCTCCGTCCGCTGCTGTGCGTAGGTGAGAGCGCCGCCGAGCATGGCGCCGGCCAGGCGATCGCCGTCGTGGCACGCCAGATCGAGCTCGACCTCGCGGGGGCCGCGCGCCGCGGGCTCGAGCGTCTCGTCGTCGCATATGAGCCGATCTGGGCGATCGGCACCGGCAATCCCGCGACCGGCGAGCACGCCTCCGCCGCGGCGCGCGCAATTCGCGCGGCCTTGAAGCGAGCCGGCCTCGACGCCGACGCCGTCACCGTTCTCTACGGCGGCAGCGTGAACGCGAGGTCGGTGGCGGAGTTCGCCGCGGCCGACGGGATCGATGGCGCGCTCGTTGGCGGGGCCTCGCTCGACCCGGACGAGTTCGCCGCGATCGTCCGAGCATTCGGTTGAGCCGCGCGCGGCCCGCGCTGTACCGGCCGGTCGTGCTCTGCGTGCTGGACGGATGGGGCATCGCTCCGGATTCGCCGTCCAACGCGGTCACCCGCGCCAACACGCCACGCCTCCGCGCGCTCTGGGAGACCTACCCACATGCGACGATGCGAGCGAGTGGCCGGGACGTGGGACTCCCCGACGGGGTCATGGGGAACAGCGAGGTCGGCCATCTGACCATGGGAGCGGGGTACGTCGAGTACCAGGAGCTGGTCCGGATCAACGATGCCATCGACGACGGCTCGTTCTTCACAAACGAGGCGCTCCGAGCCGCCTGTGCCGCCGCGCGAGCTCACGGCACGCTCCATCTCATGGGACTCATCTCGACCGGCGGTGTGCACGCGGACATGAAACATCTCGAGGCGCTCGTCCAGCTGACTGCGCGTGACCATGTGCCGAATGTGGTCGTCCATGCATTCCTCGACGGCCGCGACATGCCGCCGCGAAGTGCGCTCGAGCTCCTTCCACGCGTGCCGTCTCGCATCGGGACGGTCCAGGGGCGTTACTACGCCATGGATCGCGACAAGCGCTGGGAGCGGATCGAGCGCGCGTACCGCGCGATCGTCGACGCCGATGCTCCGCGTGTCGACTCCGCCGCCTCGGCCGTCCGCGAGTGCTACACGGACCCCGAGTGCCGCGATGAGCTGCTCACACCGCACGTGGTCGGCAACGGGGCGCGCATCGAGGACGGTGACGCGGTGGTGTTCTTCAACTTCCGCCCGGATCGCGCGCGCCAGCTCACGTGGGCCCTGTTGCAGCCGGACTTCAGGGGATTTCGACGTGCACGCGTTCCGCGCGACCTCACATTCGTGTCCATGACGGACTACAAGGTGGATCTGCCTGGCGTGCGCGTGGCGTTCCCACATCAGGACGTGATCCCGATAGCCCAGATCCTCGCTGACGCGGGCCTGACTCAGTTCCACACCGCGGAGACGGAGAAGTACGCACACGTGACCTATTTCTTCAATGGCGGACGCGAGAAGGCCTTCCCTGGCGAGGATCGCGAGCTCGTGCCGTCGCCACGGGTCGCGACGTACGACCAGCGGCCGGAGATGAGCGCCGCCGGCGTGGCCGCCGCGCTCGTGAAGGCGGTGCGCGGTGGGAAGTACGACTTCGCGATCGTGAACATCGCCAACCCGGACATGGTCGGGCACACCGGCGACTTCGCGGCCACGGTGAAGGCGATGGAAGCGACGGATGGCGCGGTCGGCGAAATCGTCGACGCGACGCTCGCCGCGGGCGGCTGCGTTCTCCTCACCGCGGATCATGGCAACGCCGAGGAGATGGCCTTTCCGGACGGCGGCGCGAACACGCAGCACAGCACCAACCCCGTACCGGTGATCTTCATCGCAAAGGACGCCGCGACGAAGTTCGCGATGCGCGACGGCGCCCTCGCCGACGTCGCGCCCACGCTCCTCGATCTCCTCGGGCTTCCCATACCGGGACGCATGAGCGGGCGGCCGCT
>WNGI01000793.1_pt1 | contig 24804 bp, 26 predicted proteins | sample 5400621 | NCBI WGS metagenome assembly WNGI01 (sample SAMN13153374, study PRJNA577476) | soil metagenome | isolation source: 20 cm soil or saprolite under Garry oak tree replicate 1 | place: USA:California | collected 2016-06-15 | reverse complement strand
CTTTTTCCCCGGAGGGGAGAACGACGACCGTCGCGTCCACGGACAGCTCGCCGCTCCAGACTGTTCCGGTCACGACAGTCCCGGTTCCTCTCACCGTGAACGCGCGATCGACCGGCATCCGAAAGACGTCGTCGCCAGCTCGGCAAACCCCGCCGGAAAGACTTTCGCTGAGCATACGGCGAAGCTCGGGAAGACCCGCACCTGTTCGGCTCGAACAGGCTACGACCGGTGGGATCGCAAGCTTCGCCTGACCGAACATCGCGAGCACTTCGTTTCGGACCAAACCCAGCCATTCTTCGTCGACAAGGTCGCTCTTGGTCAGCGCTACCACGATTCGCGGAATCGTTAACAGACCCAGTATCTGCAAGTGTTCCCGGGTTTGCGGCATGATACCCTCGTCGGCGGCGACAACGAGAAGACCGAGATCGATTCCGCTGGCACCGACGAGCATACTGCGGACGAAGTCTTCGTGGCCAGGGACATCGATCACACCAATCGTGCCGACTCCTTCGAGCGACAGCGCAGCAAATCCGAGATCGATCGTGATTCCGCGCCGCTTTTCCTCGGGCAAGCGGTCGCCATCGACACCGGTGAGCGCCTTGACGAGAGCGGTCTTGCCATGATCGATGTGGCCGGCGGTGCCGATTATCATGCCGCAGTCCAGCGCTCGTGTTCCCAGACCGCGAAAGCGCGGAGCGGTCGGTCGTCGCCGAGGTGAGCGCCGAGGAATTCACGCAATAGTCGCTGGTGTGAGCGCGCTTCGGCGTCTGTCAGATGTACGAAGTCTTCAGCCTCGAGCCACCGACGAATTGCTGATCGCGCGGTAGCCGGAATTCTCCGCCCACCTGGAGCAAGCTTGCTGCAGGCGGGACACACGATTCCGCCAGACGCATGTGAGAACGTCGCGTCATCGGCATCGCGCAGTGGAGTGTGGCAGAGCGCGCAACTACTCAACTCCGGCGTGAAACCGAGCACGGAGACAACCCTCCAACAGCCTGCGAGGCCGTCTTCCACTGTGCTCTCCGGTGCTGAGCGAGCAATCCGATCGAGTACATCGGATACAGTATCATATAGTTGCGGGTTGCTTTCTTCACCCGCAAAGCGAAGTGCCAGCTCGGCAATCGTGGAGGCGGCAGTGAAACGTCCAATGTCTGCCGCGAGCTCATTTCGTGTTCGGGCGAGCTCGAAGGAGGCGAGGTTGTGGAGCTCGCGATTGGGTTTGACGTAAAGCTGCGCCGAGCCCTCTGCGAAGAGGTCGAGTGCCGTGCCGTACCGGCGGCGTGACTTGCGTGCCCCCCTCGCCAACACCGACTGCACACCCGCATCTCTGGTAAGCAGGCGGATGATGCGCGAGCTCTCGAGATAGTCGAAGGCGTGAAGGACGATCGCGTCAGTTACGAGCAACGGCATTTAGAGAATGTAACATGCGCTCCGGCCGCTACTACGTTAGAAGCCGGCAGTGGCTCGACCCCCGATGAGAACTGTTCGTCCGGGTGCCCGGAAGTTGAGAACATCCTCGTAGCGCTTGTCGAACAGGTTCTCAACCCGCGCATTTATAGCCAACCCCGTTCGACTCGAACCGGTCAGCGGATACTCCGCCGATATATCCACTTTCGTGTACGCTCGCAGCGTGACGCGCGGCGAAGGAAATTGGGCGAAATCGAGGTCGGCTCGCTTCCCTACATAGCTCACGGACGTACCCACGCTCGCACCGCGCCGGCGATTGTAAGACAGCACCACACTTCCCGAATGCGTGGGCCGCCGGAGGAGTGCGTCGCCGACCTGATCGCTGCCCTGATAGCCGGCATCGATCCTGGTAACTCGTGGCTTCACGATGGTGTAGCTCGCGCTTCCCCTCCAATTCAGCGCCGGGATAACCTGCAACTCGGCTTCATAACCGTTTGCACTGGCGCCGGTGAGATTGGCGAAGCTGCCTTTGAAACTGGGAGGACCTCCATTCACATACTGGATAAGATCTGAGAAGCGCTGATTGAAGTAGCTGGCGCTGAATTGAGCGACATCGGAATGGAGATTCGCCACGAAGCCAATTTCGCCGGAAAGGATCCTTTCAGGACGAAGATCGGGGCTTCCAACGGTGTAGAGTGTTGGACGCAGCTGGTTAAACGCCGGTGCGTTGAACGCGCTGCTGAGCGCGCTCCGCATTCTTAGCCCTCGAATCAGTGTTGTGTTTGCGCCGAGCCGGTAGGTCGCGAATCGACGGTAGTCCGAGTTGTCGTCGACCCGGCCACTGATCGTGTAGGAGAAACGATCGGCCAAATTCCCGAGCAATTCAGAGTAATAGGCAACGTTGTGACGAGAGGCGTCGAATGAATCCGTCTGGGTCGTGGGACCACCCACCACACCGGAGCCGCTCGAGCTGTTCTCGTGCTCTTTTTCCAACGCTGCTCCAACTGAAAGCGTTGCCTCGCTCGGCAGAAACACGGCGATTCGTCCTTCGATGTTGCGGCGATAACCGCGCGATCTGAACGCAGAGTGTTGTGGCGTTGATGATCCGAACGGAACCGCAATATCCTCGGAGAGGTCGGAGACGTCGTTGTTTCCTGCGAGCAGTCTCGCCTGGAAGTTCGCGTTAATGTTGCGGCTGGCGTCGAGTCCGACGGTCAGCCGGTGCTGCACGCGATACGAGTTGCTGTCCACCGGCTGACCCGTGAAATCGGTGGGGTAATGAAATTCAGCGGTTGTGTACCGCGCGGCGATTTTCGCATCCCCTCCAGCGCGGCGGGCGAGAGTAAGTGCGGTGCTCAGCGTGCCGTTTTTATACTGATTGTTGAATGGCAGTATCCCGTCACTCGAATGATGGCCGGCACCCACGGAGAATTCGCCCAACGGAGTCGAACCCGCCACGTCGCCGTTGACGTCGAATGAGTGATACGTGCCTCCGCGCGCGCTGATCGCAGCTCTACGCTCGTTCGATCCGGAGCGAGTAAAAATCTGCACGATTCCGCTGACTGCATCTGCTCCGTAGAGAACGCTGGCAGGTCCGCGCACTATCTCAATTCGATCAATGTTGTCGGTCGTGAGATGGCTGAAATCGAAAAACCCACCTGGAGCGTTTACCGGAACTCCGTCGATCAGCACCTTGGTGTAGCGACTCTCTCCTCCGCGCAGAAAGAGCGATGTCAATGCGCCGAAGGAGCCACTCTGGACGAGAGATGCGCCAGGCACTTCGCGAAGCGCGTCGGACACGCGCGTAACACCACGAGCTCGCAAATCATCGCCCGAGAGCACAGTAACCGCCTGCGACAGACTCGCCGCGGGCCGTGGAACCTTCGAGGCCGATACGACAACCGTGCCGAGTTGAGCAGTGTCGGTCGCCTGTGCGATCACATCGTCTTGCGCAAAGATGCAAGGAAGACCGGCCAGCGCGATGAGAAGCAGTTTGGTGTTCATGGTTGTGGGGTCAGGTCGGTGGTTTTTGGAGTTGGAGTTTTGGCGGTCATAGTTGCATTGGGCGACGAAGCGGAACGAGTGCCGGTGCACCAATGGCAGGGTCGCGCGTGATCACTACCGGCCAGCCGTAAATGGATTCGAGCCGATCGGCGCGCATCACATCCGCTGGTGATCCGCTCGTCGCAACTCGCCCGTGATCGAGCAGCACGATCGTGTCGGCGAAGCGAGCGACGAGGTTCAGCTGATGACTTACGAGCAACACCGTCAGCCCGGAGCGGGCGAGAGACGACAGCAGCTCGAAGATCGCCATCTCGTGCGCTACATCGAGGAAAGTGGTGGGCTCGTCGATAACGAGCGCGGGGGCCTTCTGCGCCAGCGCGCGGGCGATCCGAACTCGCTGCCATTCGCCACCGGAGAGCGCGTCGGTGTCACGGTCAGCGAGATCGTCGACACCAGCCTGTGACAGTGCCTCTTCTACAGCGAGGGCGTCATCGCGAGAAGGTGCGCGCCAGAGGCCGAGATGCGGATATCGTCCGAGGAAAACGTACTCGCGCACCTGAACTGGAAAAGCGGTTTCCTCGCGTTGCGGGACGACCGCAATTCTTCGTGACAGCTCGGCGTACGAGAGCAACCGCACGTCGGATCCGTCGATCGAAACGGAGCCTCGTACAACATCGGCACGACGCAGCAACGCCTTCACAATCGAGCTCTTCCCCGATCCGTTGGGGCCCGCGAGCGCTGTCAACTTACCGCGCTCGCTCACGAAGCTGGCCCCATCGACTGCGTTAACACGGGCGCCGGGATAAACGACAACCAGCTGGTTGAGCTCGATCATGGCGTCCGCCGCAGCTGCACCAGAAAAAAGGGAACTCCGACCAGCGCTGTGATAGCGCCGAGCGGGAGCTCGGCTGGGGGGTGAGCGGTGCGAGCAGCGAGATCAGCCGCAACTACGAGAGTCGCACCAATCAGTCCTGCCGCTAAGACCAGCGGGCGGTGAGTGCGAAGCCCCATTCCCCTGGCAATGTGTGGGACGACGAGCCCAACGAACCCGATCAGTCCCGCAGCGGAAACGGTTGCCGCGGCTAATAACGCAGCGAGGAGGAATGCTCGCCGTCCGGCACGCTCTACGTCCACGCCGAGCGACGCAGCGGTGTCCTCGCCGAGCGAAAGAACATCGATCTCGCGCGCCCAGTAGACCAACGCGCCGCCCGCGACGAGGATGCTCGCCGCCAGCCACGCCACTCGCTGCCAGTTCGCATCGGCAGCCGAGCCCATCATCCACCACAGCGCGCCACGAATATTGTTGGGAGAAACATTCGCCAGTGCGACCATTATCGCGGCGTTGGCAAATGCCCCCACGATCACACCTGCGAGGAGAAGAGTGCGCACGTCTGCCCGGGCACTTCGGCCACTGACACGCGCGACACCGAGCGCGACGAACACCGCGGATACCGCGCCAGCAAAAGCGGCCAGCGTGATTGTGACGTCGCTCGTCACACCGAAGGCAAACGCGATCACTGCTCCGACAGCGGCGCCGCCCGAGACTCCAAGCAAGTACGGCTCGGCCAGCGGATTCCTGAGCGCGCCCTGTAGTGCAGCACCACTTGCCCCGAGTCCGGCGCCAACGAGCGCGCCCAGCACAACGCGAGGCAGCCTTAGGTCGCGCACTATCGCGACGGAGGTCGGATCGCCGCGCCCGCGCAACGCGTCGAGCACGGCACCGAGAGACACCGAGACAGCTCCGCGGGCGATGGCAATCATCGCGATCAGAAGCAATGCGGCCACGAGGGCGAGCCAGTACCAGCTTCTGAATTGCCTCACCGCAGCGTACCGGGATGCAGCAGTCTCGCCAGCGACACAGCCGCTTCTCCCAATCGCACCGCAGGCCGTGCGACCAGCAGCGTATCGACTACCAGGATCTTCTTTTCCCGTGCCGCCCGCACGATTCGCCAGCGTGGGTCGCCTTTGATTTGCCGCGCGCCGATCGGTCCGGCGAGTATGTAATCGGGATCTCGTCTCGCTACATCCTCGAGTGCGATCGGACCCGACGGACCCGTGATGTCGGCATAGACGTTTTTTGCGCCGGCGATGTCGACCAGCTCGCTCATGAAGCTGCCGGAGCCGACCGTGATGAGTGGAGAATCCCAGATATGCCAGAATACTTTTGGCTGAAGAGCGCCTTTGGTTGCGATTCGAACGCTGTCGAGTGTGTGCTGCACTGAGTCGATCACCGTTCTGGCGCGCGCCGAATCGTGCAGGATCGCGCCGAGCAGCTCCGTCGTGCGCCGGAAATCCGAGATGTGATCCACTTTGAGCGACACCGTGTTGATCCCTGCTGCCCGCAAGCGATCCGCCGCCGACCTGTTGTCCTGGCTCGCGTAGAGCAGCACCAGATCGGGATGGGTTCCCAGCACCGCCTCCACGTTGACGCTGATCCCACCACCGAGTGCGGGGACGAGGCGGGCGGAGTCCGGATAAAGGTCGTATTCCGTCCGGCCGATGACTCGCGATCCGGCGCCGAGAGTAAAGAGAATCTCGGTGGTGGCCGGATTGAGGGAGACGATCCTCGTCGGTGCAGCACCGATGCGGACTGGGTCGCCAAAGTCGTCACGCCCGGCGACGGGTTCGCGATTCGCCTTCCTGCATGCTGCGAGCGCGAGCGCGAAGCACAGAGACCACAACCACGGACGCGAATGAAAAAACAAAACGGACACTCCTCCCAGAGGAATGCCCGCAACGAGCACGCGCCAAAGACGCCTGACCGCCACCAGGACCTCCCCCGAGGTTCTGCTAAAGTGGCGCGGACGAGAGTCGTCTCCTGGCTCCGGGCCGCTGGACTCACCTTCCCGACTGCTCCTGCAGTCAGTGGCGTTCCGAGTCTGCGTTTGTGCCCGTTACAGTGGCGGGGCCGCACCGGCATCGCACCGGTTTCCGTGGCTCCCGTCCGCGATCAATTATTCGGCGAAGCTATCAACGTCTTAACGCTTGCGCAAGCGCCACGATCATCGAGCCTCCAATCACGAGCGTAAGCGCGACGAGATAGCGAGGATCTATCGAATGTGTGGCAGGCGGCGTGGGAAGATCTATGACTGCCACAGAGTTCTCAGGCATGTCGGACGCAAGAAAGCGTCGGAAATTGCGATCGTCGACGGTGACGGCATCGACTTCCTTCAAATGAGGCCCTGTAACGCTGCCGGCCTTTTCCTCGATCATTATCTCGTATATCCCGGTCTCTTTCTCGAGAGGCAGCTTCAGAGGAAATGATTTCGCCGGCAGCGTGTAGGAAAACGACAGCTGTTTGATACCCGGCGCCAATGGCGCGAAAACGCTGACGACTCCATTTGCGTACGACACCGCGGCATCAGAAATGTCGCCCTGACTGACTCTAAAATCGGCGGCTCCGGGAGCGATATGAGTTTGCCAGGTTGCGCCGGACGGAGCTTCAGTCGCGGCGACTCGGGTCACCGAAGTATCGTTCGAGAGGTCGTACACTTCGACGATCGACCTACGCGAGTTCGCATCGGCTGCGGACACCACCACGTGATGGCCGCGCAGGCTCATTGGTACGTGGCCCGAAGTCGTATCGAAGACGGCAATCTCGCCGTTTTCACCGCTGACGTTGCCTTCTGCGAGCGGCGGTGTGAAATAGGCGATCCCATCGTGCGACGCGGAGACGAAATAAATGGCGTCGTTGCTTCCGGTGCGCACGTAGTTGAAGGAATATCGTCCGCGTGAATCCGATCGAACTGAATCGAGTGGCCCCGCCCGGTCGGGCCCCACCCGGTGCAACACGACCCACGCGCCGCTAACCGGGTCCATGCGCTGCGCGCCGGGGCGCACGATTCGCCCGGAAACGCGCTGGCTAGAAGATGGAAGAGCGGCCTGCATGAAGAGCAGGACCGCCAGCTTACATATTGAACTTCCCAAAATCTTCGGGCCGCAGATTCTCGAGGTACTCCTTCAGTTGCTCGGCGGACATCTCCTCCGACGGTTCGGCCAGGGTTTCCGGAGGGGTCTGGCCTTCCTCGAGCAGGAGCGCCGTGAGGAGATTCTCCTGAGCGTAGATCGGCGCTTCGAATCTGAGGGCGATGGCGATGCTGTCGGATGGACGCGCGTCGATATGAACCGCGCCGGAATTCCGCGCGATGTGAAGCTCCGCGTAAAAGGTGCGGTTTTCGACCTTGGTGATGTTGACCCGACGCAACGTTCCACCCATGCCGATGATGAGATTCTTGCAGAGATCGTGGGTGAGAGGACGCTCGCGCTTGAGCTTGTTCATCTCGATCACGATCGATTCAGCTTCGGGTTGCCCGATCCAGATTGGCAGAAGCCGAGCTCCGCCCTTCTCCTGCAGGATCACGACGTAGGAGTTCGTGGACCTGTCGAGACCAAGACGCATCACTTCGACTTCGACGAGTTGCATAAAATCAAATTAACGGTGTGGCCGGAGAGAGGAAAAGCGACGGCGCAAAGGCAGCCAGCTTTTGTTACACCGTTGGCCGACCAAGGCTACCGTCCGTCTACCGCCTTCCGCAAATCTGCGACCCGATCCAGACGCTCCCAAGTGAAGAGTGTGCCCTTCCCGTTCTTCTTGGGAGTTCGGCCAAAGTGCCCATACGACGACGTCGGGCTGTAGATGGGCTTCCTCAGATCGAGCGCGTTGATTATCCCCTTCGGAGTCAAATCGAAGACCTTGGTGATCGCTTTGAGGATAGCGGTCTCGGGAACGGTGTTCGTTCCGAACGTGTCAACATTGATCGACACCGGCTCAGCGACGCCAATCGCGTAGGCAACCTGCACTTCGCAGCGGCGCGCGAGCTTGGCGGCGACGATGTTCTTGGCGACCCAGCGCGCTGCGTAGCAGCCCGAGCGATCCACCTTTGAGGGATCCTTGCCGCTGAAGGCTCCCCCTCCATGACGACCCATTCCGCCGTAAGTGTCGACGATGATCTTGCGACCGGTGAGGCCGGCGTCACCCTGAGGTCCGCCGATGACGAAGCGGCCGGTGGGATTGATGTGAAACTTGATTTCCTTGATGCGCAGGTGCTTGGGGATGACTTGCTCGATCACTTCGCTGATGATTGCTTCCCGCAACTTCTTGGTAGAAATGTCTTCCGAGTGCTGGGTCGAGACGACCACGGTCTCGACGCCGACAGGAAGTGCGCTCTCGTAGAGAACGGTGACTTGCGCCTTACCGTCAGGCCGTACCCAGCTCCCATCCTTCGAGCGGCGGAATTCGGCGAGACGTTCGGTGAGACGATGGGCGAGCTGTATCGGCATGGGCATCAGCTGCTCAGTCTCATCGGTCGCGTAACCAAACATCATACCCTGATCACCCGCACCACCCGTGTCGACGCCCTGTGCGATGTCCGGTGATTGCTTGTCAATCGTGCTGATCACGGCGCAGGTCTTCGAGTCGAAACCGAAGGCTGTATCGTTGTAGCCGATTCGGTCGATCGTGGAACGCACGATCTCGGGAACGTTGACGTAGGTCTTGGTCGTGATCTCGCCGGCGACGCAGGCGAGTCCAGTAGTTACGAGGGTCTCGCAGGCAACTCGAGCCAGAGGGTCGTCTTTGAGTATCGCGTCGAGGATAGCGTCCGAGATTGCGTCCGCAACCTTGTCAGGATGACCTTCGGTTACGGATTCGGATGTGAACAGGTGTCGATCGAGCACGAAATTCCTCTGGGGAATGTGAGGATGATCGGTGGCAACGGTCGCACGCCGTACTATTCGTGCGCCGAGGAAGCTTTCAGCCCACCGGAGCTTTCGAAGATATTTCCCTCGGCGAAGTCGGGCAACCCATCGCGGAGAAATGGAGCGTCGCCGAAGGATTCCATCAGTCGACGTCGCAGCTCGCCTTCGGCTTCGCGCGCGGTTCTGGATTCTAGCGCCGCGTTGGCGGCTTCGGCGGCAACACCCACGCTGACTCCGCGGACTATTCGTTTCACGAGCGGGACAGCCCTGCCGGCGACGCTCAGCGAGCGCACCCCTAACCCGATCAGAGCGAACGCCATCAGCGGCTGAGACGCCATCTCGCCACAGACAGCTACCTCCAGACGATGCGCGACACCAACATCCACGATTCGCTTGATCAACGTGAGGACCGCGGGATGAAGCGGAGTAAAGCGCGCGGCGAGATTGGCGCTGCCGCGATCGACTGCGAGCGTGTACTGGACCAAATCATTGGTGCCGATGCTGAAGAACGAGACGTCGTCGACGAGAGTGTGCACTGATAACGCCGCGGCTGGTGTCTCGACCATAACCCCCAGCGGAAGATCGTGGCGGTACGGAACTCCTCTCGCGTCGAGCTCTCCGGCGGCTTCGTTCAACAGGTGCTTGGCCTGCTTCACTTCGTCGAGAGTGATGATGAGCGGAAACATTATTCGCACATCACCGTGCATCGCGGCACGGAGAAGCGCGCGCAGCTGAGTCTTGAACAGCTCGGGCTCGTCGAGGCACATCCTGATGGCGCGCCAACCCAGAAATGGGTTGGGATCGGTTGGATATCCGCCCACCGGCAGCTTGTCGCCGCCGACATCGAATGTGCGTATCACCACCGGGCGTCCACCAAAAGCTTCCACGACGTGCCGGTACGCTCGATACTGCTCCTCCTCGTCGGGCATAGTCGCCCGCCCCACCACCAGAAACTCCGTGCGCATGAGACCCACGCCTTCGGCGCCACTACGGGCGGCGTATTCGGCTTCTTCGGGAAGGTCGACGTTTGCGCGTAACGTTACCCAGTGCCCGTCGAGGGTGACCGACTCCGCCGCGGCCAGCGCCTGGAGCTCCTGGTCCTCGAGCGCTTCGACTGCCCTTCGCTCGCGGTAGATCTTGATCTGACCCGGGGTTGGATTGATGACCAGAACACCGGACGTACCATCCAGGATTACGTGCTCATTGCCATTCAGCAGTTCAGTCGCTTCGCGAAGGCCCACGACCGCCGGCAAGCCCAATGAGCGGGCGAGAATGGCCACGTGTGAGGTGCGCGTTCCGGCGTCCGTCGCGATACCGATGATCGCCTCGCGATCGAGCTGAACCGTGAGGCTCGGCGTGAGGTCGTGCGTGACAAGGATTTTGTTCGAGCCTTTCGGCAGATCTACCGGATCATGATCCGGTAGACCGAGCAGGATCGAGAGGACCCTGATGTGCACGTCGATCAAATCGCCGACTCGCTCCCGCACCAGCGGCCGCGCGTGCGCTGCAAATTGCTGACGCCACTCGAACAGCACGAGATCGAATGCCTTTTCTGCGCCGAGATTCTGCTGGATAAGCTTCTCGACTTCGCCGACGAGCTCCCCGTCCTCGAGAATGGAGAGTTGAACGTCGAAGATGGCGGCCTCTTCGGGTCCGGCGTGTTTCTCAGCCCGTGCGCGCACCTGCCGGAGCCGCTCCTCTGCCTGTTCCAGTGCGGCGTGAAAGCGCTTGATCTCGCCAGGTATGGCTTCGTCGGGAATGATGCGATGCCGGACGTCGGGAACTTCCCACCTGAGAAGGTGGACCTGCCCGTCCACGATTCCCGGCGACGCTGGCATCCCGGCGAGTCCCTTTGCCATCAACTCTCTCCGAACTTGTTCGCGATCACCGCTGCCAGCGCGTCCAATGCCTGCTCGGAGTCGTCCCCGAGCGCGCGAAGAACGATCGTCGCGCCGCATTCAGCCGCCAGCATCATCACGCCCATGATGCTCTTGGCGTTCACCTCGAGATCATCACGAACGATGGTGATATTGCTCTTGAATTTCCCGGCCGTTTTCACGATTTCGGCGGCAGGGCGAGCATGTATCCCCAGCTTGTTGATGATCTTTACTTCACGCTCAGGCATCAGGTCAGGACCGAGTAAAGAACGAAAATCGCGAGAACCCCAAGGGCGATACGCCAGCCCTCCGCGCGCTCGCGAAGTCGCGCCAGAAGCAGAATTCCAATGAACGCAGCGCCGATGATTCCACCGGCCAGCGCCCGGCCGGGACCAGCCACTCGCTGAAGCGCGAGCGGAAGCGCCACACCAGCCACCAGGGCCGCCGCCCACCCGATGTACTCGGGTCCCCGCCGAAGCACGGGATTTCCCAGTGCCGAGGCGACATTGAGCCCACGCGAAAGACCGATACGAAGTCCCCATGCTCTGAGAAGAAAATGTCCGGCGTTGTACAGCAATAGAAATGTACCAACGACCGCCATAGGCGAGCCGCCGACGCCGTATACGCCGATCGCGACGACCGAGCAGAAGGGAAGCCAGCTTGCCCAGACCAAACGGTCGCCGACGCTGCCGAGCGGTCCGGCCAGTGCCGTTCGAAACCGCTCGATCCTCGCCGGCTCAACTCCGTCGAGCTCAGCGCGCGTCAACGCGCCGACCGCGACTCCGGCGAGATACGGGTGCGCGTTGAAGTAGCGCGATTCGCGCGCCAGCGCACCTCGATAAGCGATGCCATCGATTCCTCCAGGCAGATACCGCAGCGCCGGTTCAATCGCGAACCCAATTCCGGTTCCATTGAGAGTTTCGTAGTTCCATGACCCCTGCAGTGCGAGGAGGCGGAAAAACATCGCCAGCTTCACGCGCAACGGAAGATTCACTGCCCTGTCTGTCGTAACGCTCATCTCGCCATCAGCAACAGAGCCCAAGTCACCAGGCCGGGGAGAAAAAACCAGAGAACCCAGCGCACCGAGTGGAACACTTTCCAAAGGGCGCCGCCGGCCACGATCGCGGCGATTATTACGACCACGGCTCGTGACGGAGCAGAGTCGCTTCCCCACACGGCAACGATAGCGCGGACCAGAGGCCCGAAGATCATCATCGCGACCAACGTCACCAGACCGGCGCGCAACAAATCCATCGACATGCCCGACAGATGGAGCGACAGCAGGGCTTGCCGTGATCCATCCTCGATTCGGTCGCGCGTTCGCTCCAGGCGCGCCGCGATGATCCGCCTGAGAACCACCATGCTCCAGCCGCTGATACTCGCCGTGAGCAGCGCTGCGAGCATCGAGGCGGGGAGCGCACCGGGCATTCCCGCCGGCTGGGCGGCGAACAGCGCCCCGCCAACCACTCCCGCGGACCCCCATTCCGGATAGCGGGAAGCGCCAAACGGAAGGGTGTCCAGTGCGATCATTTCCAGCACGACACCGATGAGCAGACCGGCGGGCGGATTACCCACGAACGCTCCCGCCAGCGTGGCAGCGACAATCGGCCGCGACACCATCGCCTGCGGAAAGCTGACGACATCGAGCCCGAGCAGCGCGCCGAGCAGTGCGATCGGGAGTGCCTCGAGCAGGATCATCGCGATACCCCCTGGAGGATTTCGGACAGAGGAACGGCGCGCGCCGACGGGACGTCCTGAGCGGTCACCTCGACCCCTGCCGCCTCGAGCTCGTGCAGCTGCTGCTCTTCCCCAGCGGTGAGAAACACGTAACGCAGCTTCTCAGCGCGTCCCGCCCGATGGTGGATGCCGCCGAGATTGACGCTGCCGATCGCTTTCACACCCCTGACGAGCCGCTGCATGCTCGAGATGTCACCGGTGATGAGGATTCCCGGACGGGGATCACCCGCATATCGAGCATGGTCGCGAATGGCGGTGGCGACGTCGGCGAAATAGATGTCCATCTCCGGCGGCACTGCCATCCGATAAAGATCTTTCTCCCAGTCACTCGAGGCGACGAGATCGTCGACGAGGACGAGAAAGCGGATATTGAGAGGCTGACCCCAACCGACGACGACCTGGCCATGAATGAGACGGTCGTCTATGCGGTAGAGGTGAATCCCCATCAGCGCCCGACCACGATCAGCGATGCCTTTCCTCTCTCGGCCGCCGCTTTCGCGGCTTCGGTTGGTGACGCGGCGGTACTGAAGACAAAATCCAGCAGCGTCGCAAGGTTTACTCCGCTCACGAGAACGATCCCGGGATCGTCCCTGACGATGCGCCTCGCCGCAATCGTTGCGCTTCCCGCCGGCAGGTCGGTGAAAATCACGCGAGCGCCCGTGCGAGCGAGCTGCCCGCGAATGGTTCCTTCGATATCCTCCGGCGTCATGCCGGTCATCGACAACACGACGAGCTTGTCGGCCATGCCGCAGATTTGTCCGACTGCGGAAACCAGTCCACCGGCGAACTCGCCGTGCCCGACGACGACCGCGCGCGCTTGTTCCGGGCCGCCGCCCCGTTCCTCATTCATGGTCTTCCTGGAGATACTCGCGAATGTTGTTTGCCGCAGCAGCCTTCATGCGCCGAACCAATCGGTCGTTGAATGCCTCAGCGGCGTTTATTCCAGAGTAGCGAAGCAGGTGATTCAAAGCGATGACCTCGGCGACCACCGTGATGTTCTTTCCGGGATTCAGGAATACGGTTACCCGCGGCAGCTCGACGTCGAGGATGGTAGTGGTTTCGATGTCCAGGCCGGTACGCTCGACGACCGCGTGTTGATCCCATTCCTCGAGTTGGACAACCACCTCGATGCGCTTCTGTTGCCGCACGGCGCGAATTCCGAAGATTGCCTTGACGTCAATCAATCCGACACCGCGAATCTCCATGTAGTGCCGCTGCATCTCATGGCCGCGGCCGATCAGCACATCGTTGCCGCGCTTGCTGGTGATCACCAGATCATCGGCAACGAGACGGTGTCCGCGCTCCACCAGATCGAGGACGCACTCGGATTTGCCGATGCCGCTCTTGCCAGTGAAGAAGAGGCCGACGCCGAAGACATCGGCCAGTGAGCCATGAAGCGAGACGGTCGGCGCGAATTCCATCTCGAGCACGGGCTTGATGCGCCGGTAGAACTCCGCTGTCTTCAATTTGGTGCGAATGAGCGGAACGCCAGTCGCTTCCGCTGCCTCCTTGAGTCCTGCGGGCAACCGCTGTCCCTTCGTCACGAAAACCGCCGGAATCGGGAAAGAAAAGAACAGCTCCAGAATCTGTTTCCGGTCGGCGGGACTCAGTGATGACAGATAGGTGATCTCTGTCTCGCCCAGGACCTGAAGTCGCTCGGCGGAAAACCGCTTCACATAGCCGGCAAGCACCAGTCCGGGACTTGATACCTCTGCGTTGCCGACAGCGCGGTCGAGTCCGGTTCCTGGCTCGATCTCCTCGAGCTGCAGCGTACCACGCAGTCGTTCTAGAAGCAGTCCGACCGTTACTTTGGGATTTGGCATGCCCACTCTGACTGGTTCAACCGAACTCGCGTCATTTCGCGACGACTTCGTCCAGGTGCGCGAGAGTTTCGTTAGCCGCGCGATCCCAGCTAAAAGCTTCGGCGAATCGCCTGCCCCCCGCCCCGAGCACATTGACCAAATCCGGCGACTGCACCAATCCCCGCATGGCCGCGGTCATCGCCTCGGTGTCGTTCTGAGGAACCAGAAATCCCGTCTCGCCATCTATCACTGATTCACGGATACCAGGAGCGTTCACTGCAATTACCGGAGTGCCGCAGGCCGCGGCTTCGAGGTTGCTGATTCCCCATCCCTCCTTGGGTGAAGCCAACATGGACGCCCATGCGCGACGCAGAAGATGGAGCTTTGCCTCTTCGGAAATGAAACCCAGAAACTTTACGCTCTCAGTCAGATCGAGTGATTCTACTAGGCGTTCGAGGGGAGCGCGATAGTCGCCCGTTCCGGCAATCTCGAGCGTTGCTTCTGGCACGTTCAGTCCGGCGAAAGCTCGAATGACAAAGTCCACTCGCTTGTACTTCTTGAGACGGCCAAGATACACAAAGAGGGGTTTGCGCGAGCGCTCGTCGACGTCGGGAGTGAGTCGCGTGGAATCGACGCCATTATAGATCACGCGGATCGCGTCACGTGGGATACCACGCGCGGCAAGATCGTCGGCAGTGCCGACGCTTACAGCCTCGAAAGGAATGCCGCGATAGATGCTGCCGATGGGTAGCTCCGAGAGCCACACTGCGGTGGCAACCGGCACCGACGCCTCGCGAAATGCCGTCGACCCGAATAGATGGTGCACCAGAACGACAAGCTTGCGTGCATCCCAGCGCGGCGTGTAAAGGGGAACCTTATTCAGGTCCTCTACGACCACATCGTATTGGTTGCGCGCGAGGTTCTCCTCGTAATATCGTCTCGCCACGAACGGGTAGCTGTGACGAGTGCCGATTCGGTGGACATCGATTCCATCGAGGTTCACGCGCGCTGAAGCGTTGGGCCAGCCGCTGCAAAGCAGATCGACCCTGTTACCGCGGGCAACGATCCGGGTGAAGATCTCTTTGAGATGAAGCTCGGCGCCACCGGCTTGCGGATTGTTCCAATCCTGCCAGTTGAGGACGAGTATGCGCACTAGATCATGCCGGACTGTCGGGCGAAAGCGTCGAGCACACCATTGACGAATTTTGCGCTGGCCGAGGTTCCGAACCTCTCTGCCAGTCTGACTGCTTCCTGGATTGCGACGCGCGGTGGCGTGTCGCCTTTCATCAGCTCGGCCGCTCCCAGGCGCAGCACCGATCGTTCGATGGCACCGAGACGCTCGAGACGCCAGTTAGTGGTGAGGTTGGCAAGCTTGGAATCCAGCTCGGAACCAGCGCTCGCGACTTCCCGCACGAGCAAGCCGGCGAGCCTCCGCTCCTCCGGTGTTACCGCCAGATCGTCCCAGACCTGAGTAGCGACGCGATCGAGATTCTTTCCACCCCGCATCTCACACGCATAGAGCGCCTGCAGCGCCCGCGCGCGGGCACGCGATTCAATCCGCATCGTCGGGATCCAGCCGATTCAGCAGATCCACCATCTCCAGCGTGGCTACCGCAGCATCCCATCCCTTGTTGCCGTGCGCGCCGCCGGCACGGGCTTCCGCCTGTTCGTCGGTGTCACAGGTGAGGACGCCGAATCCAACCGGCGTTTCCGATTCGGCGCTGGCGGCCGCAAGGCCCCGCGAGGCCTCGCCGGCGATATAGTCGAAGTGAGCAGTTTCTCCCCTAATCACAGCTCCCACTGCGACCAGACCATCATAGCGCTCGCTCGCGAGCAACCAGCGTGCGGCAATTGGAAGCTCCCACGCCCCCGGCACCCATACGACGTCGATGTCTTCGTAGGCGACACCATACTTTACCAGCGCTTCGAGTGCTCCGTCGACGAGTTTCTTTACGATGGGTTCGTTGAAGCGGCTGGCGAGAACGACGAGGCGCCGCCCAACGCCGCTCGGCAACCCGTGAAACTCAGCCATTTACGAAGCGAAAAGGTGTCCGAGCTTCGCCCGCTTGGCTTCGAGGTAGCTTGAGTTTTCGTCGTGCGCGATCGAGATGATCGGTACCCGCTCGTCGATGGTCAGTCCGTAACCTTCGAGTCCCACCAATTTGCGCGGATTGTTGGTAATCGGACGGATGGACTTCAGGCCGAGGTCGAGCAGGATCTGGGCACCAATGCCATAGTTGCGGAGATCGGGCTTGAATCCGAGACGCTCGTTGGCTTCGACCGTGTCGATTCCCTGATCCTGGAGCTCGTACGCTTTCAGCTTGTTGAGCAGGCCGATGCCACGTCCTTCCTGATCGAGATAAACGACGACGCCCTTACCCTCTTTCGCAATCATCTTCATTGCGGTTTCGAGCTGCCAACCGCAATCGCAGCGCAGGGAGTGGAAGACGTCCCCGGTCAGACATTTGGAGTGCATTCTCACCAGAACGCTGGAGTCCGGGCCGACATCACCATAAACGAGGGCAATGTGCTCGTGGTTGTCGACATCGTTCCGATAGCCGACTACACGCCAGGTTCCAACTTCAGTGGGAAGTCGCGCCTCGGCGACGCGATGGACCAGTCGCTCGGTCTGGAGACGGTGGGCGACCAGCTGCGCCACGGTGATGAAAGTGAGGCAATGGTCCTGGGCGAAGCGCTCGAGCTCCGGGCGTCGCGCGCTCGACCCATCCTCGCTGAGGATCTCGCAAACGACTCCCGCTGGAGTCAGACCGGCGAGGCGAGCGAGATCGACCGCGGCTTCCGTGTGTCCGACACGCTGTAGCACCCCTCCCCCACGGGCGCGGAGCGGAGGTACGTGACCGGGTCGGCGTAAATCAGTCGGGACAGTCTTTGGATCAACCGCGACACGGATCGTCTTAGCCCGATCCTGAGCGCTCACGCCTGTCGTTACGCCGAACCGCTCGTCAGCATCGATGCTGATGGTGAAGGCAGTTCGATACTCGTCAGTGTTGTCTTCGGTCTGCTGGGCGAGCTCGAGCTGGTCAGCGCGCTCCCCGGTAAGCGCGAGACATATCCATCCTCCGGCCTTGCGGATCATGAAGTTGATCATCTCCGGCGTTACCAGCTCCGCCGCGCAAATGAGATCTCCCTCGTTCTCGCGATCCTCATCGTCGGCGACGATGATCAGCTTGCCGGCTTTGATGTCGGCTATTGCCTGGTCGACTGTTCCGAACTGCATGGTTCCTCTAATGCTCCAGCGAGAAGTCGGGGAGTGAATCTAGCGCCGATGCCTCGCGCAGATAGGGCTCGAGAAGCCGACGCACGTGTTTGGCAATCACATCTGCTTCAACGTGAACCTTCATTCCCGGCCTTAAATCACCCAGCGTGGTATGACGCAAGGTGTATTCGATCAGTGAAAGTTGCAAACCGCCCGGCTTGAGCTCGTTCACCGTCAGGCTGACGCCGTCCACGGCTATCGAGCCGTGGAGCACGAAAAGCGGCTCGACGGCTGCCGGCAGGGAGAGATCAACCAGAAGCGCGTCACCTGCGCTCTCGACCGCGGCAATCACACCGACACAGTCGACGTGACCCTGGACTATATGTCCGCCAAGTCTGTCTCCGGGTCGCAGTGCGCGCTCGAGATTTACTCTCATGCACTTGCTCCAATCACCAGCCACCGTGCGATCGAGCGTCGTAGTCACGGCAGCGACATCGAACCAACCCGCGCCAAATTCACGAACGGTGAGGCAGGCGCCGTTTACGGCGATGCTCTCGCCGTCCGTAAGGTCATTGAACGAAGCGCGAATGCGAAATTCGCGCCCGGCGTCGGTCTGCCGCACACGATCAATTTCGCCAACCTCGTCGATAAGTCCCGTGAACATTCAAGCCTCGCGCATCGCGTATACCGACATCACATCTTCACCAAACTCAGCGCGCCGGACGATGGGTAGTCGCGAAATCGTCTCCCGAAAATCACCGGATAGTCCTTCAAAGGGACTGAGACCACCGGTGCCGAGCGCAATTGGTGACTGAAAGATAATCAGCCGGTCCACCAGGTTTTGACGAAGAAACTCCTGGGCAACGCGAGCTCCGCCCTCCACCAGGAGGTGCTGCACTCCAAATCCGTGCAACGCCTGGAGTGCTGCCGGGACGTCTTCCGCCTCGAAGACGTCGACACCAGCGTTGTGCAGGCCAGCGAGCCGCGCGACGGGCGGGTGGTGCGCAAAAACTACTGTCGGCGTTTCCTTCGCGGTGCGCACCAGCGTCGATTCCAGCGGTGTTTCACCGTTTCTGTCGAAGACGACGCGCATTGGGGCCACCCGTGGGCGAATCGTCCCACGCGCGGTAAGCTCGGGGTTGTCGGCGCGAACAGTGCCCAGTCCCACCGCGATTGCATCCACGTTGGCACGGAGTCGGTGGACTTCTTTTCTCGACAGCTCGTTGCTGATCCACCGTCGCTCGCCGGAGGGGTCGTTCATTGTCCCTTCGCTCGATAGCGCGAGTTTCAGTGTCACCCAGGGTCGGTCAGGATTTGTCGCGGCGAAATAGAACGGGGCGTTCAGCTCCAGCGCCGCCGTTTCTTCGACGGAGAAATCGACCTGCACGCCATAGTCAGCCAGGTGGCGCGCACCTCCACCGGCAAGGGCTGTGGGGTCAGCCGTCGCAATCACGACCCGCTTAACTCGCGCCTCGAGAATCGCCTCGGTACATGGCGGAGTCTTTCCGAAGTGGTTGCATGGCTCCAGCGTGACGTACATGGTCGATCCGCGGGCGCGATCGTCCGCTGCCTTCAGCGCGACAACTTCGGCGTGCGCTTCACCGTAGCGCGAGTGGTAGCCCTCGCCGACGACTACACCGTCGCGAACGACAACAGCGCCGACCATGGGGTTCGGCGCTGTTTGACCCCAGCCTTGCTGGGCGAGGGTTAGCGCGCGACGCATGTATTCCGCGTCGCGTGCGTCTTTAGAATCCGAATCGAGCTCCGATTGATCCGTAGATTCGGGAATCGGCTGCTTGCTTGCCACTGAAAGTATTGTAGGTGTTGATGGTGCCACCGGACACCTGTCCAATTTCGCCAGTGATCTTGAAAAGCAGAAGGTTCATCGACACATCGGCAAAAACATTGGCCCGGGTCAGATTCTGGGCGAGCGTCACCGGGCCGGCATTTGCAGCCGAGGTTGGCGGGACTGTGCGCGCTGCCACGTGAGCGCTGACGTCAGCTGACGACTCGTACTTGTCCTGACCGAAGCCGGCTGCGAGGCCGAACAACAGCAGGCTCTTGCTCGCCACCACCCGCCACGCTTTGGTTTTCAGGCTGAGATTCTTCACGTAGAGGGAATCACCGCCGCTGTTCGCCGCAATGTTGACGGTCGGCAGATCGCGACGCAGATAGCTCACCGATACGCCCGGGACGAGCAGCGACTCCTGCAGAATTCCAAGGCGCGCTCCGTAGCCCAGCTTGAGCGAACCTTCCGGGACCTTGACGCTCACGCCACTGCCGTCGAACTCCGGCAGATAGGCCGCGCTGACCAAAAGATCGACGCCACCAACGTTGGTGAGGGCAAGCGGTAAGCCCTTGAAGATTCCGATCGCCAGGTCTGCCGTCGGCATCGGAATGATTTGAGTCTTGGTGTCGATCGGCGGCGTGTTCGTCGCTCCGCTCGTTGACAGAGTAATGTTCTGAATCTGCGGCAGGCTTCCCTGAACGGCGTTCACGCGGAGTCCGACCGAAAAGTGTCCGAGGCCGCCGAGGTTTCCGCCTTGTCCGAGCGTGGCGTTGCCGCCGGTTATGCTCGTTCCAAGCTGTGGTGCCAGGTACTGGAAGAGATCAAGTGCCTTCTGACAAGCATCCTGCGAGATGCGCTGAGTACTTGTGGTGTTCGGGCACCGATTCGTGTCCGGCGTCTGAGCCGCAGCTGACGTTCCAGCGAGGGCGGCCCCTGTGAACAAAACAAACAAGCGAGCTTTCATCTTTAAGTCCTCAAGAAAGTATGACTGCGCCCGAGCCAGGCTTTATCGAGCCAAGGATCCACCCCTGGACTCCAGCCGCGGCAGCCGCCGATAACACCGATTCAACGTCGGACGGCGCGCAGATGACAACCATTCCTACACCCATATTGAATGTTCGGTACATCTCCGCAGGTTGCACTTCCCCCGCTTCCTGCAAAACCCTGAAAACATGTGGAACTTTCCAGCTGGAGATCTCTATTACGGCGTCCACCTTCTGCGGCAGCGCTCGATCCACATTCTCTCGCAGTCCACCGCCGGTGATGTGCGCCATCGCATGAACTCGATCAAGCACGGGCTGCAGGGCCCGCAGATAAGATCGATGCTCCGCGAGAAGAACATCCGCCACCGTTCCGCCGCCACCGGGAAATGGATCATTCACCCGCAGCCGCAGTCGATCCGTAACGATCTTGCGCGCGAGCGAGTATCCGTTGGTGTGCAAACCCGAACTGGGAAGACCAATCAAAACATCATCAGGCTGCACCCTGTGCCGCCCGAGAATGCGATTTTCTTCCACATATCCGACGATGAAGCCTGCCAGGTCGTAATCCGGCGGGGTGTACAAACCCGGCATTTCCGCCGTTTCGCCGCCTATTAGCGCGCAACCATTTTCGCGGCAGCCAGTCGCGACGCCTGTCACTACATCTTCGACGATGACCGGATCGAGCTTCCCAAACGCGACATAATCGAGAAAGAACAACGGCAGCGCGCCCTGCACGAGTATGTCATTGACGCAATGGTTCACCAGGTCGCGTCCGATCGTGTCGTGCCGATTTGCCTCGATCGCGATCTTGATCTTGGTCCCTACACCGTCAGCACTGGAAACAAGAACCGGCTTCGTCAGATGCGGCGGCAGGCGAAACATTCCACCGAAGCCGCCGAACTCCCCTACCACTCCGTCGCTGAAGGTCGATTCGACGAGCAATTTGATGCGATTCTTCGCGGCATTCGAAGCATCGATGTCGACTCCGGCGCTTCCGTAGCGAAGCGCGTCGTCACTCACGCTGGCAGCTCCTCCTCGAACGCCACGAGGCGGCGCATGTCTCGCATGCGCTGATCGATCTCGGCGCGAGTTACAGTCATTAGGCGCTCGATTGAGAACTTCTCGACGGCGAACGAGCCCATTACCGATCCATAGATCACGGCGCGCCGCATGTTGGCTTCACTCAGATCGCCGGTTTTTGCGAGGTAGCCAATAAAGCCGCCTGCGAACGCGTCGCCCGCACCAGTTGGGTCGAATACGTTCTCCAGCGGGAAGGCCGGAGCGAAAAAGATTGATTTCTCAGTGAACATGAAGGCGCCATGTTCGCCCTTCTTGATGATGACGTGCCGCGGACCGCGTGACATGATCCATTGCGCCGCCTGCACCAGATTCGGCCGTTCGGTGAGCTGTCGCGCCTCGGCGTCATTCAACGTCACCAGATCGACGTGGCCGAGCAGCTCGAGGATGTCGGGGCGACGGCTCTGAATCCAGAAATTCATTGTGTCGCAGGCGACAAGCTTCGGCTTGGCAACCTGATTCAGAACGTCGAGCTGGAGTCGCGGGTCGATGTTGGCAAGAAAGAGGTATGGCGACGAGCGCAGCTTTTCCGGAATCTTAGGACTGAAACGTGAGAAGACGCCAAGGTGCGTCTCCAAAGTCTCGGCCGAGTTGAGATCATGGCGGTATCGCCCACGCCAACGAAACGAACTTCCCTCTGCCCGCTCTAACCCACTAAAGTCAACGCCTCGCTTCTTGAGTGGGTCGAGCTTCTCGATCGGATAGTCCGAGCCGACAACACCGACGACGCTGACGCCGGTGAGATGACTGGCAGACGCCGAAAAAAAAGTCGCGGATCCGCCCAGGACATCGTCGGCCTTTCCGAAGGGGGTCTCAACCGAGTCGAGTGCGACCGATCCAACGACGAGAACAGACATTCGTGCTATACGAGTTGGAGAATTGTCAGGCTGCTAATGGTAACTCTGTCGACCACCCCGGCAACTACATCCTCTCCGGCGAGCTGATGCCGAGGATTCGCATCCCATTCCGCAAAACGATTTGCGCGCCTCTCGCCAAGGCCAGACGCGCACGCGTAACGTCATCCGCTTGTCCGAGTACGTGATGTTTGTGATACCAGAGGTGTGCGAGTCGCGCGGTCTCCAGCAGGTAGGTTGCGATGCGATGCGGTTCGAGAGTTTCCGCTGCCGATTCGACGAGCATGGGGAAATCGAGCAGCGCCTTGATCAGGTCCTGCTCTTCCGGCTCGGTCAGCACGTCGAAATCCACGTCGTCCGCAGAAACCGAGCTCGGATCAATCTCGCCGACCCGAAAGATTCCACACATTCGAGCGTGCGCCATCTGGATGTAGTAGACCGGATTCTCCTCGGACTGGGTGGCGGCGAGGTCGACGTTAAAGATCAGCTGCGAGTCACTCTTGCGCATGAGGAAGAAGTACCGCACCGCGTCACGACCGACCTCGTTCACCAGGTCGCGAACGGTGACGTAGCTGCCGGCGCGCTTGGAGATTTTCACCTCTTCTCCGTGCTTCATCACGGTAACCATCTGGTGCAGCACGTACTCCGGGTATTGCTCCGACACGCCGAGCTCGAGCGCCTGTAGACCGGCGCGTACGCGCGTCACGGTGCTGTGGTGATCCGCTCCCTGAACGTCGATGGCGCGCCTGAAGCCGCGCTTCCATTTGGTGACGTGATAGGCGACGTCGGGCAGAAAATACGTGTACGTTCCGTCGCTCTTCCGCATCACCCGATCCTTGTCGTCGCCGAACTCGGTCGTGCGAAGCCAGAGCGCGCCCTCGTGCTCGTATGTCTTTCCGGATGCGATCAGGAGCCTTACAGTGTCCTCGACCATTCCCTCTGTGTAAAGCGAGGACTCGAGGAAATAGTGGTCGAAGCGGACTCCAAAAGCCTGCAGGTCGAGATCCTGTTCCTTTCTGAGCTCCCGCACCGCGAACTCACGAACGGATAGGCCCTCACTGTTGGCGTTGTACCGCTCGGCGAGCTCCCTGATGTACTCGCCATGATAACCGCCCTCGGGAATTTGAGATTGGTTGCCACGTAGCTCGTGCAGCCTCGCCTCGACGCTGGCGGCGAGGTTGTCGATCTGTACACCCGCATCGTTGTAGTAGAACTCGCGCGTGACTTTCCAGCCGGTGAACTCGAGCAGGGTTGAGATCGCATCGCCGAGCGCCGCCTGGCGGCCGTGGCCCACGTGCAAAGGGCCCGTTGGGTTTGCCGAAACGAACTCGACATTGACCACGCGCCCCGCACCGACGCTGCTGCTGCCATAGCGTTCGTTGGCGGCGATGATGTCGCGCAAACCGGATGCGATGCGACCCGCAGCGATCCAGAAGTTCATAAAGCCGGGCCCGGCGATGTCGACCTTCGACACACCGGCGCTCTCGAGTTTCATCGTTTCCCGCAATCGCTCGGCGATCTCACGCGGGCGCGACTTGAGCGGCTTGGCGAGGATCATGGCGAGGTTCGTCGCCCAATCGCCGTGCGATGGGTCTCGGGGCCGTTCCAGCAACGGATCCACTTCCTCGGGCGCGCCGAGGCCGCGCGCCGCGCGAATCAACTCGGCGCGGATCTGCTCGGCAGCAGTCATTCGCTGCTTTTCGCTCTCCCCGATGACGGCGTCTTCGTGGTTGGTTTCCCGGTCGCCGACGATGGTTTTGCGGTGTCGAGCTTCTTGTCGGTAGACGGCTTCGCCTCCGCACTCTTTGTCTCGCCCTTCTCAGCAGCGGACTCTCCGCCTGCGCCGGCGGCAGCTCCTTCGCCTGGCGTCGAGGGAGGCGCCTTAGGCTTCTTCCCATCCTTTCCGTAATCGGTGATGTAGAATCCCGATCCCTTGAAGACGAGGCCGCCGCCGGCCGAAAGCTGTCGGGCTGCGATCTTGCCGCACGTCGGGCACGAAACCTCGCGCGGAGCGGCGCTGATCGAGCGATAAAACTTTTCGAACTCGTGGCCCTTCGGGCAACGAAACTCGTAGGTGGGCATGTTGATCTGGGCGAGGGATGCTGCTGATTGAAAGCTAGTTTGCAGCAGACATCGCCTCAAGCCGAGCGAAGCAGCAATGCTACATCGAGGGACGATAGAAGCCCCATGTTGCCGCCAGAGTCTCAGAAATTTCTCCAACGGTCGCGCGCGCGCGCACCGCATCGATGATGCGCGGCATTAAGTGAAGCTCCTTCGACCGGGACGCTGATGCGTCGCCGAGGGCTGCCAAAGCGCGATCGACTTCAGCGGTGTCCCTCCTTTTTCGCACCGCTTTTACG
>WNGI01004016.1_pt1 | contig 24805 bp, 24 predicted proteins | sample 5400621 | NCBI WGS metagenome assembly WNGI01 (sample SAMN13153374, study PRJNA577476) | soil metagenome | isolation source: 20 cm soil or saprolite under Garry oak tree replicate 1 | place: USA:California | collected 2016-06-15 | reverse complement strand
GTGGTTGAGGCAGGTCCCCTGGTTGGAGCGGGCGAACTTCTGCAGCGGGTAGTGACGCTCCGGTCCACCGCCGTCCGGCTTGACGACGATCTCGAAGACCGGAGTGGCGTGGACCGCCTTCAGCTCCTTGGGATGCGCGATGTCGGTCACGGTGCCGGCGACGTCGGCGACGATCATCTCGCCCGAGTCTTTCGCCGCGTAGTACTCCACACCGGTGCCGACCAGCGGAGCGTCCGTGACCAGAAGCGGCACGGCCTGCCGCTGCATGTTCGCGCCCATGAGGGCGCGGCCCGCGTCGTCGTGCTCGAGGAACGGGATCATGGCCGTCGCCACCGAGACGATCTGCTTGGGCGAGACGTCCATGTACTGGATGTTCTGGATCTCTTCGATCTTGAAGTCGCCGCGCGCCCGGGCGGGCACTCGCTGGTCGACGAACGTGCTCTCCGGCGTGAGGGCTGCATTCGCCTGCGCGATTCCGAACATGTCCTCCTCGTCGGCGGAGAGATACTCAACCTCAGTCGAGACCCAGGGCACGATGTCGATCGACGCGACGTGCGCCTTGATCAGCTTCTGCACCGCTTTGAGGTCGAGCGTCTCGTGGGCCGCCATCACCTCGTGGCCCTTCGCGTCCATCGCGGCGCGCCGCAGCACGCGGCCCTCGAGCTTGGGCGCGATGTCCTCATTCAGCGCCACCCGGTTGTAGACGCGGCGGAACGGGGTCTCGATGAACCCGAACTCGTTGACCTTGGCGTAGGTCGCGAGGTTGCCGATCAAGCCGATGTTCGGACCTTCCGGGGTCTCGATCGGGCAGATGCGGCCGTAGTGACTGTGGTGGACGTCACGGACGTCGAAGCCGGCGCGCTCGCGCGAGAGCCCACCGGGACCCAGGGCCGACAGGCGCCGCTTGTGCGTCAGCTCGGACAGTGGGTTGTGCTGGTCCATGAACTGCGACAGCTGGCTCGAACCGAAGAACTCCTTGATCGCGGCCACCACCGGACGCGCGTTGATCAGGGACGCGGACGTGACCGTGTGCGGGTCGCTGATCGTCATGCGCTCCTTGATGATTCGCTCCATCCGGATGAGGCCCATGCGGAACTGGTTCTGCAGCAGCTCGCCCACCGCGCGGACGCGGCGGTTGCCGAGGTGGTCGATGTCGTCCGGGATCTGCTTCTCGCGCGGCGAGTTGTTGAGCTCGATCAGCTTGCGGAGGAAGGCGATGAAGTCGCCCTTCTCCAGGATCCGCAGCTCGCGCTGCCGGACGCGCTCGAGGATGTCCTCCTCGTCGCGGCCGAGCCGCTTGTCGACCTTGTAGCGGCCGACGCGGCCGAGGTCGAACCGGCGCGGGTTGAAGAACAGGGACTGCAGCAGGTTGCGGGCGTTGTCGACCGACGGCGGGTCGCCAGGGCGGACACGCCGGTACAGCTCGAGCAGGGCGTCCTCGGTCTTGGACGTGGTGTCCTTGTCCAGAGTCGACTCCATGTAGTGGTGCTCGGGGTTGTTGTCGACGTCACCGAACATCTCCAGCAGCGCGCGCTTCTGAGCCTCGCGGTCGTTTTCGGTGCCCTTCAGCTGCGGCAGCTCGAGGGCCTTCAGGAGCACTGTCACGGGGACCTTGCGCTTGCGGTCGATCTTGACCGTCAGCAGGTCCTTGGCCGAGGTCTCGATCTCCAGCCACGCGCCGCGGTTGGGGATGAGCTTGGCGCCAAAAAGCTTGCGACCGGTGTTGGGGTCCTCGGCGGCGGTGAAGTAGACACCCGGCGAGCGCACGAGCTGCGACACGACGACGCGCTCGGTGCCGTTGACGATGAAGGTGCCCTCGTCGGTCATCATGGCGAAGTCGCCCATGTAGACCTCGGACTCCTTGATCTCACCCGTCTCCTTGATGGTCAGACGGGTCCGGATCCGCAGCGGCGCGGCGTAGGTCATGTCGCGGTTGCGGCACTCTTCGACCGAGAACTTGGGCTGCCCGAACTCGTAGTCCAGGAACTTCAGCTCGAAGTTCTTGCCCGTGTAGTCGGTGATGGGGTTGATTTCGTCGAACAGCTCGCGCAGGCCATCGGTCTTGAACCACTGGAACGACTCGAGCTGGGTGGCGATGAGGTCTTTGAGCTCGACGAGGTTCGGGATACGGCCGTAGCTAAGGCGCGAGGGGGCTCTCATCTCTGAGATCAATTCGGTACTCCTTCCAGGAAAAAGGGCGCGCTCAGTTAAAGGGCAGGGTGAGCGGCCGGGACGTGCACGAACGGCCAGTATACGACGAAATACCCGTCCGTGGGGACGTTCAAACAGGACCAGGCGAAGTGGCCGCCTGGCCGAGGGTTTCCGGCACTATACCACCCGCCCACGGATGCCGCTAGCCTGTCGCTGATGCCTGATTGGAAGGCTCTCCGGGCTGAATTTCCTCTCCTGGACCGCTGCATTTACCTCAACGCCTGCTCCCTCGGACCTCTTCCCCGGCGGGGCCGTGCCGCCCTTGCCAGATACGCCCAGGACTGGGACGAGCAGGGCACCCCGGTCTGGTTTTCGACCTGGCTGCCGCTCCTCGAGCGCTTTCGCGGGAAGGTCGGCGAGCTGCTCCAGGCCCCGGCCGGCTCGACGGCGATCGCCCCGTCCGTTTCCGTCGCCCTGAGCACCCTGGCGACGGGACTACCGCTGCCGAAGGGCCGGAGCAAGGTCCTGATCGGCGAGCTGGACTTCCCGACCATCGGCCACCAGTGGCTCTCGAGACCGGAGTACGAGGTCGAGTTCGTCCCGTCCCGCGACGGCATGACCATCCCGCCGGAGGCCTTCGCCGAGAGAATCGACTCCCAGACCGCGCTGGTCGCGACGACCCATCTCTTCTACACGACCGGCTACCTCCAGGACGTGCGCGCGATCGCCGACGCCGCCCACTCGGCTGGCGCCCTGTGCGTGATCGACGGCTACCAGACGTGCGGATGCGTGCCGCTCGACGTGTCGGCGATGGAGTGCGACGCGTTCGTGGGCGGATGTCTGAAATGGTTGAGCGGAGGTCCGGGCAACGCCTTCCTGTACGTCAGGCCTGAGCTGATCCCGAAGGTCCGCCCGCAGGGCACCGGCTGGTTTGCGACCCGAGACCCTTTCTCTTTCACGCTGCAGGAGCTGGTCTTCGCAGCCGACGCGAGACGTCTCGAGACGGGGACCTGGGCCATGGCGTCCCACTACGCCGGGCTGGCCGGCCTGGAGCTGATCCTCGAGGTGGGCGTTGGAAACATCCAGGAGCGCCTCCGCGACCTGACCGACCGCATCCTCGAGCGGTGCGACGAGGCCGGCGTGAACACCTTCACGCCGCGAGAGCGCGCCCGCCGGTGCGGCATCGTCACCCTCGAGTGCGAACATCCCGAGGACGTCGAGGCGAAGCTGCACGCCGAAGGCGTCATCGTCGACTCGCGGCCGGGCCGGATCCGACTCTCACCACACTGGTGCGTGACCGCAAAGGAGCTGGAGCGCGGCATGGACCTGGTCCTGGACCATGTGGGGGCCGCGAGCAGAACCTCGTAATTTCGCACCGCTGACGAGCCGCCCGCCAGGCGTGCGGAACCGTCATGTTTCGCTGTGTGCCATTGGGCCTGCCGCAAACCATCCGCGCCTGCCTTTTCGACCTCGACGGCGTGATCACCCAGACCGCCAAGGTCCACGCCCGGGCCTGGAAGCAGGTCTTCGACGAATTCCTCCAGACCCGCGGGCAACCTGCCTTCGACCCTATGCACGACTACGACGACTACGTCGACGGCAAGCCCCGCACCGACGGCGTCCGCTCGTTCCTCGAATCCCGCCACATCACCGTTCCGGACGAGGCCGTGGAGGACATGGCCGAGCGCAAGGACCGCCTGTTCCTCGACCTCATCCACCGGCACGGCGTCCAGACCTACGATGGGACCGTTCGTTACGTCCACTCGGCTCGGGCGGCCGGACTCAAGGTCGCCGTGGTCTCCTCCAGCAAGCACACCACCGATGTCCTGCGAGCGGCAAAGCTGGATGGACTTTTTGACGGCCAGGTCGACGGCAACGTCGCGGAGCGGGAGCACCTGAGGGGAAAGCCAGCGCCCGATACCTATCTCAAGGCGGCAGAGATGCTCGACGCGACTGCGCCGAAATCAGCGGTCTACGAAGACGCGCTCGCGGGCGTCGAGGCCGGCCGCGCCGGCGGCTTTGGCCTCGTCATCGGCATCGATCGCGTAGGCCAGGCGGAAGCCCTTCGCCGGCACGGCGCCGACATCGTGGTCAACGACCTCGCGGAGCTCATGGCGGATTGACGTGATCCGGAACGACCACTTCACGTGCGAGCCGTGGAATGTCCGCGAAGTCAGGCTCGACCTCGACCGCCTCGGCCAGTCCGAATCCATCTTCGCACTGTCCAACGGACACATCGGCTGGCGCGCCAACCTCGATGAGGGCGAGCCGCACACCATCGCCGGCTCCTACCTGAACGCGGTCTTCGAGGCCGTTCCTCTCCCATATGCGGAGACTGCGTACGGCTATCCGGAGGCGGGACAGACCCTGGTCAACGTGACCGACGGCAAGATCATCCGCCTGCTCGTCGACGACGAGCCGTTCGACATCCGCTACGGCAAGCTGGGGTCCCACGAGCGTGTGCTCGATCTCAAGACCGGACTCCTGACGAGGACGGTCGAGTGGGAGTCGCCGGCGCACCACACCGTCCGGGTCCGCTCGACGCGGATGGTCTCGCTGGTCGATCGCGCGCTAGCCGCAGTCCTCTATGAGGTCGAGCCGATCGGCGCTGAGGTCGAGCTCGTCGTCCAGTCCGAGCTGGTAGCCAACGAGCCCCTCGACGTCAAGCAAGGTACCGACCCGCGGGCGGCCGACGTCATCGAGAATCCGCTGGCCGCTGAGCTTTCGGCCGCGACCGAACGCGGGGCGGTGCTGATTCACTCCACCAAGGGCAGCCACCTGCGGGTCGCCGCGGCGATGGAGCACGTGGTGCGGGCGCCGCGGGGCTCCGAGACCAAATGTGAGAGCGACGCCGACTGGGCCCGCTTCACCGTCGCGTCCAGGGTCAAGCCTGGACAGCGCCTGACGCTGGTCAAGTTCGTGGCCTACGGCTGGTCGAGCCTGCGCTCGGTGCCGGCGATGCGATCACAGGTGGAAGGCGCGCTCGCAGCGGCGGTTGAGCACGGCTGGAAAGGACTGGCCGCCGCCCAGCGCCGCTACCTCGACAGCTTCTGGTCGCGCTCTGACGTGGAGCTCGTGGGCGATGACGAGGTCCAGCAGGCCATTCGCTTTGCCCTGTTCCAAGTGCTGCAGTCGGCGGCGCGCGCCGAGCAGCGGGCGATCCCCGCGAAAGGGCTCACAGGCCCGGGCTACGACGGTCACACGTTTTGGGACATGGAAACGTTCGTCCTCCCCGTCCTCACCTACACGGCGCCCGACTGTGTCGCCGACGCGCTGCGCTGGCGACACTCGATCCTCGACCTTGCACGCGACCGTGCGCGCGACCTCGGGCTCCGCGGCGCCGCGTTTCCGTGGCGAACTATCCGCGGCGAGGAGTGCTCCGGCTACTGGCCCGCATCAACCGCCGCGTTTCACATCAACGCGGACATCGCCGAGGCCGTCCTTCGCTATGTGAGCGCGACGGGGGATGTGCGGTTCGAGCAGAGCGTGGGCGCGGAGCTGCTTATCGAGACCGCGCGATTGTGGGCATCTCTCGGCCATCACGACCGCGGCGGAGAGTTTCGGATCGACGGGGTCACCGGGCCTGATGAGTACAGCGCCCTGGCCGACAACAACCTGTACACGAACCTGATGGCGCAGCGAAACCTCAACGCCGCGGCGGACGCCGCCGGCCGCAACCCTGGAATCGCCAGGCGATTGAAGGTCACCGCGGCAGAGGTCAAGGCCTGGCGCAAGGCCGCGGCGAGCGTCTACATCCCATACGAGCCCGACCTGCGGATCCACAAACAGGCGAGCCAGTTCACCGATCACGAGCACTGGGACTTCGCCCACACCAGGGCCGACCAGTACCCGCTGTTCCTCCACTTCCCCTACTTCGACCTCTACCGCAAGCAGGTGGTTAAACAGGCCGACCTGGTCCTGGCGATGCACCTTCGGGGCGACGCCTTCACAGCCGAGGAGAAGGCGCGCAACTTCGCGTACTACGAGGCGATCACCGTCCGCGACTCATCGCTCTCGTCATGCACGCAGGCCGTCATCGCGGCCGAGGTCGGGCACCTGCGGCTGGCGCACGACTACCTGGCCGAGGCGGCGCTCATGGACCTGGACGATCTCGAGCGCAACGTTAGTGACGGCGTCCACATGGGCTCGGCGGCGGGCGCGTGGATTGCCGCCGTCCAGGGTCTCGGAGGAATGCGGCACCACGGCGAGTCGCTTGGATTCAGTCCGCGGCTGCCGGCGGCGATTCGCAAGCTGACCTTCCGGGTCACCTTCCTTGGACGCCTGATCACGGTGACCGTCGACCGCCGGCGCGCCACCTACACGCTCATGCGCGGCCGGCCGCTGACGTTCGATCACCACGGCGAACCGGTTCGGCTTGGGCGGGCGAGGCCGCTGGTGCGGGCGATTCCGCCCATCAACCCGCCGCCCGAGCCCCATCAGCCCGCAGGCCGCGAGCCTACGCGCCGCTTCCTTTTCTCACTCGCTGGGGAAGGTGGCCCCGCCGCCAAGCGGCCGGGCCGGATGGGGGGCTCCGACCCTACTTCAGCTCCGCCGTCGCGCCCGCTTCCTTCAGGCGGGCGACAGCCTTCTCGGCGTCGGCCTTCGATACGTTCTCGAGCACCGGCTTCGGCGCGGCGTCGACCAGGTCCTTCGCCTCCTTGAGGCCGAGCTGCGTCAGCTCGCGGACCGCCTTGATCACGTTGATCTTGCTGTCGCCGACCGCCGTGAGCGTGACGGTGAACTCCGTCTGCTCCTCTTCGGCCGGCGCCGCCTCGCCGCCGGCCGCCGGACCGGCCGCAGCCGCCACCGCCACCGGTGCCGCCGCTTTGATGCCGAACTCGTCCTCGATTGCCTTCACAGCCTCGACCACGTCGAGGATGCTCCAGTCTTTGAGGGCCTCCACGAACTCTTTCGGGGTGATCTTGGTCGCCGCCATTCCTACGCTGCCTCCAGTTTGTTCTTGTACGCGTTCAGCACTCCGAGAAGCTGCTGATGCGGGGTCTGCATGATCGCCACCAGCTGGCCAACAGGCGATTGAAGGGTGCCCAAAAGCTGGGCGATGAGGGTCTCGCGGGACGGCAGGTCGGCCAGCTGCTTGACCTGCTCCGGCGAGAAGACCCGGCCCTCGACGAGCCCACCCTTGACGTCGAGCTTCAGCCGCGTCGAGCGGACGAACTCGTTGATCAGCTTCGAGGGAAGACTCAGGTCGTCGTAGCCAAACGCGATGGCGACCGGGCCTTCGAGCTCGGACTGCAGCGCGGGCACACCGGCGGCTTCCGCGGCGCGCCGGGCCAGCGTGTTCTTCACAACGCGGTACTCGACGTCACCGCTGCGAAGCTTGCCGCGCAGCTCCTGGATCTGACTGACGGTCAGGCCGCGATAGTCGGTGAGGACAGCGACCTTGGCCTTCTTCAGCTTCTCGCTGAGCAGCTCGACCTGCTCGGCCTTCTGTTCCTTGCGTGCTCTCGGCAAATAAAAAATCCTCCCTGCCAGACCACGCTCAAGGCAGGAAGGATCCGAAGTCCTTCACTTCCGAATGCCTCGGTAGGAAATTAAGCCTGCTCGCGCTGGCGCCTACGGTCTAGGGCAGGAGACGGATTATACGCGAGCCTTTTCCCAGTCCTCCCGCAGGAGCTCCGTACGAATCAGGTCACGCCATGCGCATCCTCGATTCGGGGTGGGCGCAGCCGGACAAGCTTGCCTTGAATGACCGGGCCGTACACGGCCCGAAAGCCTAGCTCGCGACGTGCAGCTTGGCGGCTTCCCTCACGTCAACCGGCACCGACGGACCCTGCGTCGAAACGAGATAGAAGCTGCGCAGGTACTGCCCCTTCGATGTTGCCGGCTTGTTGCGAATCAGCGCGTCGACCAGCGTCGCGAGGTTCTGGTGCAGCTGAGTCTGGTCGAACGAGACCTTGCCGATCGGGACGTGGATGATGCCGAACTTGTCGGTCCGGAACTCCACCTTGCCACCCTTGGAGTCACGCACCGCCCGTGCGACGTCGTTGGTCACAGTGCCCGATTTCGGGTTTGGCATCAGGCCGCGCGGCCCGAGGATCTTTCCGAGCGGACCGACCTTCGCCATCATGTCCGGGGTCGCGATCGCGGCGTCGAAGTCGGTCCAGCCGTCCGCCACCCGCTTCACCAGGTCGTCGCCACCGACAACGTCGGCGCCGGCCTCCTGGGCCTCCCGCGCCCTGTCTCCGACAGCGAAAACCGCGACGCGAACCTTCTTACCGGTGCCGTTGGGCAGAACGACCGAACCGCGGACCATCTGCTCCGCGTGGCGGGGGTCAACCCCGAGCCGGATGTGCGCCTCGACCGTGGCGTCGAACTTCGAGATCGACGTCTCGCGGACCATCTGGCAGGCCACCTCGGGCTCGAGGCCCCCGTTGCCATTGCCGGCCACCGCGGCCTCCACCTTCTTGGCCGCCTCGATGTACTTTTTGCCCCTCTTCTTTGGCATTACTCGATGACCTCCAGGCCCATCGACCGGGCGGTGCCTTCGATCATCTTCATAGCCGCGTCCGGTTCGTATGCGTTCAGGTCCTTGCGCTTCATCTCCACGATCTGGCGCAGCTGCTGCCGTGTGACGCGGCCGATCTTTTCGCGGTTCGGCTTCGCCGAGCCTTTATCGACACCGGCGGCACGCTTCAGCAGCTGGACCGCGGGCGGCGTCTTGAGCACGAAGGAGAAGCTGCGGTCCTCGAAGATGGTGATCAGCGCCGGCACGACATCACCGGCCTGCTGAGCCGTGCGCTCGTTGTAGGCCTTGGTGAACTCCATGATGTTGATGCCGTGCGGGCCAAGCGCGGTTCCGACAGGCGGCGCCGGAGTTGCCTTGCCGGCCTGCAGCTCGAGCTTGAGTACCGCTCGGACCTTCTTCTTACCCATACCTATCTATATGTCTGTGTGTGGGCGCTCAGCGCACCTTCTCGACCTGCAGCAGGTCGAGCTCGACCGGCGTCTCCCGGCCGAACATGTTGACCAGCACCTTCAGCTTGCCCTTCTCCGGATTGATCTCGTCGACCTTGCCGTGGAAGTCGGTGAAGGGCCCGTCCACGACGCGGACGGACTCACCGACCTGGAACTCGACCCGGATCTTCGGGGCTTCCTGCTTCATCTGCTTCTGGATCGCCCGCACCTCTTTTTCCTGCAGGGGCACGGGGCTGTTCGCCGAGCCGACGAAGCTCGTCACGCCCGGCGTGTTGCGGACCACGAACCACGACTCGTTTGACATCTTCATCTTCACCAGGATGTAGCCGGGGAAGATGCGCTTCTGGACGTGGCGCCGCTTGCCGTCCTTGATCTCGATCTCGTCTTCCATCGGGACGAGGACCTGGAGGATCTTGTCCTGCATGTCCATCGACTCGATCCTTTTCTCGAGGTTCTTCTTGACCTTCTCCTCGTGACCGGAGTAGGCGTGCACGACGTACCACTGCGCTTCCTCTTCGGGCGACGCGGTCTGGCTCTTCTCGACCGCCATCAGTGGACCCCGTTGTTGTAGATCGTCCGCTTGGCGGCTTCGCTTACGAAGTAGTCCGTGCCGCCGATGAAGACGCCGAGCAGGATCACCGTGAAGATCACGACCAGCGTGTAGCGGTAGAGCTCGGCGCCGGTGGGCCAGACCACCTTGCGGAGCTCGTCGTAGACGTCGCGCAGGAAGTGGCCGATCCCAGGCTGGGAGGTCGGCTCGTCGCGCTTGCGGGCTGTTACTGCCATCTGCTGGTTACTTCGTCTCCTTGTGAGAAGTGTGCTTGTGACACCACTTGCAGTACTTGCTGAGCTCGATCCGGTCAGGATCGTTCTTCTTGTTCTTCACGGTGGTGTAATTGCGCCTTTTGCAGACGCCGCAGGCGAGGGTGATGATGTCTTCCATGGTTGGCTCTTTGCTTGGGGGAGAAAGAAAAAAGCCTAGGTTTCCTAGGCGCTGTCAATAGTAGCAGAGGACTCCGAGGGCTTTACCGCGTGTCCGGGATCGTGGCTGACCTGGCCATATGATTCGATCGATGCCCGCCACCGCAATCGCCGTCCTGCACGGCGACCAGACCGGCGAGGAGCTGCTCCGCGAGGCGCTGCGCGTCCTGGATCCAGGCGTGCTCGGTCTGCAGGTCGAAACCCGGGATTTCGACCTCTCCCTCGAGGAGCGCCGGCATACCCGCAACCAGTGCGTCCTCGACGCCGCCGAAGCGCTCCGTCAGCTCGGTTTTGGCATCAAGGCGGCCACCATCACCCCCGAAGGGGCCGGCGACGTCGGGAGCCCCAACGCGATCCTGCGTAAGCAGATCGATGGGCGGGTCATCGTCCGCACCGGTCGCCGCATCCCGGGCGTACGGCCGCTCGCCGGCGTGCACGCGCCGATCTCCGTGATCCGGATGGCGGTCGACGATGCGTACGGGGCCAGGGAGTGGCGCGAGGGCCACGACCTCGACGAGTGGGCCTACCGCACCGAGAAGATCAGCCGCCGCACCTGCCGGATCGTGGCCGACTACGCATTCCGCCATGCCCGCCGCATCGAGGCGAAGGTCTTCGGCGGGCCGAAGTTCACGGTCAGCCCGGTGTACGAGGGGATGTTCAAGGAGGAGCTGGACGCCGCGGCCGGGCGGCACCCTGACGTCCGCTACGAGCCACACCTCATCGACGCCACCTACGCCCTGCTCCTTGCCACCAGCGGCGAGGCGCTGGTCATCCCGGCACTGAACCGCGACGGCGACACGCTCTCGGACCTGGTCATGCAGATGTTCGGGACCATCGCGGGCGCCGAGTCGACCCTGCTGGCATTCGATGAGTCGGGCGCCGTCACGGTGGCGATGACCGAGGCTCCGCACGGGACCGCACCGGCGCTGGAGGGCAAGAACGTCGCCAACCCGATGGCGATGATCATGTCCGTGGCCTCGCTGCTCGGCTACATGAAGGGTGAGGATGCCCGGCGAGCCTCGCGCGCGATCTACGAGGCTGCCCTGGAGGCGGTTTCGGAGGGTGTGCGGACCGCCGACCTCGGAGGCCAGGCCTCAACGTCCGACTTCACAGCCGATGTGATCCACCGGGTCAAGACGAAGGTCGAAGTGTGGAGCTCCTTGGCCGACATCGAGAGATAGGTCCCTTCCCCGCTCGCCGGGGAAGGTGGCGCGGAGCGCCGGATGGGGAGAATTGAGCTTGCTATCCGGTATCTGGCGCTCGGCGACTCGTACACCATCGGCATATCTGGCGCTCGGCGACTCGTACACCATCGGCACCGGCGCCTCCGACGAGTCGCGCAGCTGGCCGGCGATCATCGCCGCGCGACTCAACGCCGAGCTCACCAACCCGGCGGTAAACGGCTACACGACGCTGGACCTCATCCGGCACGAGCTGCCCCTGGTCAAGGGCCTGCAGCCTGACCTCGTTTCGGTCCTGATCGGGGTCAACGACCTGGTCCAGGGCCGAACGCCTGAGCAGTACCGCGACTCGCTGCGCACGATCTACGAAGAAGTGGCGACGCTGAAGCTGGCCGCGGGGCGCGTCGCGGCGGTCTCGATTCCGACGTGGTCATACGCGCCGGCGGCCGCGGACTACGGAGGACGCGGGATTTCACGTGGGTCGACATCGGGCCCGCAAGCACGGCGCGAATCGGGTCGCAGGGCTGGATCGGCGCCGATCAGCTGCATCCGGGCGACGCTCAGTACGCCGTCTGGGCCGACGCGATCTGGTCCGCAGTCCGCGAAAGCTGGTCCTCCCCATTCATTGGGAAGTGACTCCTCCCCATTCATGGGGAGGTGGCGCGCAGCGCCGGAGGGGCAGCGCCGGAGGGGCAGCGCCGGAGGGGCAGCGCCGGAGGGGCAGCGCCGGATGGGCAGCGCCGACGGCGCTGCGGGGATGAAGCCTAGACGGTGATCCTCTTGAACGACTCCGCGTACTGGTAGCCGCCCTTCTTGCCCACATCGCGATGCCGCTTGCGCATGAACTTCTCGAAGTCCCACTCGCGGCCCGGCTTGGAGACCTGGCTTTTGTGCTTGCGCAGCGCCTCGATCTTGCGGTCGAGCGTCGGCGTGATGTCCACCAGGTAGTCGCCATGGGTCCAGAACGGGATCCAGACCTCTTTCACCTCGTGCGGCTCGAAGCCCTCCTTGAGCAGCGATCGGAAGGCGCGGGGGTTCCGCGAGTCAGGGTAGACGGCGGCCATGGTGGCCTCGCCGACGGCGAGGTGGTCCGGATGCGAGCCTCCCATCGGCGCGTCGAGCACCCGGCCGGGAATGTGCGTGATCACGAGCTCCGGCTTGTACTTACGGATCATCCGCACGATGTCGCGCCGCAGGCCCAGATCAGGCGCGAGATGCCCGTCCTTGTAGCCCAGGAACTCGACGCGCTTGACGCCGAGCACCCTCGCCGCCGCACGCTGCTCTTTGGCCCGGATGGCGACCAGCTCGGAGTCCTTCTGATTCGGGTCCTCGCCGCCCTGGCGGCCATCGGTGACGATGACGTAGGTGACGTCCGCCCCGCTGTCCGCCAGCCGAGCGACAGCGCCGCCAGCGCCGAAGTCCGGGTCATCCGGGTGCGCCGAGACGACCATCACGCGCTGAAACTTGGGAAGTTTTCCGTTGCTTCGGGCCGTCGCCATGGGAAGAACGATAAAAGCTAGCGCTTCGCCTTTGCAGGGGCGTGGAGCGAGACCAGCGGGATCGCGGGCTGGATCGGCTGCCAGAGCGCCTCGAGCTGTTCGGCGGTGAGCCGACCCCGGGCGGCGATGACGCGGCCGCCAAACGCCACGGTCTTCACCGCGGCCCACCCCCCGCTTCCGGCCAGCCGCATGGGAACCGTCACCACCGCGGCCAGGGCCGCGGCTTCCTCACCGGGCCGCGTGACGCCGTCGGCGACGGCGCGTGACAGCGCGCTGGAATGCGCCTCATCGACCTGCCACGGCTCCGCCAGCGCCGCGCACTGGCTCGCCCCAAGCCGCCCCACCGCCGTCACATAGCGCGACACCATGGCCCCCAAGGCCCGCGGATTCGTGACCGGGATCGCGGATGCGAAGGGCGCGTACGAGGCCGCGAACTTGATCGGGGTCAGGTGATGGCGGTGGACCAGCGCCGCCAGGGCAAGCCAGGCGGCCACGGCCTCATCGTCCGAGCGCCCGCCGAAGAAATCGATCATGGCGGTGCCGGCGTTGACGAGGGGCACCACCGCCTCCTGGTTGGGGTCAGGTGCGGCCGCGGCCACGCGCTGCCACTCTCCCCTGTCCAACGCGGCGACCCGGTGGGCGAAACCGCCCCCATTCATGTGCGCAAAGACGATCATCGGCTCGAAGGGCTCGAGCATCCGGCGGACCTGGTCGACGTCGATCCTGCCGTGCGACTCGATGGCGAAGCCCGCGCGCTCGACCGCGGAAAAGGCGCGGCACCGCGTGTAGGTATCGAGATCGCGTGTGCCCTCGAGCGCGGCAAGAATCGACCTCACGACCCCCGCCGGCTCGGCGGCGACCTCGCGCGTGACGCTCGCGACGAGCTTGCGGCGATCAAGCACGCGCAACCACTTGATCGGGCTCAACTCCGCGGCGCCTTTGATGAATGCCGCGACTTCGGCGTGGTTCGGTCCGTAAGGCGCGGCTGCCCGAGCGGGCGCAGGCTGCACAAACCGGCTGCGAGGCGGACGAGTGATGGTCTTGATCGCCCTGTTGACGGCGCTCCGCACACGCTCGCCCGCCGGATGCGTCTCGACTTCGCTGAGCGAAGCAAGCGGAATCACCGCTTCGAGCGGCGTCCAGAGCTCGGCGATCTCCTGAGGGCTCAGCTCGCCCATGGCGCCGAGCACCCTGCCGCCGTGGACTGCGGTGCGCACCGCTGACCATCCCTGATCACCGACCAGGTGGTTTGGAATCAGGGACAGCGCCGCCACGGCGACCGCCTCCTCACTCTTCACGTGCTTGTTCTTGGCGACCGCCTGCAGCAAGGCATGCGACGCGCCGGGCTCGATGCGCCAGCGGTTGGCCAGCGCCTCAACCTCTTCCCGGGTCAGCGCCTGGAGCAGCTCGAGGAAGCGCCGCGTCTTCGGATCCAGCACGTCAGAGCCCGACAGCGGGATGAGGACGGCGAAGGGCGCGTAGTGGACCGCGAACTTCAGCGCCGGCAGCTGCGAGCGCACGACGAGCGCCGTCATCGCCTGCCAGGCGGCCACCTGCTTTTCCTCGCTTCGCTTGACCAGGGTGTCGAAAAGAACCTCGCCGGCTCGAGCGAGCGGTTCCGAGATCAGCCGCTCGCTGCTCCGGATCGCGACCTGGATCGAACGGGCGGAATCCCGCGACCCGGCGCCGTCCTTGCTGACCGAGGCGACGAGGCGGCGGGTGGCCAGGACCTGTCGCCACTGCCACGGCGTCAGCTGGCCCGCGGCGACGATGAAGGCTTCGACCTCCGCCGTGTGCGGCCCGAACCGATGTGAGGCCTCGTCATTGGACCTCTGGATGCGGCCGAGCAGACCTTGGGAGGCGGGCGCCACCCGCACATTTTCGGTTGCCCGGGCCGCCCGAAGACCCCCTTAAGGGACCTTAAACGCTCTCCACTTTGAGCAGGTTTGTCTGGCCGGGGCGGCCGACAGGGACCCCCGCCACGACCACTACCCGGTCGCCGGGCCGGACCATGCCGCTGACGAGGGCTGCCTCGGTGGCGTTCGAGATCATCTGGTCGGTATCCCGGCCGGGGCTGACGAGCAGCGGGACGACACCCGAGTACAGCGCCGTCCGGCGGAGCACCTCGGGGTGCGGACTCGCCGCCACGACCGGCATCGGCGGCCGGGCCTTGCTGCAGCGCAGCGCGGTCGTCCCCGACTCGGTGAAGGCGATGATCAACTTGGCGTGGATCTCCGCGGCCGTGGCGGCGGCGGCGTGGGCGATCGCGCTCCCGACCTCGCCCGGCTCGCGCCAGATCTGGCGGGCGCGCTCGTAGTCAGGATGCTTTTGAGCGGCGAGGCAGATGCGGGCCATCGCGCGCACCGCCTCGACCGGGTGGGCGCCGATCGAGGTCTCCTGGGAGAGCATCACAGCGTCGGTGCCGTCCCAGATCGCGTTGGCGACATCGGACGCCTCCGCCCGGGTCGGCCGATTGGAGGTGACCATCGACTCCAGCATCTCTGTCGCGGTGATGACCGGCACGCCGGCGCGGTTGGCGCGGTCGATCACATCCTTCTGCACCGCCGGCAGGTCGCCGAGCTTCAACTCCACCCCCAGGTCGCCGCGAGCGACCATCACCGCGTCCGCCACCTCGAGGATCTTGCTGAGCTGCCGGATCGCCTCCAGCTTCTCGAGCTTGGCGATGACGGGGATCTTGCCGCCGAGGTGCTCCTGGCAAGCGATCACGTCCTCGGGCCGCCGCACAAACGAGAGCGCGAGGTAATCAACCTCGAGCTCGACGGCCAGCTTCAGGTCGGACAGGTCCTTTTCCGTGAGCGCGGGCAGGGGCAGGGTGCGGCCGGGGACGCTCACGCCCTTGCGCTCGCCCAGCAGCCCGCCCCGCACCACCGAAGCCTCGGCCTGGCCATCCGACACAGCACGGACAGCCAGCTCGATCCGGCCGTCGTCGAGCAGCACCCGATCCCCCGGCCGCAGGGCCTGGACGAGCTCCTCATGGCTGACGTGGATCTGGTTGGGTTCCAGTTTCACCTCCCCACCTTGTGGGGAGGTCGCGCCGAAGGCGCGGGTGGGGGCGCTCGCACCTCCACCCACGAGGGTCACGACTCGTCCCCGAACCAGCCTTTGAAACGTGCCCTCGACCCTCCCCGTCCGGATCTTCGGACCCTGGAGGTCGCCCAGCAGCGCAACGGGCCGGCCCGCCGCCTCCGCCGCCTCCCTTACGTTGGCAGCCGCCTGCCGATGGGCGTCCGCGTCGCCATGCGAGAAATTGAGCCGGGCGACGTCCATGCCGGCCAGGACCATCGCCCGCAGCACCTGGGGCGATGAGCTCGACGGCCCGATCGTGCAGACGATCCGCGTGCGCCGGACCTGGCTCACTGGTAGCGCTTCACGCGGCGCGTCATCTCCTGCTCGGCGTCGATGACGCGCCGCTCCAGCTCGAGCGCGCTGATCACGGCGCCGCCCATGCCTCGCACGAGGTCTCGCTGAAAGCGGTCGGAGGTCGCGACCGTGATCACGTCACCCGATTTGGTCGCGTCATAGGCGATCCGTTCGATGACGTGGTCGGCGGAATGTCCCTTGCGCGTGAAGATCACGCGCACCCCCTCCACGGTGTCCTCGGAGTTGGAAAGCGACGCTGAGTGGTGAGCATCGAAGACAACGGTCACCTCGTCCCCGGAGACGAGCCCGAGCACCGACAGTCGCTCGATCAGCTTGTCGCGTGCCGCCTCCAGTGACGCGCTGGACGCCAGGTGCTTCAGCGACGTCCACGCGTGGACGACGTTGTAACCGTCGACGATGAGGCGCTCCAACTCCTCAGAGAAACCGCATGTTGAGCTGGCCGAAGATGATCAGCGCCTGATCGATGTTGGCGAGCGAAGTCAGCTGCAGCACGGCGTGATAGAAGGCGCTGCGCACCGGGGCGACGAACCAAAGCAGAGCGAAAACGGCGTAAATGGCAAGCAGGCTGAAGCGCATGGCGGCGTACTGCACGGAGTACGGCAGCCACGGCCGGATGATGCCGAAGCCGTCAAGCCCGGGCACGGGCAGCAGGTTCAGCACGGCCGCCATGGCCATGAAGAATCCAAGCAACGCGAGCGCGCCGAAGAAGTTGATGTTGTGAGGCCCGATCCACGAGGCTTGGTTTGCGATCGAGAAAACCGCCGCGATCACCAAGCCGCACACCAGGGTCCCGACCGGTCCGGCCACCGCTACAGCCGAGCTCCAACCACGGGTTCGCAGCGCGGAGTGATTGATGTAGACCGCACCGCCCGGGAGCGCGATCCCGCCCAGCAGCAGGAATACGATCGGCAGGACCAGGCTCATCGAGACATTCGTGTAGCGCAGAGGGTTCAACGTCAGGTATCCCGCGCTCGCGACAGCGCGATCGCCACCCAGATACGCGACCACCGCATGACCGAACTCGTGAATGCACAACGACGTGATCCAGCCGCCGACGACGAAGAGGATCGTCCACAGGGGCAGATACCGCGGCACGGGGTTCAACCACAGCAGGGCCCCCGCCGCCGCGGTCGCGGCCACGATGGCGATGAACACTGGGCTGATTCCCAGCACCCCACGCAGTGACGGCCAGGGACGCCGGCGGAGAGCGGCGTCAGGACGCGTCGGATCGCGATACGACGGGACGCCGGCTCTGCTTCCAGTCTGCACGTGCCGGCGCAGGTCGTAAAGCGTGAGACCGGCTTTCTGCAGCGGGACCGAGGTCGAGGGCGAGTCGCTGTATAGCATCGCCAGGAGCAGGTGGATCGAGTCGACCTGGTAGTGGCCGAGCACCTGGGCCTCGCGGTTCGCATTGACCAGCAGGTGGCGCAGGGAAGGTGATGTTGCGGCGCCGTTCGACTCGATTAGAGGCGCGATCGACTTCGGGTCGAACCCCAGCGCATGGATCTCGGTATCGGCCAGGCTGCCGGGCAGCTGAAGCGTGGCGTTGAAGACGTCGGCGGGGGCAACTTGCAACGAGCCGCGAGCTGACGCTACCTTCACTGCGCGCTCCAGAATCTCCCGGGCATCGCGCGTCAACGCTATGTCAGCGGAGGCGCGGTCAAGCTCCGTGGTGGCGTCAGGCACCGCTTCAGTCTAAGAGAGGGTTTTGGAGGGGGTCTTGCCCGAAGCCCTCTGGCGCAGGACCTCATAAAGGGCAGCCGCCGCGGCCGCCGAGGCGTTGAAGCTCGCGATGTGGCCCGCAACGGGCAGCCTGACCCGAGCGTCGCATCGTTCCTTGACGAGGCGGTGGACCCCCGCTCCCTCACCGCCGACGACCACGCACACGCGCTGCGTGAAGTCGAACTCCCACGCCGCCAGCTCGCCCCGCGGGTCAAGCGCGACGCACCAGATGCCGGCGCGCTTCACCTCGGGGATCGCCGACGGAAGCCCGGAGACGCGCGCGATCGGCATCAGCTCGGCCGCGCCCGAGCTCGCCTTCACAGCGGCGGGTGACAGGGGGGCGCTGCGGTGCTCGGGGATGATGGCGCCCTCGGCGCCCGCGACCTCAGCACTGCGCAAGATCGCGCCGAGGTTCTGCGGGTCCATGATCGAGTCGAGCGCGACCAGCAGCGATGGGTTCGTATCGAGCAGCTGCTTCAGTGTCCAGTCGCGGCGCGGCTTGAGCTCTGCCGCGACGCCCTGGTTGACGCCTGGCGCCATCACGTCGAGCTTGTCCGCGGGCACGACTTCGATGCGCGCGAGCTTCGCCAGCTCCTCGAGGCGCGCATCGTGGCCGAGACCCGCCGCCTGGTACACCTTGACCACACGTCCCGCGCGCGCAGCCTCGAGCACCGCGTTCCGCCCGTAAATCAGCTGCCTCAAACTGATTGCATGGTTGCAGACTTCATGGCGCAGGCGAGGGAGTTGCTCGCAGGCGGCGTCAACGAAAGGAGCTTGAACGCGGTCGGCCGGTTGCTCTCTGAGGTCTCGCGTGAACCCGGGTTCATTCCGCGGACCAAGATGAAGAGCCTGCATGGCGGCGACACCACTTCAGCTGTCCTGCAAACGGATCCCGACGGCCTGACCCTGATGCTCGGAAAGTTCTCGCCCAGGAAGGAGACCCCGGTGCACAACCACAACTCGTGGGGAATCGCCTGTGTGGTTCAGGGAAAGGATCGCTACCGCCACTGGCGCCATAACGATGAGGGCCAGTTGAAGGTCCTCTACGAGAAGGAGCTGGGCCCGGGCTCGTTTGTGACGTGGCTCGATCCGCCGCACGACATACACAGCCAGCAGGGGATTGGCGAACCGGCGCTGGAGCTGGTTTTATTTGGCAAGAACACGATGACGATTCCCCGCAACTACTACGATCCGGAAACGGGAGAGGTCAGGACCGCCCTGCCTCAATAACCGGCCCCGGCGAGATCCGTCTCCACCGGACACCATCCCTCGAGTCCTCCAACGCGATGCCCCGGCTCCTGAGGTCATCACGGATCCTGTCCGCGCGGTCAAAGTCGCGGGCACGACGTGCCTCCTCGCGCTCGGCGATCAAACGCTCAACTTCCTCGGCGAGGCCAGGCTCCTCGACTCGAATCACATCGAGGTGGGCGTCGAGGTCATCGATCAGCTCGAGCAGCGACGCTTTGTTGGACGGACCCACGCGGCCGGCGTCGAGCGCTGCGTTGGCCTCGCGGATGTGGTCGAAGACGAGTCCAATCCCCTGCGGGAGGTTCAGGTCGTCGTCCAGCGCCTCGCGGTAGGCGATGCGGACCTCGGCCGTGCGTTGCGCGAGCCCGGCGTCGTCGCTGACGGCCGGCGCCGTCCGGATCACACGCTCGTTGAACTCGCGCAGCCGGCGCACCTGCTCTGCGGCGGCATGCAGGGCATCGTCGCTGAGCCGCAGGCGCGAGCGGTAGTGCGCGTTCGCGATCAGGAAAAAGCGAATCGCGAGCGGATCGTGGCCCGCCCCGATCAGGTCGCGCAGGGTCGTGAATCCGCCCGCGCTCTTGGACATCTTCTCGCCAGTCGCGTCGAAGAGGTGTTCCGAGTGGAGCCACACTCGGACGAAAGGCTTCTGGTTCGCGGCCTCGGACTGCGCGATCTCGTTCTCGTGGTGCGGAAACAGGAGATCCACCCCGCCCGCGTGGATGTCCAGCGTTTCGCCCAGATAGCGCTTGCTCATCGCCGAGCACTCGATGTGCCAGCCGGGTCGCCCCCGGCCGAAGGGTGCCTCCCACGATGCCCCGATCTCCTCGTCCTCGGGTTGTGATTTCTTCCACAGCGCGAAGTCGCTGACCGATTCCTTCTCGTATTTGTCGGTGGCGACCCTGGCGCCCGCCTTCAGCCCGGCGCGGTCGAGGTGTGAAAGCGCTCCGTAAGCCGGAAAGCTTGCGATGCGGAAGTAGACGTCGCCGTCGGCGATGTATGCGTTCTCGTTCTTGATCAGAGTCGAGATCATGTCGACCATCTCGGGGATGTGCTCGGTCGCGCGCGGATAGTGCTCGGCGGGCTGCGCGCGCAGCGTCGCCATGTCCTCGAAGAAAGCCCTGGCGTAAGGCTCGATGTACTCCTCGATTGTCGTCCCCGCGTGCATCGCCTGGTCGAGGATCCGATCATCGATGTCGGTCAGGTTCATGACATGCGTGACCCGAAAGCCCGCCACGCGAAGGTGCCGGCGGATGAGGTCGTAAAAGAGAAACGCCCGCAGGTTTCCGACGTGCGCGAAGTTCCACACCGTCGGACCACAGGTGTACATGCGCACAAGACCCGGTTCGAGTGGCTCGAAGACGTCCTTCGTCCCGCCGAAAGTGTTATGCAGGCGCAACGAATTCACCTCCCCACCCCGTGGGGAGGTCGGCGCGCAGCGCCGGGTGGGGGCGAATGCTTCACTTCCTCGATGGTGGCCACCGCCTGGGCGGCGATGCCGGCCATCTGACCGAGGGCCCCGAGCCCCTCCGGAGACTTGCCCTTGATGTTCACCTGGTCGGTTCCCACGCGCTCGGCGAGCTTGGATTTCATTGCTGCCATGTGCGGTTGCAGGCGCGGCTCCTGCGCGATCAGCGTGCAGTCAACATTGACGACCCGATAGCCGGCTCCCCGCACCGCCTCCATCGCGCTCGAAAGCATGTCGAGGCTGGAGGCGTCCTTGAACAGCGGATCGGTCGCCGGAAACAGCGTCCCGATGTCGCCGAGCCCAGCCGCGCCGATAACCGCATCAATGACCGCGTGCGTCAGCACGTCCGCGTCTGAGTGTCCGTCGAGCCCTGTGGGATGGTCGATTCGCACGCCGCCGAGGATGAGGTCGCGGCCCGCCCGCAGCGGATGCACGTCGTATCCGATGCCGACTCTCACCGGGGGGCGGTCTCGTGCTCCCTGATCAGCGCCTCCACCACCTCGAGGTCCTCGGGCGTGGTCAGCTTGAGGTTGGCTGGCTCGCCTGGCACCACCGTCACCAGGTGGCCCGTGGCGGCGACCAGCTGGGCGTCATCGTCGCCGACCAGGCCGGCGTCGGCCGCTTCACGATGAGCGCGCGCCAGCAGCTCATAGGCAAATGCCTGCGGAGTCTGGGCGAGCACGATGCGCGAGCGATCCAGGCTCTCGGCCAATCGGTTGCCTTCGACCCGCTTCACGGCATCGCGCGGCGCAATCGCGGGGAACGCGGCGCCCGACTCCATCGCCGCCGCCAGCACGCGCCGGACCAACGCGGCGGTGGCGAGCGGACGCGCGGCGTCGTGGACGAGGACGAAGTCGCAGCCGCCAAGTGCCGCCAGGCCCATGCGCACGGATTCCTGGCGGCTCTCCCCGCCGGCCTTCACGACGACCGGCTTGCGCGGCTGGAGCGCCTCCACCTCGCGCTCGGCGCTTTCGAGGCGGCTCGGCGGCCCAACGACCACGATCCGATCCACCTCATCGAGGGCGAGGAAGAGCTCGAGCACACGGGCCAGGGTGGTGCGGCCGTTGAGCCGCACCAGCGCCTTGCTTCCGCGGCCGAGCCGGGAGCCCGTGCCGGCGGCGGCCACGATCGCGCCGATGGTCACGCGGATTCCTCGGTCTTGGGGCGAGGCCCCGGACGGCGTCCGTTGCTTCCGCCCGCGGGCTCGGCGAAGATCATCCGTCCGGCCGACGTCTGGATCACCGATGTGACGACTGCGGTGATGGTCTGGTTCAGCAGTCGGCGTCCGTTCTGGATGACGACCATGGTCCCGTCGTCCAGGCTGCCGACGCCCTGCCCCGGCTCTTTGCCTTCTCGCGCCACCGTGACGATGATCTCCTCGCCCGGGATCGCCACCGGCCGCATGGCCTGGGCCACCTCGTTGAGGTTGAGCACCGCGACGCCTTCCAGGCGCGCGATCCGGTTGAGGTTGAAGTCGTTGGTCATGATCGCCCAACCCTTTCGCTTCGCCGTGCGCACCAGATGCGCGTCGATATCGCCGCTGGGAACGGCGTCGTCCTCGGTCACCTGGAGGTTGACGGAAGGGTCCTTCTGCATCTCGGTGAGCACCTCAAGCCCGCGCCGCCCGCGTCGCCGGCGCGTGACGTCGGCCGAGTCAGCCACCATCTGCAATTCGCGCAGGACGGAGCTCAGGATGACGAGCGGCATGTCGACGAAGCCGGTCTTCGCGATGTCGAGGATGCGGCCGTCGATGATGACCGACGTGTCCAGCAGCACGGCGGGCAAGCGATGGGCATCCACCTCGCTCTTTCCGACGCCAAAGAACAGCGCGCTCAGCTCGGCCCGCCGCGTCAGCCCAACTGAGGCGCCCTGCGCCGCGAGGAGAAGAGCCAGCACGAACGAAAGCGCGTAACCATAGGGAAGGTCGCGGACGAAAAAACCAATCAGGACGGCGATGACCAGACCAACGACCATGCCCAACAGTCCGCTCAGCAGGTCGGGCAGCGGAGTGCTCGTCAGCCGGAAGTTGACCTTTCGCCACCCACCCAGCAAGTAGGGGGTGCCGAGGTACGCGAAGATCAAACCTTCCAGCGTGGTCAGCCCGATGATTGCCCAGCCGGGGTGCGCGGTGCCGATTCCCCGGACCATGAAATAACCGAGCAGAAAACCACCGATCACTCCGAGCCCTGCACCCAGCCATCGGGCCAGATACTCGGAACGCTTCACGAGGCTACCTCCTCAAGAGACCGTGAGTCCGGCCCCCTGTATGTATGCGCCGGACTTAATAGGTGAAGAAAACACGGCGGAGACGGCCTCCGCCAGCGACCGGACCTCGACGACGTCGAGGCCGGAATGCCGGCCGGCTCTCGCCCCGGCCGGAATCAAAGCCCGCGTCAGGCCGTGCCGAGCCGCTTCCTGCAGGCGGCGTTCCAGCTGGCTGACGCGGCGCACTTCGCCCGCCAATCCCAGCTCTCCGATCACGATCAGGCCGTCCGGCATTGGCCTGTTGCTCTCGTTGCTGACGATCGACAGGGCGAGACCGAGGTCGGCGGCCGGCTCCGTGATCCGGATGCCACCCGCCACGCTGACGAAGATGTCGGAGCTGCCGAAGCTGGCCTGGAGACGTTTTTCGATCACGGCCAGGATCATGTGCAGCCGGTTGAGGTCGATGCCGTTGGCAACCCGTCGAACCATCGAGTTTTGTGTCTTGTTGACCAGGCTCTGGACCTCGACCAGGAGCGGCCTGGTGCCTTCCATGGCGGCGACGATCACAGTCCCCGGAGCAGCCGACGCGGCGCCGGCGAGGATGGCGGCCGAAGGGTCCGGCACCTCCTCGAGCCCGGCTTCACCCATGGCGAAGACGCCGATCTCCTCGGCCGAGCCGAAGCGGTTCTTGGTCGCGCGCAGGATCCTGAGCTCCTGCCGGCGGTCGCCTTCCAGGTACAGCACGGTGTCAACGATATGCTCCAGGACCCTGGGTCCGGCGATCGAACCCTCTTTGGTCACGTGACCAACCAGAAAGACCGGCACCCCGGTCTCCTTCGCCAGCCGCATGAGGCGGGCGGCCGACTCGCGTACCTGGGTCACGCTGCCGGCGCTACCTTCGAAACCGGCGTCGGTGACCGTCTGGATGGAGTCGATGACCGCGAGCCCCGGGGCCTCGCTCCGGATCGCCTCGCAGATCGCGTCGAGGTCGTTTTCGGCCAGCAGGAGGATGTTGGGCTCGAGGGCGCCCAGGCGCTGGGCGCGCATCCGGACCTGGTGCCCCGATTCCTCGCCGCTGACGTAGAGGACTTTGCCCACCCTGGCGACCTGGGCCGCGGCGTGCATCAGGAGGGTCGATTTGCCGACGCCCGGCTCGCCGCCGATGAGAACAATGCTGCCGGGGACGACGCCGCCGCCGAGGACGCGATTGAGCTCACCCCAGCCCAGTGGCATGCGCGGCGCATCTTCAGAGCCGATCTCGCTGAGCGGCAGCGGGCGGGCCGCCTCATGGGGTCTGGATCGCGAGTCTCGGGCTGCCTCCCGGACCTGGAACTCCTGCAGCGTGTTCCAGGCCCGGCAATGTGGACACTGGCCGGCCCAGCGAATGCTCTCGCCCCCGCATTCGGTGCACACAAAGGTGATGGTCGATTTGGGCATAGGCAGACTGTCTACCCATGATCGGGGTTTTACAAGCTCGGCCGTACCGTTTTACAGGGCCGCGCGTTTTACATGGTGAGCGTCCAGACGCCGCCCTGACTACCCCCGGGGCGGCGCCGGCTCCCCTTCCCCGCTTGCCGGGGAAGGTGGCCCGCCGCGAAGCGGCCGGCCGGATGGGGAGGTACAACCTCCCTCATCCCCACCCTTGTGGCTAGCTCGGCTTTGACCTTTACCTCCCCACCTTGTGGGGAGGTTGGCCCTGACCGCGCAGCGGTCACGGCCGGGTGGGGAGATACAACTGCCCTTATCCTCCCAAACATGGACGCCTCGATCTCCATCGACCGCATCCGTGAGGCCGCCGAGGTTATCGACCCCGTTTTTCTCGACACACCTCAATTCGTTTGCGAGCCGCTCAGCGGCCGCATCGGCGTCACCACATTGCTGAAGGTCGAGTCCGTGAACCCGATCCGCTCGTTCAAGGGTCGCGGCACGGATTACCTGCTGGACCGCCTGGGCGTTGATCGCCGAGGCATCGTCTGCGCCTCGGCCGGCAATTTCGGTCAGGGCATGGCCTACGC